>Ga0187851_10000702_pt1 | contig 33554 bp, 28 predicted proteins | sample June2016WEW_6_10_FD_132997 | JGI IMG/M metagenome (GOLD analysis project Ga0187851, IMG submission 132997) | Peatland microbial communities from SPRUCE experiment site at the Marcell Experimental Forest, Minnesota, USA - June2016WEW_6_10 | ecosystem: Environmental > Terrestrial > Soil >...
CGTCGTTGGCGCGCGCCGTCAGTTCCGCCACTTTGTCGGTGGGGGCGTAGGCTTCGAAGCCGCAGAGCTTGCGAAAATCGTTCACCGCGTGGCCGGCATGCCCGGCCGAACCGCCGACGCCCAGGATAAAAAGGCGTCCGCCGCTCTGGCGCACTTGGGCGAGCCCCCAGGCCATGTGCTCAATCTCGCCGGTATCCACTTGTTCGAGGATGGCGATGGTTTCGGCCAGAAACGAGGCCGAAAACGTGCTTACAGCAATCTTGCCTACTGCAACCTCTGCCGGTGCCGGGAGTGGTTCCGCGGTCACACCCTGCAGAAGTTCATTCAGACTTGTCACGCACTGACTCCTGGTATCTAATTCGGACAACCGAAGCGTTTTCAATAGATGGCTAAGGTGAAAGAAGGGGGCTAGGGGCTGGGGGCTTGGGACTGGGGGATAGTTGCTGGTTGCTGGTGGCTGGTTTCTTGTTGCAGAAGTAGCCCCGCGCGTCGAGCAAGGGGACGCATCAGTGGGACGCTGGCTGCGTGAAGGCTAGGCGGAAGATCCGGCGGAAGGTCCATAACGTGGAGGCCCAACGGTGGAGGGTGGTTTCCCCGATGCGCTCGCCGTAGGGGATGAAGACTTCCTGGATGCGGAACCCCATTAGGGCTGGTTTCAGGAGCAAATCCACGGGTAAGGCCGGACCGTTCGGGTCTACGTTGACGCGCTCGATTACCCGGCGGCTGTAGGCGCGCATTCCGGAGTGGAGATCGGTGGATTTTACGCCCACCAGTATGCGGCCGGTGACCGCGAAGACCCAGTTGGCCAAATAATTCGGCCAAGGCATCGCCGCCGGCCGTTTTTCCAGCCTGGACGCATTCACCAGGTCGCAATCTCCTGAGAGCACCATGTCAGCCAGCCGCGGGATCTCGGCCGTTGGATAGGTTCCATCGCAATCCAGAGTGACCGTTACCAGGCCGCGGCATTCCCCTAGTACGCGCGCCATAGCGTGGCCATAGCCCTGCGGTGGAAACTGGCGGATCACCCGAGCTCCTAACCGTTCCGCGATTTCTGGCGTGGAATCCCGGCTGCTGTCTACAATCACAATCTCGTGCTCGCGGCCGGTGAGCGCCGCGCGAATCTCCGCGATGACGCTACCAACCGCCTTCTCCTCGTTCATGGTGATCATCGCGACTGAGATCATGTAGGCTGCCTCTCGAGAAGCTCTTCGGCAGTTTCAACGGACGTATCCCTCGCACGTTTCAAACACCCGGCGACTTTGCGGGCACGCTCGATACATACATCCATGTTGATGTACTCGAATTCGGCTACGCGTCCACACAATGGGATGCCGATCTGTTCGAAATAAGTCTTGGCCTGTTTCAGATGACGCCGATAGTTGTCGTCCTGAACGACATAGCCGTACTTGGTGCGGATCACGCGGCCGTAACAAACCTCGTTCGGACGCGCGAGGCCAATCGCTTCCAGATCACCGATGACGTCGGTAAGAATCCCTTCATCCGTCATCTCGTGCGTGCCATCGCCTGGGTTGGTGGTAATCTCGGCCTGCACGATGGACTTCCCGTACGGCGCGTTATGCGGGCTAAACAGGGCCGGAAAAGACAGACGATGAAACCTGATTTCGGGATCGGGCACATATATCGCCGTGTAATCGGGCAGCCGCGTGTGATCGAGTCCCACCGAGACGGTGATCAGCGAATTATAACGAAGCGAATCGACGGCGGCGGCAATCTCGGCCGGGACGCCTTCCAGAGCGTGGGCCAGTTCCTGGATGGGGATGGTGGACACCAGCTTCCGATACCGTCGCACGCTACGCCCATTCGACACACACCACTGGCCGGCTTCATTCCAAACGCGTTCCACCGTGAAATCGGAAACGATGTTGGCTACCTGCTGTTCGAGCGCACGCGGGAGCGATTCAATGCCTCCGCGCAACGGATAGTTGAAGTAGAGCTGGTGTGTATAGCCTTCTGTTTCCACCCCGACGGCCGCCTTGATGACATCCTCCAGCGGCGGTTTCGGCACGCGCCCTTCCACCCATTCCAGACCCAGTTCCTCGGTTGGAACATTCCAGATCTTCTCGTTGTAAGGGATCAGGTATTTTTCCGCCAAGCCCTTTCCGAAATGGTGGTATAGCCACTCTTTGAAATTGGTTTTCGGCGCCGGATAGTCGTTTTTGAGGTAGTGGTAAAGGCACTCGAAGCGGTCCTGGGGATCCAGGTCGAACAGCCCGTTTTCGAAGGGATATTTTACGTAGCGGCCCCGGTAGAAGATCTTGTTATTGCGGCGGGTAAGGTGGACGTTATCGCCGAGGAGGGAAACCATGTAGTCCACCATCTGCTGATTGCGCGAGAAGATGATGTGCGGGCCGCCCGCGTCGTAGGTGAAGCCGTCCTCCTGAACGGTCTGGCAATGGCCGCCGCCGCGAGGCTCCTTTTCCAGGACTTCGCATGGTTCATCCAGGTGCGCGGCAATGGCTAATCCAGCCAAACCTCCACCTAAGATTCCAACAGCCACTTCGGTGCCTCCTCCTAGACCAGTTGGGCGTGCGCCGATTGGCAATCGGCGCGCAGGTTGGCAACCTGCCCCACACTTTGATAATCGGACTCTCGGGCCGGCTTCTATAGGCCGTTAATGATTCTAAGGCTGGCATCCGATTGAAGAGCAGAGGGTTCCTGTGAAAGCCTGGACGCAAGGGGTCCAATACGCCTATCGGTATGTCCGTCACAAGTACGATGCCTTTCAGGCATTTGGTCCGGCGGGCGCCAATGGTGGTGGCCTCTTGCCGCATTCTGTGGTCCGGCCCGTGGCTACTTACTCGCCCTGGCGCGCCGACCCGGAATTTCAAACTGCCTTCGAATTGGTACATCCCAATACTCTGGTGGATATCTACCGCTGTTACGATCTCTGGAATCTGGTGGAAGAGGCCGGAAAGCTGCCGTCGGGAGATATTATCGAAATCGGCGTTTGGAGAGGTGGTACGGGCTGCCTCATGGCGAAACGCGCCAAGCTGGCTGGGCTACTGGCCACCGTGTACCTCTGCGATACTTTTCAGGGTGTGGTGAAGGCAGGGTCCTCAGACCGGCACTATGCCGGCGGCGAGCATGCCGATACGAGCGAAGCTACCGTCACCGGCCTCGCGCACCGATTGGGGCTGGACAATATCAAGATAGTTCGCGGCATCTTCCCGGAGGAGACCGGCCATCAATTGGCCAACGCATCTTTTCGTCTATGCCATATCGACGTGGATGTGTACGATTCCGGCCGTGACATCCTGGCCTGGATCTGGCCACGCCTGACGCGCGGTGGGATGGTAGTCTTCGACGACTATGGATGTCTCAGCACTGGCGGTATCACGCGGCTGGTGAATGAAGAGCGTGGGAAACTTGATCGGCTGATGCTGCATAATCTTAACGGGCACGCGGTCTTTGTCAAGCTGTAACGGAATCGCGCTGGCGAGTTTCCGCGTTCCAGCGAGCCACGGCTACCGTTTGCCAACCCAGGCGCGTTCCCAGGATATTCAAGGCAAATAACGGCCGGAACAGGGCCATTACGGCGCGTGCCAGCCAACTTGTCCAGCCCTGTGATTTGTGGTCTACGTCGGCGATGAGGTGGCGTCCCCTCAGGATCACCGTCAGCCGGTAGAGGTTAAAGAACGGAAAACCGGCGGTAGTGGCGAGTTCCACCGTGAAGCCGCTATTTTCGAGCAGCGCGCGCAGTGTGCCCGGCGTAAAGTGCCGCCGGTGTCCGATGTGCAAATCGAACGCCGATTGCGGGCCACCCGGCACGGTAACTACCAGCACGCTTCGAGCGGCCAGGTATTGACCCGCGCTTTGAAGAAAGGCGGCAGGGTGGTCCAGGTGCTCCAGAACTTCCGAACAAACGGCATAGCCGGCCCAGGCGCGCAAAGCGTTCGGACCCGCGGCAGGTTCGAGCAGATCGCACTGGAAGAATTGGGCGGCGGGAACTTTTTCGCGGGATATCTCCACTCCCCGGGCGCTGAGCTCCAACCCCGCTATCTGAGCTGTCGGGAAATTGCGGTGTAAATCCAGCGCCAGGTCGCCCTGCCCGCTGCCGATGTCGAGGATGCGCACATCGCCCGCGCAACCCGCACGCTCCAGCAGCCTGCACGCAATTTGCCGGCGATAGCGCTGCGCCGGATTGTGGCGCGCCGCCTGGTCGTAATCCCGCCAGTGGCCCTCCCAATCGTCCCGCGCTACCTCTGTTGACGGATTGGTCACGCTGGCAACCTGCAAGCGGCGAATGTGTTCAGACCGAATTTATGGCTGAAGCAACGAATATCCGACGGGCGAAATCCGGCACGCACCAACAGCGGCCAAAGGTCCTTCACATCGTAGTAGCACTTATGATCGTTCATCTCTTCGGCTGGACTCAGGCCCAAGCGAAACGCCGAGTATTCCAGGAACCACTTACCGCGCCAGGAGGGGACATTCAACAAGCAAACTCCTCCCGGCGCCAGCAGACGTCTGAACTCAACGATGGCATCAAGCGGCTCCGCCAGGTGCTCGAGAACCGAGATGCAGAGGATAACGTCGAGCGATGCCGAGGCGCGGCATCCTAGAATCTTCGGGAGTGGACCCTCAAGGGCACGGACACGCGGATCATCGCGCAGATCGCCGGCCAGCGAAACGTCCACCAACAACGCCTCATCCAGCAGAGGGAGCACCGTTCGCGCGAATGCGGCCTGATAGCCGCAACCGAAATCGCCCAGGCGCTTGCCGCGAAAATCCGGAACATGGCGATGGATCTGCCGGGCGGATAGCCATACGCCGAACCGGTCTACCAGGGTTGGACGATAGTCTTGGCCGTAGGAACTGACGCGCACGCTTCCGGAGTGGATCGGATGAGGATGAGTGATAGGCAAGGCGCACTGCTCCACAGATAGAATCGGCAGTTTTATCGGCAAACCTTAACGCGCCGCGATCGTGTACGGGGCCAACTTGAGTGGGGTTGCGTCTGGTTCCAGCAGCCAGATCTGCCTGTCGTGGAAATAATCGATCATTGAGCGATCCTGCTCCGTGCCCATTTCCCGCGCCCAGACGATGGGCGCCCGATCGATATCGGCGCGGTTGTAGACCCATTCCTGGTGCGGATCGTGATCGGAGGAATAACGCACCAGTACCAGATGAGTTCCACCCTGTTTGGCTAGCTGTTCGACAACCGCTCGACGTTCTTCGGGTAGAGGCTCGGTGCGCGGGCCGTGGGCCAGTAAATTGGTGAAGTTGGTCCCGAATTGGTACCCGAATAGGGCCAAAAAGAAGAAAGCGAGCACAGGACCTATGGCCTTCCCGGAGGGCCGCCATCGCACCAGGTGGGTGATACCCTGCATGAATCGCACATAGAACATGCCGGCGAAGGCGGCGGCGTAGTGAGGCATGAAGCCGGTTAGCGGGAAAATGGCGACCACAAAAACCATGAGGACCACCGGCGTGAGCCGTTCCTCAGTGGTCTTGAGAGCGTACGGCCAAATCAACAGCGGAACCAATAAAGGCCAGAGACCGAAGAAGAAATCGTAGGTGAGCCACAGTTTCACGAACAAGGAATTGACAATATCCTGTGTAGTCACCTTCACTTGATTCACGTGCACGCCGGCCCAGAACTCTCGCATGATGGCGTGGTGGTAAACGGGTTCAGCTCGGAGCTTCGACCACGCGAACATGGATGCCACGGCATATTGCTGGTCGTGGACTTGATACGGTAACTTGAACGCGTTTCCGGTGACTTTGTAGTTATTGAAAGCCATGGCGCAGGCCGTAAGCGCCAACACCGCGGCCAACGGCAAAGCTACGCGGCGCAATACTGTGCGGAACGAGATTTTGTTCCTGGCGAGCCACCAAACCAGCAAGCCCGCGCACAAACAACCCATCAGAGCAGCTTCGTAGGGACGGGAATTCATCAAAATTGCGAGCCCGATTCCGAGCGTTACTGCATGCGAGAAGCGCCCGCGCGCGATTCTCGGCAAAGCGCCCAGCGCCAGAGCACCGCCGATTCCGGGCACTGCGCCACCCCAATAGGAGTTAATCCAATAATGGAAAACTCCTACCTGGAGCACCACCAGAACGCCGCCCAGCAACGCCGCTTCCCGTGAGATCCAGCCTTGCAGCATCCAACAAATTGTGCCGCACATCAACGCGGTCGCGAGCCAGACGCCTATCCAGGGCTGGCCGAAGAACTTCTGCCCGAAGGCCAGAACCAATCCCTGCATGGGAGGATATTTGGACGCGTAGGTGGGCTGCTGGAGAATCTGAAACGATTCGAAGTGCTGCCAGAATGGATGCGGAGGGTTAGCGAGCCGGCCCGAGGCGTAGGTGTCGGCCGCCAGCAAGTAGCTGAACTCGTCATGCACGTAGGGCTTAGGGACCTGCATCCAGGGAAACAGCGCCGCGCGAAGCCCGAGACACAGGAAGAAAACCGCGGCGCATCCGAAGACGGCATTGTTGGAAAGCCGTCCATACGCGCGGATAGCAGCGGGGGCCCGGCTGCTTTGGGAAGCAGTGGCAGGAGGCGCGGCGGTAACGGCGGAATCAGGCACTCTCTCGTTTATCGGCAGATTCCAAACGCGGGTGCAGGCGGTCAGCGCTTAAAGATAGCGAGCGCGGCGGAATGCAGTACCAGAGTGAACACGAAATTCGAAAAGCCCAGGATGACGAAGAGCAGCCCCAGGATCGCGAAGTGGTTAGGAAATCCGATATCGCCCGCCAGCGTAAATCCGTAGCTCAGGTATTGAGCGATCAAGGGTTCCAGGCACCCGAGGCCAAACACTGTTAGCGCGGCGCTCGCGATTACTGAGCGGTTATAGCTGAACACGCGCAGCCAGCGCGATCGCGCGCGCCCGCTGTAATCGTGAAAAAGCTGGGAAAGGCAGCCAAGATAGAAGCTCTGCAACCCCACCACGCTGAGCGTCATCCCGAGCAACATCCAGTACAGCGAGAGTGTACGCCGCGCGATCGAAACTGGGCCTGCGCTCAGGGGCAGCGTCAGCAGCAAGCCAAGCGCGAGCAGCGCAGCGCCCGGGCGGAGGGTGAAGAACTCGGCGCCATGCACCAGCATGCTCCGCAGGTTGATCCAACCGGCCAGCCAGGGCGACAACCATCCGGCGCGCTTGTGATGGCTGACGCGGCCCTTGCGATCCTTCAAGAACCTCACCGGAACTTCGGACGTGTTGAGCTCCATCTGGACCGACTTCAGCACCATTTCTGAAGCGTACTCCCAGGAGTTCGACCGGATGTCCATCCGCACCAGCGCGTCCCGCGTGATTCCGCGCATGCCGCAATGGATATCGGAGAAACTACTCGAATAGAGACGATTCAGAATCCAGGTGGTCACCGGCGTTCCGAAGTAGCGATGCAATGCCGGCATGGCGCCTGGACCGATGTGTCCTTTGAACCGCGAACCCATGATGAATTCGCGGCCTTTGCGGAACTCCGCGATGAATCCTCCGATTTCGCGGAAATCGTAGGTCAAGTCCGCATCCCCCAGCAAAACATATTTGCCCCGAATGAAGGGGATGGCATCCATATAGGCGCGGCCCAGCCCACGCTTGGGAGTCCGGAGCACGCGCGCGCCGGCCTCCAGCGCTTTGTGAGGCGTACAATCGGTGGAACTGTCGACGATCAGGATCTCTCCACGAACGTTGGCGCGTTCCAATCCGGCCTGGCACCAGGCGACAAACTCGGAGATTGTTACCTGTTCGTTCAGCGCGGGGATGACAATTGAGACCTCAGGATCCGCGATGTCCTGCGCAGGAAGCATGAGTTGCACGTCACTCGGCTGTGACGCTGCCAGCAGCGCCAGGACACCTTCGGCGTTTCCATCGAGAGTGGTGGCAATCGCGCGAGGTTCCAAACCGCCCATATCCCTAAATCGTCAGTTGGACGCGCGACTTTAACGCGCTAGGGGACCTTGCTCGCGTCATTTAAATTCTTAACCTTAGCCGATATACTGATCCATGGACGTGAAGTATGGTGCAACCGGTTGCCTGCTTCTTGCCGCATGCTGCGCTATCGGGCAGCGATTGCCACTCAAGACTTTTACGGTGGCTGACGGGCTAGCGCACGACGAAGTCAATAAAATCTTTCGCGATTCGCATGGCCTGCTTTGGTTCTGCACCGCGGAAGGTCTCTCGCGTTTCGACGGCTACAGTTTTGTGACTCTCGGTGTTACCCAAGGACTGCCACATTCCAATGTCAACGACATCCTGGAAACCAAGGATGGGGATTATTGGGTAGCAACCGATGGCGGCCTGGCGCGGCTCCATCGCGATGGGACGCCGGCGAAGAAAATGTTCAGCGTGGTGCTGCCGGACGATCCGAAGCCGGCCTCCAAGGCAACCAGTGTACTGTTGGGCGACGGTCAGGGCGCCCTTTGGGTGGGCACCTGGAATGGCTTGTACCGATTGGAGGAAAGGGATGGCCGTTTCTCATTGCGTCCCGTCGATATCGGACTCATCAACGAATTTCCCGAGCAGCGATTGATTGCCGACCTCATTGAGGATCGACAGCACTCGCTGTGGATCGCGACGCCCGCTGGTCTGTACCGGCGCTGGCCGGACGGCAGCGCGGCTCGTTATACGGTGCGCGATGGGCTGCCGAGCGACTACCTACACTGTTTACTCCTGGACCATCAGGGAAGGCTGTGGGCCGGCACGCGGACCGCGGGTTTTTTTTGTTTTCGCGCGGACCAGACCCATCGTCCGCCGGAAGTGGATTCCTATGCGAGACGTGTTGGCGTACCGAAGTGGGTTTTCCAGCTCTTTGAAACTTCTGACGGGCATCTGTGGGCGGCGGGGAACAAGGGGTTCTATGAGTATTTTCCCGATTGGGTGGAGCGCAGCGGGAGTTATCGCGCCTACACAGCTCGAGAGGGCATCAGTTTTCGCAACGTCAGCACCCTCTGTCAGGATGGAGCAGGCAACCTTTGGCTAGGGACCCTGGGCGATGGCGCGGCCAGACTTACGCGTGGAGGTTTTGTCACCTACGACAAACAGGATGGCATCGCTTCCGCCAATGCGATTTTTGAAGATCGCCGCGGAGCCTTGTGTTTTCGAGGCTACTCGCCCGATTCCGATCACCCCGGCGAAGTGCGGCAATTCTTTGGACGTTTTGACGGACAGATGCTCCGCCGCTTTCTGCCCGCGGCGCTACGCAACCGTGATGCCGGCTGGGTTTCGGGCGGTGTTACGCTCCAAGCCAGGAACGGTGAATGGTGGGTAGGCACCGGCGAGGGACTCTTTCGGTTTCCGGCGCTCGGTGACTTCACTGCGCTCGAAACAGCTCGTCCCCAGGTTGTTTACGCCGAGCGAGACGGTTTAACGAATCCGCAAGTGTTCCGGCTCTTCGAAGACTCGCAGGGGGGCATTTGGGTTTCGACCATTTCATCGCAAATCAATGGCCTGGCGCGATGGGAGCCGGATCGGCAGGTTTTTCGAAGCCTGGCGGGAACCAGCGGGCTGAGCTTGCCGGGAAACGACCTGGCGCATTCGTTCGCCGAGGATGGCAGCGGCGCCGTTTGGATAGGCTTTAGCGGTGCGTTAGCGCGCTATCGCGATGGTCACTTCCATCCATTCACCAGTGAGCAGGGATTGCCGCCCGGGATTATTGAACAAATCCATTTGGACCGGGCTGGCCGTCTCTGGCTCGCGTCCAGCCGCAGTGGCCTGATTCGCGTGGACGATTTAATGGCCGAGCAACCCGTTTTTACGCCCTACTCGACCCTACAGGGACTATCGAGTAACTCAATTAGTGTAATAACCGAGGACGTTTTTGGCCGCATTTACGCTGGTTCGGGCCGCGGCCTGGATCGGCTTGACCCGGCCACCGGGCACGTCAAACATTTCACCACAGCGAACGGTTTGCCTTCCACGGGGTTTCTAAGCGCATTTTGCGACCGCAGCGGCGTCCTGTGGTTTGGAACATTGAAGGGTCTGTCGCGGTTTGTGCCCACGCTGGATAAGTCGCCGGCACCGCCGATTCTGGTAACTGGATTGCGGATCGCGGGTTCCGCGCGATCGGTCCCGGCGCTGGGCGGCTCCGAGTTTTCTTTGCGCGTCTTGAATGCGAACGAGAATCACCTGCAAATAGATTTTGTAGGGGTAAGTTTCGTAGCGGGTGAAACGTTACGGTACACCTACAAACTGGAAGGAGCCGATGCGGGCTGGAGTCCTCCGGGAGAATTTCGAACGGTGAATTACGTAGGTCTCGGCTCGGGCGCCTACCGGTTTCTGGTGCGTGCTGAAAACTCCGATGGCACCTTCAGCCCGGTTCCGGCCAGCGTGATCTTCGAGATCCTGCCGCCGGTCTGGAGACGCTGGTGGTTTTTGCTTTCGGCGGGCTTGTTCGCGCTATCGCTCGCTTACGCGCTGCACCGCTATCGCGTCAGGCGATTGCTGGAGATCCAACGCGTGCGAATCCACATAGCCGCCGACCTGCACGACGATATCGGCTCGAACCTGACTCAGATCGCCATTCTGAGCGAAGTGGCGCAGAGCCGGCTGCAGCACGCCAATGCTGAGTTGACCACTCCCCTTTCCTCGATCGCGCGCATATCCCGTGAGTCGGTAGCCTCCATGAGCGATATCGTTTGGGCCATCAATCCCAAACGCGATCGCTTGACGGATTTGGTGCGGCGCATGCGCAGACTGGGAAACGAAACGCTGGGTAATCGTGGAATCCAGGTTCAGTTCGCTGCGCCGGACGGCGCGCAGGACACCAAGCTAGGCGCCGAAGTGCGCCATCACGTGTTCCTAGTGTTTAAGGAAGCTCTGCACAATGCGGTGCGCCATTCGGCCTGTTCCAAGCTGGACATCGAGTTGCGGCTGGAACGCTCCGGTCTGATGCTGAGGGTGACGGATGATGGACGGGGATTCGACCCGGACCGATCGGGCGAAGGGCAGGGACTCGGAAACATGCGGCGAAGGGCTGCGAATTTGGGCGGCGAGTTGCAGTTGCGGACTACACCGGCTGGCGGGACTGAGGTGGAGTTGAGGGTTCCACTGTAGCTCTACCTGTGTGAATTCACAGGTGCGAAATGCTGGACAAAAGGATAAGCTCAGGACCCGATATGGTCAATGTCATACTGATCGAGGACCAGCGCGATGTACGTGAGGGCCTGGCGGTGCTGATCAATGGTTCACCCGGATTCCGCTGCGTCGCGAGCTCTCGGACTATGGAAGAAGCTTTCGGAGCCATTGATGCGCAGCCTCCGGATGTCGTTCTAACGGACATTGGGCTGCCGGGGATGAGCGGCATTGAGGGAATCCGGATTCTGAAAGAACGCTATCCGAATCTTCCGGTGGTAGCGCTCACTGTATACGACGATGACGAGGATATCTTCGACGCGTTATGCGCCGGTGCGTGCGGATACCTGCTGAAGAACGTCCCGCCCGCGCGTTTGTTGGAAAGCCTGCAGGAGGTGGTGGCGGGAGGCGCGCCGATGTCGCCGGAGATTGCCCGCCGCGTGGTGAATCTTTTCCGGGAGTTTAAGACGCCGGAGCGCGCCTCGCATAGCCTGACGCAGCAAGAAGCTCAACTGCTTTAAGCTGATGGTGGATGGCCACAGCTACAAGACCGCGGCTGCGGACCTTGGAATCAGCGTCAGCACGGTTTCCTTCCATCTTCAAAACATCTACAGCAAGCTGCAAGTGCACTCGAAATCTGAAGCTGTTGCCAAGGCGCTTCGCAATCGGATAGTTTGAGAACTCCCAAAACCAGACTGCGTAAATGCACAGTTACGCCGCGAACGAACCACACCTAGAATTGTTTTGGATCTAAAGTTTCGATTCGGAGGAATCATGAAAGTACTTTCTTTGACCTTATTGGGTGCGCTGGCGTTTTTCCCGGCGGCCGCGCCAATGTTTGGCGAAGTGATTGTGTCTGACTCTGCGGGGGGCACCAGCGGCTCAACCAACGCCTTTCTGGCGGTTTCCTGGACGCAAACCGGAACATTCAACAATGTGACAATCGAGGCGGCTCTGGAATCGGGACTCCCCCAACCAGTCCACCGGGACTGCGTATCTTTCAAACAAACTCGGAACTGGGGCAACCAGCGGGAACTTGCTCGACACGTTCAGCGTCTCGACGAACAACAATACTCCCGGCGTGCTGATAACTCTGTTCACGGGACTGACATTGGGGCCTGGGACATATGACTTGTCGATCAAGGAAAATAGTGGGCTCTTTTGGATCGAAGCCGGCTCTCCTGCGCAGACGTTGGCGAGCGGTGTGACGCAAGGACCCGATCTGATCTCGAGCGGAACCGTTGGCACTCTCCCGATCAGCACTAGCTTTGTGGACCTCGGCACCAGTCATCTGCTGTTCGAGATAAGCGGGACTCCGGTCACATCCACCACTGCCACGCCCGAACCGTCCATGATCGTATTGTTGGCGGTGGGTCTGGGTGGCGTGGTTCTTATGCGAACCAAACGGCGCAGGTGCGTACTTTAGCGAGGAGTGGGAACGGGTTCGCGGTCGGCCAGATAGCGGTCTAACTCCGATAAGCCGGCTGCGGAGCCGACTTCATAGAATCGCTCGGAGACTTCAAAGCCAGCTAACTGTCCGTCGATGCTTAGCTGGCGCAGGAGAGCCGCCAGGTCGAAAACTCCTTCGGTTGCCTGGGCGAAGATCTGGCGGCGAAAGGCCAGCAGGCCGTAGTCGATGAAGCTCATGCCGGGCGCTGGATTTTTGTCGTAGAGAACCACGCGGCCATTTTGGTAGATTGCGTTGCTCGAATCCCAGCGGCCTTCGTTGCGAAGCACGGTCATCAGGGCGGGCTGGCGGCTGGATTCAAATGTCTGCCAGATGGGTGCGAACCGCACCGGCAGAAATGAATCGCCGTAGATCACGAAAAACGATTCATCCAACACGCCCTGTTCGAAAGCCAAGCGCAGCGCGCCGCCGGTACCGCGCAACTGCTCGCCTTCGTCTACCCAGCGGATGGACCGAACCGGCGACGGCTCCATGGCCCAATAGCGGCGAATCAAATCTCCACGATGGCCGATGCAGTAGACCACTTCGCTGACGCCTTGCGACGCCAGCCAGTGGAGCTGGTGATGAGCGAAGGGCCGGCCGCGCACCGGCAGCAGCGTCTTAGGGCAGCTATCGGTCAGGGGACGCATACGCGTTCCTAATCCGCCCGCTAGTATGACGCACTGCATTCGATGATCAATCCCTCGTCAGGAGCTTGGAGCCTTCATGATCGAAGGCGAAGCGAACCTCGCGCAGCCCCTCTTCCTGCATGGCGCGGCGCAATGCGTCACGATCCTCGGCGTAGAACAGGAGGAATCCGCCGCCGCCCGCGCCCACCAGTTTTCCCCCTACCGCGCCGTTCTCGCGGCCGATTTCGTACCAGTGATTAATTTTCTCGTTCGAGGTTCCGGGCGACCGTTCCTTCTTGTGCAGCCAGTGCTCATGCATGAGCTCACCGAAGCGGCGCACATTCCCGGCTTCGAGCGCCAGCTTGATGCACAGGCCGAGCTGCTTGATGTAGTGCAGATTATCCAGCATGGCCGTATCGCCCATCTCCGAGCGCAGCTTCTGATCGTCCAGCACTACCGAGGCGTTGCGCGAGTAGCCGGTGAAGAACATCAACAGATGCTCTTCGAGATCGTACAAGGTTCCGTTGCTGATGTTCAGCGGACTGACCTTTACTTCGCCGTCTTCCCGGAATTCGAAGCAGGCCAGACCGCCGTAGGCGGCGATGTATTGATCCTGCTTGCCCACCGGCTCCTGCAGCGTTTCGATCTCAATTTTGCAAGCTTCTTCTGCCACCACAGCCCGATCCACATATTTGCGCTTCAAAGCATGCACCGCGCGCAGCAGGCCAACGGTGAATGCGCCGCTTGATCCGAGACCAGTGCCGGCTGGGATATCCGCCATGCTGACGATTTCGATAGGCGCGGGCACTTCGTGGAGCCGCAGAACCTCGCGAATTAAGGGATGGCGGATTTCATCGATGGAGGCGGCGTGTTCGAGCGCGGAATATTTCAGGAAATAATCGTCTCCGAAGGTCTCGTTGATGCCTACGTAGATGTGCTTTTTGATGGCGGCCGCGATGACGAATCCTCCGTGGTTGCGATAGTAGGACGGCAGGTCCGTACCGCCGCCGCCGATGGAGATTCTCAAGGGGGTGCGCGAGATGATCATGTGGGCGCGTGCGTGTCCAAGGGGTGTATCGGCAAACTGAGGGAGTTAGATTAGGCCGCGAATGAACGCGAATGAACGCAAATAAAACGGACTTCTTATTCGCGTTTATTTGCGTTCATTCGCGGCCAAGAATTGCGCTGGCCAGGATGCTCAGCTTTTCCCAGGTGGGGACCCGGACGCGGCGGTCTAGCACGTCGAAATTCGATTGCTCGATGCGGATCAGGAGGCGGCGGTAGATCTCGATGAGCGCCCATAACGAGGGGCGGCTGATTTTGTGGACTAATCCAAGTAGTGGCCGGGATTCGTTGTAGTACGCGTGCGCTCGCTCGGCTTCGAAGCGCAATAGGTCAATGAAGTTTGCGTCGTACTGGGCTAGATTTGCGCTGAAGCGGTGGATGTCTTCGGCTGGGATATAAATGCGACGGTTCTCGCGGTCCTCACGGACGTCGCGCAGGATATTCGTCAACTGGAAGGCTATACCGCATTTTTCGGCTAGCGTCAGAGCTTCGGGGTTGTCGAATCCGAAGATGTGGATTATTGTCAGGCCTACTACGCTGGCTACTTGGTAGCAATAGCGGTAGAGCTCGTCGAAGGTTTGGATTTCGCGTGGATGGAGATCGCCCGTGACGCCGTCTATCATTTCGTGGAAATATTTGTGCGGGATGTTGTAGCGCTTTATTGTGTCGTGGAAGGCGGGCCAGAGATGGTTCTCGGGATACTGGCCAGTTAGGGCACGGTCCAGGTCTGCGCGCCATTGGTTTATTGCTTCGCTGGATGCGGCTTCGCCTTCGCTGATGTCGTCGCAATAACGCATGAAGGCGTAGATGGCGCACATGGAGTCTTTTTGTTCGCGCGAGAGCAGCAGGAAAGAGTAGTAGAAATTTTTTGCGCGGGTGCGGGCTATGCGGCGGCAGAATAGGTAGGACGTCTGGAGATTATTCACTGCGTTCACACGAGTGTGAACGCGGCACGCAGGAGTGCGTGCGCTACCAGGCTTAGGCGATCCACTTTGGAAACGGATGGCCTGGCCGCTAGGACGTTGTAGTTTTGTTGTTTGATCTTTTCCAGGACGCGCATGCCACCACTGCTGAATAGTTCCAGGTCTAGCGCTAAGCGGCGGTTTACGATCTTGATAAGAGGCAGGCCTTCTTCAAAAAGCGCGTGGGCTTTTTCTACTGCCTCGCGCATTGCGGATTGGAAAGCTAGGTTGAAGCGGTGTGCGGCTAGATCTTCCACCGTGTAGCCGTACTTCCGGAATAGATCCAGCGGGAGATAGACGCGGTCTTTTTCGAAATCTACGGTGACGTCCTGCCAGAAGTTGGCTAGCTGGAGGGCGGTGCAGGTGGCATCGGATAAACGGTCGCGCTCCGGGTCGTCATATCCGCAGAGACGCAGTACCAGGCGGCCTACGGGATTCGCGGAGCAGCGGCAATAGGCGAACAGCTCATGCCAGTTCTGGTAGCGCGTCACGCGTTGGTCCTGCTCGAAGGCGCTGATTAGATCGGAGAAAAGCTGGATCGGCAAATTGTATTTACGGACGGTGACTTCCAGGGCGACAAATACGGGATGGTGTACCTGGCCTCGGTACATGGCTTCGAGTTCGGTGCGCCACCAAGCCAGCAGACGGAGGCTCTCGGCAGGGTCGCCAATTTCATCGCCTAAGTCGTCGGCCCAGCGGCAGAACGCATAGACGTTGTAGAAGTCCTGGTGCAGGCGTTTGGGCAGCAGGAAAGAGACTACGTGGAAGTTTTCGTAGTGATGCGTGGCGAGCCAGCGCGTGTACTCTTCCGCGGAGGCTACGGTGTAATTGTCATTCAGCGCCTCCGGCGAGTAGACGAACTCCTTGGGCGCGAGCGGAGCCACTACGGTATGATCGCGGTCTTCATGTGACCGTTGTGGCTCATCAGATGGCGCATCACTTCCAGCAGATTGGCGAGCGGCTCCTCCCGATTCACAAAATCGCGCGCGGTGATCACCTGGCGGCTTACAAAATCCAGCGCCTTTTGGATATGGGCGGGAGTGTGATGGAAACTCGCCTTACAGGTAATTTCCGAATAGTGCAGCAAGGAGGTGTCCATGGCGATGTGGCTGTCGTTGGGGCAACCGCCGAAGAAATTCACGGTTCCACCTCGGCGAAGCAGCCGCATGGCGGTCTGCCAGGCATCCGGATGGCCTACGGCTTCAATGGCGATATCGGCGCCACGGCCTTCGGTCAAATCCCGAACCTGCTTGACGGTTTCGTCGGTTTCGCCGGAGATCAGTAGTTCGTCCGCGCCCATATGCGCTGCGCGGGTGAGCTGCGTTTTGCGGCGGCCGATGGCGATCACTCTCGCGCCGTAGGCTTTGGCCAGACGGACAAACATCAGACCGATTGGACCGAGTCCTATTACGGCTACGTTGTCGCCCTTGGCGATGGAGGTTTCATCCAGACCGCGCAGCACGCAAGCCAGCGGTTCGATCAACGCGGCGTCCTGATAGCTGACGTGGCTGGGAATCTCGTACATGTTGCGTTCAACGATGCGGGCGGGGATGCGAATGTATTCGGCGTAGGCCCCGTTGTTGAACAGCAGATCGTCGCAAAGATTCTCATTACCGCGCTTGCAATAGAAGCACTGGAGACAGGGCGCCGAATTAGCCGCAACCACTCTCTGACCAATTCGGAAACCCGTGACATCCGGTCCCATGGCGACGATATCGCCCGCCAGCTCATGTCCGAACAGCGCCGGAGGGACGATCATGCGGGCATGGTAGCCGCGGCGAAAAACCTTCACGTCGGTCCCGCACGTGAGGGCAGCCTGCACCCTGACCAAGACATCGCCCCGCTCAATCTTCGGTACTGATACCTCCTCAATCTGCAAGTTTTCCTTGCCGTAGAGGACGGCGGCAATCATCTGTGTGTTCACTAAGACCACCTCTGAGGCTGAACTATAATTTTCAACGATTTAGGCTCCGGATGCAACGCGAGGTCGATTCCTGCCCGTATCTCATTCAAAGCAAAGCGGTGCGAGATGAGATCTTCAACCGGCAACCGGCCGCTAAATACAAGATCGGCGGATTCCTGCTGGAGGTCCACCGAGGCGCTATACGATCCAAAAATGACGCGCTCGCCCACGCAAACATCGGCTCCTGAAACTTCAATGCGTTCATGATGCGACGTTTGAGCGAACAAAAGAATACGGCTCCCGGGACGGGAATAACGCACGGCCTGCTCCACGATACCGGGAGCGGAAGCCGCGATGATGACGCTGTCGGCGCCGCGGCCACCCGTCATCTCCATAATACGTTCCAGCAAGGCTGGCTCGCGGGGGTCGAAGGCGGCGGCTGCTCCCAGGCGGACGGAGAGCTCACGGCGGAAGGGCATGGTGTCGGTTGCCAGCAGCCTGGATCCGTAGCGCTTCACCAGCATGGTGAAAAGCAGGCCGATGGGACCTTGGCCCAGTACTACCACAACATCTTCGGGCTTCGGATCGAGCTGGACTACGCCTTTGAGGCAGGTATTCAGAGGCTCGACGAAACTTGCGCGGTCGAAGGAGACGCCGTCGGGGATTTTTTCGACGCCACGGCGGACGATCCAATCCATGATGCGAACGTACTGAGAGAATCCGCCGCCGGCCGGCTCAAATCCGGCAGTCACGCCGACTTTTTTGTAGATCGGGCACTGCGCATAGAGTTTGTGCCGGCAGTAGAAGCATTCCATGCACGGGATGTGGTGGAAGACGATGACGCGGTCGCCGATTTTGAAGTTGCGGGCGCCCGAGCCTACGGATGCGACCACGCCCGCGGTTTCATGCCCGAAAATCCGCGGCGGGGCGAGCAGGTTATGCTCAATTTTCTTGAGATCGGTGTGGCAGATGCCGCAGCTTTCCACACGGACCAGCAGTTCGCCGGGACCAATGGCGGGGGTAGGGATGGCTTCGACGGAGATTTTGCTATCGCCGGTGTAGACGGCTGCCTGCATGGTAGCGGGGGCGGCGACGGGTTCAGAATCGAGTGTCGGCAATGAAGTCCCCTAGCGCCTGGGAGGCGTCTTTAGATGTTTTGTCGAATTTTAGAAGCTTCGGAAAAACTGTCGGTTTGCGGAAAGCGGCGGCTAGGATTTTGGATCGGCTGAAGCGGCCGTTGGCATCGCGCATCTGGTTGAAATCCAGAGGGAAGCTTTCGCCGGCAGTGTCGGTGACCACGCGGATGCAGTAGAAGGGCAGGTTATATTCCTTGGCTTTGGCAGCAACGCCCGCGGCCTCCATTTCGACGGCAGCGGCACCGGTTTGGTGGAGTTGGGATTTTTCGGCGGAGGTGACGGCGACGCGATCGATGGAGAGGAGGGTGCCCGTTTGGTGGGGGTTGGTGTGGGCAGGCGGAAGCGCCTGCCCCACGCCGACCTCAGTTGCGACGAAGATGTCGGACAGCCTTAGCGCTGGATCCAGCGCGCCGCAAAAGCCTGTGCTTACTAAACCGGTCAACTTCTCGCGTCCTTTCGCAATCTCTACTGCTTCGCCCGCCAACGCTGGGCCTGGGCCGTTCGCTATCAGCAACGCTACTCTTCCGTTCAGCCAGATTTTCCTGGCGAAATCTACGGGCCAGTTCAGCTTGATTACCCGTTCGGCATGGCGCAGAAGGCCCGAGAATTCACGAGCCTCGGCCGCCACGAAAGCTAACAATTTAAACGTAACCATTTGCCCGGAACCAGTCGACGGCGCGTTTGAGTGCGCCGTCCACCAGGCCGGGGTTGAATCCCAATTCACGCTTCGCCTTCTCGGACGAAACGAACATTTTCACTTTGGCCATCTTTACCGCATCCAGAGGCGCGCGCGGGTCCTGGCCGGTTAGATTGGCCCAGCCGGTGCTTGCGAGCCCGGCCGCGTAGGCCACGGGATAAGGTATGCGCCAGCGCGGGACCTTGCCGTCGCTGATGCGAGCCAAGCGTTCCAGAATTTGTTCGAGGGTGAGGTTTTCGCAGCCGAGTATGTAGCGCTCTCCTGGTTTGCCGCGCTCCGCGGCTTGGAGATGGCCCTCGGCTGTATCTTCTACGTCGACCAGGTTCAAGCCGGTGTCTACGAAGGCTGGCATGGCGCCCTTCAGATAGTCCACCACAATTTTGCCGGTAGGCGTGGGCTTGAAGTCGTGATCGCCCATGGGTGCGGTAGGATTCACGATGACCACCGGAAATCCCGTCTCGGCGAACTCGATCGCCACTTGCTCAGCCTGAAATTTGGACCGCTTGTAGGCCCCGGTCATTTGTTCGAGACGCACCTCCACGTCTTCGCTGCCCGGCTGATCCTTGCGGATGCCGATGCAGCCCACGGTGCTGGTATATACGACGCGGTCCACTCCGGCTGCGCGCGCGGCGGTCAACAGATTCCGCGTACCCTCTACGTTCGAGCGGTACAGCTCGGAGGGATCCTTGGCCCACAGCCGGTAATCGGCTGCGACGTGAAACACCAGCCCGCACCCCTTTACGGCGCGCTCCAATGAATCGGAGTCGCGCAAATCACCACTAACGGCTTCCAAGTCTAATTCGCGGACCTTACTCGTGGGCCGAACCAAAGCCCGCACGGTGTGCCCGCGCGTGAGCAACTTTCTGGCTACATGCCACCCGATGAAACCGGTCGCCCCGGTAACCAGAGTTGGCTTCACTTAATTCAAGTTCTATCGAAACGCCCAAGTCATCAGCTTGAACGTATCGCCGAGTTTCGAATTGATCCCGAGCGCCGCCGATGGCTCGAATCCGCAATGCACCATGCAATGGTCGCACCTGGGATCATTACCCGCTCCGTAGTTTTCCCACTGGGTTTTGTTCATCAACTCTTCGAAGGTTTGATAATGACCATCCGTGATCAGGTAGCACGGACCTTTCCAGCCCTTCACGTTATATGTCGGATTGCCCCAAGCCGTGCAGGGATAATCGCGCTTGCCTTGCAGGAATTCGAGATACGTGGGTGTGCTGAATAACGGGAACCGCGCGGCCAGTTTGTCGATGGTCTTGAACTTCTCGTGGATATCATCGCGCGTCATGAAAATCTCGCGATCGTTCACCGACGAGTAGCCATACGCCGGCGAAATGGTATGGCCATCCACCTTGAACTCGGCCAGATACTCGAACATCTCTTCGATCTCATTCATGTCCGTCTCTTTATAGACGGTAGTGTTGGTGCAAACCCGGAAGCCGGCCTGCTTGGCGGCCTTGATCCCCTGGATGGCTTCGCGGAAAACGCCTTCGCGCTCGACGGCGATGTCGTGGTTCTTTTCCATGCCGTCCAGGTGGACGTTGAAGAAGAACTTGTCGGCAGGTTGGAACTCTTTCAGGCGCTTCTGGATGAACATCCCATTGGTACACAGATAAATAGTCTTGTTTTCTTCCACCAGCTTCGCGGTCAATGGCCCGAGCTCGGGATACAGCATCGGCTCGCCACCGCAGATAGAAATAATGGGAGCGCCGCATTCATGCACCGCATCCAGGCATTGCTGCAGCGAGAGCTTTTGCGTGATAGTGGACTCGTATTCGCGGATGCGCCCGCAGCCGGTGCAAGTCAGGTTGCAGGTATGCAACGGCTCCAGCATCAGCACCAGTGGAAAGCGCTTGTTGATCATCGGATGCGGCTTGCGGGCGGCGTCGGTATGCGTGTAGACAATCCGGAAGGGATTGGAGGCATCCGGGGCGGTAATCACCGTTTTTTGCCAGTCCGGATTCGGGCGGAACTTGTTGCGGGCGATATAGCTCGCCATGCCCGCCGTCATCGAAAGGGGAAATCGCATTTAGTCTTGTCCTCGGGTGCCAGATTTTGTTCGGAGGAACGTATTTAGTGCAAGTAAGGGGAAGGAATTCCGGTACAAGTGGTAGCACAGGTAGAAAACCTGCGGGAATCCGGTTCCGGTGGCCAGTTGTTCGTCCCAGGTTCCGTCGCTTTTCTGCGTGCGGATCAGATAATCCATGCCATCCATGAGACTGGTGCTGGTGGTGTCGCCGCCGGCGAGTAATGCCAGGACGGCCCATGCGGTTTGGGACGGCGTGCTGGACGCCGCGACGTAGGTCCCTTGCTTATAGCTCTCACAGCTTTCGCCCCATCCGCCGTCGAAGTTCTGGATGGCGCGCACCCATTCGAGGGCGCGCTGGACGTAGGCTTCGCGGTCGCTGACGCCGGCCGCTTGGAGCCCGCGCAGAGCCAGGAATGTGCCGTAGACATAATTCACACCCCAGCGGCCGTACCAACTTCCGTCTTCTTCCTGGGTGCGCACGAGATATTCAATGCCGCGCCGCACGGCTGCGTGCGACTGTTCGAGTCCATAGGCGCACAAGGCTTCCAAAACCCGCCCGGTGATATCGGGGCAGGTAGGATCGAGCATGGCGTTGTGATCTGCGAAGGGGACGAAACTCAAAGGCCGCCAGTTGTTGTCGACATCGAACGCGGCCCAGCCGCCGTCCTTGGATTGCATGTCGAGCAACCATTGGATGGCCCGGCGCTCGCAGGCTTGCTGTGCGACCGGACGCGAGGCTCGGGAATGGCTCAGGCCCAGCAGCACCTGGGCGGTGTCATCGATATCCGGGTAGAACTCGTTCGCGAATTCGAAATACCATCCGGAGGGTTCGGTCCTCGGCCGCTTTACGGACCAATCGCCTTTACGCCGGACTTCTTTTGTTAAGAGCCAGTCCGCGCATTTCTGCAAGGCTTGTTCGGGTGGCTCGGGCGATTCGCCCAAGGCGTATGCGGCGATCCCGGAGTCCCAAACTACCGAGAAGCACGGTTGGAAAAAGAAGCGCCGGCCGTCTTCCACCATCAGCCCGTCGAAGTGCTTTTGCGCTTCCACGCGATCCGGATGATCGGGTGGATAGCCGAGGAGATCGAGCGCCATGATCACGTACATCATGGGTGGGTAGATGGCACCCAGGCCGTCAGTATAACGAGTGCGCGCCAGAATCCATTGTTCGGCTTTGTGAATGGCATGGCGGCGAACGGACTTGGAGCCGTGGTTTTCAAGAAGTTTCAGCAACTTATCGATCCGCAGAAACACATTGCGCCAAGTGAAGCTCTCGCGGCTGCGGGCGAATTCCGGATGCCCCCCCGCCAGGAACAGCTCTTTCAGGTTGAAGCCTTCCGGAACCGGGCGCCGGGGGTTCATGGAATGCACGATGGAGAGCGGGATGACGATGGCCCGCGTCCAGGAAGACATCTGGTAGATGAAACTGCCCAGCAGCATGATCTCGGGCGGAATGGAGGGGCAATCTTCGCGCGGGTAGAGATCGAAGAGGCTGAGGTTTACCTTGACGTAGCTGTTTGCCGATTGAATGCCGCCGAGCCCGAGGATTCGTTCCCGCGCACGCGTCAGATGCGGGTCGTCATAGGGTACGCCGGCTAGTTTCAGCGAGAAGTAGGCTTTGATAGTAGCGTTGAGGTCGGCCGGACCTTGCGGGTAGATATTGAAGCCGCCATCCGGTAATTGACGCGCCAGAATGGATGCGACGGCGCGGTTGATCCTGGGCCGCGTGGGCGGATTCCAGATGCCATTTACCGGCGGATGCAGCCAGAGCTGCAGCAGGATGTAATCGGATTCGAGCGTAGTGTCGGCAGTGAGCTCACCCATCCAGTAGCCGGGTTCCTGCTGGGTCCGTAGGAAATAGTCGACGGTGCGCTGGGCGGCCTTGGATGTCCCCGCCAGTAATGAATCAGCAACCTGAAGCTGCGGCATCATACGGGGGCGATGGTGGTCAGTTTGAGGGCGGAACGTTCCAGGTCAGAAGGCAGATGGAATCTCACGTCTTCTTCCTTGAGTTCCATCTCTTCCATAAAATCGAAGCCAAATTGCGTTTCGAGCGACTGGATCAACTCCTGCACCAGGTTTTCTGGAGCGGATGCCCCGGCGGTAACCGCTACTGTTTGGATGCCTTCGAGCCAGGAAGGGTTCACTTCCTTGCTGTCATCCACCAGGTAAGCCGGCACGCCTTCATTCTCACAGACTTCCACCAGACGGCGGGAGTTCGAACTGTTTTGTGACCCTACCACCAGTAGTACATCCGTTAGAGGTACTACGGCTTTGACGCCCAACTGGCGGTTTTCGGTTGCGTAGCAAATGTCCTGGGTTTTCGGTCCTTTGATGGCAGGAAAACGCTGCTGGAGGCGGGCGACAATGTCCTTGGTTTCATCGAGACTCAAGGTGGTTTGGGTGAGATAGGACATCTTCTGGGGATCTTTCACCTGCAGCCGGTCGACATCCGCGACCGACGACACCAGCATGGTGGATTCGGGCGCTTCTCCCAGCGTACCAATCACTTCGTCGTGGCCGGCATGTCCGATCAAAATGATCGTATAATCCTGACGCGCAAAGCGAACCGCTTCCAGATGGACCTTGGTGACCAGCGGGCAAGTGGCATCGATCACCTGCAAATTGCGCTGTTTCGCCTCGTCGCGAACGGCTGGGGAAACGCCATGGGCGCTGAATATAACCCGTGCGCCTTCCGGGACTTCACTCAGCTCATCGACGAAGACGGCGCCGGCCTGGCGAAGTTCATCCACAACGTGGCGATTGTGGACGATCTCTTTTCGCACGTAAACCGGCGCGCCATAGAGGTTTAGGACGATTTTGACAACATCGATGGCGCGTACTACTCCGGCGCAGAATCCGCGGGGCCTTAATAGGATGATCTTCTTACCGGGACTGCCGTTTTGGACGTGACCCATTGGGACTTATTATAGCAGTCTGTAACAGATGGGGACACTAGGGAGGGGGCTAGGTTCCCGCCCGCCGACTAACTTGCGTGTAACGCCAGTTAGCCTGGCGGGCGGAAGAAGCCAGGAGCCCCAAGCAGAAGGCAGAAAGCAGGAGGCAGGGCAGTCCAAAGAAAAGGGCCCTGCACTATATCTTTTTTGGTATATTGAACCGTGGGCTGGACGGTCGAGACCTTAAACGAAACCGTCGATGTGGAGATCGAGGCGTTGCCCGAAGACATGCGGGCGAGGCTGGCGCGTATCGCGAAGCTGGTCGAAGAGAAGGGCCTGGAACATGTAGGCGAGCCGCATGTGAAGCACGTTGAGGGACGCTTGTGGGAAATGCGGCTGAAGGGCCGCAGTGGAATTTCGCGCGCTCTGTACGTCACGGCCGTCGGCAGGCGTGTGGTCATCGTCCGAGTATTCGTCAAGAAGACGGAGAAGACGCCGCAGCGCGAGATAGACCTGGCTTTGTCTCGGGCAAAGTCGATTAAATGAATGGAGATGTAGCAATGGCACGCATATCTGACATGCACAAGAAGTGGATGAAGGAGCCGAAGTACAAAAAGGCTTACGACGCTCTTGAGGAGGAGTTTGCGCTGGCGTCGGCAGTGATGGACGTGCGGAGCCGCGCCGGGCTTACACAAGAAGAACTGGCCCGGAAGATGGGAACCACGCAACCCGTGGTTGCGCGGCTGGAGAGCGGTCGATCGCGGCCGTCGATGCGGACGCTGGAGCGTTTGGCGGAGGCTACCGGATCGAGGCTACTCATCAGCTTCGAGCCGAAAGAGGGAAAGCGTCGCGCGGGCTGATGACGCAGGCGGCGGAAACGAGAAACGAGAAACGAGAAACGTTACTTCGCGATCCCTAACTTTTTCATTTTGGATTGCAGCGTGGTGCGCTTCATGCCTAGCTTCGCGGCGGCGCCGTTGGGGCCGCCTACTACTCCGTTTGAGCGTTCCAGAACGCGGCGGATGTGGTCGCGTTCTGCTTCTTCCAGTGTCACTGGCGATGCGGTTTCGGTTGAGGCGGGGCGAAGCTCGGAGATTGGGATTTGGAGCGTGGTGCCGCGCGTCAGGATTACTGCGCGCTCGATCAGGTTTTCCAGTTCCCGCACATTGCCCGGCCAGGGATAGCGGACCAGGGCATCCATGGTCTCCTGCGAAATGCTTTCCACGTGTTTGTTCATGCGGCGTGCGAACTTCTGGGTGAAGTAGCGCACCAGCTTGGGGATGTCATCGGCGCGCTCGCGCAGCGGCGGCACAGAAATCGGGAACACGCTGAGCCGGTAATAAAGATCGGTGCGGAACTGGCGCTCATTGATCATCTGCGCCAGGTCGCGATTGGTGGCGGCTACCAGCCGCACGTCCACTTTGATGGTGCGCGTGCCACCCAGGCGCTCGAATTCGTGCTCCTGAAGAGCGCGCAAGAGTTTCGGTTGCAACTCAAGCGGAATATCGCCGATTTCATCCAGAAATAGCGTTCCTTTGTTCGCTAATTCGAACCGGCCGGCCTTTTGCATGATGGCTCCGGTGAAGGCGCCTTTTTCGTGGCCGAAGAGCTCGCTTTCGAGTAGCCCGGTTGGGATGGCCGCACAGTTGAGCTTGACGAACGTGCGCTCGCGGCGGCCGCTCAGATCGTGAATGGCGCGCGCGATCAGTTCCTTTCCTGTTCCGGTTTCTCCCAGGATCAGAACGGAAGCGTCGGTCGGCGCTACGGTTTCCACTTGATCGAGGACGCTGCGAAACTGCGGGCTGTCGCCGATAATTTCGCCAAAGTTCCGATCGGTCCGGATTTCGTCCTGCAAATATAGTTTTTCTTCGGCTAATTGATCCTTGAGTTGGCCGATTTCCTGGTAGGATGTCGCATTTTCGATGGCGATGGCGGCCTGGCCGGCCACCTGGCTCAGGAAATCGATGTCTGAATCGCTGAAGGCGCGTTCGCGAGTGCTGCCGACGTTGAGCGTGCCGAGCACATGCAGGCGTGTAATTAAGGGAAGGCAACAGATGGATTTTAAACCTGCCGCGGCAAGCCGCTGGACTATCGGGGATGAGACTCGCGCCAGAGCTTCGGTATCCAGAATGACTGGGCGCCGGGTTTCGACAGCTTCGCCGGCGGGCGTTTCGCTCATCGCGGCAGTGGCGCCCTCTTCTAGCACGCTGCCGGGTCCGTCAAACACCAGGGCGTGAACGCGGAGTTGATCGGTCCCGGGCACGCGCAGAGCGAGGCTCGAATATTCGTGCGGAACGGCACGGCGCACGCACGCTGTGATGCGGGGAAACAAATCGCGAATATCCAGTTCCGATACCAATGTATTCGTGATCTCGAGCAGAACCTGGAGGCGATCCCGCTCGCGCGCCAATTGCCGCTGGTATTTTTCAACTTTCTCGAAGTTCAGCGTGTTGTCCACTGCGACGGCCACCTGGGCGGCAATCTGAGTCATCAAGTCGAGCTGTTCCTGGACTGAGGGAGCCGGTCCGAAGCCAAATACCAGCGCTCCCAGGCGGTGCTGCGCAGTGGTAAGAGGCAGCCAGCAGGACGTCACGATGTTGTTGCTCCGCAGAAGCTCCATTACGCTGGGCCAGCGTGTTTCCAGGCGGACGTCGGGAATGATGAGCGGTTCCTGGTGCAGGAAAACCCATCCGGAAGGGGATTCTTCGGGCGCGAGTTCGAGCTGCGGCGCTTCCACCGGGGCACCCGAGGCGCTCTCCAGGATGTGCAGGCGCATTGTATTGGTACTGGCGTCGTGCAGCACCAGGTTCAGGAAATCGAAGCGCAGAATCGAGCGCAGGCGGGTGGAGAGGTCGCGAAAAAGGCCGGTGAGATCGCGATGCTGCAAGATCGCTTTAGAGACGTCGAGGAGCGACTGGTAGGCGAGGGGTTCCAACTAAAAACCAGTATAGGACTTAGGTACAGGGTCATTGCGCCCTGCACACAACATATAATGTATGAAAGTCCCTCAAGGAGCGTGAACGGGTGATGCGTCGAAATCTAACCTCGAGCGTATGTCTGTTGGTGTTGGGTGCAGTAGTTGCTGTAGCTGAGCAACCTAGCGATAGTTTCTATCTGGCGGTTCGCAATAACGACCTCGCGGCCCTGCGGAGCCTGGTGAAAACGGCGGACGTTAATACCAAGGACCAGCGCGAATCCACTCCGTTGATGTTTGCGGCCGCGTACGGGAGTCTGGATGCGATGCAGCTGCTGCTGAGCGCCGGGGCGGATGTGAATGCCAAGAATGCCTTTGACGCGACCGCGCTGCTGTGGTGTGCCGGCGATCTTGCCAAGGTTCGTTTGCTGGTGGAGAAGGGTGCGAACGTCAATGCGCGCTCCAAGCAGGGCCGGACGCCCTTAATCATCGCTGCCGCGCAGGATGGAAACGCCGAGACGGTGAAACTGCTGATTGAAAAGGGCGCGGATGTTTCGGCGCGTACTCAGGATGAAAACTCGGCTCTGCATGTAGCGGCGGAAGCGAACGATACCGAAAGTGTAAGGCTGTTACTCGCGAAGGGCGCCGACATTAACGCTAAGAACCGTTTCGGCGATACTGCATTGATGTATGCGGCTGCTCTCGGCAATATTGAATCGATGAAGCTGTTACTCGCCAAGGGCGCGGATGTCAACGTGGTGGACGCGGCCGAGGGTGGACGGGTGAAGAATGGCCCCATCGCGCTCGGCAGCTTCACCGCGTTGCACCTCGCGGCACTCACGGGTGGCGCGGACGCCGTGAAGTTACTGCTCCAGGCTGGAGCGCACGTGAATCTTCAGGACGTGCGGGGAATGACTCCGCTGATGCTGGCGATCGGGACGGATCGGCCGGACATGGCTGCAATCCGGTTGCTGTTAGAAAAAGGCGCGGACAAGAACATCAAATCGAAGGCGGGCGAGACGGCCGCGGACTGGGCCATGAAGTTTAACTATCCTCCGGTGTTGGATGCGCTCGGCATCGAACATAAGGATGTTGCGATAGCGGCCGTTTTGGTTCCAGCCGGCGAGAGCAAGCTCGCCAGCCCAAAGGAAGCCGCCGCGAAAAGCATCGCGCTTTTGCAGCACAGCAGCGGAGACTTTTTCAAGGAGGGAGGTTGCGTTTCGTGTCACGCGCAGAATCTCACGGGCCTGGCGGTATCGGTAGCTCGCGTCGACGGAATCAAAGTGGACGAAGCAGCGGCCGCCGCGCAGTTGAAAACGGTCAAGCTGCAGTGGGCATCGTTTGAGCAGGTTCTGCTGCTGCGCATGGACCCGCCAGGAGCAGTGGACACTACCAGTTATTCGCTGCTGCAATTGGCGGCGGAGGGAGCGCCGGCGGACCGTGCTATCGATGCGTTGATCCACAACATGGCAGGGCAACAGCGCAAGGATGGAAACTGGCACCTGGACGGGAACGCGCGGCCGCCAATTGAAGATGGCGATTTTTCCCGCACCGCGATGTCGATTCGTGCGCTGTCCATCTATGGGCTTCCGGGCCGAAAGGCGGAATTCGAGCAGCGTGTCCAGCGCGCCGCGGCTTGGCTCGAGGCAGCCCCGGCTCGCAATACCGAAGATCGGAACATGCAATTGTTGGGCCTAAAGTGGGCCGGCCGGGATCGTGGGTCGCTGGAAGAGCCGCTAAAGAATCTCATGGCGCTGCAGCGCGCGGATGGCGGATGGGCGCAAACGGCGGATCTCGCGAGCGATGCTTATGCGACGGGGAGCGTGCTGTTTACGATGCACGAGTTGGGCGTGCCTGCCAATGATGAAGTTTACCGGCGCGGTGTCGGCTATTTGTTGAAAACGCAATTGGAGGACGGCTCCTGGCACGTGGCGAGCCGTGCACCGAAATTCCAGCCGTATTTCCAGAGCGGGTTCCCGCACGATCACGATCAGTGGATTTCGGCGGCGGCGACAGCGTGGAGCGCGATGGCGCTCAGCTATGCGGTTGTCGAACGGCCGGCGACAGCGGAGCTGAGGTAAGGAGAATCCAGGAGTCAGAATTCAGAAGCCAGAAGGAGGGATCCGGCGCTGCGGCGCTGGCGTCATTGTTTATTCGGACTTCTGGCTCCTGGATTCTGGATTCTTCTTACAGCACATCCGCGAATCCGCGCTTCAAATGGCGGAAGAAGAGTCCGCCTAGGACGAACACCGTGACGGAGTAGGCAGCTACGATCGCAAAATCGTGCAGGCTGGGGATGCGGTAGGAAAGTAGCCGGTCGCGATAAGCGCGAACCACGTAGGCTAGCGGATTTGCGCGGAGTAGAAATCGGAAAGGCGCAGGAACCATCTGCTCGGTGATGAAAATGGGTGTCATCCAGAACCAGAACGTTAGGACCACCGAGATCACTTGCGCGGTGTCGCGCAGATAGACCTGGAGGCTGGAAACGAACCAGCCTACGCCGATCGAAAACAAGCCGATCAGCACCATGTAAATGGGCAGCGAAAACATCCAGAGGCTGAAGTGCCCGTTGTAGAAGCCCACCACCGCGACTACCAGAACGAGGGCCATGAGATGGCTGATTAGTGAGGAAAGGAAAATGGACACCGGAACGATTTCCGCTGGGAAAACTGTTTTGGTGATCAAGTTGGTGTTATCGAGCAGCGAGGATGCCGACCGGACGACGGTCTCTTGAAAGAGCAGCCAAGGGAGAAAACCGCAGAAGAGGAACAAAGAATAATTGCGCGTGACTTCGTTCGGAGGGAGCGTGGCGTGCATGCAGACCTGGAATACAAAGACCCAACTAACCAGCAGCACAATGGGATGAATCAGTCCCCATAGCCAACCTACTGCCGAGCCGATGAAGCGTGTCTCGAAATCGCGGCGCACGAGTTGAAAAAGCAACGTTCGGCGCAAGACTAGGTTATTGGCGAAATGGCGGCCAGGAATGGTCATTCCAACTCAGGTTACTATGTTGGACAAGCCTCCGGCTTGGCGTACGTATGAAAGCCTGCATTCTTCGCTCACCCGCGCCGATTGAGAAAAACCCGCTTGAGCTCACCGACGTTCCGAAGCCGGAGCCGGGGGACGGGCAGGTGCTGGTTCGCGTGAACGCGTGCGGGGTTTGCCGCACGGATCTGCACGTGATTGAAGGCGAGCTCACTCCGCGTAAGTCGCCGATCACGCCGGGGCATCAAGTGGTGGGGACGGTGGAGGCCGCGGGTGCCGGCGCGAAACTCTATCCGATTGGGACACGCGTGGGCATCGCGTGGCTGCACTCCACCGACGGAACTTGCGAGTACTGCAAGGCCGGGCGGGAAAATCTTTGCGACCATCCTAGCTTTACCGGCTACACGGTGGATGGCGGCTATGCGGAATACGCGCTGGCGGAGGAGAGCTTCGTGTATCCGATCCCGGAAGGGTTTGCCGATCTTGCCGCTGCGCCGTTATTGTGCGCCGGGATTATCGGGTTCCGGTGCCTGCGGCTCGCGGATATTCAGCGGGGCGGCCGCCTTGGCCTGTATGGTTTTGGAGCGGCCGCGCATGTGGCGATCCAAGTGGCGCGGCACTGGGGAGCTGAAGTGTATGCCTGTACGCGCGATCAGCGGCACCAGAAGCTGGCGCTGGAGTTGGGTGCGGTGTGGGCGGGCGGCACGGTTGACCCTCCGCCGGTGAAGCTGGATAGCGCCATCGTGTTCGCGCCCGCCGGGGAGATTGTTCCTGCGGCGTTAAAGGCTTTGAAGAAAGCCGGGGCGCTGATACTGGGCGGCATTCACATGAGCACTATCCCGCCGCTCGATTACGATCTGCTGTACGAAGAGCGCGTGATTCGCAGCGTGGCCAACAATACTCGGCAGGATGGTCATGATTTTTTGCGCATCGCGGCCGAGATTCCGGTACATGTGGAGACTGAGGTTTTCCCGCTGGCCGATGCGAATCGGGCGCTGAATGCGCTGAAGAATGATGCGATTCGTGGGGCCGCAGTGCTCCAGGTGAGTTAGAGTTCCTGGGTGAAATTGCGCACCCGCCGGCGCAACTGGTGGCCAACTGAGGGCTTGCGCGCTGGCATCCCGCGTGCATTCTCTTTAGTTAGGAGTGCGTCATGCAAACATTTCATATGCAAACCTTCCAAAAGATTCTCTTTCCTATCGATATGTCGGACAGCTCGACGGCGGCAGCTCCGTTCGTTGCGACCATGGCTAAGAAGTTCCAGGCCGAGGTTACGTTACTGCACGTTCTGCAATTGCCTCCCGGTTATGTGACGGACTGGTACGGGTATATGGCTTTGGTGGATACGGGCGCGATCCGCGAGGCGCGCCAAAACGAATTTGAATCCTACCTGAAGAACGAATTCGAAGGGATCACCCTTCGGCGCGAGATGCTGGAGGGCGACGCGTCGGAAGTGATCAATAACTATGCGGCCGCGAATGGCACGGATCTGATCATGATGCCGACGCACGGCTACGGGATTTTCCGGAGCATGTTGCTTGGCTCCGTAACCGCTAAGGTATTGCACGATGCGGCCTGCCCGGTGTGGACTGGCGTGCATGTGGAGGAAACGCCTCCCAACTCGGCGTCCTTTGAGCGGATCATGTGCGCGGTAGACCTGACAGATAAGAGCATCCCGGCCATGCAATTCGCGGCCAAGCTCGCGCAGGATTTCCATGCCAAGCTGTGGCTGATTCACGCGGTCCCCTGCGCGGAGACGCGGCCGCAGAGATATTTTGAAGCGGACTTGCAGGCATTTCTCGAAGACGAGGCGCGAAAGGCCATCGGGAAAATGCAGGAGACGGCCGGCGTGATGGCGCAGCTTTGCTTGGGCGCGGGTGAGATTCCTCACGTGGTACGGGAAGCGGCGCTGCATCACGGTGCGGATTTGGTGGTGATCGGGCGAGGTCACGCGAGCCGGACGCTGGGGCGGTTGCGGACGAACGTTTATTCGATTATCCGGCAGTCGCCGTGCCCGGTGATTAGTGTGTAGGTGCTACTTGCTGTACAGCCGGCGGTAGACTTCGGCGTTCCGTAATACGCTCTGGACGTAGGCACGGGTTTCGCTGAAAGGAATGCTTTCGACAAATTCGGCGGGATCGCGATAGGTTGCGCCATTCAGCCATCCCGTTACGCGGGATTTGCCGGCATTATAGGACGCTAGCGTCGCCTCCCATCTGCCTTGGTGTTGATCCAAGAGCGCCTTCAAATAGTAGGTGCCGATTTTCACATTCGTATCCGGCGCGAATAGCATGGCGGTGCTGTAGCGCGGGATTTTGAGCTTCCGGCTGAGCTCACGGCCGGTTCCGGGAAGTACCTGGGTTAAGCCGCGGGCGTTGGAGCGGGAAATCGCTTTCGGATTGAACTCCGATTCCTGGCGGATCAGGGCCGCGACCAAATACGGATCGATGGAGCGCTCGCGCGCGTAGGTCTCGATGGAACTCCGGTACGGCAGGGGGAAAGCCAGGCGCCAGAATTTATCGGGAGCTGTGTCCATGGCCATGGACAAATATGCGGGCGCGAAGCGCTTGATGAAGCGAATGCCTTGATCTGGAGCCTCGCGGCGGTTGGCGAGTTCGGCCAATTCCAGGGCCATGAGCTGCGGTTGGCCGTCCACTTTGGCTCCGTAGCGCAGCTCGCCTTCCGCGAAGTCATCCAATCCGGCGCTCGAGAGCATGCGGGCGCGCTCAATGCGATCCTTGCTGGTCTGATTCGCCACGAAAGTTTCGGGGCGGCCGGGCTTCTGGAGCGAAAGAGCGTTTAAGAATTGCGAAACCTCAGCCGATCGCGCGGCTGATGAAACGGCCGGCTGAGTAAGCCGGGCGCGGGCCAGCATGGCGTAGTAGTAATTCGGATATAAGCTGTTGATGCGCTCGTAATAGACCCGCGCGGCGCCCCAATCCTGCTTTGATTCGGCGATCCGTCCTAAGAAAAAGATGGCGGGGCTCGCGTGGTCTGAATCCGGATAGCGCTTCAAATGGTCGCGCAGCAGATTCTCGGCGCTGGCGGGATCGCCGAGGTACTGAGCCCACGCAAACTTCCAGTGGCACTGGGCGGAGCGAGGATCGCTCGGGAACGATGCGTAACAGGTATGGTAAAGCGGTTCGGCGGTGTCCTTCTGATCGTGTGCCGCATAGTAATTGGCGGTTGCGATCAATGCCTGCAATCGCCAAAGGGATTGTGGATAGGCTTCAGAGAGATGGTCCAGATGCGTGGCCATTTCGTCAATCTTGTCGAGCTTGCGGGTACATTGCGTCAAATAGTACAGCCGCTCAGCCTCCGCGTCGGCTGTGGAGGCTTGAAACGAAATCAGGTGTTGATAGGCTGGTTTGTATTCTCCCGCCAGATATTGGGCGGCTCCCATACGAACGCGAGCCAGGTCGAGATCTGCGCCGGTCAGTTGCGGTAGAAGCGGGGTCAGTTCCTTGCGGGCGCGAGAATAATCGCCGCCATCGATCAGCCTGAACGCGCGCGCGAGCATTGAACCGGGCGGGAGCGTTCCGGTTCCGGCTAGAGCGGATTCGGCGTCGGACGCCTCCGGAGTTAGCGGATGCTCGATGTAGATTTTCTGATAGCGCGCGGTTGCAGCAGTAGTGTTTCCTTGGGCCGCATAGGCGCGGGCGAGCAACAGGTCCGATTGTTGCTCGGTAAGATCCGCGAGATGCTGATCGACGAGCGCGGCGGCTTTCGGAGCTTGGTTCAACTGGAGGAAGGAGTTGGCTTCCAGGATCACCGATTTGGCGATCCAGGGCGATGCGGGCGCGGATTGCCAGACCGGCTGCAAGGATTTTTCAGACGCCGAG
>Ga0187851_10000705_pt1 | contig 33503 bp, 23 predicted proteins | sample June2016WEW_6_10_FD_132997 | JGI IMG/M metagenome (GOLD analysis project Ga0187851, IMG submission 132997) | Peatland microbial communities from SPRUCE experiment site at the Marcell Experimental Forest, Minnesota, USA - June2016WEW_6_10 | ecosystem: Environmental > Terrestrial > Soil >...
CGCTGGACGAGGGCGAATGGTTCTACACGAGCGGCGACGATCGGATATTCCCGCGCGGCCTGCGGGTCGGTCCGGTGCGTTCCGTGCGCAACGGCGCGGATGGCAAAGAAGTTGAAGTGCGGCCCGCGGCACTGGATGGCGACATCTCCGAAGTGCTGATTCTCCTGGACGCGGTGCACGGACAGATTCCCGACCTGGCGACACCATCGCAACCGGATGTGCAGGTGCTGGCGCCACCGCCGGAGGATACACACGAAAGTGCGGCAGCAGCAGCCGCGGCGGCATCCCCGGCGCCGGCTGGCGGTTCGAGCGCGACTCCACAAACGGATGCCGATCGCATGAAGGAGCGCTACAAACGGATCGTTGAAGGGCAGAACATTCAGATCGGGGTGACGCCGTATCGGGCGCCGGATTTCAACCGGCAGCCGGCGGCAGCGCCGTCGGGTGCCGGGACCGCGACCGCAATTCAACCGCCCGGTACGGCTCAGCCGGGCGCGCCGCCGACGGGAAGCGCGCCGGCCGGGAAGGCCGCTCCTTCCGCGCCGAAAGCGGAGCCGAAGCGCACTACGTCCGCGCAGGAGCAGCGATGACGGAGTTCGAGAGCTCCCCTACGCACATCCCGCCGGACCGGCTGCGGGTATGGAGTTTTCATCCGGCAACGTGGATCCTGGTGCCGCTGGTGGCGATTCTGTTTCAGGTGTATGTGCCGCGGTTTCTGAGCTACCTGTCGTATCTCGAACTGCCGCTGCTGGTGACGGTCTACTTTTCAGTGATGCGGCGCCAGCCGCCCGCCGGAGCGCTCACGGGCTGCCTGATCGGACTGGCGCAGGATGCGCTGACGCACCACTACCTCGGGATGTACGGCATCGTCAAGACGCTGATCGGCTACTCGGCGGCGAGCCTCAGCCTGCGCTTCGACGTCGACAACGCGGGTCTGCGATTCCTGCTGGGCTGCGGCTTTTTCGCGGCGCACCAGGTGCTGTACTGGGCGCTTTCGCATTCGCTGCTGGGCACGCACGACGCGCTGCACGTACCGCAAACCGTCATCGCGGCGCTGCTGAACGGGGTAGTCGCTCTGCCGCTATTCCAAGTGTTGGATAGACTGAAGTCGGAGGCGCGCTGAAGTTTCCCGCGCCGATCCACACGTGAGCAGCATTCCAGAGGACCGCGAACACGAAGCGCCGAAAGTCTCGCACTTTCTGCGCAACGACACGTATTATGGCGCGGTGCAGATCGCGATTTTCCAGTACGTGAGCGTGGCGGTGTTCGTCTTCCTGCTGGCCGGATACTGGGACCTGCAGGTGCGCAACGAGAGCCTGTACAACACCAAAGCGCTGCAGAACCAGATCAAGTCGCTGCCGATGCCGGCGCCGCGCGGCCGCATCCTGGACCGCGAGGGACGGGTGATCGTGGACAACCATGCGTCCTACCGGCTGGTACTGTCGCGGGAAAATCTGCGCGAAGAGCACGTCGAGCCGATTGCGCGCGGGCTGGATCTGGACGCGGACGATCTCGAGGCGCTGGTGCGGCGGTTTGACCGGCGGCCCAGCTACTACACGATCCCGATTAAGGAAGAGCTGACGGCGGCGGAACTGGCCTTCGTGGAGGCGCATCGGAACGCGCAGATGTTTCCCGAGATGGAGCTGATCAAGTCGCAATTCCGGCTCTATCCGCAGGATGGTTTTGCGTCGCACCTGAGCGGCTATGTGGGCGAGATCAGCGATGCGGAGTTGAACTCTCCCGAATGGGCCAGCCACAGCCCGGGCGACCTGATCGGCAAGATGGGCGTCGAGCGATATAACAACGAATCGCTTACGGGCATCGACGGGCAGCGCCAGGTGCGGGTCGACAATCGCATGAACACGCGCGAGGTGCTGGGCGTGAAGCCGGCGGTAGCGGGCAAAGATCTGCGGCTGACGATCGATCTGGATTTACAGACCGTGGCGGAACTGGCCATGGAAGGACGGAAGGGGGCGGTGGTGGCGATCGTGCCGGCGACCGGCGAGGTGCTGGCGTTCGTCTCCACGCCGGGCTACGATCCGAACCATTTCGTGGGGCGCATCAAACCGCAAGAGTGGAAGGCCTTAACCGAGGACCCGCACAAGCCGCTGTTCAACCGGGCCTTGCAATCGCAATTGGCGCCGGGATCGACCTTCAAGCCGATCGTGGCGCTGGCGGCGCTGGAGTCGGGCGCGATCGACGAGAATTTCTCGGTCCATTGCAACGGTGGGGCGACGTTTTTCGGACGCTATTTCAAGTGCCACAAGAAGGGCGGGCACGGGACCGTCAGCCTGCACAAGGGTCTGGCGCAGAGTTGCGACGTGTACTTCTACAACGTCGGCTTGAGGGCTGGCATCGACACCATCGCCAAGTATGCCGAAATGGTCGGCTACGGCCGGAAAACGGGGATCGATCTGCCGGGCGAGAAGGAAGGCGTGGTACCCTCCTCGGCCTGGAAGATCCGTACGTTCCGGGAAAAGTGGTACGAGGGCGAGACGGTCAGCGTGGCCATCGGACAGGGCGCGACCACGGTCACGCCGCTGCAGATGGCATACGCCTACAGCGGGCTGGTGAACAAGGGCGTGTGGATGCGCCCGCACGTGGTGGACGACGGGCGGAAGCCGCAAGTCGACCACACGGCGGTGATCAATCCCGCCAACCTGGGCAAAGTGCTGGACGGCATGTGCGGCGTGGTCAACGAGGGCGGCACGGGCGCGGCAGCGCGGCTGCCAGATATCGTGCTGTGCGGCAAGACGGGCAGCGCGCAGCGCGCCTCGAACGATTTTCTCAAAACCAAGCAGGGCGAGGAAGAATTCAAGGACGACGCCTGGTTTGTCGGCTTCGCGTCGCGCGACAATCCGGAAATCGTGGTCGCCGCGCTGTTCGAAAACGGCGTGCACGGCAATTTCGCCGCGCCGATCGTGCGCGACGTGGTGAAGGCTTACTACGACAAGAAGAGCCGCCAGAAGCAACCCGCCCCGGCGCCGAATCTAGCCGCCTGGCTGACGCCGGGAAAACCCGCGCCGGCGGCGGAGCCCGGGACGAGGCCGCGCTGAGCCGATGCCAGTTGTCCGCTACCGGGTATTTCGCGATCTGGATTGGCCCATGCTGCTGGTGGCGCTGGCGATCTGCGCGCTGGGCATTCTGCAGATTTATTCAGCGACGCACGGCACGCCCAGCCGCAATGCCTGGATGAAGCAGACGGTGTGGCTGGGCGGCGGGTTGTTCCTGATGTGGCTGCTGGCGCGCGTGGATTACCACAATCTGTTGAGCCAGGTGCCGGTGCTGTATGGCACTACACTCGGGCTGCTGACGCTGACGCTCGCCGCGGGAAACTACATATGGGGATCGAAGCGCTGGATTCCGCTTTTCTTTGGCTTTCGTTTTCAGCCGGCTGAACTCGGTAAACTGGTGATAGTATTACTTGTAGCCCGCTACTTGTCCGAGTTGCGCAGCGATCGGCTGGAGTGGGGGGATCTGCTGAAGCTGGGAGTCCTGGTTGGTATTCCAGCCGGGCTGGTTTTGGCGGAGCCGGACTTGGGGACGACGCTGACATACGTTTCCATTCTGGCGATCGGTATTTTTTTTGGCGGTGTCCGCTGGCGGCATGCACTGGTTATCTTATTGATTGCGGTGGTGTTGCTGCCATGCGGTTGGTTCTTGTTGAAGGATTACCAGAAGACCCGGCTGCTGACATTCCTCGATCCGATGAGGGATCCGACCGGCAGCGGCTACCAGGTGATCCAGTCGAAAATTGCGGTGGGCGCCGGTGGCATGTGGGGCAAGGGAGTCGCTCGCGGCTCTCAAACGCAGCTTCGCTTTCTGCCGGTGGCTTATACGGATTTCGTGATCTCGGCATTTGCCGAGGAACACGGATTTGTGGGCATATTGGTCCTGTTCGGGCTGTATTTTCTGCTTTTAATGCAGATCGTGCAGAATGCACAAAGAGCTCCGGACCGGGCCGGGATGCTCATATGCATGGGCGTGAGTTCACTGCTGCTGTTTCACCTGCTGGTGAATGCGGGCATGGCGGTGGGCCGCATGCCGACGACCGGTATTCCGCTCCCTCTGATGAGTTACGGAGGATCGAGCATGATGTCGGTGTTTGCAATGCTGGGGCTGGTGAACAATGTCCGGCTCCGGCGGTCTGTTGCGTGAAATGAAATTGAGTGCGCGGCCGGTTGGGAAGTCCTTCCGGTGCCAGGTGTCCGATCAAAAGGTTTTGCCGAACGCGGCCGGCGATAGCGCCGCGCCCCCGGGGGAGGCCGAGATAGGAAATCGCTTCTCCCGGGCGGAACAACAGGTTTATTGACTGGATTGCAGCCGCCTTCGGGTTGTGTTGCGCGAGGTTCGCGAGATCCAGAAAGGCTCTTGAGACACCAGGCTCGATCGCTCCCGCCCCGCTCCACTCGGTGATCGCTCACCTGAGCGGAGGTTATTCATGTCGTCCAAGGAACTGGTGATCAGCCAGAACCGTCACGAGACGAAAGTCGCGATTCTCGAAGACGGGCAACTGGTTGAGATGTATTTTCAGCGGGCCAACGAGTATTCGCTGGCCGGCAGTATCCACAAGGGGCGAGTCACGAGAGTACTGCCCGGAATGCAATCGGCGTTCGTTGACGTGGGTCTCGAACGCGACTGCTTCCTGTACGTGTCGGACTTCTTCGAAGAGAACGCCGATGAGATAGACCGCGTCGACGACAAAGGGCGCGACCAGCGCGAACGCGACAGGGACCGGGGGCGGGAGCGTGAAACGCACCTGCCGCTTCCTCCGCCGGCATCGCAGGCGATTGCGCCGCGCGAGGATGCGGCTGTCGAGAGTGCCGCACCAACCGGCGAGGTCCGGGAGGCGACCGCCGAACCGGCAGCCCCGGCGGAAGGGGCCGCTTACGCCGACGGGCAGCGGGACCACCGCGGACGCCGCTCGCGCCGCCGCCGGCGTGGGAGCAAGGGATTCCCCGAAGCGAAATATGCATCGCCCGCGGCAGCGCAGGACACGCCGGCCGAGGAGGAACCGGAAGGGGCACCAGCCGCGACCAGCGCGGCCGACACGCCCGCGGTAGACGAGATTGTGCTGTTGCCGGGTGAGTCCTTGGCGAAGTACCGGCGCGCGAGTCAGCCCGGAGAAACCGCTGCCGCCGCGAGACGAGAGGAGACGCGGAAGTCTCCCGAGCCGGTGGAGAGCGCGGCGCCCGCCGCGAGAATCGAAGCTCCCGAAAGCGAGAACGAAGATTTCGAAGCCGCCGAGGACGATGCCGTCGAAGCGATTCTCGACCGCGTGGACGAGATGGAAGAGCGGGCCGATGCGGTAGCGGATGTCGTCGTCGCACCTGAGAATCCCTCGAACAAAACGGAAGAAGAGGCGGGAGTCGAAGAGGCCGCCGGCGAGCCATTCGCGGCACTGACGTCCGAGCCCATTGAGCACGCTGAGGCTGCGCCCACGGACGCCGCAGCGGTCGAGGCCGGTGCCGAAGAGCCGGCTGTGGCCGAGGCTGTGGCGCAGAGCGAGACGACGGCAGACGAGGTCGTTCCGAACGCGGTGGCAGCCGCCGCTGAAGCAGGGGCAGGCCCCGATGCGAGTGGCGACGAAGCGGGAGAGGAAGAGGGGACGGAGGGCGTCCCCGAGAACGGGCCGGAAACCGGCGTTGCGGTGGAAGGCGCGGAGACCGCCGGTGGCGCCGAGAACCTAGCGGCGAACCTGCGGCCACAGGGTGGACGGATAGGGCACCGGATGTCGCGGCGCATGCGCCGCCGGTCGCGCCAGTCGGCCCCGAATCAAGCGCCGGTTGTCGAGGCGCCGGCAGAGGTCAAGGCCGAAGTGAAAGCGCCTGCACCGGAAGCCGCCAGCGTGCCAACCGAGCGCTTCGTCGAGCGACCCGATCGCAACAATCGGGACCGGGACAATCGGGACAGTCGCGAACGCGACAATCGGGATCGGGACAATCGCGAACGTGACAACCGGGAACGGGACACGCGCGAACAGGACAGCCGGGAGCGCGACAAAGGCCGCGAGCGTCCTCCGCTGCCTTCGATCTCGGATCTGTTGAAGGAAGGCCAGGAGATCATCGTCCAGATCGCTAAGGAGCCGCTGGGGCAGAAGGGCGCGCGGATCACGTCGCACATCGCGCTGCCGGGCCGGTATGTGGTTTACATGCCGACGGTCGAGCATCTGGGAGTGTCGCGCAAGATCGGCAGCGACGAGGAGCGGATGCGGCTCAAGAGGATTCTGCAGAAGCACCGCGAGGGAATCGCCGGCGGATTCATCATGCGCACGGCGGGCGAAGGACGGACGGAAGAGGAGATCGCGGCCGACATCCAGTATCTGGCCAATCTGTGGCTCGATATCCGCGGCAAGGCGGAGAAGCGGCGCGCGCCACTGCTGCTGCATCACGACGTCGAAGTGGTCCAGCGTCTGCTCCGCGACCAGTTGACCGATGGCTTCAAGGCGGTGTGGGTAGACAACGAGGATCTTTACGAGCAGGTGCTGCACGCGGTGGAACGCATCGCCCCGCACCTGCTGAGCCGGGTGAAAATGTACACGCGCCCGGAGCCGATCTTCGATGCGTTCGCGATCACGCAGGAGCTGGAAAAGGCTCTGCGACCGAAGGTCTGGCTCAAGTCGGGCGGCTACATCGTCATCAACCAGACCGAGGCGCTGGTGGCCATCGACGTGAATACGGGCAAGTACGTCGGCAAGTCGAACCGGCTGGAGGACACGATCGTCAAGACCAATGTTGAGGCGGTCAAGGAGATCGTGCGGCAAGTGCGGCTGCGCGACCTGGGCGGCATCATCGTCGTCGATTTCATCGACATGGACGAACGCAAGAATCGTCAGCGGGTGATGCAGGCGCTGGAAGAGACGATGCGCTCGGACAAGGCGCCGAACAAGATTCTCCAATTCAACGACTTTGGCCTGGTGGCGATCACGCGCAAGCGGGTGAAGCAGAGCCTGGAGCGGGCCCTATGCTCACCGTGCCCGTATTGCGAGGCTTCGGGCTATGTGAAGAGCGTGGGGACGGTGATCAGCGAGATTCTGGCGCAGGCGCAGAAGTACGCCAAGGTGGTGGACGGCAAGGAGTGCGTCCTGCGGGTCAACCCGGAGGTCGCGCACGAGCTGCAATCCACCGAAACGAAGTACCTCGAGGAGATCGAGGAGATTCTCGGACGGCCCGTGCTGGTGATCTCCGATACCCTGCTGCACCAGGAGAAGTTCGATCTGACGTAATTGGCCGGAACACTCCGGCCGCCTGGCGCGCCGGCCGCCTGCCTGAGGAGGGTGAGCGGCCGGCGCGTTTGCGTTTGACGGACTTGAGGCGCGCTGAGGCTGCCTGTGCGGCACAGAAGAGCGCGGACGTTATCAGGATCGAAACAGGGCCGCCCACTCGCCGCGCCACTCGCGGCCGAGCAGCTTATCGGCCGCCGGATCGCCGACGAAGCGCTCCCGCGCCGCGTCCCACTGAAGCTTGCGGCGAGTGGCGAGAGCGATGTTGCCAAGATGGGCGACGGCGGTAGAGGCGTGGCCGGTGGCCACGTCGCAAGGGCACTTGCGCCCATCGCGGAGGACTTCGATAAACGCCTGGGCGTGGAGCCGCGTGGCGTCCGCGCCCTGCCGCGTGCGGCGCGCAATGCGCGTCTCCTGGGAAAGCTCGCCGGGGCGCGCTAGCCACGGCACCGGCTTCAGATCCGGATAGATCTCCCACATCAGCCGGTCGACGAAAAGCGCTCCATTGGTCCCGTAGAAGGCCATTCCGTTGGGGCGGTCGAACTCACCGCGGGCGTTGTAATACTTCAGCCCGGGCGTACGCCCGCCGAGGCCATGCGCGCTGAACACGCATCCTTCGTAACTCATGATGAAGCCCGGATACTCATAGGTGGCCTGAATGAGATCGGGCTGGTCGCCGTCGTCGTGCAACACATACCGGCCGCCAGAAGCGGAGACGGCGAGAGGCGCGGTGGCGTTCATGATCTGATGAACGGTATCGAAGCGGTGCGTGCCGTAATCGGTAATGAGGCCGCCCGAGTAGTCGTGGAACCAGCGGAACGTGGGCCCATGACGCAGTCGGTTGTAGGCGTGCTCCGGCGCAGCGCCCAGGTACAGGTTCCAATCCAGATCGCCGGGCGCGTTTGCATCCGGCGCGTGGCCAATGCCGTCTGGTGACATGTTGGCGAAGTTCCAGACGCGCACGAAATGCACCTGGCCGAGCTCACCGCCGCGGATGATCTCAGCGGCCTCGGCGAGATGCGGCGCGGAGCGGTGTTGCGTGCCGACCTGGACGATATGCCCCGTGCGGCGCGCGGCTTCCACCATGGCGCGGCCCTCGCTGATGTTGTGCGCCAGCGGCTTTTCGACGTAGACGTGCTTGCCCGCCTCACAGGCTAGAATCGTGACGGCGGCGTGCCAGTGGTCGGGCGTCGCGACGACCACGGCATCGATGTCCTTCCTTGCCAGAACCTCGCGAAAGTCCTGAATCGCGGCTGCCTTAGCGCCCGCCTGGGCGCGCGCCTTCGCGGCCTGACTCAACCAGACGTCGCATATGGCCGCTAGCTCAACGTCCGGGAGCTGCTGCATGAAGCCGGTGTCGTACAAACCTCGCGCGCCGCATCCGATCAGCCCCAGGCGGACGCGCCGGTTGGCGCCGATAATGCGCGCGTAGGAGCCGGCGGTCCATCCGGCAGCGAGCTTGAGGAGCGACCTGCGAGTTTGCATCGAAGACCCGGCGATGGGCATGATTCTATCGCATCGGTGCACTCTTGACTCCGTTCTGCTTCTGATAGAGTGGCTGGCGCATGGTCACGATTCGCGAAGTGGCGCGGCAGGCGAAGGTTTCGGTGGGCACGGTATCCAACGTGCTGGCTGGTTCGGCATCGGTGCGGCCCGAGCTGCGGCGGCGCGTCGAAGATGTCATGCGCGAGCTGGACTACCATCCAAACCAGATTGCGCGCAGCCTGAAGACGCGGCAAACGAAGACGCTGGGGATGGTCATCTCGGACATCACGAATCCGTTCTTCCCACAGGTGGTGCGGGGCGCGGAAGACGCGGCAATCCTGCGCGGTTACCTGCTGATCACGCTGAACACGGACGACAGCACGGAGCGGGAGCGGCGGGCGCTATCGCTGCTACGGGCGCAGAAGGTGGACGGGCTGTTGCTGACGGTGGCTTCAGGGCGTGAGGACCTGACGCACGTGGCGCAGTTCCGCGACTCCGGCCTGCCGATCGTGTGCATCGACCGAAGCGTTCCGGGGATCGATCTCGACCTGGTCTCGGCGGACAACGTGCACGGGGCGCGGATGTGCATGCAGCACCTGATGTCGCGAGGGCACCGGCGCATTGGCTTTCTGGGAGGTTCGCCGGGACTACAGACGGCGCAGCAGCGGCTGGATGGATATGAGCAAACGCTGCGGGACGCCGGCCAGACCGTGGACCCGAAGCTGGTACGGCATGGCGATTTCCGGTTGGAGAGCGGCTACCGGCTTTCCAAGCAGATGTTGCTCGAAGCGGACCCACCGACGGCGCTGTTCGCCTCCAACGCGATGATGGGTTTCGGTGCGTTGAAAGCGATCCACGAGTTGGGGTTGCGCTGTCCAGAAGATGTGGCTCTGGCGGTATTCGACGAAGTGCCGTTCGGGGACGTGATCCAGCCGCGCCTAACCGTGGTCGCGCAGCCGGCCTATGAGATGGGCCGGGTGGGCACGGAACTGCTGATCGCCCGTTTGGAAGGAAGAGAGAAGAGCCCCGTCCCGGTTCACCTGACACTGACACCCGAACTGCTGGTGCGCCAGTCCACCGCGACGCGCCGTTCCTGAACGACAACCCAGGCTGCGCCGCGGCGCTGAGAGAAGAGACGTGAGAGGCGCACCAACAGGCGCCGTGCGCCGCTGGCACAAAGACTGCGGCAAGAGAGTCAAACAGTGCTCCCAGACGACGTTGAGCGCTGGTCAACAGTCCGGACTGAGTATTGCGGCCGCTGATTTCCTCATCCTTCTTGACGCGGGGCCGGAAATTGGCTGTCTCGAACTCATAAACTGGTAGCTGATGGGGACAACGCCTGGGTCGAAGAGCGGGAACGGCAAAGAAAACGCCGTGCAGTGGCTGGCCTATCTGCTCGCGGCGCTGTGCCTTTTGTGGGTCTACCACGACTTCGACTGGCACAGCGAGATTCCGCGCCTGCGGGCGATTCATTGGGGTTGGATCGTGCTGGCGGTTTGCTCCGGCTTCCTGGTCTACGTCATCCAGGCGTGGCGGTGGCAGGTGTTGCTCAAGCCGCTGGCCAATGTCGCGCTGTGGCGCACGACTCAAGCGGTGTTTATCGGCCTGTTCGCGAATGAGGTATTGCCGCTGAAGAGCGGTGAACTCGTGCGCTGCTATCTGGTCGCGCACTGGAACCACATCCGGTTCTCGAAGGTCCTCGCTTCGGCGATTATCGAGCGCCTGCTGGACGGAATCCTTCTGATTGCAGGTTTCGCTTGCATCCTGCGGGTTGGCGCACTGCCGAAGGATGTCGAAGTGGGGGCCGCGGTGTTGTTTGGCTTGGTCGTAGCTATCGGCTCGCTGGTCCTGTTCGCCGTCTTCAACAAACGCTTTGCGCGACACGTGGCCACCGGCCGCCGTTGGTCCGAGGCGCTGCTGATGGTTGTGGAAGGCTTGCATGTGATGGCCCGCTCGCGTTGGTTCTTTGTGGCCTGCCTGGGGAGCGTCCTGTATCTGGGATTGCAACTGGTTCCCATTTACGCGCTGATGGCGGGCTATCAACTGGGGCAGGACTGGACGGCGACGCTGGTCGTGCTGATGATCATGCGGCTGGGAACGATTGTGCCCGGACCGCCCAGCAACGTCGGCGTGTTTCACTTCTTCACGTTTCTGGCTTTGAGCACCGTGCTGGGGGTGGAGGAGCAGACCGCAAAGAGCGTCGCCGGCATGATGTTCTTCGTGATCACAGTGCCGTTGCTGGCGGGCGGAACTATTGCGCTGGCCCTGACTGGTTCGGACCTGCGCGAGGTCTACGATCTGGCGCGCGCGCACCGCAAGCCGCCCGTGCCTGTGGTGAAGCAGACATCTGGCGTTTGACGGCGCTTCCAAGCGGCGATCCGGGGCGACCACAATCACCAGCACCGGGACCCAAACAGGTGCGCCCGGAAGGGTCGCAGGCAGGCTCGCCGGGCGCGTGGAAACAAATCCGAAGGAACAAAGCCAATTGTCGACTTTGCTATTTAGAATGATTAGTTTGCGATGGCTATCTTTCGTTTTATTTCGCTGAATATTCGCGATCGTCATGGAGCAGCCCAGTAGCGCCGAGCCTGCGGCCTACTAGCTTGAGCATAGGCCCTGGTGTCAAGCGAATTCCGGGCGGGGGAGGCGACGGTTTTCCGGTGGAACCGGGGTAATCCAACGCCGCGACGGAGGGTGAAAGCGGAGGGCCGTGCCGCGATTTCACCGCGGCCAGCGTTTGAGGCCTTTGCGTCCGATGTCACGGCGCATCTGGAGGCCGTCGAAGTGGATCCTGTCGCAGGCGGCGTAGACGTTGGCGATGGCTTCCTGAAGCGTCGAACCGGAGTGGGTCACGCCCAGGACCCGTCCGCCGGATGTTTCGACGCCTGGCTGGTCCGAATGGGCTCCGGACTTGCTCTGGCGCGTGCCGGCGTGGAAAACGGTGGCACCGGTGGAGGCGGCGTCTTCGAGACCGGAGATGGGGTCGCCTGTGCGAACCGTGCCCGGGTAACCGTGCGCGGCGAGAACGACGCAGATGGACGGTTCCGGGCGAAATTTCAACAAGCGCGGATCTTGGCGCCCGCTGGCCGCGGCGTGCACAAGAGCGCCGAAGTCGCAGTCGAGGCGATGCAGCAGCGCTTGCGTTTCCGGGTCGCCGAGACGCACGTTGAACTCCAGCACTTTGGGTCCGTCGTTGGTCAACATCAAACCGGCGTAGAGGAAGCCGACGAAGGGCGAGCCTTCGGCTTTCATCCCGTCCAGCACGGGCTGCATGATGGTGCGAACGATGGAATCACGGTCGCTTGCGGAAAGCAGGCGGGCATCTGAATAGGCTCCCATCCCGCCAGTGTTGGGGCCGAGATCGTCTTCAAAGATCGTCTTGTGGTCCTGGGATGGTTCAAGCGGCAGGACGGAGTCTCCGTCGCACAGTCCGATGAAACTGACTTCTTCGCCGGAGAGGAATTCCTCGACGACCAACCGACGCCCAGCGGCGCCGACCAAGTGGCCGGAAAGTATATCATGAAGGACAGAAAGCGCGGAGGCGCGATCCGGACAAATCACGACGCCCTTGCCGGCCGCGAGCCCATCTGCTTTTAATACAATGGGATAGGAGAATGAACGGAGAGCAGTTTGGGCTTCATCTTCGGTGGTTGCGACGGCATAGCGAGCGGTCGGAATGGCATGCCGCCGCATGAAATCCTTGGCGAAGATTTTGCTGCCTTCGAGCTGGGCGGCGGCCTGAGCGGGTCCGAAAATGAGGTGGCCGTGGCCGCGAAAGAGATCGACGACGCCATCGACGAGAGGCGCTTCGGGGCCGACAATGGTGAGGTCGGGGTGGATCTGATTGGCGAGAGCCAGCAGGTCTTCAGGTTTGGCCGAAGGGGGACGGATGCAGGTAGCGACCTGCGCGCAGCCCGGGTTGCCGGGCGCGACGATGACTTCCCGGACGGAGGGGCTGCGGCGGAGCCGCCAAGCCATGGCATGTTCACGCCCGCCACTGCCGAGAACGAGGATTTTCACGGGGCTATCTCCTTTGCCGGCAATTCTCTAGGATATCTGTAAGGAGATGCGGCCGCCAATGCGACTCCGCTATGACGCAGTTGTGATCGGCGCCGGCCATGCCGGCTGCGAAGCAGCGCGGGCGTGCGCCCGGATGGGGCTGCAGACGGCGCTGGTCACGATGAATGCGGACCTGATTGCGCAAATGTCGTGCAATCCGGCGATTGGCGGGATTGCGAAGGGGCATCTGGTGCGCGAGATCGATGCCCTGGGCGGCGTTATGGGCGAGGTGGCGGATGCGGTTGGCATCCAATTCCGTCTCCTGAATACAAGCCGCGGCCCGGCGGTGTGGAGTCCGCGGGCGCAAATGGACAAGCAGCGATACCGGATCCGGATGCGCGAAGTGCTGGAGGCCGAGCCGAATCTCCGCATCCTCCAGGCGGAGGTCGGCGCGTTGGCATTGGAGCCAGCCGGTGGAGACAGGCGGGCGGTGCGCGGGGTGGTCCTGAGAGACGGACGGATGCTCGAGACGAGGGCCGCAATCGTGACGACCGGGACATTTCTGAATGGGCTGGCGCACATTGGAGAGAACCGGTCGGCTTGCGGCAGGAGCGGAGAGGCTCCAGCCAATCTGCTGGCCAATGATCTGAGGACGTTGGGCCTGCAATCGAAGCGGCTGAAGACCGGGACGCCGCCGCGGCTGGATGGCCGAACGATCGACTGGAGTGCGTTTGAGTCGCAGGCGGGCGACACGGTCCCGACGCCGTTCTCTTTCTTGACGACGAAGATCGAGCGCGAGCAGATCCGATGCTATATCGGATACACGAATGAAGAGACGCACCGCATCCTGAGGGAGAGTATCGCACGCTCGCCGCTTTACAGCGGCCAGATTGAGGGCATCGGGCCTCGATACTGCCCGTCTATCGAAGATAAAGTAGTGAAGTTTCCCGACAAGACCCGGCACCAGATTTTCCTGGAGCCGGAGGGGCTGGACACGTATGAGGTTTACGTGAATGGCATGAGCACGAGCATGCCAATTGACGTGCAGGAAGCGATGATTGCGACGATTCCGGGCTTGGAAAAGGCTGAGATGATGCGGCCGGGCTATGCCATCGAGTACGACGCCATCGATGCGCGTGAGTTGTTGCATACGCTTGAGGTCAAGAGTATTGGCGGGCTATTCATGGCCGGACAGATCAACGGGACGTCGGGCTACGAAGAGGCGGCAGCGCAAGGGCTTCTGGCGGGCTTGAACGCTGCTGCCGGCGTGGGAGGCCGGGAGCCTGTGGTGCTGAAAAGGACTGAGGGATACGCCGGAATCCTGGTGGACGATCTGGTTACCAAAGGCGCGGATGAGCCTTACCGGATGTTCACATCCAGGGCGGAGTTCCGCCTCCACTTGCGAATTGACAACGCGGATGAGCGCCTGACCCCGATCGGACGGCGAGCCGGCCTGGTCAGCGACGCGAGGTGGGAGCTGCTGCAAAAGAAGCTCCGACAGGAGGAGGCAATCCGACGTTTGTTAGCGGCTAATCGATTGCATTCAAAGAGGCACGGCCTGGCGACCGTCGAGCGGGATGACCGGCCGACTCTCGACGTGTGGCTAAAAAGGCCGGGATCGAGGTTGGAGGAATTGCGGCCGTGGCTGGAGGAGCAACTGGGAGAAGCGGTGGTCTGTGGGGGGCTGACGACGATCGAGACCGGGGTGAAATACGCGGGGTATATGGAACAGGAGGAGAGGCATGTTCGCAGATTGAAGGAGGCGGAGGCAAGGCGGATTCCAGCGGAGTTCGATTACTCCCTAATGCAAGGCTTGAGCCGCGAGGTCAGGGATCAATTGATGAGAGTACGACCTGAGACGCTCGGACAGGCTTCGAGAATCCCGGGAGTGACGCCTGCGGCTATCGCAGTGCTGGACATCAGTTTGAATCTCATGCAGCGGGCTAACGGATGACAGAGGCAGAGCGGTTCGAAGAGCTTCTACGTAGGCAGTGTGCGGGCTTCGCGAGCATTGGCGGGGAGATTTCGCGAGTGCTCATGAGGCACTACGAACTGCTGCGTCAATGGAACAAAAGGTTGAATCTGACCGGAGCGGCGACGCTGGAGGAAGCGGTCGTTCGGCATTACGCGGAATCGCTGTTCCTGGCGACGTTGCTGCCGGAGTCGACTCGCAGGGTGGCGGACTTGGGTTCCGGAGGCGGGTTTCCAGGTTTTCCGCTGGCGGTATTGCGTCCGGATGTTGAGGTGACCTTGGTGGAATCGGACCAGCGAAAGGCCGCGTTTCTACGCGAGGTTTCTGACTTCGCGGGCAACATTCGGGTCAGGTGCATTCGAGCGGAGTCGCTGGAGGGTACCTTTGATGCCGTAGTGGGGAGGGCGATCCGCCCCGCGGATATCCTGGCGACCGCGCGCAGGATCGCCGGAGGGTTCGGGATTCTCTTATCGCGCAGTGACGCGGAGGATTTGGCTGGGAGTGCGAATTCCCAGGTATGGCCGCTCCCCTGGGCTCCATCTTCTGCCGCCTTGGTGGGCCTTGTTCCACGTGAAACAATCCAAACCCGCTAGTCTCGGAGTGTTCCACGTGAAACGCCGGCTCTCGGATGGCGTGATAGCATAGACGTTTCGCGGGACGACCTCCATGGCCCGAGTCATCGCAATCGCAAATCAAAAGGGCGGCGTAGGAAAGACCACCACCGCCATCAACCTCGCCGCATCCCTCGCCGCGAATGAATTCCGAGTTCTCCTGATCGACATGGACCCCCAGGGCAACAGCACCACCGGCCTCGGAATCGCTAAACGCGACAGCTTGCCAACCGTCTACGACGTCATCGCGGGCAAGGCGCAGCTCCGCGAAATCCTGGTGGACATCCAGCCGGATGGGATTCACCTGGCACCTTCCGATAGAAACCTCGTGGCCGCCAATATCGAACTTGTCGATTCCGACCAGCGCGAGTTTCACCTTTCCAAAGCGCTCGCCCCGATCAAGGATCAATTCGACTTCGTGCTCATCGACTGCCCGCCCGCCCTGGACCTTCTCACGGTGAACTCTCTCGTGGCAGCCGACTCGGTCCTCATTCCCATCCAATGCGAGTTTTTTGCCCTGGAAGGGATATCCCAGCTTCTCGACACAATTGACCGATTGCGGGAGAGCCTGCAACCTGCCTTGGCCATCGAAGGAATCCTCCTGACGATGTTCGATGAGCGCACGAACCTTGCCCGCCAAGTGGCCGCGGACCTGAGAGATTTCTTCCAGGGAGAAGTTTTTCAAACCATCGTTCCAAGAAGCATCCGCCTCGCCGAAGCACCCAGCTTTGGCAAGTCGATCCTCACTTACGATCCCCGCTCCAAGGGGGCCGAAAGCTACATTCAACTTGCCAAGGAGATCGTCGCCAATGAGCAACGCCGACAACTCTCGCAAGGCGCTCGGTAGAGGCCTCTCGGCCCTTCTTCCCAGCACCCGCCCGCTTGCCCCGCAATCTGCCGTCGTACAGTCTGCGCCGCCCCCAGGGCCCTTGCGCATTCCGATTGATGAGATCGACCCAAACCCACTCCAACCTCGCAGCAGCTTCCAGGCAGACCGCCTGGCTGAACTCGCTCAGTCCATTCGCGAGCACGGCATCATCCAACCCCTGATCGTGCGCTTCGCCGTCGGTCGCTACCAGTTGGTCGCCGGTGAACGCAGATGGCGTGCCGCCAAGATCGCCGGCCTCTCGCAAGTCCCAGTCATTGTCCAGGATTACGCCGATGATCGCCTCATGGAGGTCGCTCTCATCGAGAATATCCAGCGCGAGGACCTCAACCCGATTGAGGTTGCCCACGCGTTCGAGCGCCTGGTGCGCGACCACAAACTCAGCCACGAGCAGATTGCACAGCGCACGGGCAAGGACCGCACAACCATCACTAACATGCTGCGGCTCCTTCGGCTCCCCGGGGATATCCAGCTTCTGTTGGCCGAGCATCGCCTTTCTATGGGGCATGCCCGGGCCCTGTTGAGCCTTCCCACCCCTGAACTCCAAATCCAGGTGGCAGAGCGAATTGCGAGCGAGGGGCTTTCCGTACGGCAGGTTGAACGGCTGGTTCAGAAGATGACCGGGCCGCGTGAGCCAAGGGCGGTCGAACAGGTCGATCCGGACCCGAATCTTAAGGTCGCCATCGAACAGCTAGAGCAAGTGCTTGGCACTCGGGTAAGGGTGGTCGAGAAGTCCCGCCAACGCGGGCGCATCGAGATCGACTACTATTCGCTGGAAGATCTGCAGCGGATCTACGAGATGATCATCGGCGAGAAATGAAAATTGGTGCCGGCGGTAGGAATTGAACCTACGACCTACGGATTATGAGACCGTCGCTCTAACCCCTGAGCTACACCGGCGCTACATTTCAGCCTAGGATCTTGCCGCTGCGGTGTCAATTGCGGCAATCTAGACTATTACGTCCTGATCGCGATCCTTGACACGCAATCGAAACGGATCCATAGTTGGGCCAGAGATGGCTCCTGGCGAGCGTCTCTACCGCACTGGCTAACGGGCCAGCGGTTAAAATGCCCGGTGCTGTGGCCGGGTTGTTAGGAGGCTACTCCATCGAAGAAATAAACCACCTCAAAGGGCGGCTTCCACCCACTTGTTCCGCCTGGTCGTGCGCCTCCAGTGTCCGACCGGCCTCCGGGCCGCAGACACGCGGATTGAGCACCGCACGATAGAGGTTCAACACTGGCCAGCCTGTTCGCTGCAAGAGCAGCACAGGAGGCGCGGAACGAGGGAGAGGCGGCCGCCCTTTCGCTTTCAGCCCTTGCGTTGACAAGCCTTTCAGCCCTTTATTACAGTCGGAGTAGCATTGAGTCGATTGCCTTCCGCAATTCGGCGCCCCGTGCATGAGTGTGGTTGAATTCAGCGCCGTCACGAAGTCCTATCTGCTAGAGGACTCTAATACCCGGCGGCTGGGGGCGCTGCTGTTCCCCCGATTTTTCTCCAGCCCCAAATTCACTGCCCTGTATGACCTCAGTTTTGACGTCCGCCGTGGTGAGACGTTTTGCATCATCGGCCGCAACGGGGCTGGCAAGAGCACCCTGCTGGAGTTAGTGGCAGGCATCTCCCAACCGACGTCCGGGGCGGTTCGAGTCGCAGGGCGCGTTTCGGCATTGCTCGAGCTCGGCATGGGCTTCCACCCCGATTTCACGGGCAGGCAGAACGTTTTCCTAGCGGCGTCGATTCTTGGTTTCAGCGCCGGCGAAGCCCGGCGGCTTTACCCTCATGTCGCTGAATTTGCAGGCATTGGCGACTTCTTGGAGCGTCCAGTGCGGACTTACTCCAGCGGCATGCTGATGCGTCTCGCCTTCGCCCTCGCGATTCACGTCGATCCCGAGATTCTGATCGTGGATGAAGCACTTTCAGTCGGCGATCAGGCATTCCGCCAGCGCTGCCTGCGGAAAGTCCAGGAGCTGCGCGCGCGCGGCGTCAGCATCCTCTTTGTGTCGCATGCAATGGGCGAAGTGAAATCGATCGGAGACCGGGCCCTGTGGCTCGATCATGGCAAGCTGCGCGAACTTGGCCCCGCCGACCGCGTATCGGACTCTTATCTCGCCGCGTTGGCCGAAAAATCCCGGCCATCCCGACAGCCCGCCGCGCCGCATTCGGACGGCCGGCCTACTCTCCCCGCTGTTTCGGATCTCCAACTCGACTGGCTGGACAACTTGACCAATTGCGACGGGCGCCGCGGCGATGGCCGGGCTCGCATCTACGGGTTCGCGCTGCTGGACGCCCTCGGGCGACTCGCCACGCAGTTGGTGCCGCGTGACAGCTACGTCGCCAAATTGAGTTTCGAGGCGCTCGACTTTTTGGAGCGGCCCCAGGCAGGCATCCTCATTCGAAATCACCTTGGAATCGCCTTCTCCGGTGTCGCCACTCTGCGCTCGAATGGCCCCATTGCCGCACTTTCGGCGGGAGAGCGTTGCACGGTCGAGTTGCGATTTACATTGCCCCAGTTCTATCCCGGTTTTTTTTCTTTCTCGCCAACGGTCTTTACGACGCCCGATCCACAGGGAGCGGCCAGCGAACCCTGCGATTGGGTGGACAACGCCCTCACGCTGCAGATGGGAAAGGCGGCCGGCGAAGTGTACGGTTCGATGCATGTGACCGCACGAGTCCGCTGGTCCAGACCCTCCGTCGATCAGGAGCTTCCACGTGCTTGAATTCACGGGTGAGCGGGTAGTTCCCGGTCAGGTTGAACCTGACCTCTGGAACGAGCATCTCGCGCGCTATCTTTTCGCTGCGCGCCTCGCCGGTCGCAAACGAGCACTCGACATGGGCTGTGGCACAGGCTACGGCGCCGCGGAACTGGCCCGGCTGGCGGCCTCGGTGGCAGCCTTCGACCTCTTCCCGCAGGCCGTCGCCCTGGCGCGCTCGGCGTACCCCCTCCCCAATCTGCATTTCCTGGCTGCTTCGGCGGCCGCCATCCCCTTTCCGGATGCCAGCTTTCAACTCATCACTTGCTTCGAAGTAATCGAGCACATCGCCGATTGGCAGACTTTACTCAAGGAAGCCCAACGCTTACTGGCTCGTGGCGGTCAATTCATCGTCTCCACGCCGAACAAGCTCTATTACGCCGAGTCCCGCGAGCAAATCGGACCCAACCCGTTCCACGTGCACGAATTTGAATACGAGGAATTCCGGGAGGCGCTCACCGCCGTTTTCCCGTCGGTTACGCTCTATCTCCAGAACCATGTCGGCGGCCTCAGCTTCCAGCCTGTTGCCGCCCCCAATGCCCAATCACCGGATCTGCACCTCGAGTCGACCCAATCCGATCCAAGTCAAGCCCACTTCTTTGTCGCCGTTTGCGCCGTGGCCCGACAGACCGGTGCCCCCGCGTTCCTCCACATCCCCTCGACGTCGAATGTTCTCCGCGAGCGCGAGGGCCACGTCCACAAACTTCAGGACGAGATCCGACTGAAGGACACCTGGCTCAAGCAACACCAGGAGGATCTTTCGAAGCTGCTGGAGGCCCACACTGCCCAGAAGCAGGAACTTGAGCGGGCACAGAGTTGGGCCCAAACCGAACACGAGCAGTTCGAAGCCTTGAGCAAGGCTTACCGTGCCCAAACCTCGGGACTCCAGACCGCCCAGAAATGGGCCCAATCGGAACACGCGCAGTTCGAAGCAGCGCGCCGTGAGTTACTGGCGACCGGTCAGGCCTATGAGGAACGTCTGGCGGCCAATGAGCGCGCCGCGAACGAGATCCTCGACCGAAGGACCGAGGAGTTGGAAAGCGCACAAACATGGGCCCAATCCGAACACGAGCAGTTCGAGGCCTCGCGGCGCGAGCTACTCGCCACTGCTCAGGCGTATGAAGACCGCCTCGCCGCCAATGAGAGCGCCGCCGCTGACTTGCTGAATCAAAGAGGCAAGGAACTCGAGAAGGCGGTGAAATGGGCGCAATCCGAGCACGAACAGTTCGAGGCTTTGGGCCGCGAACTGCTGGCGACCTCCGAGCGTTATGAAGCTCTGCTTGAAACCAAGACAAGCCGACATCAGGAGGACCTTAGCGAATTGATCCGGCGTCTCGATGAGACTAAAGATCAGCACCAAGCCGGGATTGGCCGATTGAACGCGATCCTCGAGCAGACCGAGAGCGACCGCCAGACCGCCCGGGAGGAGATCAACCGGCTCCGAACAATTCTCTCTGCCGTTCATCAATCCCGCTGGGTCAAGCTCGGCCGCAGCATCAAGATCGGCCCCGATCTCGACAGCTTCTAAATCATGCGGAAATTCCTGGGCTTCCTGGCACAGATCCCGCTCGTCGTTCTTTCGCCGATACTGGCTGCGATCTCCGCCAGTGCGCTTCTGGGCTGCGACCTTTTCTGGAAACTGTTCGGCCACATCCGCAATCCGCACGACATTCAGCCTGACCATTCCGCGGCTTCCGTGATCATCCCCAACTGGAATGGACGCGATCTTCTCGAAAAGTACTTGCCTTCGATTCTGGACGCGCTGGCCGGAAACCCGCGCAACGAGGTGATCGTCGTCGACAACGGATCGAGCGATGGCAGCGCGGCCTTTCTGCAAACCAGTTTTCCGCAGGTCCGTGTGCTCAGTCTGGACCGGAACTACGGCTTCGGCGGCGGGTCCAATCGTGGATTCGAGGCCGCGCGCAACGACATCGTGGTCCTGCTCAACAGCGACATGCGGGTGGCCGGAGACTTCCTCCAACCTCTGCTCGACGGCTTCCAATCGCCCGACGTGTTCGCCGTGTCCTGCCAGATTTTCTTCAGCGATCCCACTAAGCAGCGCGAAGAGACAGGGCAGACGCAGGCCTGGTGGGCGCGTGGCATGCTGCGTGCGCGGCATCATGCCGACGAAATGATCGACACACTGTGGCCCTGCTTCTATGGAGGCGGCGGTTCGTGCGCATTCGACCGCCGCAAATTCCTCGAGCTGGGCGGATTCGACGCGCTGCTGCGGCCCTTCTACATGGAGGACAGTGACCTCGGCCTGATGGCCTGGAAACGCGGCTGGCGCATCTTCTATCAACCTAAGAGCCGGGTCTGGCACGAACACCGCGGCACGATCGGCAGGAAGTTTCCACGTTCCTACATCGACGACGTCATCCGCAAGAACGCGATCCTCTATGCCTGGAAGAATGCGCACGCGCCATCGCGCCTGCTGGCCCATTTTGGCTGGGTGCTCACGGGCGGCTGGTACTCCTGGATCGCCGGGCCGTCACTCGAGCGCGCGAGCTTGCGCGCCCTCTTCGCGGCGTTCCTCCAATTGAGAGAAGCGTTGCGCGCCCGCTGGCACGCCCGCACTCTCGCCGTGGTCGAAGAGAACGAAGCATTCCGGCGCTCGCGGCCGATTTACTACCACGACCGATATTCCTCTTTTGAACGGGAACCCCGCCGTCCGCGGGTTCTGTTTGTCTGTCCCTATGCGCTGTGGCCGCCGATCCACGGCGGGGCCATCTCGATCCACGGCACTGTTGCACACCTGCGGGAGTTCGCCGAGGTTCATCTGATTGTTCTGTGCGAGACTCCCGAGCAGGTCGAGGCGCAAAGGCAGCTCGCCACTGTCGCCGACTCCGTTACTCCGATGCTGCGCCGCACCTCCGTCGTGCCGCGTATCGGCTCATCGCAGCCTCACGCCGTGCGCGAGTTTCAGGACGAACGCGTCGCCTGGCTGATCGAGCGCGAGGTTTTGCGCCGAGCGATTGACGTCGTGCAGATCGAATACACGAACATGGGGCAGTACATCCTACCGCACTGCCGCAATATCGTCTGGATTCTGTTTGAGCACGACATCTACTTCCAGTCGGTCCGCAGCAGCCTGCGCTATTGGCGCGGCGTCTCACGGGCGAAGGCGTTTCTGGAGTACCTGCGTGCACTGCGTTTCGAATTGCGGCTATTGCGGCGCGTTGACCGCACGCAGGTTTGCACGCCACAGAACCGCGATTTCCTGCTCTCTTTCGACCCCCGCTTGAAGGGCCGCATCGATTGTGATGTGCGGGCCGGGATGGATCTCGCCCGCTTCGAACTCCGGCTGGACGGGCGGCAACCGCGCACGATGCTGTTCCTGGGAAGCTTCCGCCACAAACCGAACGCCGACGCCCTCGATTGGTTCTTGAGCGGCGTGATGCCGCGCGTGCTCGAACGCTCGCCCGATGCGCGACTTCGGGTAATCGGCTCCGATCCTCCGGCTCCAGGCGTGCTCCCGAGCTTCGAAGGAGCGGTCACCCTGGAAGGCTTCGTCCCCGATCTGGCGCTGCCGCTCGCTCAAGCCGCAGTATTCGTCTGCCCTATTCTGAGCGGCTCGGGTGTCCGGATGAAGTTGCAGGAAGCCTTCGCCGCGGGCATCCCGGCGGTTTCTACGAGCCTGGGCGCCGAAGGGCTTGGCTCAGAGGATGGGTTATACTGCCGCCTCGCCGATGACCCGCAGGCCTTCGCGCAAGCGATTCTCGAAATCTTCGAACGGCCCGCCGACGCGGCGCGCATGTCTCTTCGCGCCCGCGCGTTCATCGAAGAGTCGCGAGGCCTGCACGCCATGACGCAGCGGCTGCTGGCTACTTATCGGCTGGCGTTGTCGCGGAAGCGGATTTCAGCGACGCCTTCAGTTGATTGACCAACTCTCCCGCCGTCCGGTCCAACTCCTTGCCTTGCCGGGCGCGCGGTTCGCGGTAGGCGGACCAGACCACTTCCCAGCTTCCGCGCTTCACCAAGAAGATCGTGCCGCGCGCCCGCGTGGATGGCCGCGCTCTCTCAGCGCCAACGGGCTTCAGGTCGAAACTGCCACTTCCTCGGCTATCACCCGTGGCCGCCTTGCCCGCTTCCTTGCCGGCAGCCTTGTCGGCCGGCTTGATCTCGCTCTTCTCGGCTGGCTGGTCCGCTTCCTTACCGGCCACCTTTTCAGCCGGCTTGGTCTCGCTGTTCCCGGCCGCCTGGTCGGCTGCTTTCTCGGCCTTGGCGTCCGGCTTCTCCGGGGCCGGCTTCAGCTCGGGATACAACTCCTTCAGGCTGTCCTCGAAAGCGGCGCCCAGATGATCGGTGAGGATGGCGTCGGCTTTCGCTGGATCCGTCACGACTTGCAGAATGTGCGCGCGGGTCAACCGGCTGGCGAGGTATTGATCCATCCCCGAAGACATCGGCAGCACATAGATGGTCTGCACCTCGGACAGTTTGCGCGAGGCGCCCGTCTGCGCTGACCCAAGCACGGTGAACGCCGACAGAATCGTCACCCACAGATAAGACTGTTTCACAACCCCATCATAGCCGCCCGTTCCGAGCTTTGCCCGCGCCTGAAGGTGCGTGCTACCATGCCGGAGGCCTGTTGCGGCCGCGTATGCCCGCGCCAGTTATCGTAGTCATCCCGAATTTCAATGGAGCGCATCTGCTCGGGGAATGCGTAGGTTCGGCGCTGAATCAGACGTTGCCGCCGGGCGAAGTCCTGGTCGTCGATGACGGCTCGACCGACGACAGCCCGCAGCTTGCGATGAGCCTCGGCGCCAGGGTCCTCGCACTCGGCCGCAATCAGGGATTTGCACACGCCGTGAACGCCGGCGTTCTCGACGCCCGCGCGGAATGGGTCGCCATCGTCAACAGTGACGTCACTCTGGCCACGGATTGGATCGCCCGCTCGCTCGCCGCCGCGCACGCCGCGCACGCCGAATACGCCTGCGGTCCGATTGCGCGGCACGATAACCCCGGCGTGCTCGACGGCGGATATGACCTGCTTTCCCGCGCCGCCTGCCCCTGGCGTGCCGGTTCCGGTTTCCCGGTTGCCACGTTGCAGGTGCCTCAGGGGCCCTGGTTGCCTTCGCTCACCGCTCTTTTGATTCGGCGCCAGACATTCATCGACGCCGGCCTGCTGGATGAAGCGTTCGGCTCTTATCTCGAGGATGTGGACTTTGCGCTCAGGCTCCAGCGGCGCGAAGTCCCAGGCGTTTTCGTTCCTGATGCCCGCGCCGCGCACCGCGGCAGTGCGACGTTCGGCGCGTGGAGCGCTCGCGCCACCCGATTGCAGTCGCGTAACCAAGTACTGTTGGTCGCACGCCACTACCCGGATGGCTGGGTGAACGAGTATGGTCGGGCCGTATTCGTGGGGCAACTGCTGTGGGGCGCGCTGGCGCTGCGGCATGGCGTCGCCAGCGCGTGGCTGTTGGGGAAGTTGGACGCGCTTAGATCCTGGCGCCGCCTGCGCCGGATCTGCACGCCCCTCGAAGCCGGCCGCCTGGCCGCCAACTTCGCCTCCTGGGAGCGGGCTATTCTGGATTGGCAGGGGGATCCGCCCCGAGATGCTTTCTGGCGCTGGTATTTCCGCCTGGCTGGAAAGCAGGGATAGAGCATGCGCCTGGGCGTTGTCATCGTCTCTCACGAATCCGCGGCAGTCCTTCGGTCGTGCATCGAGGCGTGTCTCCGGTTCGCCCGTCCAGATGCCGGCCTGCTGGTCGTGGACAACGCATCGACGGACGGCTCGGCCGCTGTGGCAGGCAGCGTACCGGGTGTGACAGTGCTCCACAATTCTGCCAATCCCGGCTTTGCCGCCGCGGCCAATCAGGGCTTTCGTATCCTGGAATCAGCCGACTTCATTCTCCTGCTCAACCCCGACGCGGTTCTGCAATCCGACATCGAGCCACTCGTCCGTTGTCTGGACGATCCGCTCACCGCGATTGCCGCCGGAGCGCTGTGCCAGCCGGCTGGTGTTCCGCAAGCCGGTTTCACACTGCGCCGCTTCCCCACGCCCGCGGCATTGGCCTTTGAGAACATGGGGTTGAACCGAATCTGGCCGCGCAACCCAATCAATCGGCGTTGGCGCTGCCTGGATGTGGACCTAACCCAGGCCTGCGATGCCGAACAACCCGCCGGCGCCTTTCTGCTCATTCGGCGCCAGGCCTGGGCCCGCCTCGGCGGCTTCGACGGAGGTTTCCGCCCGGTCTGGTTTGAAGATGTCGATTTCTGTTTCAGGGTCAGGAAAAGCGGTTATCGGATCCGCTACGAACCTTTGGCCCTCGCCGTGCATAAAGGTGGGGACTCAATTCGCACCTTGGACTGGTGTCGACGACAGCTATACTGGTACGGTAACCTTTTACGTTTTGCCAGCCTCCACTTTCGACCGCCGGGACTGTTGTTAGTAGCTGTAACCGTGGGAATCGGCGTGGCGGTTCGAGGATTGTGGGAAACATTGCGGCGGGGTTCTCCGGACCCGTTGCTGGCGGCTGGCGTTGTCCTTCGTCTCGCGGCGGCAGCGCCTTGGGCGTCTGTCCGTCCGATGCATGACGAGGGTTTGGCAGGACACCCGGGGGTGGCAACTACTGAACGGGGATGATTGCCTGATCGGATGGTCATAAAGGATTTTGTTTCGGTCACAATCGTGACCTTCAACAGCGGCCGCTTTATTAAGCGGTGCCTCGAGTCCGTTCTCGGCCAAAAGGGACCGGACATCGAGGTTATCGTCGTTGACAACAATTCGACCGATGGGACGCGCGACATCCTCGAGCAATACGAGGAGCGCTGCACTATTGTCCACAATCAGCGCAACGTGGGATTCGCCGCCGCCCAGAACCAGGCCATTCTGCTGGCCCGCGGCAACTGGGTTCTGACTTTGAATCCCGACGTTCTGTTGATGCCCTCCTTCATCCAGGCACTGATCGACGCGGGCAAGAACGACCCAGGCGTCGGCTCCGTCTGCGGCAAGCTACTGGCCATGAGTCCGGATTTTCACATCGACGCCCGGCCGAGAGTGGACAGCACCGGCATCTACTTCACTCCGAACCTGCGCCACCTCGACCGCGGCAGCCGTGAGATCGACAACGGCCACTATCTCAAGCGCGAGTATGTCTTCGGCGCCACGGCAGCAGCTGCCCTGTATCGCCGGGACATGATCGACGACCTTTCCATCAACGGCGAATTCTTCGATCCCGACTTCTTCGTTTACCGCGAAGATGCCGATGTCGCCTGGCGCGCTCAATTGCTCGGCTGGCGCTGCCTCTACACGCCGTATGCGCGCGGCTACCACGTCCGCGCCGTGCTGCCCGGCAACCGCAGGGCGCTGCCTCGCCAGATCAACATGCACTCGGTCAAGAATCGGTTTCTGATGCGCATCAAGAACATGACCGGGGATCTGTATTCCAGGTGCTGGATCTCGATCTCATTGCGCGACTTCGTTGTGCTGGGTTGCTGTCTGGTTTACGAGCATTATTCTTTAAAGGCGTTCTGGGAGGTTGTCCGCGCCTGGAGCCGCGTGTGGTCCAAACGCCGCTGGATCATGGAGCGCAAGCGCGTGAGTGACGACTACATCGCCACCTGGTTCCACTACCACCCCGTGAGCCGCCCGGCGCATAAGCGAGCCCGCGCGATCGCCGCACCCGGAACGGCTACGCAAGTGGCCGAGCCCTAAGCCGCCGTCCCGCCCAGCCGCCCGTCATGCGCATCGCAATTCTCGGAACGCGCGGCATTCCGGCGCGTTACGGTGGTTTCGAAACCTTCGCCGAGGAACTCTCCACTCGTCTGGTCTTGCGCGGCCACGACGTTACGGTTTATTGCCGCGAGCCATACCCGGATGAAAACTGGCGCGGCGTCCATCTGCGTTGCCTGCCTGCGCTGCGCCACAAGTACCTCGAAACGCTTCATCACACCTTCGTTTCCACCTTGGACCTGCTGCGCCACCCTCACGACGTGGCCCTGTTCTGCAATGCCGCGAACGCGCTCTTCACGCCGCTTCCGCGCCTCGCGGGCATGAGCGTCGCGCTCAACGTGGACGGCATCGAGCGCCACCGGAAGAAGTGGAACCTGGCGGCCCGGTGCTGGTATCTGATGTCCGAGGCGCTGGCCACGTTTTGCCCAAATGAAATCGTCACGGATGCCGAGAGCATTCGCGACTACTACCGGGCGCGCTACGGGCGCGATTCATGGTTCATTCCCTACGGAGCGCCCGTCGGCAAAGTGGCTCAGGGGCCGGCCCTGGCACAATTCGGCCTCGAACCGGAACGCTATTTTCTGTACGTCAGCCGCTTCGAACCGGAAAACAACGCGCTGCTGGTGCGGCGTGCCTTCGAACAGGTCGCCACCAACGTGCGCCTCGTTCTGGTTGGCGATGCGCCCTACGCGCCGGACTACATTCGCTCGGTGAAGGACACGCTCGACCCCCGCATCCTCATCCCGGGCGCCATCTACGGCGAAGGGTATCATGAGTTGCAGTCGCACAGCCTGGCCTACGTTCACGCCACCGAAGTCGGCGGAACGCACCCGGCGCTGATCGAAGCGCTGGGCCGTGGCGGCCTGGTGCTGTATCTCAGGACCAGGGAGAATGATGAGGTCGCCGGCGGCGTCGGCCTACCGTTCACGAGCGAAGCCGAACTCGCAGCTCAGATGCGATCCATGCTGTCGATGAGCGATGCCGAACGCCGCGGCCTGCGGGAAGCCGCCGTCCAGCGTGTGCGCGAGCGCTATAGCTGGGACGCGGTCACAGCCGCGTATGAGCGCCTTTTCGAGCACTTGCTGCGGCGCGAACAAACCGCCTGAGCGGCGCCGCACTCGCGGCCGGCGCTGGTTCCGCACGCGCGATTCAGCGGGTGTTGCCGCGGCGCTCGCCGCCCGCTCCGCTTGCGGCGACGCCCCGGCCGGGGCCGACAATGGAAACATGGTGCAGATCACCTGCCGTTGTTGGGTCGAGGTTTCATGCCGCCAGCTTGCCGAGAACTTCCATGCGGTTCGCGCCGCCGTCGGAGCGGGCGTCGAGGTCATGCCGGTTGTTAAAGCTGACGCCTACCGCCATGGAGCAGTCGAGGTTTCGCGGATCCTGACCCAGGAGGGCGCGCGCTGGCTCGCGGTGAGCAACGTGGAAGAGGGCGTGACTCTGCGCCAGGCGGGCATCACGGCGCGCATCCTCGTCATGGGCGACTTCCTGCCCTTCGAGCGGCCCGCGTTGATCGACTACGAACTCACGCCTTGCATTCACTCCATCGCCCAGTTGCTGGACTACGACCGGATGGGCGCAGCTTTGGCGCGTCCCTTGCCGTACCATCTGGCCCTCGATACAGGCATGAGCCGGCTCGGCACGCGCGAAGAACCGAGCACTCTGGCGCGCGCGATCGCCGCCTGCCACGCCTCGCGATTTGAGGGCCTGATGACGCACTTCGCCTCCGCGGGCAACTACGCCTCGGCACAGACGGATGAGCAATTGGCATGCTTCCACGCAATCCGCGATACCCTCGCCGGGGCCGGGCTCACGCCCCGTTATCAGCATCTCTCCAGCACCATCCCCGTGGCCTACGGCCGCCGTCAGGCGTGGGGCAACATGGTGCGCCCCGGTCATGCCATTTACGGCTACCTCAGTCCGGCGCGCGGGGATGCCCCCCCGCCGCTGCTGCGTGTGCGGCCCGCACTCGACTGGAAGGCTCGCATTCTCGAGGTGAAGGATCTGCCGCCGGGCGCGCGGGTCGGCTACGGCGCCATGTTCACCGCCGAGCGCCCCACGCGCATCGCCGTGCTGGCCGTCGGATACGCCGACGGCATGATGCATCGCCTCTCCAACAAAGGCAAAGTGATCGCCGGCGGCAGACTGGTCCCCATCCTCGGCGCCATCTCAATGGATTTGACGTGCATCGACATTACGGACTGCGCACACCTGTCGCCCGGTGATGTGGTGACGCTGCTCGGCAGCGACGGCAACGTTACTCTCGACGCGCAGACCATTGCCCGCGCCGCCGGCGCCATCAGCTATAGCGTCTTATGCGGCATCGGCCAGCGGGTGAAGAGAATTTACGTTTAGCCGCCGCCGGCGGGTTTCTGGAACCGTATAATAGCTACGGCTCTGAATCTCCCTCAGGGTCGACACGAATGAGACTTCTCTTCGCATGCACTCTTGCTTGCCGCCTGCTCTGCGCCGCTCAATTTGAGAATCAGGTCATTCAAGTCGAGAGCGTCAACGCCGGCACGCCGCAAAGCGGCACAAACCCCTTTTCAGCAACCGTGCGCAACAAGACCGACAAGCTCATCACGCTGATTCTGGACCTTCGCGCCGACCCGGGCTTGTGGCTTCATAAGACCCAGTACCAGTTCGTCTATCTCCTATATGCCAATGAGGAACGAATTATTGAGGCGCACTATGATTTCCCCCACCTCTCGGCGCTGGGATTCCTGCGGGTTCGTTTATACTTTCCCACAGTCGGCACGAACGGGGTCACCGAGTTCAACCGGCCATTCTTCGACCAACACTTCGCTGTCGCTGCCGATAACCCGGCTATCGATTACGATCTCGCGAAGTTCCGCACTCGCGAGACGCGCCAATTCTCCATTTACTACTTCCCCGACTCGCTCGCCGCGCGCGACATCGATCGGATCGCCGTCCAGCGCGATGCCGGTTTCGAGAAAGTGTCCGAGGTGCTGAGAGTCCACAGCGATCTTAGAATTCGGCTGTTTCTTTTCCCGGACGCGGAGAGCAAGACGAAGGACACCGGCCACCAAGGCGCAGGCTGGGCCTTCGGCAACAATGTTGTCGAGATCTATAATGACTCGACCAGGCTGAATCCCTATCACGAAACCGCGCACATCCTCGCTACGGCCATCGGGGACCCCGCCGCCGTCTTCAACGAGGGTTTTGCGACTTACGTGTCGGAGTTGTTAGGGAGCGACGCCCTGGCTGACCTTGGGTCGCCCGGCCTTCCCTGTGGCGCGGCCGTCCTCGCCCATCGTAAGGCAGGCAAGTACATCCCGCTCACGAAGCTGCTCACGTTTGATGACATTGGACCGGAGGCGAGCCAGCCGACGATCTCTTACGCCGAGGCCTGTTCACTGGTCGGCTACCTCACCGGAAAATACGGACTAGATAAGTTCCGCCAAGCCTATTCATCGGTCGGGCCGGGAGCGGCCGAGCAGATGCAGAAGATCTACGGCGTCTCGCTCGCGGAGATCGAACGTGGGTGGCTCGCTGATCTCGAATCTACTGCGGGCGCACCCGCGACGGCGCGGCCCGCCTCACCGCGCGACTGAACTGCGCGGACGCCTGCGCATCATACGTCCAGATTGCGCACGTCGAGCGCATTGGTCTCGATGAACTTGCGCCGCGCCTCGACGTCCTCGCCCATCAGCGTCGAAAAGGTCTGGTCGGCCTCGACCGCGTCTTCCAGCCGCACTTCGAGCATGCTGCGCGTCTCGACGTTCATGGTCGTCTCCCAGAGCTGATTGGGATTCATCTCGCCCAGGCCTTTGTAGCGCTGGATGGTGGCGTCGCGCGAGCCTTCGTTCTTCAAGTAGCCGATCAGGTCCCGCCAGCCCGCGATCGCCTCGCGCCGCGCGTCCTTGGACACCACAAACGGCGGGTGGTTATACTTCTGCGTCTGCCTGGCAAGAATGCGCAGCCGGCGGAACTCCGGCTGGGACGCCAGCTCCCAACCGATCACACGGTCGCCGTGCGCTTCGTCGTGGTAAATCAGGTTCCACGTCGAGTGCTCTTCATCGAACTCCGTCCGCACCTTCAGGTTGAGCGCCTCGAGCGCTACTCGCGTAGCCGCGATCTTCGCTTCGTCGCCGAAGTCGGCCTTGGTGTCGAGCGCCCGCGCTGGATCGGTGATCAGCTCGACGATCCGCGCATCGCTCAGTTTGCGCTCCAGCCGGCCGAAGAGTTGCTGAAACTCATCCAAAGCCATCAGGTACTGGCGCAGTTCTCCGCCCTCCAGCTTGCCCTTGGCCTCGCCCTGGCCGTACTCCACGGTCACGTTCTCCGTGGCGCGCCGCAGAATCTCACGGACGTATTCCTTGTCGTCTTTGATGTACTTCTCGCTCTTGCCCTTCTTGATGCGGTAGAGCGGCGGTTGCGCAATGTAGATATGCCCGCGCAGAACGAGTTCGGGCATGTGCCGGTAGAAGAACGTGAGCAGCAGCGTCCGGATATGCGATCCGTCCACATCGGCATCGGTCATCAGGATGACCTTGTGATAGCGCAGTTTGCTGACGTCGAAATCGTCCTTCCCGATGCCCGTGCCCAGTGCCGTGATCAGGATCCGGATTTCCTCATGCCCCAGCATCTTGTCATAGCGCGCTTTCTCGACGTTCAGGATCTTGCCGCGCAACGGTAGAATCGCCTGGTAGCGCCGGTCCCGGCCGCTTTTGGCCGTTCCGCCTGCCGATTCGCCCTCCACCAGGAACAACTCACAGCGCGTCGGGTCCTTCTCCTGGCAGTCGGCCAATTTGCCCGGCAGTCCGCCTGAATCGAGCGCACCCTTGCGCCGCGTCAGCTCACGCGCCTTCCGCGCTGCCTCGCGGGCCCGCGCGGCATCCACCGCCTTGCCCACGATCTTTTTCATGACCGCCGGGTTCTTGTCGAAATACTCGCTCAGCTTCTCGTTGACGATCTGCGTGACGTAGCCGCCGATGTCGGAATTCAGTTTGCCTTTGGTCTGCCCTTCGAATTGCGGTTGCGGCAGCTTGACGCTCACCACCGCGGTCAGGCCCTCGGTCACGTCGTCGCCGCTCAGGTTGGCGTCCTTGACGTCCTTGAGCAGCCCCGAAGAACGCGCTTGCGCGTTCAGCGTGCGCGTCATCGCCTGGCGGAAGCCCGTCAGGTGCGTCCCGCCGTCTTTCGTGTTGATGTTGTTCGCAAAGCAGAAAATCGTTTCCGAATACGAGTCGTTCCACTGCAGCGCGATGTCGATCGTGAGCTGTCCCCCGCCCGGCAGGTCGCGCTCGCCTTCGATTGAGATCGGTTTATCGTGCAGCACGTTCTTGCCGCGGTTCAGGTGCTTGATGAACTCGACGATGCCGCCCTCAAAATGAAACTCGCTCGTCTTCACCGGATCGGTGCGTTCATCGTTGAGCGTGATTCTCAGGCCCTTGTTCAGAAACGCCATCTCGCGCAGCCGCTGCGCCAGTGTGTCGAAGTTAAACTTCGTGGCGTCCATGATGGTGCCGTCGGGCTTGAAGGTGATCTTCGTGCCGGTCTTCCGGCCGGCCCGGCCCGCCCTCGCCAGCGGCGCTTTGGGCAACCCGCGCTCGTAATCCTGCTCCCAGGTGTAGCCCTCGCGCCAGATCTCGAGGTGCAACGTCTCCGAGAGCGCGTTGACGCAGCTTACGCCCACACCGTGCAGGCCGCCCGAAACCTTATAGCTGTTCGAGTCGAACTTGCCCCCGGCGTGGAGTTTCGTCATCACGATCTCAGCCGCCGAGATCCCGAATTCTTCCTTGATGTCGACGGGAATCCCGCGGCCGTTATCGATTACCGTGACCGAATCGTCGATATGGATCGTCACATGAATATCGGTGCAGTATCCGGCCAGTGCCTCGTCCACGGAGTTATCCACGACCTCGTAGACCAGATGGTGCAGACCCGACTCGCCGGTCGAGCCGATGTACATCGCAGGCCGGAGGCGCACGGCCTCCAGCCCTTCCAGCACTTTGATGCTGCTGGAATCGTAGTTACCAGAAGTGCTCAAATTTCCTTACCTTTGATTTCGCTCTCGTGCTCAGATGCGCATTGGCATGACCACGTAGCGGTAGTTGTACTTAATCCCTTCGCCGGACGGGCGCAATTCACCGGCGCTCTGTGCGTCCTTGAAGTGGAATGCGACCGCAGGCTCTGCGACAGCCCGCAGAAAATCCAGCAGGTACTGAGCGTTAAAGCCGATTTCCACCGTCGGTCCGCTATAGTCAACAGGCAGGTTTTCTTCCGACTCGCCGCTCTCACTGATCGAACTGTGAATCACCGCCTCATTCTCGCCGAAGCGGATTTTGATGGCCCTCGAACGTTCATCGGAGAATTGCGACACGCGTTCGATGGCCGCCCGAAGTTCTTCTTTTTCGATCTCTACACTGTGCGTATGCGCCTTGGGCAGTACGCGCTCGTAGTCCGGGAAGTTCCCGGTGAGTTTACGGCTGATCAACAGGCGGCTGCCCAAGCGGAAAAACAGGTGGTTATCGTCGGCCGCGAACTCCACCCCGGCATCGCGGTCGGGAGCTTCGCCAGCCAGCTTCAGCAGCTCATTCATGGCCTTCCGCGGCAGCAGCGCTTTGGTCGCCCCTTCACCCTCCGCCAGAGGATTCTCACACTCCACCAACGCTAACCTGTGACCATCGGTCGCCACCACCGCGAGCGATGTCCCCTTGAGCTGTAGCAGCGCTCCATTCAACGTGAATCTCGACTCCTCTGCTGAAATCGAGAAAATTGTTTTCGAGATCATCGCGGCCAGTAAACCCACGGGGATTCTGGTCATCGGAGCCGGCATCTCGGGCAGTTCGGGGAAACTCTCGCGCGACATGCCTGCAATCCGCGTTCGCGAGCGTCCGCAGACCAGCGTCGCCCAATGATTGTCGGCGATCTTGACCTGCACC
>Ga0187851_10000707_pt1 | contig 33487 bp, 31 predicted proteins | sample June2016WEW_6_10_FD_132997 | JGI IMG/M metagenome (GOLD analysis project Ga0187851, IMG submission 132997) | Peatland microbial communities from SPRUCE experiment site at the Marcell Experimental Forest, Minnesota, USA - June2016WEW_6_10 | ecosystem: Environmental > Terrestrial > Soil >...
CGGCGGCAGCAAATACGCCTGATCAGGACTGTAAGACTTGAATCGCGACATACTTATCTTGTCGCCCATCTCCACTGGGAAAATCAAGTGCTTTCTCTAGTTCTCACGCAGACACTAAAGCCCTTTGTTTTTAAGGCTTTTTTCGGCACGACTGAAGTCGTGCCCTGACACAAGGCCACTGATTCTAATCACTCGGGCCGCTGTGGCGGCGCCTGCGACGGGCGGCGAGACGAGCCTCTTCGCTGCGCCGGTCCACCTGCTCGAAGAGATGGCTGAGGACGCCGACGAGCGCGGCAGCCAAGCCCGCCAACAGAAGAAAGAGCGATCCCGTTCGCCAGAGTGATGCATTGGCCGGCAGACCGGGCTGAAAGCTCGAGGGCAGAAGCGACATGGCCGCCGAGAGCAGCGCGAAGAAGAGCAAAGTGGAGGCGAGAATGTAGAAATTGCGGGACATAATTGGGAAAATGGAGACTGGTCCTCTGTGCCTGTCGAGATTCTAATTAGCGCGGGCTTGCACGAGCTACTCGAAGAATTCTTCGTCAATCTTCTTTATTTCGAGCGTTTCTTCCACTCGGCATCCGATGTTGTGCCGAATCATAAGGCGCGTTAATTGACCTCCATCAACCAGGACAATGCGCTTGCTCAGCATCCCAGCGGTTTCGCGAGCCGAAGGCGTGTAAGTCGATGCCGTAACAAACAGCCCCTTCGTTGCTTTGAATCGATCCAAACTCCCGAAGAAATCTCGGATGGCGCTTGCTCCGACCGTGTTTCCATCAGCGTATCTTTTGGCTTGAATGTAAATGCGGTCCAATCCCAAAATGTCCTGATCGATGACGCCGTCGACGCCGCCATCTCCGGTTCCGCCCACCAGTGCCTTATTGATTTCTGTTACCGACCCTCCATACCCCATTGCAAACAAAAGGCGGACCACAAGATTCTCAAAGAATGTTGGAGTTCCTGCGCGGATTTTGACAAGCAACTCGTCGGCAAGCTCCTGCTCAAGCAACGAGTGGGCATGACGCATCGTTTCGTCAGGTGTTAATGACGTTTCCTGTGCTAGATCAGGAGTCTGCTCATCGCCCACTCCGTTTCCAGACTCGGTCGGCTTCCGAAACTCCTGGAATTCTGGGAATTGGCTGAGGAATTTAATCGTAATGCGATCTGGAGGGTTGACGAGGACTCCCCGACCTTGCTCGGAAATGCAAAAGTGTGCGCGCTTGGTTGGTTTCAACAAACCAGCCTTGATGAGGTACGACTTTGCCCACGCAACTCGATTCGAAAATGTAGTTTGGCGGCCAGATGGAATCAGAAGAGTTCTCTCTTCCTGAGAGAGCTTGGAGTCTTCGGCCAAACGTTCCACTGCGTCCGAGATTCTCCATTCCTTATCTGCGGAAAGGCGAAGAAGTGGCAGCATTAATGTTTGGAAGTCGGGTATCGGCATTTGAACTCTTCCTTATCTTGAGGGAGATACCTGGCTTTGAATTCTACTCTTGCGATGCACGGTCCGGATCGGTTCCAAAGAACGCCTCGACATCCGTAATTGTCGCGGTCATGCGGTAGGGGGGGAGGCTGGCGAGGAAGGTTTTGCCGTAGCGCTGACGGGTGACGCGGGGATCGAGAAGGACGAGGACGCCGCGGTCTTCGAGCGAACGGATGAGGCGACCGAAGCCTTGCTTGAGGGTGAGAACGGCGGAGGGAACCTGGTAGTCGGTGAAGGGTTTGCCACCGGCTTCTTCGATGGCTTTCATGCGGGCCTGGACGACGGGGTCGTTGGGCACGGCGAAGGGCAGGCGGTCGATGATGACGCAACTGAGCGCTTCGCCCTGCACGTCCACTCCCTGCCAAAAACTTGAAGTGCCGAAAAGGACGGCGTTGGGCGTGGAGCGGAACTGTTCCAGAAGGGCTTTGCGCGGAGCTGTGCCGTGGAGGAAGATGGGAAAATCCAGAACCGGCAGCAGGCGCTCGTAAAGGACGCGCATTTGCGCATAGCTGGTGAAGAGGCAAAAGGCGCGGCCATGGGTGATTTCGAGCACGCGCTGAATGCAACGCGCGGCGGCCTCGGGAAATTCCGGGTCGCGCGGGTCGGGCATCTCCGGCGGAAGATAGAGGAGGGCCTGCTCACCGTAATTGAAATGAGATGGCACAACGAGTTCGCGCGCGTCGCTGAGGCCGAGGCGCTTGCGAATATGCTCGAAGCCGCCCTGTACCGTGAGCGTGGCCGAGGTGAGTACGACGGTGGGAATCTGATCGAAGACCAGTTCGTTCAACAACTCGGAGACGTCGATAGGGGTGGCCTGCAGGAACGTGGTCCGTGACTGCGAACGGAACCCGCCTGCCCGGCCACCGGAGGCTGATTTGTCACCGAAGCCGGAGATGCGGCGCTCCATCCAATAGACCATATTGCTGGCGTTCGACTCGAGAAGGAATTCGAACTCCGAGCGAAGACGAACGACGCGTTTGCGGAGTCCCGGCGCCTCGTCAACGCCGGTGAGCGCATCCAGTTCGACTTCAATTCGCTGCAAGATGGTGCGAACGGCCAGGTAAAGGTCGCCTGAAGTTTCGAGGAATTGCTCGCGCTCATTGAAGGGCTGGCGTCCGTCGGCGGGCATGGGCAGGGCGGCAAAGAAGATGCGGGCGCGGTCACGGAGTTGCTGGGTGAGTGCGGGCAGGCTGTCCGCGCCTGGCTTACCGCGCAGCAGGGCGTCGGTGTCGCGGGCAAGTTCTTCAAAGCGCAGATTGCTGACCGTGAGGCCAAAGTAGCTCGAAGCCACATCTTCCAATTCGTGGGCCTCGTCGAATACCACGGCCGCGGCCTCGGGCAGAACTCCGGCGTCAGGCGCTCCGGTGGCGTCGCGCTTGACCGAGAGGTCGGCGAAGAAGAGGTGGTGGTTGACGATGATGATGTCGGATTCGAGTGCTTTGCGGCGCATCTCGGTGATGAAACAGCGGCGGTAATCGGGACAGGTGGTGCCGAGGCAGGCTTCGGTTCGCGCGTCGAGCTTTTGCCAGAGGGCGCTCGATTCGGGCAGGCCGGCAATCTCGGCGCGATCGCCGGTTTCCGTGGTCTGCTCCCACTCGGAGATCTGGCGATACTGGTCGATCTCTTCCAAACCGCTCAGAATGGGTTGGTTGCGCAGGGTGACAAGCTTGTGGCGGCAGAGGTAGTTGGCGCGGCCCTTCATGTAGCAGACGCGCAGATCTCCGATGAGGGTTTCGAGGAAAGGAACATCGCGAAAGTAGAGCTGATCCTGGAGGGCCTTGGTTCCCGTGGAGACGATGATGCGCTGGCCGGTGCGCAGGGCGGGAAGCAGGTAGGCGAGAGTTTTGCCGGTGCCCGTGCCGGCTTCGACAATAAGGTGACGGCGCTCCTCGAGGGCGCGCTCAACGGCTTTGGCCATCTGCAGTTGGCCGGGGCGGTACTCAAAGGGCAGAGACGAGCGCGCGAGAATGCCGCCGGGAGAGAAAAACTCATGGAGCGTGGGCAGGGCGCGGGTTGGGTTGTCGGTTGCTGGCATCGAGAGCAGGCGCTAACTTCATCATAGTGATGCGGGGCGGGGGTGGAGGCGGCGCTCTTATCCACGCCTGCTCTGGAAGGCTGCATTGGCATCACGTTTCACGAGCAAGATGGTGACATCGTCCTCATTGAAACGCGGGTCAACCAGCGATTTCAAAGTGAGTATAGTTTCTCCCGACGTGTCAGCCAATGCTTCGCGCAAGCGTTCTTCGGCATTCTCTCCGGAAATCGAATCAGTAAAACCATCAGTAAAAATCAGGAGGGCGGCGCCAGGATCAAGGACAGCTTTACGATCTTCATATGTTGCATCGGGAAATAATCCCAGCGGCACACCGGTAGCTTCCAACTCTTTCACAGACCCCGAGCCAAAGACAATTGGGGCGTTGTGGCCAGCGTTCACGCTGGTCAATTCTCCCGTCTCACGGTTTAACACGATGAATACTGCTGTCGCAAAACGATCGCTGGGAGTATAGCGGCACAGGTGCTTGTTAATCTGCCGAGCCATTTCGATAGGATCCGCTTCAAGATTCGAGATGCTTCTGACCAGAGCCTGTATATTGGCCGCCAATAGTGCCGCCGGCATTCCTTTTCCGGAAACGTCCGCTACCGCGAAAAGCGTTCGCTTGCCCGGAAGCTCGATGACGTCAAAATAGTCACCGCCTACCTCACGGAAGGGCTTATAAAACGTCTCCAATTGGTAGCCGGGCAGCTCCTCCAGTCTTTCTTTGCCCGGCTGAAGAGTCTGCTGGATCTGACGTGCTGCAATCTGGTCGGCTTCAAGTTGGGTTTTGCGAACAAACTCTGAAGTCAGCATCCAGTTCATCATTCTGGCGCCGGCGGCGTAGAAGATAAGCGCAATGAAAAGGACCACCCTCTCATCTTTCGGCCACATGAGAGGCCATGCCAGAGACCGCGACCAAAAACAATAAATGGCGAATCCCTGAAAAAAAATTCCGGTCTGAGTGATGATGCGTTTCGACCTGGGCATCTCACGGACCCAGTTTCTAGTGGAGTACAGGAAGCCGCCGCTCCACGGACCCGTGAACCTTTCAATCCTTGCCTTGAGGGTGCGAAACTGCATTGCAGAAGTCTATCAAGATACAAGGGCTTAATGACAAGCGAGTCCACGAAATGATGCAGAAGAGCCATAAAAATCTGGAACTCTGAATTCGGATACCGATGCGTCCGCAGGCCGCGAAAGGGCAGGCAGACAAGAACAAATTTATCCACAGATAAAAAAGGAGATAGTTGGTGCTGAGAAGGGGTCGAACTCCCATGACCGCAAGGGATCGGGGGCAATTCGCTAACAGGAATCCGAATCATCAAACAATCCATTCTCTCAAACCACCGCGCGGCCTGCGACAGGCGCGCCTGATCGAGCCAACCAATTCCAAGCGCAGGACATGCTGTTGCACAGCAAGGAAGGCGGGGGTGTACCATAATCTCAGCAAAAGTGCCTTGAGGAACGGGCCTTGCCGCAGCAATCAATTGAGTCCGGCACTTTTCGAGCTGCCGTGATTGGCAAACATCGACCAAACGGAGAGTTTTACCTGGCGGTGGGCCACATTTTCCTGAGTTTCTCGGACTCCCCGTGCTGCTGAGCGAGGTGTACCTGATCCGTCGCTCGTGGTATCGGAGGCGCATTGGGGCCCTCTCTTGAAAAACTCGGTTTGAGTCTGTCGATGGCGGGCAATCTGAGTCGTTTCAAGTTCAGTTGCGCGGTGGCTCTCTTTCTCTTGGTATACGCAAACGCCGGGGCACAGGTACAACTCCGCGGTCAGACTCTCCCGAGGCTGACCTCTGTTCGCGCAATTCACACCCTAAGCCCGGAAGAGGCTCGCCAAGCCCGACCGGTGCTGTTGCGCGGCGTGGTCACCGTTTTTAGCGGTTACCAGTCTTCGTTTTTCTTCCAGGATGCGACCGGAGGATTATCCGTAGAACACTCAAACGACTACCCCAAAGTCCAGCCGGGGCAGTTGGTGGAGATACGCGGTTTCACTGCGCCCGGCATGTTTGCCCCAGTTGCGATTGCGGAGAGCATAACCGTGCTGGGCCAGGGCAACCTGCCACACGTTCAGATTCTGGGCTCGGATCAGCTTACCGGAGGGAAGCGGGATGGCCAATACATCGGCGTTCGCGGCGTTGTACGGTCAGCAGTGATAGAAACGATTTGGGAAAAATCCGTGCTCGTCCTTGAAACGGATATTGGCGGTGGCAATCTAGCCACTGTGCGGGTCCACGATTTCTCTCAAGCCAGCATTGAGCGCCTGCCCGGTTCCACAGTTGTTGTTCACGGCGTTTGCGGCACCGTGTTCAACGACAAGCGGCAGTTTCTCGGTGTGAGGATGTATGTCGAAAATTTGGATGACGTAATTGTGGAACGACTCCCATCTAAGGACCCGTTTGACCTCCCAACGAGGCGTTTCGAAAGCATGCTTCAGTACAGCGATCAGGAGGGAGCCATTGCTCGCGTAAAAGTGCGAGGAACAGTAACCTACTCCCAACCCGGCCAAGGGCTATACATCCAGGACGGAACTCAGGGCCTGTTTGTCGAGAGCAGGCAGACGACAGCTATTGCCGCGGGTTCGCAACTGGAGGTTGTGGGCTATCCCGCCGCTGGCCGCTACTCTCCCAAATTGGATGATGCTGTATTTCGGATTGTCGGCACTGGTAAGCCAGTTGAAGGTTTGCCGCGAGCTGCCTCCGACATGATCACATATAACGATGGGTCTCCTGCCGCACCCTACGATGCTGCTTTGGTGCAACTCAAAGGCAGATTGGTTGAAAATATTGCCCGCTCAGATGAAGAGTTGCTGCTCTTGAGAGATGGCGCTTCAGTGTTCACCGCCAGTCTGCGCCGATCGGGAGAGGATCGCGCCGCACCAGCCATCGGAAGCCTGCTGAAGATCACCGGCATTTGTGTAGCCAATGCAGATGAAACTCATGAGGCCCACTCCTTCGAGATTCTCCTTCGTTCTCCCGCAGACATTGTCGTACTTGAAGCTGCTCCGTGGTGGAACGCTTCTCGCGCCGCATGGATCGTCGCGCTTCTCATCCTTATGATCCTGGTAATGTCAGGATGGGTGGCCGTGATGCGGCGGCAAGCGAGCCTGCGTGTTTTGACTTTGACCGACCAACTCACTGGACTTTATAACCGCAGAGGCTTTCTCCTTCTCGCCGAGCACCAAATCCAGATAGCTCAACGCCAGAAGACGCCAATCCTGATTTTCTATATCGATGTTGACTCTTTCAAGGAAATCAACGACTCTCTCGGGCACAAGGAAGGCGATCTGGTGCTTGTGACGATTAGCGCCATAATGCGTCATTGTTTCCGCAAGACAGATGTCATTGGCCGTTTGGGAGGCGATGAATTTGCAATCGTTGCTGATGGCGCTCAACCATACACCCGCCCGATACTTGAACAGAGGCTTGCCGATGCCATCCAGGAGAGCAATCAAAAACCGGACCAAAAATTCCAAATTTCCTTGAGCATCGGCGTACTCACGTGCGAGGGTTCGGTTTGCAACCTTCCCATTGAGGAACTACTGGCTCAGGCAGACGCACTGATGTATCAGCAGAAGCAGGATCGCAAGAAACGCCGAGCATGAGGTCGGATAATCGATTCTTTGCGCTCTTCAGATCCCAGCGTACCAGGAGTATCCATAATCGGGATCGGCGGAACCCTTTCCGCTGCCGAACTTCTTGATATCGTCCGTCACAGTGATATGCGTTAGGTATTTCAAGCTCTTGTAGCCAAGTTGGCGGGGTACACGCAGGCGCAACGGGCCGCCGAACGGCACGGGAAGATCCCCATCATTCATCCCCATGGTCAGGAACGTGTGAGGGTGCATTGCGTCAGCCATGTCGATACTTTCCCACAAGCCCTTTTCAATGGCGTAATAGACCACATAGCGCGACTGGGGCAGCACACCTGCTTCGCGCAGAACCCCGGACAGCGGCGTGCCGATCCATTCGGCGATGTACGACCAGCCTTCCTCGCAAGCGACCTCGGTGACTTGGCTCTGAATCGGCATGCTTTTCAAATCGGCGAGCGACAGGGACATCGGCCTTGCCACCGTACCGTCCACCACCAGCCGCCAATCCCTGAACTCTCCGGCCTGCAATCGCTTGAACTCTTCCTTGGGCGGCGCTACTTCATTCGCAAATGGGTTCTTCGAGATCATGCTGCGCGGAAATTCGCGCGCCGGCGTGCGCGCGGTCATCAGCCGCTGGCAGGCATAAGTCAATGTCTCGCCGGGTCCGTAAAGTCCGCCGCCATCCGGCGGGATCAGTCCGTAGCGCGTTGCCAGGCGATCTGCCGCGGCCAACCCTCCAATACTCGCCGCAGCGGCAACGCTTCCGTAAATCAGCTTGCGCCGTGAAATCGGATTCATTGGCCCTCCTCGGAATCGCGCGTGTAGCCGGTAATCATGGCCAGCATGCGGCTCCAAAACCCCGATAGGGCAATCATCGTCACGTGCACGAGGAGGAAGAGAACCAATAGCCACGTGACAAAAAAGTGAATGGTGCGCGCGGATTGCCGGCCGCCAAGCAGCGCGGCCGTCGCCGGAAACGCAGACGTGAGCGAAGGCGACATGGCCAGTCCTGTCCAGATGATCAGCGGGAACAGCACCAGGATTACGACCAGATATGCAGTCCGCTGCAGCACGTTATAAGTGCTTTTTTCCGCGCGATCGGCTCGCTCGCGATGCAAATACTTCGCCATGCGATCCCGGTAGGCGTGCCACGTCCAATCTCTTCGCGCCGGAATCAGATTTCTGCGGAAATGCCCGCTCCCTAGGCCGTAGATTCCATACACAAGGCCGGCAAGTACAACGACCCATGCGGCTTGGAAGTGCAAGTAGCGGCTCCAGCCGTTCTGATCGGGCATCACATAGCCGTAGCCCGTGGGGACCGTGTCGCGCGAAGCTGGAATGGGGATGACGAACAGTGGGCGAGTATTCACATTTCCCACTTCGCCCCAGTAGAATCGCGGGTGCGAGATGACGATCTCGCCGCCGCTAACGAGTAACGCAACGAAGGCGATGAACGTGAGCCAATGCGTCAAGCGCACCACTCCGGAGTGACGGCGAATTTTGGTTTTTTCAGGCTGGGAAACCGCTGGCACGCTGCCAGACTAGCACACTTCGACCATGACGATGGGGCCGTTATCGAGAATCAAGTAACCTATTGATTATAAAATATGTTAATGGTGCCGGGAGGGGGGGTCGAACCCCCATGACCGCAAGGGTCGACGGATTTTGAGTCCGTTGCGTCTGCCAGTTCCGCCATCCCGGCACATCGAATTAATTCTAAGTATACGAAACTAAAGTGGTGGCCAGAGACGGGATTGAACCGCCGACGCCGGCCTTTTCAGGGCCGCGCTCTACCACTGAGCTATCTGGCCTCAGTGCAAACTTCGCGTTGCAATTTCCTGCGCGGCTTCCGGCATGACCGGAGTGTGCGGGTGAGCCATGGAACATCGGCAGCAACAACTCTTGACAGTATAGCAACTCGGCGGAGGACGCGCCAAGGAGGTGGGAGTGGGTTGGTTGGCCTCAGGGGATGAAGGCCGATCCTGAAAAACCACAATGATCCGCGCCTAAAGGCGCGTGCGAATTCGATTTATCACAGAGGGCTGAAGCCCTCTGCTCCCTGTGGAATCTTCGACTACTGATCTTGGCTGGTCGATGCACGGGCTGGAGCCCGGCCCATCAGCCGACGCTTAATTCAGAGGAGAAACCTTCTCCGCTGAGCGCTTTCCTGCTCTAAACTGGTAGGCATTATGCGTCGATCGATTTGGCTTTTCGCATGCCTTGCCTTGGTTAATGCGCCGACTTTAGTGTCGGCCCAGACGCGGGCCAATGCGCCGAGTGCGGAAGCTCGCGCCGCGCACGCTTACCAAGCTGCCGTGCAGGCTGGTCCACTGGCCCTGCACGCATTTCTTGATCAGTTTCCTAAGGGCGCGGACCTGCACATCCACCTTTCAGGAGCAGTTTATGCTGAGACCTTCATCCGCGACGCGGGCGAGGACGGACTGTGCGTGGACCTGTCGGCACTCAGCTTTGCCAAGCCGCCGTGCACGCCGCCGCTGGTGGAAGCCGCTCAGGTTCCGGCAGACCAAAAGCTCTACGACCGGCTGGTGGATTCTTTCTCAATGCGCAGCTTTGTGGCAACAGAGGGCTTCAGCGGCCATGACCAGTTTTTCTCGACCTTTGACCGTTTTGGCGGGCTAGGCAAGCGGCACATCGGCGAGTGGGTGGACGAGGTGGCGAGCCGCTCAGCCGCGCAGAATCAGCAGTATGTGGAGCTGATGGAGACGCCGATCTTCACCCGTGCCGCCTATCTTTCAAAGCAGAACCCGCTGGGGCAAGACCCGTCGCGGGAGGATTTTGCGAGGTACCAAGGGACGCTGCTGGCGCTGGGGCTGCGCGACGAGGTTTTTGCCGACCGTGAGGATGTACGCGCCGCCGAGACGCTTAGGCGGCAGATTGAGTACTGCGGCACTCCGCAGGCCAGACCCGCGTGCCAGGTGGAAGTCCGCTACATTTACCAGGTTCTGCGCGGCAATACGCCGGAGCAGGTCTTTGCGCAGACGCTGCTGGCGTTTGAGACAGTCAAGGCGAGCATGGAGGCGCACGAGCCGAGTTGGGTGGGCATCAACTTCGTCATGCCCGAGGACGGATTCATCTCCATGCGCGACTATACGTTGCAGATGAAGATGCTGGACTATTTACATTCTGCTTATCCCAAGGTACACATCAGCTTGCACGCGGGCGAGCTGGCTCCGGAACTCGTGCCGCCCGAAGGATTGCGCTTTCATATCCGCCAAGCCGTCGAACTGGGCCACGCCGAGCGCATCGGCCACGGCGTGGACGTGATGTATGAAAACGATGCCGCGGGCCTGCTGAAAGAGATGGCGGGGAAGCATGTGATGGTGGAAATCAATCTGAGTTCGAACGAGGGAATTCTGGGAGTGAAAGGCGCGAAGCATCCCTTCCCGCTCTACCGCGCGGCGCGTGTGCCAGTGGCGCTCTCGACAGACGATGAAGGCGTGAGCCGCATCGAGATCACCGGCGAATATGTGCGCGCCGCGCTGGATTATCACCTGAGCTACCAGGACCTTAAGCAACTGGCTCGCACCGGGATGGAGCACAGCTTTCTGCCGGGCGCGAGTTTGTGGTCCGCGCCAGATACGTTTGCCGCGCCTGTTGCTGCGTGCAAGGCGCAGGCTCTGGGCGCAGACAGGCCTGCCGCAGGGTGCAAGACATTTCTTGATAGCAGCGAAAAGGCCGCCGCGCAATGGGAATTGGAGCGGCGGTTCAGGGTGTTTGAGGCGAAGTTCTGAGGAGGCTGCTGTTCAGTGGACAACGAGCGCATCCGCGAGATTTGCCTGGCGTTGCCGCATACGGCGGAAACGCTGAACTGGGGACATGTGCTTGTTTACTGGGTGGGCGACCGCGCGATTGGCGGCAAGATGTTTGCCCTGACAAACGCCGACGGCGGGCAGGACGTTGTTCTCTCGTTCCATTGCGGAGCCGAGCGCTATCACGAGTTGCTGGAGAACGAGGGAATCTGTCCTGCGCCGCATCTATTCAGAGCGTTTTGGGTTGCGCTGGAGCGGTGGGATGCGCTCAGGCCACGCGAGATTGAAGAGGAACTCCACCGCGCCCATGCGCTGATTTACGAAAAGCTTCCGAAGAAGACCAAGGGCGCGCTGGCGCTGCCGGAGAAAGAACGCATCCGGCTGATTCGTGAACAGAAGAAGCTGCTGGCCGTGCGGGGCAAGACGAAATGGGAATAGCGGCGGGAACCACATTCGTTACATTCGCGTAACATTCAGTGGGTGCGCCGGAAGAGAGCCGCGCGCAGAAAGGAAGCTATGGTCAAGTTTCTGCTGTGGTGCATCTTGCTGGTGCTGTGCTGGCCGTTGGCGCTGGTGGCGCTGGTGCTCTATCCGCTGGTCTGGTTGCTGCTGCTGCCATTTCGCCTGGTTGGAATTGCGGTGGGCGGCGCGCTGGAGCTGGTAAGAACCGTCATTTTCTTGCCGGTGCGACTGGTTCGCGCTATTTGAGCAGCGGTGGCTTCCCCGCGGGTTGCGTGCAAACTCAAAGCGAGCCTCCCTCGACATCCGAGTAGAAGATGCTTTAGCTTGGAGCCATATGACAGGTGTATCTCTTGCGCTGGACGGGAAAGTTGCGCTCATCAGCGGCGGTTCACGCGGCATTGGCGCGGAGACGGTGAGGCTGTTTTGCGAGGCGGGAGCGCGGGTGGCATTCAGCTATCGGGAGGCGTTGGAGCGGGCCGAGGCGCTGGCGGGCGAGTGTGGCGGCACCGGACCAGGCCGCGGGCGGTGCGTGGCCATCCAGCAGGAGTTGAATACGCCCAGCGACGGGAGTGCCCTGGTGGCTGCGGCGGTGCACGCCTTTGGGAGGCTGGACATTCTTGTGGCGAATCACGGCGTATGGCCGGCTGCGGATGCGCCAATCGCTCAAATGGCCGAGAGCCAATGGCGGCAGACGCTTGGCGTGAACCTGGACGCCGTTTTTGGGATGGTTCAGGCGGCGGTGAGCCAGATGGAGAAGCAACCGCGGCTGGCCGGCGAGGCCAGAGGCCACATCGTTCTGATCAGCTCGACCGCAGGGCAGCGCGGCGAAGCAAACCACGCCGATTACGCAGTTTCCAAAGGGGCGCTGATCAGCCTTACAAAAAGCTTGTCGAGCGAGCTGGCGCCGAAGGGGATTTACGTGAACTGCGTGGCGCCGGGATGGGTGAACACCGAGATGTCGGCTGCGACGCTGAGGCATCCCAAACTGGGCGCGAAGATTGCCGCGGAGATTCCGGTGGGACGCGCGGCCAGCCCAAGGGAGATTGCCGGACCGGTGCTGTTTCTGTGCACCCCGCTGGCCGGATTTATCTCGGGCGAGGTGCTCAACGTGAATGGTGGCGCGGTGCTGGTGGGGTAAGAGGGGAAGACAAAGATGCGCAGGCTTTTGCCGGTGGCGTTGGTTTTGATGCTGTCTGTCCTGCCGCTGGCCGCACGGGCGCAGACTGTCTCCGATGCCGGACAGAAGAATGTGAAGCAAGCGCGCGTGATGCTGGACGCGATGGTGCAAGCTCTGGGTGGCCAGGCTTGGCTCAATGTGAAGAACCAGATGCAGCAGGGGAACGTGGCCGCGTTTTTTCATGGAGAACCGTCGGGCGGTACTACAGAATATTGGGAGTGCCATACCTGGCCCGACCATGACCGCATCGAATACAGCAGGCACCGCGACGTGGTGCAGTTTTACATTGGGCAAACGGGCACGGAGGTGACCTACAAAGGCAGGGCTCCGCTGCCCCAGGAGCAGGTGGACGATTTTCTGCGCCGGCGCGAGCATTCGATTGAAACTGTGGTCAGGCTTTGGCTTAACGATTCCAATACGATTCTGATTTACGAAGGCCAGCGGCTGGTTGAGCGCCATCTGGCAGACCAGGTGACGCTGATCTCCCGCGCGAATGAGGCCGTGACGATTCTGACGGATGTGGAGACTCACTTGCCGCTGCGCCGCAGCTTCGAGTGGCGCGACCCGGATTACAAGGACATGAACCTGGACGCCGAGGAGTACGACAACTACCACACGATAGACGGCTTTCCCACACCGTTTACCATCACACGGTACAAGAACGGCGACATCACGAGGCAATATTTTCTGGTTCACGTGACATACAACGAGGATTTGCCGGCGGATTTCTGGAGCGTGGACGCGGCTGAGGGGCGGATCAAGAAGTAGCGGTGCGGACTAAGAGCTTGCATTGCGCTGCACATGAGGTTCGGGCAGGGGTGAACTATCGTCCGTGTTCCGGCGTGAATTCGCAACTTCGTTGCTCGTCCGGTTTGGTCTCCTCTTGCTGCCTGGAGTGTTTCCTCAGGTACATGTCGGCGTCAGAAGTGCTCATGAGACTATCCTTTGTGGCGCCATCTTCCGGGTAGATTGCCAGCCCGACACTCGCTGAGCCATGGAGAATGTGGCCTTGGACCGCAAACGGCCCGTCGAAGCAATGTTCGATGCGATTGACAATTTCCTGAGCCTCGGCGCGGCTGCGAATGACCGGAACGAGAACGGCGAATTCGTCGCCTCCGACTCGGGCCAGGGTGTCGTGCGAACGAAGCTGGCGCTTCATTCTGAGAGCCGCCTGCTGAAGATAGAGGTCTCCGACCTGGTGGCCGTAAACGTCATTGACCTGCTTGAAACGATCCAGGTCGATGTAGATTAAGCCGAAGATGCCGGCATTCTGGCGTGCTTCATCAATAATCGCATCGAGCCGCTTGTCCAGTGAGAACCGGTTGTGGATTTCGGTGAGCAGGTCGAATTCCGATCGGCGGCGCAGATCAGAATAGAGTCGGCGGGTCTCTATGGCCAGAGTGGCGAGGCCAGCGGCCATCGAAAGCGCCTCGGACTCATTGGCGGCGGGCTTGGTAAGCGAATCGAAAACGGCGGAAATTGCGCCCAGGGCAGGACCAGATCGGGCAGGAATCTCGCATTTTTCGATGCGCATTTCATTGAAGTTCTGCGGACATTTCCCGAGCAGCGCTCCATCGACTATCTCGCACCAACAGGGAGCTCCATGCAGCATGGCTGAAACCAGTTCCGTGATCTTTTCGAGAATCTCCGCCAGGGGACTTGAGCCGTTGATGTCTTCAAGAATACTGCTGCGCCGACGTTCGATTTGAGCCAAAGCGGCGTTCTGGCGGCGAATCTTGCGCTCGATGGCCCAGCCCCTGGCGCCCACGACAACGACAACCACCAGCAGAAAACCGACCAGAAGGATGAGGTTGACAACGTTGAGCGGAGAAGGGTTGGCGACGACCACAATGTCGTCGAAGGAACGGAGCAACATGTCAAATGCAACCTGCCCGGCGAGCGGATCAGAACTGCTGGGAATACAGATGCCTGTGACGCGCGCGCGGGCGCCCAGAGGAATCTGCCTCATGGGAGGCAATGGAGTCCCATCGGGTATGTTGGGATGACGGTAGACCGCGGAGAAGAGGTTGCCCTCCGAGACCAGGACATACTGGTCCTGCGTGGCTTCTCTCACTTCCGAAACAACTTGCCCTTCGATGGAGACGAGATCGTTGTGGTGTCCCTCGGCCAGATTTCCGCTCTCGGCAAGTTGGCGCCAAGTGACTGGCTGCGGCGTGATGGGCGACGGCATGCGGGTATCCTGAACCTGGCTGTCAGTCAAGATGAGGAATCCGTCATGGACATCGGGGAAGCCGGTCGCGTCGGCAGCATCACCGATTTGCATGGGGTCGCTGGTCCAGGTAGAAACCCATAGACTCTTGTCGCCGTTTTGCAACACCACAGCGACTCTGGGTTGGTAATAGGTGATCGTCCCATGGACGCGCACTCTTTGCGTCAGGTTCCTGACATAAAAGCCGCTGAGTATCTGGTCCATCGGTGTGACGGCGAGAGACCATGGGTTGGAGGCGGAACGGCGAATAACTTTCACGTCCGCAAGGGAAGACACGTGGAGCTTGATGCCGGTCTGCTGCATCTTATTGTCGAATTTTCCTCCGGCGACCCCGGTGATCTCGACGTCGGCATCGAGCAGGTTCTTGAGCGCGGCTGGATCGCTGGTGTCGACGGTCGCGTCAACATAGCCCCCGTCGGTGAGCATTTGCAAGTAGCCGGCGCGCACCGGCGCCTGGGGAGAGAGGACGAAGTTGGCGGAGCGGATAGTGGCGTGGACCGTGACTCGCACACAGTCGCGCTGGCCTCGGATCAACTCGCCAAAGACGGCGGGAACGGGTTCTGGCATGGAGCCATGGTGAAGAAGGGTAACGCTGCTTGCCAGGATCAACGGGCGGAAGCTTCCCTGCGTCGTTCCTCGCACAAGGACGCGATCTCCGGGGACGAGTTTAGTGTCCGGAGGGATTTTTACCAGGATGCCGATGTCATCGTTCTGGACAAACAACGTTCCTTCATACCCACGAAAGAAGGTAACAGTGGCTTCGAATGCGACCAGCGGCTTCTCGCTAGCCTCGGCGTTGGTAAGGTTATGAATGGCGCGGAGGGTAGTTAGAGGAGCCGTCGCTGCGGCCCACGTTACGCATGCCGATCCGAGAAGGACGGCAACCGCTATGGTTAACCTTTTCATCAAGGAAACTCTGATCACCTGAGTTCACATCGTTCTGTCGCACACGATTCTTGTCGGCAGAATTCGATGAATAGATCAACGCAGCGGAAAGAAAACCTTAGAAGCCAGTGCCTTAACGGGCTTTGCCCGAAATCCACATATCCTTATCGTACTCTTTTGCCAATCGGGGCTGAACGGGAGCAATCACTTCGACTTTCCCTGGCTTGTTTAGCCGAGTCTTTTCAATGCGGCGTTCGATATAATCCAGAGGAGCGCGGGGCGATGACGCCAGCCGCTAATTGGAGAATTGGATGACATTTGATATCCAGGAGATCCTGGGTCTGCTTCCTCACCGCTACCCGTTTCTGTTGATAGACAGAGTGGTCGAATTCGAGCGCGGCAAACGCCTGGTAGCCATCAAGAATGTGACCTTCAACGAGCCCTTTTTCATGGGGCACTTTCCCGACTATCCGATTATGCCGGGCGTGCTGGTGATTGAGGCGATGGCGCAGGCCGGGGCGATCATCATGTTGAACGAGATTCCGGACCGCGAGAAGAAACTTGCGGTTTTCACAGGAATTGAGCGGGCCAAGTTTCGGCGGCCCGTGACTCCGGGCGATCAACTGCGCATCGAGGTGAACGTGCTGGCGTTCAAGAGCCGGCTGGGACGCATGGAAGCAAGCGCCTTTGTGGAAGGCAAGCTGGCCTGCCAGGCCACTCTGACCTGCTCGATTGTGCCGAGGGTGCGCGAGGCTGCTCCGGCAGCGGATGAAGCAAAGCAAGAGGCGGCGGAGTGAGCGTTCATCCAAGTGCTGTTATCGCCCCGGGCGCAGTGGTTCCTGAGTCGTGCAGCGTGGGACCGTTTTGCACGATAGGTCCCGAGGTGCTGCTGGGCGAGGATTGCACGCTTATCTCCCATGTGGTGCTGGACGGACGGACACGCATAGGCGCGCGCAATACGTTCCATCCGTTTTGCGCGGTAGGCGTTGCGCCGCAGGACCTGAAATACGGCGGCGAGCCGACGGCGCTGGAGATCGGCGACGGCAACACAATTCGCGAAAATGTGACCATCAGCCGCGGCACCGTGGGCGGCGGCGGCGTAACGCGCCTGGGGTCGAATTGTCTGCTGATGGCAGGCACGCATATCGGCCACGACAGCCAGGTGGGCAGCCAATGCATTCTGGCCAACTGCGCTACGCTGGCCGGGCATGTGGTCATTGAGGACTTCGCTACAGTGGGCGCGTTCTGCCCCGTGCACCAACACTGCATTGTGGGCAAGTATGCGTTCATCGGCGGCGGGACGATTGTGACTCAGGACGTGTTGCCCTTTTCGCTGACCTCCGCCAAGCGGGAAAACAAAGCCTTCGGAATTAATAAGATTGGGCTGGCGCGGCGGGGATTTTCGCCGGAGCGGTTGCAGGTGTTGCAGAAGGCTTTCCGGCTGTTGCTGGCCGCCAAGCTGAACACCACGCAGGCTCTGGAGAAAATCAAGGAGTTGGAGGGTGAGGACGCGGCACTCGTGGCGGCATTCATCGAACGAAGCGAACGCGGGGTGATCAAGTAGAGGAACAATTTGGAGGCTTCATGCACTATCGAAGGTTCCTGCTTTTCGTTTTTGCATTTCTAATGGTCTTCCGTTTGGCTTCGGCTCAGGATGCCCTTTCTGTAGACGAACAGACGATCATTCAGCACGTTGACCATGGTGTCACTCCGGTTTATCCGCCTATTGCGAAGGCGGCGCAATTCGAGGGTACCGTTGTAGTTCAGGTTCGTGTAGGTACTGGGAAAATTGAGTCGATAAGGGTGGTCAGCGGACCAGCGATACTACAGGCGACGGTACTCGACAGTCTGAGGCATTGGACCTTTCACCCGTTTGTGAAGAATGGCTCGCCAGTGGCTGTAACCGGAACGATTTCTTTCGAATTCAATGCCGCAACCGGATTAGTTTCTCTCGCATCAAGCCCAGCGGGAAATGGACCAAAACGCGGCGAGGAGAAGATCGCGAAACGTCTCTTGTCGCTCTCGGGCGAGTGCAGGAAAGGCATTTTGGCGCGAACGGATTACCCGGCTACTACGTCTGTGTGCAAGCAGGCGGCGGAAACCGCTGCTGAGTTCGCACCCGATGTTCGGTTCATCGAGAAACGAGAAGCATTTGTCTCGGCTGCCTGGGCCTTTCTGGACAGCGGCGATCTAAGAACTGCTCTGACCTATGCAGCAAAGGCTGTTGATGTTGTGAAGCTGGGGCATGACGATGACTCAGGTCAGAACGCAGCATACTGGGTCAAGGGCATGGTCGAACGCAGCTTGGGCGACTTGACGGCCGCAGATCAGGATATGGTCTCAGCTGAGGAATTCGAGCGTAAGAGGATTCTCTGGGCAGATCAGGTTGGTCTTGAACCAAGCGATGGCTATAGGCGGATTCTCGGAGAGGTTTTGCGTTTCCACTCACAGGTTCTTCAACAACTCAACCGCCCCGAAGAAGCGCAGAAAAAGCTCGATGAAGCAGCGAAATACAAATAGCCGGCGAGTGGTCAATACCATGAGACAAGTTCTCGATCAACGAGTCTCAATTCGGTGTACCCCATGAAGCTAGGCCTGATTGCCGGCAACGGGCGATTTCCGTTTTTGCTGCTGGATGCGGCGCGGGCGCAGGGAGTGGCCGTGGTGGTGGCGGCAATCCGCGAGGAGACCGACGCGGAAATGGATCAGCGCGCGGCCACTGACAGCGGCATCAGCGTTCATTGGCTCTCGCTGGGTGAACTGTCGCGGCTGATCGAACTCTTCCGCAAGGAAGGCGTAGAGAAGGCCGTGATGGCCGGCCAGGTGAAGCACAAGCAGATTTTTTCCAGCATCAGGCCCGATTGGCGGCTGGCTAAACTGCTGATGAGCTTGCCGATCCGCTCGACGGACAGGCTGCTGGGCGCGGTGGCCAAGGTGCTGGGCGACGAGGGAATCGAGCTGATCAGCTCGACCGCGTTTCTTGAGCCGCTGCTTGCCGGGGAGGGCGTACTGACGGAGCGCGGACCGGATGAAGACGAGCGCAGGAACATCGAGTACGGTTTAAGCGTGGCGCGCGCGGTGGCCGGATTCGATATTGGACAGACCGTGGTGGTGGCCGCACAGGCCTGCGTCGCGGTGGAAGCGATGGAAGGCACAGACGCGGCTATCGAGCGGGCGGGAGTGCTGATGAAGTCGTTGGAGGACGATGCTTCCACATTGGAACGCCGTCTGACCGTTGTGAAGGTGGCCAAACCAAATCAGGATATGCGCTTCGACGTGCCGGTCATCGGAATGGCGACGGTGGAGGCGATGATCCGCGCGGGAGCCAGTTGCCTTTCGGTCGAGGCCGGGCGCACGCTGCTCTTTGATCGCGAGAAACTGATGGAGCGGGCCGCTGAGGCGGGAATTGCCATTGTGGGTACGGCGCGGCCAATCTGATTAGGGAAGAATTCTCTGCGTCCTGTCCAGCCCTTTCCCCATCCAACCGTCTGGAGGTTCCACGTGAAAATATCCCTTCTCCTCATCCTCGTTGCGGTCCTGGCAGTCACTTTTGCGTTGACCAGAGTTCATGCCGCGAACGAATCGATGCCTGCCGTGGGGCAGGTTGCGCCCACCTTCACCCTTCCCTCGCAGGATGGCTCACAGGTTTCGCTCGACAGCTTTCGCGGCAAGTGGGTGGTGCTCTATTTTTATCCCAAGGACATGACTTCGGGCTGCACCATCGAGGCGCACAACTTTCAACGCGATCAGGGAAAGTTTGACGCGGCCGGCGCGGTAATTCTTGGCGTGAGCGTGGATACGCCGGACAGCCACAAACAGTTCTGCACCAAGGAGGGGCTGACCTTTCGGCTGCTGGCCGACCCGGAGCACAAAGTGGTGGACAAGTACGGCTCGCTGGGCAGCTTCATGGGCATGACGATCGCCAACCGCAACACTTTCCTCATTGACCCGCAGGGCAAGGTCGCTAAGGTATGGACTAAGGTGCAGGTGCAGCACCACTCCGAAGAAGTGCTGGCGGCGCTGGACGAATTGAAAAGGTAACCCAGTGCGGCGAGTCTGAGGTTCATCGAAGAACAACCGCAGATTCTTCGACTCACCACCCCCGAACTGAAAGACGTTCGGGGCCCCGTTCGCTCAGAATGACAGCGAGTTTTGTGCCGCGTATTTCAGAATCAAGACACTAGCTGAGAGCAGACGCAAAAAAGCCCGGCGTGAGCCGGGCCTTTTTGCTTGCCTTGTATTTCGTGTTGCCGCTGCTACTTGGTTGCCTTTTTCGCAGGGGCCTTTTTCTTCTTCGCAACTGCCTTCTTGGCAACTGCCTTCTTCGCCGGAGCCTTCTTGGCAACTGCCTTCTTTGCAACTGCCTTCTTGGCGGGCGCCTTCTTTGCTGCTTTCTTAACGGCCAACTTGTTACCTCGTTTGGTGATTTTTTTGGCGCTCTTGCCAGCCGCAGCCTTCTTGACCACAGCCTTTCCGCCCTTCGCGCCAGTTCTGCTCTTCTTTGCGGCGGATTTCTTTGCGGCCTTTTTGGCCACAACTTTTTTCGCAACTGCCTTTTTGGCTACAGCTTTCTTTGCCGGAGCCTTCTTTGCCGCGGCCTTCTGAGCCGGGGCTTTTTTAGCAGCTTTCTTTGCGGGAGCTTTTTTCTTCGCGGCCTTTTTGACGGCCGGTTTTGAAATGGGTTCCTCCACGACTATGGCTACTATCTCTTCAGCCACTCCCTCGTCGTCGTCCGAAGATGTGAGCACGCTGGAAGTTTCAAACTCTTCATCTTCTTCAAAGTCGTCGTGTTCGGACTCAAACTCCGCCGGCGTGCCATTCGCTTCGCCGTCGCTCATTGCGTACATCCTGAAGACTTCTTCCATCCCAATGCCTCCAGCGGCTTGCCGCTGCACTTCTTTGCGACTTCATTTTTCACGCGGCGAAAAACCACACTCCGCCCGCGCAAATAATCCTAGCAATAGATTGCACGTAAACACAAGCAATTGACAAGTACGAAATGAGGTTCCGTGCAATTTATTTTGCTGCGTGCGATTTGGAATTGACGACAGGTTTCTTCACGGAAGGTCTTTCTGCGCCTGTTGTCGCACTTCTTTTTGATCTTGCAGCGGCGCCGGAGTGCCTTGCGGGCGCATGTTTCACAGGCGGCGCTGCGCTCCTCTTTCGTTCGGCGGGAGCGGCTGACTTTGCGTCGGCGCCCTTTGGCAACGCGGTGATTCGCGCGTGCGTGGTTGACGGAGAGCTCGCAGCGTGATGTTTGTGCGGTGCGGTGTGAGGCGTATTTGCAGGGGCGGCAACGTGGAGCCGGCGTCCTGGTTCCACTCGGATTCCGGTGATGTTATTCCAGCGGCGCAACTGATTCAGCGAGACACCGAAGCGGTCGGAGATGGTGACCAGCGTCTCACCCTTTCTCACGGTGTAAAGCTGAGTGCGCGCCGCGGGCGGGGCGGACGGCGCCACCGGCACGACTAACGCCTCGATTCCTGCAATGCTATCGGCAGAGCCAAGTTGATTGGCAGCGGCCAGCGCATCGACAGTCACGCGATATTGGCGCGCCACCGAGGCGAGCGAATCCTCTGGCACAACGCGATGGTAGCGCCACGCATTGCGTTTGGCTTCAGGGACGGCCGCGATGCGCTGTTCGAAGACGGCTGCCATGCCTCCCGGCAAGTGGAGATCGAACGGCGCGTCGGGCGGCGTGACGAGACGAAGAAGGCTGGGGTTCAACGCCATCAGCTCATCCACCGGCGCGGAGACGATGTCCGAGACCAGGCGCAGGTCGACTGGGTAGTTGATAGTCAAGGTGTCAGTGAGCACAGGCGGATCGAGCGTGACATCGTCAAAGCCGTATTGCGTGGGGTGGTTGGCGATGATAATGGCCGCGAGAATCTCAGGCACGTAGTTTCTGGTTTCGACGGGAAGGTTGTTGCGCTTGTAGAGCTCCCAGAAATCGGCGTAGCCGGTCTTCTGAACTGCGCGCTGCACATTGCCTGAGCCCCAGTCGTATCCGGCCATAGACAAATACCAGTCGCCCAACTGGCTGTAAATGAACTTCATGTAGCGCGCGTAGGCGCGCGTGGATTTTTCCGGATCGAAGCGCTCATCGACGTATGCATTGCGCGCCAGTCCGTAGTTGCCGTGGGGCATAAACTGCCACATTCCGCCAGCTCTGGAGCGGCGATTGAGCGCGCGCGGATTAAAGCCCGACTCGGCCACCGCCAGATAAATCAAATCCTGCGGCACACCCTCCTCAGCCATCACTCGCTGAATCATCGACTTGTACCGGCCGGCACGCTCGAAGGAATGGAGCAGGGTGTTGTGGCCCTTCTTGGTGTTGGCAAAAAAGTTGATGAAGGTAGCCACATAGTCGTTCACTACGAGCGGCAGATCGGAGTTTGTGGTAGCCAGATCTGCCCTGGCCTTGGCAACCAGGTTGGGGTCCACAACGAAGGTCACGTCCTCAGCGGCTTCGGCCGGCGTGGGCTCTTCTTTGGGAACGAATCCGTTGCCCTGCTTGAGAGCCTCCATCTCCAGCGCGCTCACACCGTCCACAATGCGGTCGAACTCCTCCTGCAACTGGGAATCGCTCTTAATGTCGATGCCGGAGGTAAGCATAAGGTCAACGGCTCGATCGAACTCCTGCTTGGCCTCAACCAATAGCCCTTTGTGATAGTCGGCCTCGCCGCGGGCGTAGGCGTCGTCCACCTGCTGAATGAGCACGCGTACACGTTGTTTTTCAGGAGTAGCCGGAGGCGTGGCGGGCGCAGGAGCAGGCGCAGTTTGTTCAACTGGTGCTATGGCGGGCGCGGTGGCCTGTGGCGCCGCGACGTTGCGCGCGCTCGGAGAGGCGGCAGGATCACAGCCTGCCAGCGAAAGAGCCAGCAGGGCGCAACTGAAAAATCGATAGCGAATCTTGCCAATTTGCATGATGAATACTGTTGCGCCAACTTTGAAAAGCCGCGGAAGGCACTATGCCGATGATAAGCTATGCCATGGAGGCATGCGCGCTTCAACGGCGCGAAATGCTCCTTTCGCCTACCCCATGGACGCACGTTTCCTGAGAAATTTTGCGATCATCGCCCACATCGACCACGGCAAGTCGACGCTCAGCGACCGTCTGCTGGAGCTCACCGGCTCAGTGACGGGACGCGAGATGCAGGCGCAAATTCTGGACGATATGGATCTGGAGCGGGAGCGCGGCATAACTATCAAAGCGCACGCCGTGCGCATGATGTACAAAGCACACGACGGCAACACCTACCAGCTGAACCTGATTGACACGCCGGGTCACGTGGACTTCAGTTACGAAGTTTCGCGGTCGCTGGCCTCGTGCGAGGGTGCGCTGCTGGTGGTGGACGCCAGCCAGGGCGTGGAGGCGCAGACCTTGGCCAACGCTTATCTGGCTATCAATCATGGGCTGGAAATCATTCCGGTCATCAACAAAATCGATCTGCCATCGGCTGACATACTCCGTACCCAGGAAGCTATCGAAAAGGCCGTGGGACTGGACGCGACCGACGCGATCGCGGTAAGCGCGAAGACCGGCCAGGGCGTTGACGATGTGCTGGAGGCGATTGTCCATCGCTTGCCGCCGCCCACAGGCGATCCTGATGCGCCGTTGCAAGCGCTGATTTTCGACTCGTGGTTCGATGCTTACCGCGGCGTGATCGTTCTGGTTCGCGTGATGCAGGGTACGATGCGCAAAGGGCAGCGCATCCGCCTGATGTCGAATGGGAAGGCTTTTGAAGTGGAGTCCATGGGCGTGCTGATGCCCAAGCCGGTGGAGATCGGCGAACTCAGGGCCGGCGAAGTGGGCTTTTTTGCCGCGACGATAAAGACGGTCAGCGACACCAAGATTGGCGACACCGTTACCGACGACACCAGACCCGCCACGGCGCAGTTGCCTGGCTTTGAAGACATCAAGCCGATGGTCTTTGCCGGCCTGTATACCGTGGACTCGCACGAGCACACACTGCTGCGCGACGCTCTCGAAAAACTGAGGCTCAACGACTCCTCGTTCTTCTTTGAGCCGGAAAGCTCGGTCGCTCTGGGCTTTGGCTTCCGCTGCGGCTTTCTCGGGCTGCTGCACATGGAGATCATTCAGGAGCGGCTGGAGCGCGAGTATGAGCTGGACCTGATCACGACCGCACCTGGCGTGCGCTACCACATTACGCTGACCGACGGCAGCGTGATGGAGGTGGACAATCCCTCGCGCTGGCCGGATCCCACCAATATCGAATCGATTCGCGAGCCGGTAATCACGGCGAAGATTCTCACCAATGAAGAGTATGTCGGCGGAATTTTCAAGCTAGTGGAGGAAAAGCGCGGCAAGCAGTTGAACTTCGAGTACGTGACAGGTACACGCGTGCTGCTGACCTACGAGCTGCCGCTCAACGAGATCGTTCTCGACTTTTATGACCGCCTCAAGTCCATCTCCCGCGGTTATGCGTCGCTGGATTATCAACTGGCGGGAGAATGGGAGTCGCCCATGGTGAAGCTGGACATTCTGGTCTCTGGCGAGCCGGTGGACGCCCTCTCCATCATTGTCCACAAAGAGTTTGCCTACGAGCGCGGCCGGGCGCTGGTCTCAAAGATGCGCGAACTGATTCCCCGCCAGCAGTTTGAGGTGGCCATTCAGGCCGCGATAGGCGCCAAGATCATCTCCCGCGAGACGGTAAGCCCACTGCGCAAGAATGTACTGGCCAAGTGCTATGGTGGCGATATCAGCCGCAAGCGCAAGTTATTGGAAAAACAGAAGGAAGGCAAGAAGCGGATGAAGCGCATCGGCAAAGTGGACATCCCGCAGGAAGCCTTCCTTGCGGTGCTGCGGATCGGTGAAGACGCGCAGAAATGAGCGCAAGTTTGTGATCTAATTCACAATTTGTTCATCGGGATTTGTGGATAACCTCCGGGAAGCCTGCGCCGAACCCATCATTGCGGTCAACTGCGCAAGAAGTCATGCACCCCCATCATAGTGATTGATATATAAGGAGTTGCCCTACCTACCAGAAAAGCACTGCCTCTGACAAGAGGAGAATTTTGAATTTTAATGCAGGATTCACGGAAGTAATCCACAGAATTTTCCACAGGTAAGTTGCGGACGTGTGGAAGATTACGTAGGGTTACAAATCTGCACTAGACCTGGGGCATAAACAGCAAAAGCCCCGCGATGCGGGGCTTTTGTTGATTACCTTTGTTCCGCGAAGCCTTTAGCGTCCAACGGGCGGCTTGGCGGCCGGCCTGGCGGGCTCCGGAGCTCCGGGCGGCGGCGCAGGGACACCGGACTTCAGGTTGTAGGCGTCGATGATTTGTTTGGTGATGTTGGTGGATTCGCTGGCATAAAGCACGGGGTTCTGCTGTTGCGCAACGTCCAAGACCAGCGTGTATCCATGCTGCTGCGAGTAACCGGCAAGCACGTCATAAACCTTGGATGCGAGGCCGTTGTAAAGCTCCTGCATCTCGGCCTGGAAGTCGTTTTGCGCGTCTTCTGCGTCGCGCTGCAACTGCTTCTTCTTGTCGTCAATTGCCTTGGCGCGCCACTGCTGTTCGGCGGGGGCCAGCTTGTCGCCCTGGGCCTGGAGCTGCTTGGTCAGGTTATCGACCTCGTCGCTCAGAGTCTTGAGCTGCTGGCGCTTGGGATCGTATTTCTTCTGCAGGTCGGCGAAGTTGCGCTGGCCTTCATTGGTTTGAGCCACGGCCACCTGGAAGGCGATGACGGCAATCTTGGCTGGACCGGCAGGCGCGGCGGCGGCGGGGGCAGTCGTAGTTTGGGCGGCGGCGCTCAGGACAAAGCCAGAGGCCAGAGTAGCGATGAGTGCAAGCGAGCGCTTCATGCGAGTGTAAAGCTCCTTCAGAATTCCTGTGGGCCTGTCAGCGTTTCAGCGCGGACACGGGCCTGTGCCTCCTGAGACCTCACGGACTCTTTTCAGAGGGTCTGCGCCGGAAGGAGCAGAGGCCGAAAAAGACGCGAACAGAGTCGTCAACAGGAACTAGATGAATTATAGGAGGGCTGGCTGGGAGCGTCAAACCGAGAAATCGTGAATTTCCTGCCTCTCGGACAGATTCTGCGCTGCTGCGGCAAGCAAAAGGGCCGCTCACCGTGAGCGGCCCTTTTGCTTGCTGGTTAACCTCGGTCACTAGAAGGTGGTTGAGACCGTCAGGCGGAAGGTTTTGCGCGGTTCGCGGAATGAGTTCTGCGCACCGTAGCCCTCGATGGCTTCGCTGTAGGTGTAATCGCCCGCGCCGCCCGAAGGGAACATATCACGAGTGATGATTTGCGCGTTGCAGCTTTGAACATTCTTGCCAGTTCCCAAGTTGCAGAAGGGCTTCTCGTAGAGCCGTAGCGGGTTGTAAGCGAAGTAGAGGCGGAAGGGAGCGTTGATGACCGGCATGATGACGGACAACTCGCCTCCGACCGACATGCGGGGAACAAAGTTGGTTCCGGCGACGGGATGGATATTCTTCAGGAAGCCAACCTGTGAGCCCTGCTTGTCGATAATGCAGGCGCCGCTTGGATCAAACCCCGTGCAGCCGAAGCCCCCGGAGATGAGCGAGTCAAAGCCCTCAGGACTCTGCTTCAACTGCCCCTTATTGAGGGCGGTATCAATGCCAAAATCGTCGAAGAACGAGAAGGTGACCGGTCCGGCGATGGGAATGCGGTACTCGGCATTGGCGGTCAGGTTGGTGTCCCCGCCAATGGAGGCAATGCCATAGACCGGAACCGGAATCTTGTCACACAAGCCCAACTCAGGCTGGCTTGGCACCTGCGGTACGCAACTGCCGTCTGGATTGGTCAGCTGGATTTGGGTCCGAGTGGGAACATAGCCGTAGGGCCCGGAACTGCGGACGTCGAATCCGCGCAGGTCGCCCTCGCCGCCGGAGTAGAAGCGGTTGTTGGGCGGAGCCACGGCGCCGCCGTATCCCTGCACATAGCCCAACTGCGCGCGAACGCCGAGCACATTGCGCCCGGTGGGCGAGGGCATGAGGTAATGCATCGACCGGAACTGCTTGTATGCCACCATGGGCGCGATATAGCGCACATTACCCCAAATGCCCGAGGTCTGGAGCACGGCAGTGTATTCCTTGCCCGTGCGCGGACGCATGGGGTTGTTGACAGTGTTGTAGATGTAGCTGAAGGACGCATAGCTATTGATGATGCCGGCCAGAGCGTTGGAGCCCTGAATGCCGGAGCGGAAGCTGATGGTCTGAAAATAGGTCTGCGAAGCGGTCGAAAAGGCAGTAATTGTTGATTTGCTCAGCGAATAGGTAAATCCGACGCGCTGGAAGGCGTGGCGCTTGAGCGGGTAGCTGAAGGAGAAGTTCATGCCGGTGGAGGCCTGATTGTAATTCTGCGTCAGGGATGACTGCGCGGCGGTTAAGTTGACCGACTGGCCGGTGGTGGTCTGATAGTTCTTGGCCGCGTTGAAATCCTGCTTGTTGTTAAAAAGCTGGAAGCCCACGTTGAGCGGGCGGTTGCGCACGTATGGCTGAGAGAAACCGAACATGAAGGTGCGGCTCACGTTGCCGAGGTTACCCTGCAAGCTAAGTGTTTCGCCGAGGCCGAGGAAGTTGTTGGTCTGGTAATTGACGCCCAGGAAAGCGCCCGACAAGCCGCTCAGGCCGCCGTTCAGACCGATCGAGTTCTTACCCTTCTCCTTCACCTTGAGAAGAAGATCCACGGTTCCGGCTTCGGCATCCTGATGGGCTTCCGAGTCCTGATCGACCTTGAGGGGTTCAAAGTACTCGAGTTGATTAAGGCGCAGCAGGCTGTACTCCCAAAGCTGCGAGTTGTAGACCTGGCCCTCTTCCAGCATCAGTTCGCGGCGGATGACCTTGTCGCGAGTAATGCGGTTGCCCTGGAACTCGATGCGCGAGACGTAGAAGGGCTTTCCCTCGTCGATATCGATGTTGAGCGAAACTGTTTTCTTCTCGTCGTCGAAGCTGGGCTTGGGGATGGCGCCGAAGTTGATGTAGCCCAACTGTCCGTAAGCCTTTTTCAAGTTCTCCAGGCCTTTACCGACCAGGGTAGCGTTGAACCACTCGCCGTCTTTCACGGCAAAGGTGGCGCGCAGGGCCTTGACGTTCTTCACCGCCTTATTGCCAGTGAACGTGATGGTGCCGAGCCGGAAGCGCGCGCCCTCTTCAATGGGCATGAGAATGTCAATGCGCTTGCCCTTGTTGGGGCGGAAGGTGAACCAATTCAGTCCGCCCTGATCGCGAATGTGTGTTTTGGGCTCTTCGATGGCGGCGTTGTAGTAGCCTTTGTCGCGGTAGGCTTGACGCACGCGTTCGGTGTCTTCCTCGAGCTTGGAGGCGTCAAAGGTCTGGGAGAAGAGATTCTCGAAGATGATCGAATAAGGAATGCCGATGGGCTTCAGGTTCTTCATCGAGCGGCGCAGCGGCAGAGCGCCAATGTGCTGATTACCGGTGAATTTGATCTGGCCCACCTTCACAGTGGGGCCTTCCTTGATGTTGAAATTCACCTGCACCGAGGCGGGAGGGATGGTCTTGACCTCGGTCTTGATGGTGGCAAACTGGTGGCCGTGCTCGGAGAGAATGTCCTTGAGGACGGTCTCGGCCCGCTTGATCTTAGTCGGGTCGTACTGGCTCTCGACCGTGAGGCCGACCTTTTCCTTCTTAAAGCGGTCGAGCACATCGGACTGGGAGACGGCGTTGAGACCTTTGTAGTTGATCTCGCGAATAGTGGGCCTCTCCCGGACAAAGACGTTCAGGATGATGCCCTTCTCCGAGTCCTCGCGCTCGATGCGCACATCGTCGAAGTAACCCGTGTTCCACAGCGAGTTGAAGTCGCGCTCGATGGAGACAGGGTCATAGGTATCGCCGGGGTGGGTAAAGAGCCGTGCCAGCACAGTTTCCTTAGGAATGCGCCGGTTGCCAATGACCCGAATCGAATCGATCGTCGTCGGCTGCTGGGCCAGGGCTGCGCCGGCGGAAAAGACCAGCGCCAGCAAGAGCATCGTGCGCGCCATGCGGCTGGTAATCCGCCATGCGCGGGAGATGGAAATGTGCTTGATCTTCACCGGGCTGGAGCCCTGCGCTGAGCACACGTACTGGTGCGGTCCAAAGTTCGCCATCAGGTTCGGCTTCACGGGAAGAATATCGACACCCTCGCTGCTGAAAAATCTGATACTGCTTAAAAAACTGATCCTGCCTAAAGGAAAGAACAATTATATTGGAACCCATCCACCGCGCCCAAACGGCTAAGCCGCCCATCTGCGCGGAAATCGTTTCTCTCCCGCCATCACCCTGCCGCCTTCGGACTCGGGCCGGTCCCTACCAACACCCCAGAGACTAAGACCCGTCACTGAGGTCCCCGGTTAGCACCTCGGCGACCAAGACCTGTCACCGGGAACGCCGGTTACCACCCCGGCGACGAAGACCCATCGCAAGGGACTCTGGTAATTTGAACCTATTTCACAGTCTAACGGACGCAGGTGGGTTATGGCGTCCCCCAATGCCGCCAGGCAGCGGAACGCCCCCAAAATAAATGCGAACCGGAGCGCTGAGGGCGCGATTGCTGCGGAAAAGAGCCGGGTTGTGAGCCGGTGCGGCGTTCGCTTGTATTCATCGTTTCCGGAGCGAGTCGCCCTTTTCGGGATTTATTGGCAAATGTTTCCCATTTGCTATGCTGTGGCTGCTCGCTGCGGTATGATTTTCCATATCCGGCTTGCAATGAAGCCTTAAATGTATGAATGGAACAGGCCGGGCCAAGGGAACCAACGATTGGAGGTAGCGGTGCGCCGAGCACTTCCCATGATCCTGATCCGTGTGATTGTGGGTCTGACGTTTGTGATAGAAGGCAGCCTGAAGTTTCTGCGTCCCGAAGAGTTGGGTGCGGGGCGCTTCGTAGCGATCGGCCTGCCTTTTGCTCATCTGCTATCGCTGCTGGTGGGCGGCGTGGAGATCGTCGGCGGCGCCGCAATCCTGCTGAACCTCTACGCCGGCGACGCCGCGCTGTTGCTGCTGGTGGTCATCGCTACGGCTCTTGTTACTACCAAAATACCTATACTGCTTGGCAGACCGCTTGGTCCGTTCGCTTTGGCCAAGCTGAGCCATTACGGTTGGCTGAGCTTTTTTCACGAGGCGCGGGTGGATCTGTCCATGTTGTTTGGCCTGGCGGCCATCGCGATCGATTCCGGGCTAAGGTTGGGCCGCAAAAGACGCTGGTACCAGAGCGGGGGCTAGGGTCAGCCAGCCATTAATCGAACCGATATGCGCTTATAGCCGCACCCATCGGTTCATCAGTAAAAATGCGGGTCCCCTGTGCGCCTTCACCGGCCCCCGCAACCACCATCAACGGAATCAAATGTTCCTCTCGGGGATGAGCGTAGGCGGCAAATGGAGCGCTGCGCCAGCCGGTCAACAAAGCGTCGCGCTCCGCCGTGGGCGACTCGACGGCACGGGTCAACCAGTCGTCGAATGCCTTGGCGCGCTCCGAGGTCTCCGGCTGAAAGTAGCCGCGCAGGTTGTGAAAGCTCATACCGCTACCAATAATGAGCACGCCCTCGTCGCGCAATGGAGCGAGCGCACGGCCGGCCGCCAGGTGGAGAGTTGGATCGAGAGAAGCTGCGAGCGAGAGCGAGACCACTGGAATTCCCGCCTCAGGAAAAACCACCTTAAGCGGCACAAAGACACCGTGGTCAAAGCCGCGATTGGCGCTGAGCGCAGACGGGAGACCTGCCTTAGAGAGCAGATCGCTAACGCGCTCGGCGAGCTTCGGTGAGCCGGGAGCCGGCCAAGTGAGGCGGTAGGTTTGCTCGGGAAATCCAGAATAGTCGAAGATCAGTTCTGGCTGCGCGGCGGCGCTGGCGGCAAAAGCAGGCTCCTCCCAATGGCCGCTGACGACCAGAATGGCCTTGGGCGGTTCGGGGAGCGTGGCGGCGAGCCCTTCAAGGAAGTGCTGGGTCTTCTGCCATGTGTCCGCTGGACCCCAGGTCCAGTCCATGAAGAAGCAAGGACCACCGCCGTGGGGAAGGAAGATTGCGGGCTGGCTTTGGGGATTGGCGGGCATGGGCTGGACCTCCGAAAAAGATAGTTGTTCAAACAACTATCTGATTGGATGCTCCGGCCCTGCCCGCGATTCAAGCTTCTCGCTACTGCTCGACCGGTGCGGCCAGATAGTAAGCATAGATCAGCATAGCCACGCCGATGAGGCCGGGAATCAGACCGCAAAGGGCCACCTTAACGCTGACGAGTGCCCCGAGAAAGATCAACAGCCCGATGCCCACGCCAACGTTGATGACGCCGCCGATCTTTATGCCTTCGCGAGCTTTGATCCGCTTCAGGCGCTCCTCTTCCCGGAGCAAGTCGATTGCGGCCTTGGCGCCCTCGCCCGACGACTCGGTGATTCGGCGAAGGGTCTCCGACTTGTAATAGGCTTCGCGTTCCTTTTGGCGGGTACCGAACCAAACGGCGAAGACTAAAAACGTAAACATCGACACGAAAAGCACGATTGGAATAAACACTGCGATCTGTTCTGTACCCATGATTTCCTCCTAGCCGGGGTTTTTTCCCCATGCGGCAAGTAGGACAGACAGTTCGCTCATCCGGTTGCATAATTTCAAAAACATAGTGTGTTGCGAGAAAATGCAACCAGAACAGGAGAAAGCCGGTCTTACTTGCCGCAGAGGATTCGATCCACGATGAACGCCACAACCAGCGCCGAAGAAGATTTGACCGCCGTGGAACAGGTGCTGGGCGGCGACATGGAGGCCTTTGAGGGGATTGTCCGGCGCTGGCAGGGTCCGCTGATTAACATGGCGTGGCGCTATTGCCGCGATCGAAGCCGCGCCGAAGAGATGGCTCAGGAAGCATTCATTCGAACATGGCGCGGGCTGAGCCACTGGCGGCGCGAGTCGAGCTTTTCAACCTGGCTGTTTGCGCTGGCCGCGAATGTTTATCGTTCCGAGCTGAAGCGCTTTCCTACGGAGACACTGCCGCTGGACAGCGTGCACGAACCCTCCGGCCCGGCTTCACAGCTGCGCCAACTGGAAGAACGGCGGCAGCAGGAAGCGCTGCGTCGCGCCGTGCTGGCCTTGCCGTTGCGTTATCGCGAGCCGGTGATTCTGTACTATTTTCATGAGATGGATCTGGCTGCTGCGGCAGCGACCATGAGCTTGCCGGAAGGAACGATGAAGGCGCGGCTCTCAAGGGCGCGGGCTCTGCTGCGACAGCGCTTTCCGCATCTCGAGGAAGAAGCTGCCGTGATGGAACTGACAGCTTTCAGCCCAGGAAAGGAGGCCGCAAATTGAATCGAACTAAAACAATTCGCAGCGAACAGAATGGCGCAGACGCCAACCAGAACGCGAAGATGGAGGCGGAGATCGGCCTCATTCTAGCCACGGAAGAGAAGCTGATTCCTTCTTCAGGCTTTCTTGCCTCTGTGATGGAGCGAGTCAGGCAAGATAACGCGCCGCCTCCGCCGATTCCCTTCCCATGGACCTGGGCCGTTGCAGGGATTTTGCTGATAGGCGGAGTCTTCGGATGGGGTGCATTCGAGATTTTCCGCCCTGGTGGGCTTGCGGTCAGTCTTCCAACGTTAAGCTCAGTCGCTTTCACTTTGCCGCAAATTCCGGCGCTCTTTGTTGGCCCTGTCAAAGAAGTTGGATGGGTTGCGCTGGCTGGGGGCGTTTCGCTGCTTTGCTGGCTGTTTTCGCGCACACTGGCAGGCAGTGATGGGCTGCTGTAACATGCAACACAGCTGAAGTCTTCGCAGGAGGTGACAGGCGTGGCCGGTCCCTTCAACCTCGAACGCTTTGTGAGAGCGCAGGCCGATGTTTTTCCGCAGGTGTTGGCGGAACTCTGCGCGGGAGAAAAGCGCAGCCACTGGATCTGGTTCATCTTTCCGCAGATGAAGGGGCTGGGGCGCAGCTCACTGGCGGAGTTTTACGGCATTGGCTCGCTGGCGGAAGCCCAGGCCTATGCGCGGCATCCGGTGCTCGGGCCGCGGCTGGCGCAGTGTACGCAACTCGTGAATCAGGTTGAAGGGCGGAGCATACGCGAGATTCTCGGCTACCCCGACGATCTGAAATTTCGTTCATCGATGACGCTCTTTGCGCACGCTGCGGGAGAAAGCGCCGAGTTTGATACCGCGCTAACAAAATACTTCGACGGCGAGAGCGATCCGCTGACGGCGGCGATGCTGCGGTAGGGATGGTTGCATAGGTCCGGACAACCAAAGGGAAAATGCCCTTCAAGGAGCTCTGCCTAAAAAGTTGCAAAAACGGCTTTCATGCCCAAAAACTATACGTCCCTCCCCTAGATCGAGTGCATTTGGGTCAGCAGACCGCTGAATGAAGGCACAAAAAACATCGCTAAAAAAGTAATTTCTAGTTAGCCGGTGATACGTAGTGAACTAATCCCAGACTTCCTGCCCCATTCGACAGTTGCGGTTTCGCAGTAAAGGAGCGCTGATTCGTCTTCGGCTTCGAATCGTGAATCCCAGACATTCAAAATTCATCCAACCGCTGTCAGGGGGATATTCGCGTGACCGCGCAAGACATACAGCAGAGCTGGGAAGCGTACACAAATGCTTGGGCTGACATTGACCCAACGAAACGAGAACAACTTGTGAAGATGAGCGTCTCAGATGACATTGATTTTTCGAACCCGTTGATCGCCGGTCGTGGCAAAGCAGAACTCATAGAAGCGATGACGCAATTTCAGAAGCAGTTCCCTGGAGCGCACTTCGAGCTGAAGACATGCATCATTCACCACGATCAACTGCTGTCAGGGTGGACGCTCTATGGAGAGGACGGCTCAGCGTTGCTGGCGGGCCACAACTACGCTCGAGCCAATGCTGAGGGCAAGTTGGTTTACATGTCTGGATTTTTC
>Ga0187851_10000709_pt1 | contig 33483 bp, 26 predicted proteins | sample June2016WEW_6_10_FD_132997 | JGI IMG/M metagenome (GOLD analysis project Ga0187851, IMG submission 132997) | Peatland microbial communities from SPRUCE experiment site at the Marcell Experimental Forest, Minnesota, USA - June2016WEW_6_10 | ecosystem: Environmental > Terrestrial > Soil >...
CACCTGCCCCACCGTGGGTCTCAGGTGCTTTTTTCTACCGCCCTGGCACGCCGATCCAGCCTCGGGTTACCACGTCTGCCATGGTCAGGGTTATCAGGATCGCCAGCCACAACAGGCCGCCCGATACCACCAGGCGCGTGAGCTGCGTGCTGTGGCGCACGTGCATGAAAAAAAGCGCCACCAGCAGCATTTTGCCCACCGCGATGCTCAGGGCGGCCACCACGTTGAAATGGCCCAGGTCGACGTAAGCCACGGCCGTGGTCACTCCCGTCAGGATCAGAAGAACAATCCAGACAATGGCGTACGTTCTTACGGAATCGACATGCTCGGTAGGCGCGCTCATGGCTTGGGTCCGTGCCGGTCTATCAGGTAGAGCAGGGGGAACAAATAGATCCAGATGATATCGACAAAGTGCCAGTACAGGCCGACCATGTCGATGGGAGTGTAGTAGGCGGCGCTGAATTTCCCGCGCCAGGCCTGCCAGAGCAAGACCGATAGCAGCCCCGCACCGATCACCATGTGCAGCGCGTGCAGGCCGGTCATGGCGAAATACAGCGAAAAGAACAACTGCGCGTGGCCTTGCTCGGCGACGCCTTCCATCAGGAAGGAAGGCCCGGGGATGTGGTGCTCCTGGAATTTCTCGTTCCACTCGTATGCCTTTACGCCCAGGAAGACAAACCCGAGGATCAGAGTCAAAATCAGGAAGACAATGATCGCCTTGCGGCGGCCGAGCTGGCCCGCGCGCACGGCCAGAACCATGGTGAAGCTGCTGCACAGCAGGACCGCGGTGTTGATGGCCCCAATGGTGGCGTTGAGCGAGCGGCTGGCGGCGCCGAACACATCCGGGTACTTGGAGCGGTAGACGATGTAAACCAGGAACAGGCCGCCGAAGAACATGATCTCGGTGATGAGGAAAATCCACATACCGAGGCCGGAGGCGTCTTTTTGCTGGGCCGCCGTATCGAACTGCTCCTGTACGGCGAGGGTTTCGGCGTGCGCGTGGCTAGCCAACTTCGATCGCCTCCCCGACGGTTGTGCTGTAATCGTAGGCTTCGTGCGTTACCACCGGCATCACGTCGAAATTGTGCGGGGGCGGCGGCGACGCGGTGCGCCATTCCAGGCCGGTGGCCTTCCACGGATTGTCGCCCGCCAGCTTCCCGTAGCGCAGCGACCAGGCCAAATACACGATGGGCATGACATAACCCACCGCCAGCACCGAAGCGCCGGCCGTGGAGAGCACGTGCAGCACCTGAAATTCGTCCGGATATACGTGATAGCGCCGCGGCATGCCCAGGTAGCCGAGGATGAACTGCGGGAAGAAAGTCAAATTGAATCCCAGGAAAATCACCAGCGCGGAGAGCTTGGCCCAGCCTTCCGGATACATGCGGCCGGTCATCTTCGGCCACCAGTAGTGCAGCCCGCCCAGATAGGCCATGATGGCCCCGCCTACCATGATGTAGTGGAAGTGGGCCACCACGAAGTAAGTGTCGGTAACATGCACGTCGAATCCCAGGCACGCCACGAACAGGCCCGTAAGCCCGCCGATGGTGAACAGGCCGATGAAGCCGAAAGCATACAGCATGGGAGTGTCGTAGGAGATGGAGCCCTTGTATAACGTGGCCGTCCAGTTAAACACCTTGATGGCCGAAGGGATGGCCACGAAGTAACTGAGGAACGAGAAGACCATCCCGGCGTACAGCGACTGGCCGGCCACAAACAGGTGGTGGCCCCAGACCAGGAAGCCCAGGACCGCGATGGCCACGCTCGAGAAGGCCACGAAGCCGTAACCGAAGATGCGCTTGCGGGAAAACGTCGAGATCAGCTCGCTCATCACGCCCATGGCGGGCAGGATCATGATGTACACGGCGGGGTGCGAGTAGAACCAGAACATGTGCTGGAAGAGCACCGGGTCGCCTCCCAGGGCCGGATCGAAGATGCCGATGTGGAAGACCCGCTCGCAGAAAACCAGCGCCAGCGTGACGGCCAGCACCGGGGTGCCCAGCACCTGGATCAGCGCGGTGGCATAGTGCGCCCACACGAACAGCGGAAGGCGAAACCAGGTGAGACCCGGCGCGCGCATACGGTGAACGGTGACGATAAAGTTGAGGCCCGTGAGAATGGAGGAGAAGCCGGCGACGAAAATGCCCAGCGCGGTGGCGATCACCCAGGTGTTCGAATACGACGTGCTGTAGGGGGTGTAGAAGGTCCAGCCCGTATCCACGCCGCCGGCCACCATGGCGAAGATGGCGAACAGGCCGCCTATCACCAGCAGATACCAACTCAACAGGTTGATTCTGGGAAACGCCAGGTCGCGCGCGCCGATCATCATGGGCAGAAAGAAATTGCCCAGAGTGGCCGGTATGGAGGGGATCAGGAAGAAGAACACCATGACCACGCCGTGCATGGTGAATAGCTTGTTGTAAGTGTCCGAAGAGACCAGGTTCCCGCGCGGGGTGAGCAGCTCGAGGCGGATCAGAGTGGCGAAAACGCCGCCGATGAAGAAGAAAAGCGTGATGGTGCCCAGGTACAGCAGCGCGATGCGCTTGTGGTCCTTGGTGAGGAGCCACGATTTGAGGCCGTAGCTGGCGTTCAAGTAAGTCTCGCGTTGTTCAACCGCCGCGGTGATCATAGTGGCTAACGTCTCGTCATGAAGACCAGTTCAACCGCTCCCTTACGGTCGCGGCTCGCCAGATTCTTATGGAGCCGCGACCGTCAGGGAGCGGTAAGGCGATGTCGACATGTCTTTTCATGACGGCTCCTAACGCTTCTCGGACTGCAATTTCTTCGTGGCCGGCTTGGCCGCCTGGCCCGCGGCCGGCTTGGGTCCCAGGGATTTGATGTATTCCACCAGTTGCAGGACGCCTTCTTCGGTGACCAAACCCTGAAAAGTCGGCATGACCGGCTGGTAGCCGGCCACCACCTTGGCCGCCGGCTGCAATATGGATTCGCGAATGTAGGCCTCGTCGGCCGTTACGGTGGCGCCGCCGGTCAGCGCCACAGTGCCTCCGAACAGGTTCACCAAAGTCGGGCAGCGGCCCGAGCCATCGGCTTTGTGGCAGTTGCCGCAGGCCAGGTCTTCAAAGAGCTTCTGCCCGTTCTCGGCCAGCGAGCCCGTGGTGGCTCCGCCGCTCAGCCACGCCTGATAATCGCGGGGCGCCATGACTTCAATCCAACCAGTCATGCCGGAGTGTTTGGTTCCGCAGTATTCCGCGCAGAACAAGTGATACCGCCCGGTCTTGGTGGGCTGGAACCAAAGCGTGGAATAGCGGCCGGGGACCACGTCCTGCTTCACCCGGAAGGAGGGCACATAGAAGCTGTGGATGACGTCTTCGGACGTCATGGTGAGCTTGATGGGCCGGCCCAGCGGGATGTGCAGCTCGTTGATTTCGCGGCGTCCCTCCATGTGCTGCAGCTTCCACATCCACTGCTTCGCCACCACATAGATCTGGAGGGAATTGTCGGGCGGGCGGCTTTCGTTGAAGTACACGCTGGCGCCCCAGGAAAACATGACCATGGTGAGGCCAAAGGGGATGACGCTCCAGGCGATTTCGAGCGGGAGCCCGCCGTGCACGGCGCGCGGCAATTCCCCGTCCGAGCGCCGCCGGTAGCGAATGGCGAAGAAGGCGATGGCAGTGAAAATGCCCACCGTGAAGAAGGCCGCCACGGCCAGCAGGAAAAAGAACAGATGGTCCACCTGGGGGGCGAAGGTGGAGGCCTGTTCGGGGAAGAGTCTGAAATCCATGGCCGTCAGAACCGCTCCCTGGCGGCGGCTACCATGCGCCGGTCCCGGCGCCGGTCGCGGCGCAGCATCACGAACAGGAAGGCGCCGGCCACAACGACGAAGCCGCCGGCGGCCATGCGCAGGGTGTTGAGGGCCACGGCGCCGTACTTACCCGTGGTGGGGTCGTAGTGATAACAGTAGAGCAAAACCTGATCCACGGGAGTGCCGATCTTGTCGAGCGAGGCTTCCACCAGGCCCAGACGGACATCGCGCGGAGCGTATTCCACGCCGTAGAAATACTTGGAGAGGCGCCCGTCCGGGTTGACGATCATGACGCCGCTGGCGTGGGCATACTGATCGGTGGCGGGGTCGTACTTATAATGAAAGCCCACGGCGTCCATGAGGGCCTTGATGTTGGGCTCGTCGCCGGTGAGGAAGTGCCAGCCGTTGGCGGTGTTGGCGCGGCCGTAGCGGCGGAGGTACATCTCCTTCTTGGCGGCGGCGATCTCGACGGTGTCCTTGGGATCGAAGCTGAACGCTACCACCTCGAACTCCTGGCCGGGATTGAACGAGACAGCCTTGAGGCTGCTCGCCAGGCCGTTGAGTATCTGGGTGCAGAGCATGGGGCAGCGATAGTAGACCGGAGCGAGGATCACGGGCCTGCCGCCATGGAAATAGGTGGAGAGTGGAACGGTGCGGCCGAGCTCGTCGCGGAAAGTCAGGTCGAGGGGAAGCTGCACGTTGAGATTCTGGTCGATTCCGACGCCTTGAAGGGCGCCGGGAAGGGCCGGCCTCAAGTTGGAATCCTGCATCGAAATGGACGGCTGCGCCGGGGCCGGTTGTCCCGGCTGCGCGCTGGCGGCGAGGGCCGCGAGCGCAACGAATATCATAGGTTTGATCACGACAGCACCCTCTCAAAGGTCCGGCTACGGTCGGCGCGGCGTGACAGACCACGAAAAACGATGGTCTCTCCCACCACCAGACTGTTACTTCACTTACCCAGAGATCCCTCGGGCAGCGGCGCATTCCCCAGGCCGCTTTCCGTCGGTACGCTTACTGCCTTGGCCTCGCTTTGCGGACCCGCCTCTGGCCGCGCGGGCAACCCGCGCTGGGAAAGCAGATCGATGGCCCGTGCGATGGGCAGCCGTACAATCCCCTTTTGCCGGTCGATCCATCCGTAGCTGCCAAGTATTTGATCCTCTTCCTGCCGCATACGCTTCAAATCAAGCACGGGCGCATTCTGCAAGCGCGGTTGCGGCGGCAGGCTGGGGCCTTTCAGGTCGGCGCCTTCGACCTGCGGCGGCTGGAGGGCCGCTTCCCTGTTCTGGAAATAGCGGAACAGGCCCACCAGCCCGGTCAGCGTGAATGCGCACAGCAAGACCAGCACGATGGCGAACCTGACCACCGCCCAGACGTCGACATCCTTCTCTTCATGACCCGGCGGGGGCGCATCGGGCGGCAGCTTTGGGAGATCGTCGTGGCTGTGGTTATTCCCGGCCATGTTCGAGGGCCTCCATCAGTTGCGGATCGTCGAGCGGCATCAGCGGACGCCTGGCGAGTTGCGCCAGGAAGTAAGCCAGCCATATCCCGATCACTCCCAGCGGCGCGGCCAAGTCCAGCCAACTGCCGCCGGGCGAAGAGATCTTCGCGAAATCGGGCGCCACCAGCCAATACAGATCCACCAGCCGCATGAAGAGTATGAATAATGCGATGCCGGCCAGCAGCTTGAAGTTGCGCTTCAGGTCGCGCGAAAGCAGCAGCGCGAAGGGCAGCGCGAAGTGAAACAGCACCAACCCCAACCCCACGAACTGCCAGCCGCCCCTTAAGCGCGCCATGTACCAGGGGATCTCGCTCGGCAGGTTGCCGGCCCAGATAATCAGGAATTGCGAGAACGAAAAGTAGGCCCATACCATGACCAGTGCGAGCAGCAGCTTGCCCAGATCGTGGAGGTGGCGCGGCGTGAGTATCTCGGACATGGGCCGGCGGTAAGAGAGCAGAACCAACAGGGCAATCAGGAAGGCCAGCGAGGAGAGCGCCTGGCCCGCCATGAACAACATGCCGAAGATGGTGGAGAACCAATGCGGATTGAGCGAGAGCACCCAATCGATAGCCATGAAGGTGACGCTGAAACCCCAGAACACCAGGCCGGGGCCGGCCAGGCGGGCCAGTCTCGCGTGTGCGCGGCCGTGGCCTTCGCGGTCCTCGGCCGCGGACCAATGGTTCAGCCTCCAGGAAAGCAGAATCCAGCCGGTGAAGTAGAAGGCCGCGCGGGCCAGGAAGAACGGAACGTTGAGGTAGACATGTTTCTGGCGCAGCAGCGCATCGGCCGCCACGATCTTGGCGTGCGACCACGGGTACAGATTCGGAATGCCGATGAGGATGGGCAGGAACATCAGGGCCACCAGCGGGAGCGTGCGCGCGGCCGCTTCGCAGGGCCTCCGTATGACCACGCCCCAGGCGCCGCCGGTGAGGTATTGCAGCATGAGCCACGCCAGCGACCCCACGCTCACGCCCACCACAAAAAGGTACGACCAAAGATACGAGCGGTAGAACTCAAAGGGCGAGGAGAGCAAGCCGACGAAGCACAACGCCGCGCCCACAACGCCGGCGAGCAGGCTGCGGGTGCGCCATCGCTTGAGGTCGGCGAGCAGTTCGGCGGACGGGCTGAAATCGAGCGCGGCGGTCATTTGGAGCCTCCGGTCATACGCTCGAGCTCCGCGGGCGGCACGTCGATTGCGGCGGCATACTGGCTCAACTGCAATGCGCGAATGTAGGCTACTATGGCCCAGCGGTCGGCCGGCGCAATCTGCGTGGCGTAGTCCGACATGGCCCCGAAGCCTTTCGAAATCACGTCGAACAGGTATCCATTGGGTACGTTGCGCAACCGGTCTATGTGGTAAGAGGGCGGGCGGCGGAAACCCCGGCGGACGATCATCCCGGCGCCGTCGCCGAGCCGGCCGTGGCAGGGAGTGCAGTAGATGTTGAACCGCTCCTGCCCGCGCTCGACAATTTCCCTGGTGACCGGAAACGGAAACGCGTCGAGGGGCTTGCCATCGGGGCCTTTGCCGGTGTAGAAAGCCGCGTCGTCGTCAAGCTGGCCGCGTGCCACAGTGCCATCGGTGAGCGGCCGCGCGGAGCGGCCATCGTCGAAGAAAGTGGACGGGCGCAGGGGAATGAACTTCGGCTGGTCGTGCATATCCTGGCGGCAGGCCACGGTGGCGGCGGCCAAGGCCAGGACCAGAACCCACCGGAGAGCGGGCTTCCAGTCTGCCATGCCGGCATCCTCGCCCGAATCAGCCACGCCAACCGCTCCCTTACGGTCGCGGCTCGCCAGACAATTATCGAGCCGCGACCGTGAGGGAGCGGTTGCCGATGCGTCTCCGCGAAGATATTTATCACTGCGCAACTTCGGTCACCTCCCTGGGATCCAAGGTCTGGAGGAAATCGCTGGTTGCGCCGCTTTCGAAAAGCGGGTCGGAAGCCTCTATGCACAGGAAAAAACGATTGCGCGAAGCCAGCGCAAACCGGGGCGCGTTGAAAACCGGGTGATACGGCATGGGCAATCCGCACAGCGCCAGCAGTCCCAGCACGGCGGAGCCGGCGGCGCATAAAATCGTCATCTCAAAAGCGATCACGATATAGGACGGCCAGCTATGCAAAGGGCGGCCGCCGATGTTGATGGGAAACTGCCAGACGGTCACGTAATATTGCAACAGGTAGCCGCCCAGCAAGCCCATGATCCCGCCCGCCAGCACGATGAGCGGCAGCCTGTTCTTGTGGAGATGGAGCGCGTCGCTCAGGTCCTCGATGGGAAACGGCGAGTAGGCGTCGAGCTTGCGGTACCCCTTTTCGCGCGCCGCGCGGGCGGCCCTCACCAGGGCGGTGGGGCTGTCGAACTCGGCCATCAATCCGTAAATCGGCTGCGTCACCCTTCCGCCTCCTTCCCCACTTTGGCTTGCGGCAGCAGCGTGCGGACTTCAAAAATCGAGATCATCGGCAGCAGGCGGATAAACAGGAAAAACAGGAACAGGAACAGGCCGATGGTGCCGAGGTAGGTGGCCCAGTCCCAGCGCGTGGCATGGAAAATGGACCAGGACGAGGGCAGGTAATCCTGCGCCAGGCTGGAGACGATGATCACGTACCTTTCGAACCACATTCCCACCAGCACGATTATGGACCAGATAAACAAGGTGACCGGGCTCCGCCGGATGCGCTGGAACCAGAGTCCCTGGGGCAGGATGATGTTGCAGGCAACCAGAGACCAGTAGACCGGCGCGTAAGGGCCGGTCATGCGATGCCACATGGCGGCCTGCTCGTAAACATCGCCGCTGTACCACGCCGAGAAAGCCTCGATCACATAGGCGTACGCCACGATCAATCCGGTGGCGAGCATGACTTTAGCGGCGTTTTCCAAATGGCGGTCGGTGATGAGACCCTCCAGCCCGTAGACGGCGCGCAACGGAATGGCCAGCGCCAGCACCATGGCGAAACCGGAATAGATGGCCCCGGCCACGAAGTAGGGCGGAAAGAAGGTGCTGTGCCAGCCGGGCACTATGGCGATGGTGAAGTCGAAGCTCACCACCGTATGCACCGAAAGCACCAGGGGCGTGGCCAGGCCCGCCAGCAGAAGGGTGGCGGTTTCATACACGCTCCAGTGGCGCGCCGAACCGCGCCAGCCCAGGGCCAGGATGCCGTAAGCCAAGCGGGCCAGGCGGTTGCCGGCGCGGTCGCGCAGGGTGGCCAGGTCGGGCAGCAGGCCCACGAACCAGAACAGCAGCGAGACGGTAGCGTAAGTCGAGACCGCGAACACGTCCCACACCAGCGGGCTGCGGAAATTCGGCTGCACGCCCATGCTGTTGGGGTAAGGCATGAGCCAGTAGAACAGCCACGGGCGGCCCAGGTGCAGCAGCGGGAACATGCCCGCGCAGGCCACCGCGAACAGCGTCATGGCCTCGGCGAAGCGGTTGATGGAGTTGCGCCACCTTTGGTTCAGCAGCAGCAGAATGGCGGAGATCAGCGTGCCCGCGTGGCCGATTCCGATCCACCATACGAAGTTGGTGATGGCGAAGCCCCACATCACCGGCGTGCGGAGGCCCCAGATTCCCACGCCTTCGGCCAGCAGCGTCGCCACCGCCCACAGGAACAACAGCAACAGGCCGAAGCCCACCGAGAAGCAGGCCATCCAGAACAGCGGCGTGCGTTTGGTGAGAACGACGGCGGCGATCTGGTCGGTGATCGAGCCGAAGGTGTAGCCCGGCGCGATAATGTCCCGCGAACGCTCTTCGACGGCTGGTGAATTCTCAGGCATGGGTTAGGTGAAAGCGTGGGGCAGGATGGAATCCTGCGCGGCGGTTGTCAACCGCCGCGCGGGCCGATTGACAATCGGCCCGCAGGCTGCCAGTCTGCCCCACATTCCTTCTCATCCTTCGATCTCCGGGTTGGGATTGCGAAGCTCGGCCAGGTAGGTGGTGCGCGGGCGGGTATTCAGATCCTCCAGCAGGCCGTAGTTCAGCTTCTCCGCTTTCATCTTCGAGACGCGGCTGGCGGGGTCGTTGATATCTCCGAAGATAATCGCCTGGGTGGGACAGGTGGCCTGGCAGGCGGTCTGGATTTCGCCGTCGCGGACCTTGCGGTTCTCCTTCTCCGATTCGATCTTGGCGGCGTTGATGCGCTGCACGCAGTAAGTGCACTTCTCCATCACGCCACGGCTGCGCACGGTCACATCCGGGTTATGCAGCAGTTTGAGGCTGGGCGTCTCATAATCCGAGAACTGATAGAAATTGAACCGCCGCACCTTGTAAGGGCAGTTATTCGAGCAGTAACGAGTGCCCACGCAGCGGTTGTAGACCATGTCGTTGAGGCCTTCGCTCGAGTGGCTGGTGGCCTGCACCGGGCAGACCAGCTCGCAGGGCGCGTTCTCGCACTGCATACAGGGCAGCGGCTGGTTGTATAGCTCGGGGTTCTCGACTTCGCCGTGATAATAGGTGTCCACGCGCAGCCAGTGCATGGCGCGGCCGCGGCGCACCTGGTCTTTTCCGACCACGGGAATGTTGTTCTCCGCCTGACAGGCCACCACGCACGCGCTGCAACCCGTGCAAGAGGTAAGGTCGATGGCCATGCCCCAGGCGTGGCCTTCGTACTTCCAGTCCGGATAAAGCGTCAGTGAGCGCGGCGGAGCTTCGGCCCCCGCGTGCACCGATTCCGGGTCTTTCCGGTATTCGTCGATGGCGCCGCTATGGATGATGTGGCGGCGGGTGTCGAGTTCCCTAGCTTCCAGAATGCCCTGATTGTTGGTGGTGGCGAACTCGTACTCGCCCGCCAGTTTCCTGGCCTCCAAGCCGTTGTCGCGCCATAGGGCGCGGGTGGTTCTCAGCCCATATGGATTGAATCCCATCCCCGTTCCCGCGCGGCCGGCCCGCGTGCGGCCGTAGCCCAGGTGCAGTGTTACCGCGCCATCCACGTGCCCCGGCTGCACCCACACCGGTGCGCGCAGCGAGCGGCCCTGGTAAGTGAGTTGTAACATGCCGCCCGTACTTACTCCCAGGCGATGCGCGGTGGCGACGCTCAGGATGGCGGCGTTGTCCCAAGTCACTTTGCTGATCGGCTTGGGCAGCTCCTGGAGCCAGCCGTTGTTGGCGAAACGGCCATCGTATATCGTCGGATCGGGCCGGAAGATGGTTTCCAGCTTGCCGCCCAGATGCGGCGCCGTTATGCGGGCGCGAATGTTCTCCGGCTGCAGGGCGGGCGTTTTGAGCGGCAGCGCGGAGCCGGCCATCAAGCCATCATGCACCGAACGCCGCCACCAGGCCTCGAAATCGGGGCCCGGATGCAGCCTGGTCCAGTATGCGCGCAGGATATCGCGGCCATTCATATACTGCTGGCCGGCGAACATCTGCAGGATCTCGAGAGCCGAGCGGCCGCTGTACAGGGGCTGGATGAGCGGCTGCTGCAGGGTTACGGTTCCATCGAAGGCGCGCGCGTCGCCCCACGCCTCCAGGTAGTGCGCCTCCGGCAGCCGCCACTGGCACAGCTCCGAGGTCTCGTTGTCGTAGAGGCTGAGGTGAACGCGCAGGCGCGCTTTGCGGATGCAGGATCGCATGCCCAGATCGACGGGCGCGTCGAACACCGGATTGCCGCCGACGATGAAAAGCAGTTCCACCACGCCGGCGTCCAGATCTTTCACCAGATCCTGAAGGGAGGCCAACTGGTCGGTCGGGTTGGCTTCGATGGGGTCGGTGTAGAAGACGGTTTTGCCCACGTTGCCCAGGGTGCTATTCATGGCGTGGGCCAGGGCATGCACCACGGCCGGCTGATATTCGCCGGGAATCACGGCGCTCGCGCCCTTGTTGATCAGCAGGTCGCGCCCGATGGGATCGATCCATTTATAGATGTCGGCGTTTTCGCCCTGATGCGGACCGCGGCCGGTTCCCACGGCGGTGGAGAGCGCTCCCGCGAAGACTTCGATATCGCCGGCGCGCAGCGGCAGGCGGTGGTCCGCCTTGGCGCCGGTGGGCGTGGGGGCGGGCTCGACCACGTAGAGCCGGTTCATGGCGGTCTGGTCGCCGCGCACGCGGCGGCCGGCGGCGAACTGCCGGGCGTAGCGCAAGCTCGCCGGCCCCGAGGCCAGAAAATCCGCATCTAGCGAAACGATGGTCTTGGCCTGGGTCAGGTCATAGTACGTGTTGACCGGCTGGTTGAAGGCCATCAAGGCGCCGGCGCGAGCGCAATGCGGCCCAGCGGGCTCCCACTGATGCCACTTCATGGCCGGATAGAGCTTCTGTATGGCCGCGATCTGGTCCGCCACGGCGGGCGAGGTCACGGTTTCGGTGAGGATGCGAATCCCCGCGCCGTTGACCAGCTTCTCCGCCGCCAGTTTCGCGCGCAAGGCGCCGAAGAAATCGTCCCACGAGCGGATTTCGCCCTGCAGCGTAGCGGCCTGCATGCGGTCGGGATCGTAAAGCTGGAGCACCGAGGCCTGGGAAAAGGCGTCGCACGCGCCCAGCGAGGCGGGGTGCTCGGGGTTGCCCTCGATCTTGGTGGGCCGCCCTTCGTGGCTTTCGGCGAGCACGCCGGTGGCCACGCCGTTCAACGTGGTGGCCGTCGCGTAAAACAGCGGCTTGCCGGGAATCAGCTCTTCCGGCTGCCGCACGTAGGGCATGATGTGCTCGGTGGGCTGCCTGGTGCAGGCCGTGAGACCGGCCAGGGCGAGCGAAGCGCCCATCATTTTGAGGAAAGTCCGGCGGCCCTCGCCGGGGTTTTCATCCTCGCTCCAACCCACCGCCTGCCGCGGGAACTCGCGTTCCATCAGGTCGCGGAACTCCGGCGTCCCAGCCAGGTCTTCGAGGCTGCGCCAATAGTCGCGCCCTCGGGCCTGGTTGAGCCGGGCACGCGCGGCGGCGAGATCCAATTTCTTCGGTTCGTCGTTCATCGGTGGCACGTATTGCAGCTTGTGAGCGTACGAGCGTCCTGAATCCCGTACTGTTTCACCAGCCGGCGTCCGATTTCTTCCTGATCGCCGGCCGGGTGGTACCCCATAGTGGTCACTGATTCGCGCGGCCGCACGTATTTCTCGGGCTGGCGGTGGCAGTCCAGACACCACTCCATCCGCAGCGAGACGGCCTGCCAGGTCAGCGGCATACGATCCACGCGGCCGTGGCAGCTTTCGCAGCCGATCCCCTTATTGATATGGATGCTGTGATTGAAATAGACGAAATCGGGCAGGTCATACACCCGCGTCCACGGGATGGAGGTCCCGGTGCGAAAACTGGCGCGCACCGGTTCGAGGGTGGGGCTGGTGCTCCAGATCTGCGAATGGCAGTTCATGCAGGTTTTGGTGGGCGGAATGTTGGCGAAGCTGGAGCTTTCCACCGTGGTGTGGCAATAGCGGCAGTCAATGCCCAGGCCGCCCACGTGGTGCTCATGGCTGAACGGGACGGGCTGCTCCCGCGCCACCGAGGCGCGCGTCACATAGGCGGAACGGTCGAGCTGGACCGCGACCCAAGCGACGAAGGCCAGGATGACGACCGCGCCGAAAATCGAAATCCGCGAAAGTGAATTGCTGCTGCGATGAAAGATCTGGGCCATTGGGCTACGCCTGTGCCGACTCAACTGGAGCGCTATCGTATCGCATCAATCGAACAGGCCGCTCTGCTTCAACCGTCTCGGACGGAATTCACCGGAACTCCCAGTTTCCCCCGAATCCGTCTCATCTAACGGATGCAAAACCCAATAATTTGTTTCACCGGAAACGCTCCGTGAGAATTCTCACGGGTTTCGCGCTTTTCGGCGCGAGGGACCATCGGCCTGCGTGGTCTGTTGGAGAGGGCGTCAGCCCGTGGAGTTTCGTGAAAGATCCGGGTTGGCAGGCGAAACCGCCTGCCCCACCTGGCCGGATTTGGTGGGGCAGGCGGTTTCGCCTGCCGACTTTCGACCGGTTATGCCTTCCGTCCCACCGACCTCGATGGACGCGACGCCAGTGCGACACTGATGGGGTGATCTCTTCAGCCCACGATGGAAAGGCCGCTCGCCGGACTCCGCTCAGACGGGTGGCGCGAGCCGCGGTGGCGGCGCTGGCTGCCCTAGGCTTTCTGGTCCTGTTCGTGACAGTCACTCCCCTGGTGAACTGGTGGGCAGCGAAGCTGTCCGGCCCCTGGTACGACCCGAAAGGAGACACTCTGATCGTGCTCGGCGGATCGATGCTCGACCACGGCGTCATCGGGCAGAGTTCCTACTGGCGCAGCGTATATGCAACGCGCGCGTATCAATCCGGCGGCTTCCGCCGCATCGTGGTGAGCGGCGGCGCGGTGGACAATCCGGTGTCCGCGGCGATGGCGCATTTCCTGGTTTGTTCGGGTGTGCCGCCGGACATCATCCGCACGGAACAGGAGTCCAACAGCACCCGCGAAAATGCCCTTTACGTGGCGCGCCTTTTGGCGGGCGATGGGAGCCGGAAGGTCCTTCTTACCAGCGACTACCACATGTACCGGGCGTCGCGCGCTTTCGCCAAGGCGGGTTTGCGGGTGGTTCCATCGCCGTTCCCGGACGTCATCAAAGCCGGCCAGCGCTGGCCCGGCCGGTGGCCGGCCTTTCTGGAATTATGCCAGGAGACCACGAAGATCGCGTATTATTACGCGCGGGGATGGATCTGAACCGGCGCAAAACAAGCGGTGGGACAGTGGGCAGGCGGAACCGCCTGCCCCACCGGGCCCTTGTGTGTGTTGGTGGAGCAGGCGGAACCGCTGCCCTTTTCAACCCTGTCATGCCTCGGGCGGGCCGGCTGACAGACGACAAGAACCGATCGGCTGTCCCACCCGCGGGAAGCGTATGCGGAGCGCGCCCCATTCCAGCACGACATCGTCATTCTCCGCGATCAGTTTGACCTCGCCGTTCGAGGGCGCTTCGGAAAGATCCAGCACGGCGGCCATGTGGCTGGGCAGCGGCCCGCGATAGGCCACGCGCAGCACGGGCGCGGGCTCCCTGGAGCACAGGGCGCGCGAGCGCCAACCCTCCAGGACCTCGGCGCTTCCGCTGGTGGAGAGGCGGCTCGCCTCCGCCAGCGACGCCGGGCGCCAGAATTGCTCCAGCAGATGTTCGCCCGCGGGGCCGTCCACGCTATCGAGGGCCACCAACGCCCGCTCGCGTTTCAGAAACAGCACGCGCCGCCGATGCGTGAATCCGCCGTAGGCGCACGACGCATCGAGGGAATCGCGATCGGGAGACGTGTTCCATGCGCCTATCGCGGTGACTGGTTTGTCCCTCCAACGGAAGGGGCCGGCCGGCGCAGCCTGGTCCCGGCCATCGATGCGAATCGTGCTGTGCGCCATCGAGCCGCGAAAACGGTTGCGCTCCTCTGGGCTGGCGATATAGGTGTAGGTCCCCGGATCGATGAGCGTCTCCCGCGCTCCGACCCGCGCCACCAAGCTGAGCGCGTCGGAATGGCTGTGTCCCGCCGGACCGGCGCCAAATGGCCCCGCTTTCACCACGATGTGCACGTCCCCCGATGCCATAATGGCCACGCCGGCGTCGCGGAACAGCCGGGAGGCGGCGCCCGCTCCGGGCGGGCAACCGCGGAACTCCTCGACCCGCTCTCCCAACCACCACGCCGCCTGAGAGTCGAAGTCGGCGCCCGGAAGCAGCCACTCCGGGCGGCGGAACCACACCGCGGACATGGCCAGCGTGCCATTGCCGAACCTTTCGCGCTCTCCGAAAGGGTGGAACAGCCGGCCCCCGTCGTCGTCTCCCACCAGCGGCAGCAGCCCCGAAGGCCCCATCAGCGCGTGCAGGTATTCGGCCATGCGCGCGAGGCGCGCCGTGTATTCCGCCGGAGGGCGGCCGATTAATTGGTGCAGCAGGAACAGGTCGAGCGCGTATACGTGATAATAGGCCGACTGTTCGAAATGGCTGCCATCGGGCCGCACCTGGGCCTCCATCTGCTCCCGCACGATGCGCCCGCCCACCTCGGTCCAACGCCGGGCGTGGGGAAAGCCGGGGAACAGCGTACCCAGCGCGTGCAGGGACACCGCCTCGCCCAGCAAATGCGTATTCGGCGAAAAATACACCGACAGATTCCGTTCGATGAAGCGGCCATGGCGGTACAGAACGATCAGGAAGCGGCGGCGCAGCGCCTCCGGCATGCGGGTCCCCGCGAGCATCCAGAACCACGCCCAGGACAGGCCGCGGAACGCCGCTTCGAGCGCACTGGCCCAATTGATGCCCCGCAGAAACGGGTTCTGGTCCATCCAATCTTCCAACTGGCGGAACGCTTCGTCCAGGAACTCCCGCCGGCCGCTCAACAGAAAAGCCTGGGCGAGCAACGGCAGGTGCTGATGGCGATTCAGCTCCCAAACTACTTTGTGGTCGCCCACGCGGGCGAAATCGAGATACGGCACGGCGCGGAAATAGGCAGTCCCCGTGGAGACGCCGTTGGCGTAGTCGCGCCGCCAGTCTATGTCCGGTCCTGTTTCGATGGTCAGTCCGAGCAGCGGAAAGCGATGCTCCAACAGACCCTCGGCAAGCGCCAGCACGTGCGCGGCGTACGGCGTTCCGCGAAGCGAATCGGCCACCCACGCCGGATCGGCGAACGGCCGCACGGTGGGCTGCTCGCCCCATGGCAGCGTGGGCGGCAGAGCGAACATGGCGAGATCGCCGGCCTCCTGGTTGGCGCGAAACCAGATCTCCTTCAGGCTACGCACGGGTGAATTTCCAGCCAGGGCGCGCTCCGCTCGGTCTCATATCTCACGCTCCACCCGGCAAACAACGTGGCGCGGTTGCCGCGCATGAGTACTCGTCTCGACGCGCGTTCGCGGTCGTGGCCAGCCGCCGTAGCCAAGCGCCGGCATGGGTCTACGTATAAAAGCCATCGGTGTGATGCCCCGGCCAATCGCGAGCGGCTTGGGCCTGCAGGTCCTGGCACAGCCGATCCACGGATTCGGCGGTCTTCACGAACTCGAAAGCCGCGCGAGTCTGCGGCCCGTAGACGCTTATCACCAGCTCGCACAACTCGCGCAGCCGCGAGCGCGTTCCGCGCAGTTCGGCGCCCAGTTCGCGGTGCTCCTCCAGCGTTAAGGGGTTGAGGCTTTCCGGCCGCATGTTCTGGCGCTAGCGTAATGCGTCGCCAATACCGCCGGATACCGGAACGGGCCGCGAAGCCCGGAATGGCCCGAGTTTCGTCGCCATTACGAACCTGCCTGGACCCGGTTTACCCTTGATGAGATCATGCTCCGTGCGTTCCGCGACGTACGAAGCTAGTGTAACATGGCCAATCGGCTCCTCCGAGGCTGCGCATGGAGCGGGGCGCTAAGACCGGCGGCCGCGGCGATGTTGCTACAATCGCTGCATGGCCAACGAGATCTATGCTCTTTTCGACACGACGGAGGGGAAGTTCAAGGTCCGCCTTTTCGCCGATAAGGCGCCGCTCACCGTCGCCAACTTCGTGAGCCTGGCGGAAGGCGCCAAGACCGGCAAGCCTTTCTATAGTGGAACTGTCTTTCACCGCGTGATTCCCAATTTCATGATTCAAGGAGGGGATCCGGACGGCACCGGCCGGGGCGGCCCGGGCTATCGCTTCGCCGACGAGTTCCACCCCGACCTGAAGCATTCCGTCCCGGGCATCCTCTCGATGGCCAATGCCGGCCCTAACACCAACGGCAGCCAGTTCTTCGTTACGGTGGCGCCCACGCCTTGGCTCGATAACAAGCACAGCGTCTTCGGCGAGGTGATGGAGGGCTACGAGGTGGTGCGCAAAATCTCCGAAGCGCCCCGCGGCGCGCAGGACCGGCCGCTCAAGGAAGTGAGCATTAACTCGGTCACCATCGAACGCACATCCTAGGGACCGGCAAGCTGTGAAAGGACCGGGCAGACTGTCGGAAATGATGGGGCGGACTTCCCCCAACGAAATCGGCTTCATCCATGCCGCGCCAACCGGCGGGAGCGTCGGCTGATGAGACTGGCCCTGTTCGGAGGCACTTTCGACCCCATTCACGACGCCCACCTGGCGATTGCGCGCGCGGCCGCCGAACAGTTCCGCCTGGACCGGGTGCTGCTGGTTCCGGCCGCTCATCCGCCCCACAAGGCGGGAGTCACCCACGCGTCCTACGAAGACCGCGTTCGGATGGCGGAGCTGGCGTGCGCCGGCGAGCCGCGCCTGGAGGTATCGCGACTCGAAGAGGGCACGGCGCGCAGTTATTCGATCGACACCATCGAGAAAGTCCGCGCGCGTATGGCTCCCGAGGACCAGTTATTCTTCATCATCGGCGCGGACGCCTTCGCCGAGATCCGGACCTGGTTGCGCTGGCCCGCGGTGGCCCGCGCGGTGGAGTTTCTGGTGATCAGCCGCCCCGGCCACGTCTACGACGCCCCGCCGGGGGTGCGGATGGCGCGGTTGGACAAAGTCGAGTTACGGATCTCTTCATCCCATATTCGCGCGGAATTGGCCGCCGGGCGCAGACCGGACGGCGTTCCGAAACCGGTACTCGATTACATTGTGCGCCACGGATTGTACGGGGCGCATATTCTGGCGTAGGGTTCGTCGGCAAACAACCTCGCCGTTCCGAAGCGGCGCAACGCACTCCCCGGTGCTGTGGCCTTCTCGACGCCTGCTCGCGCGCGGGAATCCAGGCGTCAGACCAGTCGGTCGTATTCGGAGTGACTGCCGATCCAGTACCAGACGATGCGATCTCTCTTCATGACCGCCAAAGCGCGGTACTCGAGACCGATGCGAGCCGAGTAAATGTCATCCTCGCCTTCCAGTTTCTTGAATTGCAGACCGGGGTGCGCCGGATTGCTCCGGAAGAGGCGATAGGCGCGCTGGGCGTCCCGTTGCGCATCGAAAGGCAGGTCGGAAAACAAACGCCAGAACCGCCGGGTAGTCCGGGACTGCATCAAAGCAGATCGTCCAACGGCAGCGTCTCGCCCCGTTCGTCTTCCTCAAGGGCTTCCCGCGCCATACGACGGATCACATCGCGTTTCTCGGCAAAGCCCTTCTTCCAGGCGTCTTCGTCCGCCAGCGACGCCAGGATCTGGAAGGCAATCGCATCCTGCTCATCCTGAGGCAGGGCGGCGACTTTTTCCCACGCTTTCTCCAATTGCGCCGACATGTCTCAATCTTATCAGCGAATGCCAGGAGCCGCCACGCCAGGCCCGCGGCGCCCGGCCGAATCCAGGCGGTCAACCGGGAGTATCCCACCGCTGGAGACGTCACCGGTGGCGGAATCCTTCGCCGCAGGCAGCGCGGCGCTTGCCCTTACTCCAGCCACACCATAACCGCCGGTGAAGCAAACTCCCCGATTGTCAGTTGTATGGTTGTCTGGCCCGGCGGGACGAAGCCTCCTGGCACCCGGACGTTGAGTTGCATGACGCCTACGAACCCTGGCGCGCTTCCGGCGTAGAGGATCTCCGCGTCGATGCCCGCCACCGTAACGCCGACCGGCAGCGTGGGTTGCGGATACGGAGCAGCGGCGGGCTGGCCGGTGACGTTGCCGGTGTTCAGGAAGCCATCGCCCGTGGCGTAGAAGACCACAATATCGCCAGACGCGGCGGGGGCGCTTTGGGAGTTGATCCAGCCATCCTGATTGACGATCACGGGGAAGATGGCGGGGGCCGCGGCGGCCACCTGCACATCGGCCGCGCCCACTGGTTGGCCCTGATAGGAGATCTCGACGTGCGCGGCGTCGCCGGCCGTCTCATAGGGAACCTGAGCGTTGATCTGGCCAGCCTGGGCGTAGAACAGCGGCGCGGAGACTCCGGCGAAGCTCACTTCCACGCCGCCCAGGGCGGTAGACAGAAGCCCGCCGGCGCCGTATGCGCCGATCACGCCCACATCGGGCCCGAAGCCCGTTCCGAAGATGCTGACAATCTCTCCCGGCGCCACCGGCCCGGCCGCCATGCTGGCCGCATTCACCACCGTGGCCGCGACGGGCTGGGTGATCCCGGCCGGGGCGATGACTCCGTCCGGGACGAGGCGGCGAACGCGGTTGTTGCCGGAATCGGCCAGGTAGAGGTCGCCCGAGCCATCGAGCACCAGCCCCGCTGGCGCGTTCAGCCAGGCGGAAACGGCCGGCCCGCCGTCGCCCGAGAAGGCCGCTCCGTCCTGGCCGGCGATGGTGTGGATAATGCCATCGGGCGTGATCTGGCGGATGCGGTTGTTGCCGGTATCGGCGATGAACACGTTGCCATCGCTATCGGCGGCCACGCCGCGCGGTGAGCTGAGGGCGGCCGCGGTGGCCAGTGCCCCATCGCCGCTGAAACCAGCCGCGCCAATGCCCGCAATGGTGACGATGAGGCCATCGGGGCTGGTTTTGCGAATCCGATGGCCGCCGGTGTCGGCGATGTACAGGTTTCCGGCCGAATCGAGCGCGCAGGCGCCCGGGAAACTGAGCTCCGCCAGGCGGGCGGGACCGCCATCGCCTGCGTCGCCGGGTGTGCCGTTTCCCGCGATGTCCGTGAGATTCGCTCCGGGGACGGCCTGCAGTACCCGGTTGTTGGCCGTGTCCACGATGTAGATAGCGCCCGCCGGGTTCACGCAGATGCCGCGGGGGTCGCTCAGGGAGGCCTGGAGAGGCGGCGCGTCATCGGGGGCCAGGCCCGCGGAACCGCTCCCGACTATGGTATGGATGCTCCCATCGAGACCCACCTCGCGAATCCGATTGTTGCCGCTATCGGCGATGATAACGCCGCCGGCGGGGTCCATGGCCAGCCCGGAAGGGGCGTTAAGGGGCGCGGTATTGGCCGGGCCCGGTTCCATGCCGTAGCCGGCCACGCCGGTCCCGGCCAGGGTTCCGATGATTCCGGCGGCGGAGACCTGGCGCACGCGCTCAGTGCCGGCATCCGCAATAAACAGGTTGCCGGAGGAGTCCAGCGCCACCGCATTGGGCAGGAAAAGGACCGCGCCGGTCGCCAAGCCGCCATCGCCGATGGCATGGAGGTAACCATCGCCCGCCAGAGTGTGGATGGCGCCGGAGGCGTCCACGTAGCGGACCCTCGTCCCATCGGCTATATACACCGTTCCGCCGCTCACGGCCACGTCGCGGGGCAAGGTCAAACCGGCCAAAGCGGCGGGGCCGCCATCGCCGCTGAAGCCCGCCACGCCCGCTCCGGCATAGTCGATCCATGCCCCGCCCGGGGTGAGGGAGTGGACTAGAGCTTCGCTATCCACCACAAACCACGCGCCGGAGCTATTCACGGCAACGGCGATAGGCCCCGACAGGGAAATGGGGTTAAGGCCTAGAAACGTGGTGATGACAGAGGTGTAGCCGTTGGACACGATTTTGCGAATCTTGCCGTTGCCCGAATCGGCGACATAGATTGCGCCGGCGCTATCCACCGCCAGACCGGCCGGAGAATTGAGCTGGGCGGCCGTTCCCGGGCCGCCATCACCCGAGAAGCCGGCCACGCCGGTGCCCGCCAGGGTGTTCATCTTGCCGTTCGAACTTACGCACCGGACGCGATGGCCTTCGAACTCGGAAATGTAGAAATTGCCTATGGAATCCACGGCCACGTTGCGCGGCATCAGGAGCGGGGCCTGGGTGGCGATCTCGCCTTCTCCGGCGGAAGCCATATAGCCGTTGCCGGCGACGGTGGAGATTGTTCCATCCGGGGCGATGCGGCGGACGCGGTTGTTTCCCAAGTCGGCTATATAGAGGTAGCCGGCGGCATCGGCGGCCAAGCCGTAAGGAAGGTTGAGTTGGGCGGCGGTGGCCGGCCCGCCGTCCCCGCTAAAGCCGGCGACTCCGGTTCCGGCGACGGTGGTGATGATGCCCTTGGTGTCCACGCGGCGGACACGGCTATTGTCCGTGTCGGAGAGGTAGACATTGCCCAGCCGGTCGGCGGCGACGCCCTGGATGGCGCCGATCTGGGCCGCTGAGGCCGGGCCGCCATCGCCCATCCACGCGCTGCCGGCGACGGTTTGGATTCGATATGTGGTTTGCGGGGAATCCGCGGCCGGAGCGGAGCGGTCCACCAGGCCCGTCCAGGCGAGGACGGCGAGAACACACCAGCGAGTTTTCATCTCGGAACAAATCGTAGTGCCGGCGGCGGGCAAGAAATCTCAGAAACCTCCGGCGCGGAAGACGAAGGGAAGCCGAGAAAACTCCGGGACGAGCGGGAATACCCATGCCGAAATCGGAAATCCGGGCTCGATCCGTCTTAGTCTCCCGAATCTCCCCGCGTCTCTGCGTCTTCCGCGTCGAACTTCCCGCGTTCAAAAGCGGAATTCCGCCTCCGGATATCCAGTATTGTGAGGTTCCGTACGTGAAACAGGCTCTGAAACGTGCCCTTCCATACGGCTGCGAAAAGCCGGTCGGCGGCCGGTCCGAAGAGGTAAGCGGGAGCCAATTAAACCAGTTGAAAATGTTCAAAGCAGCCTTCCTGGCGCTGCTGCTGATACCAGTGTGCGCCATCGCTCAGAACCCGATCCGGCTGAAAGCGCGTACCATCGCGCCGACGCCCGGCGCCGCGGTCACGATCCCGGCCCCGCACGGTGTTGAGGCGTCCGGCCGCTCCCACTATATTCTCCAGTTCGCCATCTGTCCGGGCCCCGATCTCCTTCACCAGTTGGAGCGCCGGGGACTGCGCGTTCTGGACTATGTACCCGACTGCGCTCTGATGGTGTCCTCCGAGGGGACGGCGGACCTGGAGGGCCTCGACCTCACTTGGGCCGGTTCGCTCGAGGCGTCCGACAAACTTAGCCCGCTAGTGACGTCCACGCCGGCGCCCGCCTACCTTGTCATCTTTCAGCGCGACGCGGACATGGACGTGGCGCACGCGCTGGCGCTGCGCGCCGGCTTCACGGTACTGGAAAACCCCAGTCTGCTGCCGGCCCAGTTGGTGGTGGCAGGTGGGGCCGCCGGGCTGGAGGCGCTGGCCGCGGCCGATGAAGTGGCCTACATTATGCCCGCGTCGGCGGACCTGGCGACGGGCGGGGCGGTAATGGCGTGCGCCGGCGCGCTGACCCAAGCCGGCCCCATTGCCGAATACGCCACGGTGGGGAGCGGTTGGTCTACGGATTCGTCGGGCACAGCCTCGCTACAGTACTTCTTCGAGTCGGTGACCACCAAGTTGGACCAAAGCTCGGCGGAGAGCGAGATCGAACGGGCGTTCCAGGAATGGGCGAAGTACGCCAAGATCAGCTTCACCGCGGGCGGAAGCGCGCTGACCGACCGCACCATCGCGATTCTATTCGCGGCGGGAGCTCACGGGGACGGCTACCCTTTCGTCGGAAGCGGGGTTCTGGCGCACACCTTCTATCCGGCCCCGCCAAACGCCGAGCCGCTGGCGGGAGACATGCATTTCAACGCCGACGAGACTTGGCAGATCGGGCAGGGCACGGACCTGTTCTCGGTGGCGCTGCACGAAGCGGGACACGCGCTCGGGCTGGGGCACAGCACCGATCCGACCGCGGTGATGTACCCCTACTACCACATCGCCACGGGCCTGACGGCCGATGATGTCGCGGGCATACTTGCGCTCTACGCGGCGAACGACGGGACGCCGGCCGCGCCGGCCGCGCCTGTCACTCCGGCTGCGCCCGTCACTCCGGCTGCTCCGGTTACTCCGGCCACGCCCACGCCGGCAACGGGAGCGCCGGACACGACGCCGCCCAGCCTGCAAATCGTGTCGCCCGGCTACACCATCGTGTCTACCTCGCTCGCGAAGCTCGTGGTAAGCGGCACGGCCAGCGACAATGTGGGCGTGGCGTCGGTGAAGTGGTCGGTATCGACGGGGGCCTCGGGCATCGCCTCGGGGACCACCGCGTGGTCGGCCACCGTGCCGCTGCTGGTGGGAACGAACACGGTTACCATTCGGGCGTACGACGCGGCCGGCAACTCCAGTTGGCGGGCGATCACCGTGGTACTTCTCTGAACGCCCTGCAATTCTCTACTTAGTACCCTAGTCTTTTCGGTATCCGGGCCGATAGATCCATTAGTGAGATGGGCGCCGACACAACAACCCCGATAAGGCACAAAGCATGGTCGTCCTGCGTTCCGGCGGGTTCGGTTCAGGAACAGTGGCGCGCATTGCGGCCGCTGACTGCCGAGGCGAAAGCCGGCGGTGAGTTTTCCATCGACGAGACCGAGGCCATTCTGTTCGCGCTGGCGCAAGCGGTGGAGCAACGGGACCGCCAGACCGCCGGCCATTGCGAGCGTCTGGCGTTCATGGGGGTGGCGCTGGGAATGGCCACGCGGCTGGACCGCACCAACCTGGTCGCGTTGTACCGGGGCGGATATTTGCACGACGTCGGCAAAGTGGGCATTCCCGATTCGATCCTGTTTAAGCCGGGCAAACTGACCGCCGAGGAATGGGTGACCATGCGCAGCCACACGGTCCGCGGCGAAGAGATATGCCGGCACCTGAAGTCGCTCGGTCCGGCGCTGCCCATCATCCGTCATCACCACGAGCGCTGGGACGGCAGCGGGTATCCCGACGGCCTGCGCGGCAAGCAGATACCGCTCCTCGCACGGCTATTGCAGGTGGCGGATATTTACGACGCGCTGGTCAGCCCGCGGCCTTACAAGCCCGCATTCTCCCCTGGCAGGGCGCTGGGCATACTCCGCGAGGAAACCGGCCGCGGTTGGCGCGATCCACAAGTGGTGGACCTGTTCTTCACCCTGCACCAAGACGTAATCTCGAAAATAGCCGAGTACACCACCGGGACGGACCGAAACCTCCAGGCGCTGCGTTCGTCGCTCGACGACCTGCAAAAATACATCGACTTATCGGAACTCCCCGACGCCTCTTGAAGGCGGCGTGCGAAATAGCCAAAGCCATCAGGCCTTCATGAAACACGAAGTAAATGCGACGCCCGGCGTTGTCGCGGGCCAATTTGAAGGGGCTGCGCTTTCCCACCCGAAGCCGAACAGATTAATCTAGAATGGTATCCGATGCTCCGGGTGGCGATGGGCGGCATGATCGTCGTGAACCCCGCTTCGGGGACTAAGGCGTGTTTATGAAAAGCTCTCCGATATGGCTGATCGTCGTGCTCCTAGTCGCGCTCGGCGCGCTCTCCTGGAAGGCGGTCCGGACCGGCGCGCCGGTGCTATCCGACGATTCGTACCAGTACCTTGGGGCGGCTCGCCACCTATTGCAGCACGGGTCGCTGGCCACATGGGTGGCGCATTTTGAAGAGCAGGTCGACACCCATCGCTTGCCAGTTCCGCTGACCCACTTCGCCCCTGGTTATCCCGTGGCAATAGCGGCGGTGGGACTTCTCGGCGTCCCTCTTCCCGTTGCGGGACTGCTACTATGCGCCGTGAGTTACCTCGCGAGCGGTTGGCTGTTGTGGAGGGCAGCTCTGGAGCTGAAGCTGAGTGGCTGGCTGGCGGCGTCGCTGGCAGTGATGTGGCTGCTGAATTCCTACTCCTTGAACTACTCCGTGAACGTGATAACGGAGCCGATGTTCCAGGCGCTGACCCTTGCGATGGCGTTGCTGATGCAGGTCGACCTCAACGGAGGGGGCCGCCGGCCGATGCTGCTGTTAGGGATCGGCGCCACCGCGGGCGCGGCATACCTGGTTCGCTACGCAGGCCTGTTTCTGTTGCCGACCGCCGGATTATATCTGTTATGGCGCGGTTGGCGCGACGGCGACTGTCGCCGTTGGTCGGCGGGAGGGATCTTCCTCGCAGGCGCCTTGTTCGTAGCAGGCGCGCTGCGCAACGCCGCCCTGGCCGGGGGGTGGCGAGGTTTTCGCAGCCCCGGGCACATGGACCTCGCGAGCGTCGCGGTCGAAATGGGCAAGGCTCTTTACCACATCATTTTCGGCGCCGGGGTAGTGGCGCGCCTCGATTTCTGGCTGTTGCTGTTCGCCGCCGGCGCGGCCGCCGCCGCCGCGTTCGGCTGGCGGAATCTGCGCCGCGGGCTGCCACCGGCGCTGCTGGCGCCCACGGCCGTGCAGCAGTTGGCATGGATGGGGATATTGTCCGGCATCTATTGCGCAGGCATCGCCGCGGCCGCACTCACCACCGTCGCAAACGATTTTCCGCGGTATTGCTTCGCGCTCTATCCGTTCGCGCTATTGGCTGCCGGCGTCGTGCTCCAGTCGACCGGCCCGAAGCGGGCTCCCGTCCTCGCCGCCTTGTGCCTCGTTCCCGTGATGGTGGTGCAAGCGCGCACGGTATTGTTGCCGCCCATGGAGCAGTCTTCCATCACCATGCGGAAGACGATGGATGAGCAGGTGGACCCCGGTCTGTCCGTGCGTGCATGGATCGCGTCGCACGCCCCGGCGAGTGAGCCGCTGTTCGCCGCTAACGGGCAGGCCGTCCAGTACGCGCTCGATCGTCCGGTCGTGTCGATACGGTCTCCGCAGCTCAGCACGAGGATCTGCGACGAAGAGTATTTCCGCTCGCTGATGGCCGCGTTTCACTCGCGGCTGATCGTGTTATTCCCCCGCGCTTCGATTTCGGATTCGCCTGAACAGCAGGTGCCCTTCCTGCGCGACGTGCTACGCGGCAGGCTGCCGGTATGGTTGCGCATAGCCGCGCAATCCACCGACGTACTGGTGCTCGAATGCAGCACGTGCGCCGGCGGCGGCTGAGGCTGGCTCTCTTGCCGGGTTCCTCATCGGCCGGCGCGGAATCACGGCGTCGCGGCCGCGCGAATCTCACTCGTGGCGATCGCATTGCCGAACGCGTCTCTGTATTTCCAGCGGTAGTACAGGATGCGCTGGGACAAGGCCGGTATCGCAACTGTACATCCTGACGCACACGGGGCCCCGGAATACGTCTCCGTCTGTTCGTAGAAGAATGGCGTCGAGGAATTGACGGCGCCGCTCACGGCTACGCAAGATTCCCGCCTGGAAGTGCAGTTGAAGCTGCCCGGATCGCCATTTTCCGCATACCCGAACTCCACGATCACGTCGTTGACCATCAGGCCCGGCGGGGGAACTGTCCGAACCGTCACCGGAATGAACGCACTCCGAACGGTGCTGTCCGGGGCTGGATATGGCGCGGGAACCGAAATCAGATTGTCGGTCCTGACTCCGTCGAGCCACGGCGCGTTGGAGAACAGCACTTCGCCCGCGGGCGAAGCGTACGACTCCCAGAACACGGCCATCTGGTTCCACCGGGAGTAATTGGTCCCGACGCGCCGGGTGGCCGTCCCGAGGATGTCCTGCTGCGCGATGCCGACCTCCACTAGATATCCGGTCGCATTGCCCATGTCGCCGATGCAGATAGGGTTCGCATCGCCTGGTTGGCTTCCAATGCCGGGGTAGTAGCAGTATGGGTAACTGACGTAAGGCGCGTTCACGTACAGATCGCCAGCCGAGGAATCGGGCCGGCACTCACCGGCAGTCAAGGCATGGCAGTATTCGTAGGACCCGGTGGAGTCCAATGGTAAGGAGCTGCCAGGGCCGCTTACATCCACCAGCGGCGAGCGCCCCACGTAGGCCATCGTGGCGAGCAGCTTTCGATGCAGCAGACCGGCTCCGCCCGCATATTTCCATAGCTGTCCCACAACGTTCACGAACGGAGATCCGGCCGTGCCCACCATCGTTCCGCTAGCGCCATCGTTTCCGAGCATCGGCCTGGAATCCAGACACCAGCCAGTCGGCCCCGAGCACCAACCGGTGTGTGAGTCGACTGCGTTGGGATTGCCGAACCCCAGGGCGCCGGAAAACGGGAGATTCAGCCCGACAAAACTAAGAGGACTATTCTGAAGATCCCCGACGTGGCCGTGACGAATCTGGTAACAGTTCGCACTGGGCCCCAGCACGGACGTATCGCACTGAGGGTTGTTCTGCCACCAGGAGCCGCCGTCGTCTATGCCCACCCCATTTGCCTCTACCCCGTGGCCAGCCCCAGCAGTCAGGTCCGGCAGCAGCGTAGTTCCCGCCGCGTTCGCGCCGTAGGGGTCGGCCTGGTAGTTCCAAAGAGCGGCGGTGTTTCCAATGTTGTTTCGGCAGCCGCAGGACATCGCGAGCGCAGTACCCCCGTGGGAACCTACGCCCCAGTACCCATTGCCACCCTGTAGATACCCGCGCTGCACCCATAGATCGGTTGCGCTGTTCTTTACCACGATTCGCAGCAGCTCCCGGTCGATCTTGTAGGTGTCTCCCACCTGGGTAGGCTGAGAGAAACCAGACGGAACCACCTGCCCTCCGGTCACCGGTTCGCCGCTCACCGTGATATGCGTGCAGTTTTGCCCAGTGACCCCGAAGGAATTCGTGGGACACGCGTTCAACCCGCCGGCTACGCCCGGTGTCGTGTTCAGCGCCGCGCTGGTAAGAGTCGTGGTCCATGGAAGGTCGTTGAACGATGGACTGATCCACCCGTTGTCGGGCGCGTTACCTTCGTGGATGACGCACCAGGACCAGGGCGCCACCCGATAGCTGGAGGCAGCCGCGATCGGTCGAAAGCTGTTCGCATCCGTCCCGTAAGGAGTACGGTCCCCGAGCGTATAGATAAAAATCCAGCCCTTTGTGTCCTGGGCGCCTTCGTTGACCCGGATGGCAACATCATTACCCACTCCATACGCCCCGCTCCAAGCCCATCCGTATCCAGGGGGGTTGAATCCGCTGGCGCGGTACGCCGCGGAAAATGCGGGCCCGCTCACGTCCGCGTAGGTCATGGTCGTTAGATTGAGACAGGGCTGAACCCCGCCATTGTAAGCGCAAAAAGGAATCTGCTGACCGGGAGTGGTGGCCGCGTGGTTTCCCGTGTATTGATCCTGAACAACGGCGTTATGACCATCTGGAGTTCCCGCCAGGCAGTACCACACGTCGCCATTCAACGGATCGAAGGAAGATCCGCCGGGGAATCCACACCAACCGTAATATGGCGACGGATAACCCAGGATCGCCTTGCCAAGATCCCGGACATCGCTTCCGTCCGCCGCAATCCAATACAGTTCGGTGGCCACGAAACAGTTGTACCCGTTTACTCCGCCCACAACCACGAAGTTCTGAGAGCACGCCCCTTCCACAATCGTATTGGCGGCCCCCATGGGGCTGCTGCCGTACTGAAACGTCGTGTACCCAATGGATACGGTATTCGCGGCCGAGGTCTTCTTGCGAATCAGGACCCCGAAGTTGTTGGCGGAATATGGCACGCCCCCCAGACTCGAGGACGGTCCGGACGAAAGGGTCAACTGCTTCTCGTTCTGCACCGAGGCGATGGCATACCACGAGCCTGCTACGTCAATCTGGCTGCCAGCCCCCCACTTGATGTTAAACGGGCTTCCGCTCGAAAGCGTGACCTGCTTGGACGACGCAGTATAATTCACGGTCCCCGAACTCTGCGAAACGTCCACCGACGTAATGGCCGGGGCGCCGGATCCCTGCCATAGATCCATAAGAGCCTTGGTTCCCATGGTGTAAGTCGCGGGCGAACTCGTGAGCGTGACTTCCACTCCCGAACTCGCGCAGGAGACGCCATTGACGGTTAGACATGCGACAATCTTGCAGTCGTCTCCCGAACATGCAGAGCTAATGAAGGCATTCGATACCGTGACTGCAACCCAGTCGAGCGAGTTTCCGGGCGCCGAATAACTGGCTGAGCCCAGCGTAAGAGTGTCCGCCCTCAGGAGCAGCCAGCAACTCCCGCTGGAGCACGGACCGGTAAAGGTCGCGGAGCCTCCCCAGCTTGCCAGTGGCCCGCTCGGATTCTTCCAGGCCGAGGTCAAATCCAGCGCCGTCGCGAACGTCTGGGTGGTGGAAGGCGTTCCCGCCGGCCCTGAAGAACGAAAAGACCGCAGTCCGGTCAATGGATCGATCAGCGTCTGCTTAGGATTGGACCACTGGATGTTCGGATAGGCATACTGGCCGGGATTGCCCGGGTCAATCGGGAGGCCGTCGTTGTACGTATTTCCCAAGGGAGGATTGCGGGTCGAGAAATCGCCCGATGTGGAGTTCGATCCGCACGTCAGAGTATAGTGATGCAGTGAGTTAGCCTGAAGCGCGCGCGTGTAGCGCCTGCCGTCCGATGCGATGGGCGCATCGCGATGCCCGACGACGAAAGCGCGGTTGGAGCCGCTTACGATGTTTCCGGTGCGCGAGTCCTGGTCCGCGCCGGCGTAGAGGGCTGCGTTCATATCGTCCACCAGCACGCCAACCGCGCCCCCCGTGGAAGTCGCCGCCGTAGCGTTGGCGAAGGTGAAGGTTGTCGCCGCTGCCGCTGAGACGACGGTCTGCCAGCCGTCCCACGCGCTCACTCCCGACCCCGCGAGGTAGACCACCGCTCCGGCCAAAAGCCCGTGAGGGGCCCTGGTTGTAATCGTGACCACTCCGCCGGATTGCGCTCCCGAGGCAATTGCGATCCCGCGGTTCATGTCCGCCACCTTCACGCTGCAGGCCTGGTGAAGCGGCGAGTTATACTGCAGAATTGCCTGCGTTGCGGTAGTCGAGACTCCAACCACCGTGATCTGCGCGGCCGCAATCATCGGAATAGTCAGCGCAGCGGCAAGAACCAAACATACCCGTCTCATACGCTTCCTATTGCACCACGATCGTTCTTCTTCGCGCAATTCCCAGCAACGTCCGCGCTCCGAACGTCCAGAACCCCGGCGAGCCAATGTCTCCGGGCGCGTTCTCGTTGTTGTATTCGGCCTTGATCCAATCGGACCCGCGCGCAACGGAAGAGACTCGAAGCGCGCTGATACTGCCTGCGTTTGTCGTGCCATTTTGGTAGGCGGTCCCCAAACCGCCCCCCGCCACGGTGTTGAACGAGAATGCCGATGGCCCATAAGTGAGGACCCCGTTTACGTATTCGCTGAGGTTAGTCCCGTCAAAAGTGAAAGCAATGTGATACCACGAGCCCGTGGAAAAGCCTGGATGCGGATATATCGCAGTGGGGCCTCCGACGATGGCGAACTCGCCCGGAGATGTGTCCACGTATACGTTGACGCCTTCGGATGAGCCTGTATTCCCCCAGGTAAAAATCGTAAGATTCGAGGCGCCGCTGGGCATGTAGATCCAGGCCGATAGGCTCTGCGCCACGTTGCCCAACAGAAAGCCACTGTCCGACGCCGAGGCCCACCACGGCCCGGCTGCATAAGCTCCGGCGACTTTGGCCGCCGCCGCTTGCGGCGATGAGTAGCCCGTCAAGGTGTGCATCCCTGCCACAACATCCGTTAAGTCGAGTGTCGTCCCGTTGTCAAATGGCCACATGGCAACGGTATGCGCGTCCCAAACGCCCGTGGTTCGCGAGGACGGAGAGGCATTCCCTACCGCCATATAGATCGTGCCGTTGGTGGAAGACGAAAGAGTGGAAATCAGAACGCGAAACCACCCGATCCCGTTCACGTTGTCGTAATAGACGATCTGACTGGGAATCTGAGTGGTGAGCCCGGAATCCGAGAAGAACAGAATGTCCGCGCCCGCGCTCGATTGCACGTCGCCGGAGCCCGACTTCATGGCGGCTGCGTTGAAAGAGACCAGGGCGGGGAAGCTGGAGGAGTTACTGGAGCCGGTCTGCGTATGGTCGTAGGTCAACGGGTAATAGCAGGTCCACCCGGCGCCCCAGGAGGGCAAGCAAAGAAGCAGTGGCAAGAATAGTCGTTTCATGTCAGTCCACCGTATAATCCACCGAGCAGTTGAGCGCCGTGGGCGCGCCGCCGACGCTCGTAAATGTGATCGCAACCGGGCTGTGCGCGGCTACCGCGCAACTGGAGGTCCCGCCGCACTGGCTCGATCCATTGGCGAAGGTCGATGTGGTCGCGCCCCCGGAAACGGCTGTCAGATCGGTCGCCAACAGATGCGCTCCGCTGTCGGCGCCCATGGATCCCTCCGCGCGCTTGTCGAGATTCAGTACGACGTTGGCTCCGCCCTGTACCGCGCAGTACACCCGGGTCAGGTGAATCGGCGCCGGCGGATCGATCACCAGGATGAGGCCCGAGTCGGCGGCCACGGGAGCCATGTCGGTAATCGAGATCGACCGGGCTCCGCCGGCGGCCGGCGTCCAGGTATTATCGGGCTTGCATAGGTACAGACTCTGCCCTCCCGGGGCGCCGGTCATGAAGAAGGCTTCGCCTGACGAGCAGGCGGCCGGCAGCGCGGTCCCCGTTCTTGCCGGTTTGGTGGTCTGAGCGCCCGAGGCGTCCCAGGCTCCTTCCATGGTACGGCTGCCCATGGCCGTCGACTGGGCGAATAGCGTGGTGGTTCCGAAACACCAGAATAGGAAAGCCTTTTTCATTGCGATTCCTCAGTATCCTCGTACGATTGTTGCCGTGAAGGTCGCGCTCGCCGGATTAACGCCGGCGGTTGAATCGGCGCACAACCGCACCGCGATTATTCCCGGCGCGTTTACTCGCATCAAACCGCTCAGTCCCGCTTCCAGTCCGCCTGGCCAGCCCGGAACCACTCCATCGCCCACGTTGGCGCCCGGCAGAGTGAATGTCAGATCGGCGGCGCACGCGCCAGGCGGTATCGGCGGGAAATCCAGCGTCGCCGAACCAGTCAAATAGGTCGGCACCACCGCCGCATCCACGGCGATGGTCGTCTGCCCGCCCGACTGCACGGTTATGATGCCGGCCCCAGCCAGGAGATTGCTCGAGCTGAGCCATCCCCTTCGGTCGATGCCCCCGCCGGTATCCCACACGCCGACGGTGGCCGACCAGGTGTACAGCGGAATCGAATTCACCGGGAACCCACTCCCGCTGGAAGTCACGATGCATGCGCCCGAACAACTGAGCGATAGAGAAGTCTGAACTGTGAGGTTCCCCGACGAGTCCGTGTAGAAGTACGCCGTTCCGCTTCCACTGGCAAGCGTGGCGGTGGCACTGCCTGTAAGTGCGTACACCTGGCTTCCGAACCGGACGTTGCACGGAGTCGTCGTGGAACAATTCGTTCCGATCGACAACACCGTTCCGCTCGTCATCGTGACCGTGAAATCACCGAGCTGCGAAGCCATGCTCGCCCCGCTGCCCCCTCCGCGGGAGCCGCTCACCGTATTCGGCTGCCATTGGTTGGCGGACGCGCTCCATACCAAGGCCTGCCCATCGGATGGAGCGATGTTCGCCACCGCCCGGCCTTGCAGAGCCACAACGGTTGTGCTGCCGAAATTGCCGGCTACGTCTCCACTAAGCGGACCGAGGGCCGCTTTTTCGTTGAGTTGCGATTGTAAATCGGAGGTGACGTTCGCCAGGTATCCGAAAGCCCGATTCGCAACCGTTCCCGCGCCGATCTTCGACGCGTTTATTCCTCCAGCAATCTGCCCATCCGTTAGCGTGCCGGCAATCTCCGAAAATGCGTAATCGCCGTTTGCCGCCACCACGTCGCCGGTCCGCCCAAACACACTGCCGACCGAGCCGCCGCCCGAGGCTCCGCCTGAACCCTCGCCTTCGTTGTAGCCGTTGATCACACAGCGCCCGCTACGCGAGATTGCGAAGACGATGACGACGTCATAACTGCTCGGGTCCACCGTGATCGCGCTTGGTTCCACGCGGTTCGCCGGGGTCGCGTTATCGTAGCATTCGACGATCAGGTTGGCTGTCCCCAATTGGTGGACGCTACCCGGTATGGTGACCGTGGCCTGGCTAAGGAAAGACGCGCTGTAGTTACTCTTGGAGAAAGTCGGGGTAAGCGTCAGCCAGGAGACCCCATCGTACAGCTTCAGCCGGTTGGAATCGCCTGCGTCCAGCGTGAGGTCGCCGGCCTGCGCGGCGCCCGGCAATACCGACGGAGCGATCTGAAGGCCGGATGAAGCCGTGCTGCCCGAGAAGGTCTGCCGCGCGCCCGCGGAGAACGCGTTGGGACTAGCCGTGTCGGCGGCGTTGGTGATCTGCGCCGCGGAATAGTCCCCAGCCTGCGCCGTGATCGCGCCGCTTCTCCCGAACACGCTCGAAACGCCCGCCGGCAGCGTCGACGGCGCCCATTTTGCCCCATCCCAGGACAGTACCTGTCCCGAGGCGGGAGCGGCCGGCCCAACGGGTTGACCTTGAATCCTGGTCACCGCCGCCGCGGTGAGACTGCCCGATAGATCGCCGCCCGCGGCCGGCAACTGGCTGCCTAGAATCGTCCCGCCAATCTGCGGGAACGAATAGTCCCCCGTTTGCGCGGTAACGGCGCCGGCTCTTCCGAACACGGAAGGGACACCCGTCGTCGTCACGCTTGACGGCCCCCATTTTGCCCCATCCCACGCCAGCACCTGTCCCGAGAAGGGCGCCGCCGAGCCAACGGGCATGCCTTGAATCCGGACCACCGTCGCCGCCGTGAGACCGCCCGACAGGTCGCCGCCCGCGGCCGGCAACTGGCTGCCCAGAATCGTCCCCCCGATCTGCGGAAACGCGTAGTCTCCAGTCTGCGAAGCAACCGCGCCGGTTCGCCCGAACACGCTCGA
>Ga0187851_10000710_pt1 | contig 33447 bp, 27 predicted proteins | sample June2016WEW_6_10_FD_132997 | JGI IMG/M metagenome (GOLD analysis project Ga0187851, IMG submission 132997) | Peatland microbial communities from SPRUCE experiment site at the Marcell Experimental Forest, Minnesota, USA - June2016WEW_6_10 | ecosystem: Environmental > Terrestrial > Soil >...
AAAGGCGATGTCTCGGTGGGCAAAGGTGCCGCCATTATTCCCCGGCTTTGAGATAATACCGATTGCATTTGTGGATTCTATCCATTTTGATGGTGATAAAACAAAAGCATTAGTGCCGGCCTGGTACATAAAGGAGTCGAATTCGACCCCTTTGAAGTTCGGGTTATGAAGCCTCTCCCATAAACCGAGAAATTCAATCGTTGTCTTCGACCGCATCCAGTTCTTAACGATATCCTTAGGCTCCTCAGGATTCTTATGCCGGGCGATATCGGTTATGGATAGGTAATCGTCTTCATGCTTTGTGATTACCGCAATCCCACTGCCTTGAACGGTAATTATTTGGTTTTTCACAGTGTTCCTATTTTATCACAAGCCAGGTGACGAGTTCAAAGCTTTCCATATCGATTACCTGCTTTGTTTTGGGAATGAGCAGCGCCCCCCGGTCGGTGGTAAGCGTCTGGTTGCTTTTTTTCCTGAAAACATGGACAATTTCGGCGACCGCCTTTTGTAAAATATGGCTGTAGGCATCCATTTTTTCGCCGCCCTTGGTTTCGGCATTGAACAATTCGCATAATTTTTCATAGGGCGTGGTACGCTTCCGGCATAATTCCCGGAAAATTTCCAATATCCGTTTTGCGTTGGTATAGTTGTATCGTACCGTCCCGTCGTCCCGGACATAGACAAGGTAATAAGGTTGCAGGGGGTTCACCGCCTCGGTTCCTTCGGTATCGCCCTTTTGTTTAAGGCAGAAGATGACGCCCGGCGTTACGATATCGATCATCGGTGATGTAAACAGGTCTGGTTCTTTATCTGCCTGCTTCGATGAGGGCGAGGGAACAACGGCATACAGCCCGAACGGCGCTTCTTCCAGCGCCTTCCGGTTGCCTTCGATAAAATTCTGAAGCTCCACCCTGAAATCGTCGAGGGTAAAATCGGTAAGTGAGACGCTTTCGTCCAAGTCCTCAAGGTCGAGAATCTCGTCCTTGAGTCGTTTAAGCTGCCGGTTTCGGTATTTGAGGTCTTCCGATATCAACTCTTCAATCTGCTCGGTATTGAGAATATTGTCTTCACCGGTCGCCGTCACATCCACCAGGGCCATGCGAGCTTCGACGCGCTCCTTGAGGTTGATGTAGTTGTCAAGGTCTTTGGTGGGCCAGAAATTCACCAGTTGAATCGTGTCGTTCAGGCTTCCCAAACGGTCGATACGTCCGAACCGCTGAATGATCCGCACCGGGTTCCAGTGAATATCGTAGTTGATTAAATAGTCGCAGTCCTGAAGGTTCTGGCCTTCGCTGATGCAGTCGGTGGCGATGAGGATATCGATTTCCCCCTTCTGCGGTGCGGCATTCATCTTTGCGCGGTTCTTGGAGATCGGGGAAAAATTCGTCAGAATGCTGTCGTAATCGTTGTGCCCAAAGGTCGTTTTTGTGCTGCTGCCGCAGACAAGGGCGCTGCGCAGGCCAAGCTCGTCACCGCACCATTTTGAAATATTGTCGTAGAGATATTGCGCCGTGTCCGCAAAGGCGGTAAAGATCACTATTTTCCTGTTCGCGTCGTTGAACGGCTTCTTTATTTTTTCCCGGATCAGCTTTTTGAGTTCATGGAGCTTCGCGTCCCGTTCCGGCGTAACCGCCAGCGCGTTATTGTATAAGTCAACAAGCGCTTCCTTATCGTTCCCAAGGTCCGTGAGCCATTTTTTCAAATCCAAATCGGCAAAATCGAACTTCAGCTTTTTACCGACCTCCCATTGTTCCGTATCTTCGCCGTTCTCTTCGAGTTCATCTTCCTGCGGAGCCACGGATTCAAGCGACTCCTCCTGTGATGTTTTTTTTGATTGCAAAAAAGCCTTTATTCTCTTTTCAAGCGATTCGATCTTCTTAATGGTCCTGTCAAGGGATATTTCAAAAGACTCGATGGAGCTTTCAAGCCTCTTGAGGTAGTTCACCTTTATCATGCCGATAAGGAAATGTTCACGGCCTGCCTGCGTAAAGGCAAGAACCGGCGTACCTGCCTTTTTTTCGTATTCCAGCTTTTTATCCTCTTTAACATATGCCGAAGGATTGAAAACCGAGAGCTTGTATTTGAGGATTTCCTTGTTCAGGCGGTCATAGGAAGGGAACCTGTTTTTCAGGTCGATTTCAGGATATACCGAGTGCGGCTTGCGTCGTTCGGGCCATTTACCGATCTCTTCCAATTTATAGAAGGTTTTAATGTGCTTCCGGCTCCGGGCGATGGTCAGTTCGTCGAGCAATTTGAAGAACGAAGAATCAAGGGTATCAAGGAGCTGTTTGAGCGTTCTATGAGGGTTCTTTTTGTCCGCCCAGTTGGTAAAATGGGTCTGGGCGTTCTTGAGGGTAAGCGAAATATCCTTTATCTGGCAACATTCGTAGAGGGCGTCCTCTTTGCCTTCGGTTATCAAGGCAATCTGGTTTCGCAGGTCGCGGAGTGTGTTGTTTACCGGGGTTGCGGAAAGCATAAGAACTTTGGTTTTAGCGCCGGACTTGATGACCTTTTCCATGAGCCATTTTGCCCGGTTCATTTTAAGGGAGCCGTCGTCCTGCATTCTTTCTAAAGGGTTTCCCCTGAAGTTGTGGGACTCATCAATAACGACCAGATCATAAGCGCCCCAATTGAAATTATTGAGTTCAATCCCATTGGCTTCAGACTTTCCCGTTATCCTGCCCATGTCCGTGTGGTGGAGAACCGAGTAATTAAACCGGTCTTTCACGAAAGGGTTCAGCGCATGGTTCTGGCCTGCCTGATAAATCGTCCAGTTCCCCGCGAGTTTCTTGGGGCATAGGACAAGTACCCGGCTGTTCAGCAGTTCAAAGTATTTAATGATAGCCAGCGCTTCATAGGTTTTTCCAAGCCCCACGCTGTCGGCGATTATGCAGCCGTTGAGCTTCAGGATTTTATTGATGGCGCCTTTGACGCCGTCTTTCTGGAAACCATAGAGCGTATTCCAGATTTCGCTGTCATAAAAGCCGGTGCGCTCGGTTAATAACGCGCCCCGCCTCTGGTCGTCAAGATACTTTTCAAATAGGTGATAGAGCGTCTTGAAGTAGATGAATTCCGGCTGATTTTCCGCATAGAGTTTTTCAAGGTAGTGAAGAACCTGGCCTTTCACGTCCTTTACGTGCGTGGCGTCATTCCAGAGATCATCAAACCAACGCTTAAGTTCCTTACGTTCGCGATTACTGTCGATGATGAGGTTCAGTTCGATATTTTTTTTAATATCACTGAGACCGAGTCCGTTGACCGTGAAATTGGAACTTCCGATAATTGCATGGTCAACATCATTCGCCTGCAAAACATGGTACATTTTTCCATGCAGAAAGTCCGGGGCGATCATTGAACGAATTAAGGCCTTCTCTTTCATCCAGTTCGAACAATCCTTTGCCACGGCTTTCTGTTCCAGCCTTTTTTCAAGTGGAATGACCAGTTGGTCATCTTCAATGCTGAATTCGCGGGAGCCGTTTTTTTCAGGATCAACCGCTTGAATAAACGCCGGGTCGCCGAACAGGAACCGCAGTTCCTTGATGCTGTTGAGCTTTTCCCGGAGCTTATGATAGGCGTAAATGGTGAAAAAAGCGGAGACGATGGAAACCGAGGAGTTCGGCGTGATGGCTTCTGAAAGAAAGTCACCTACGGGGCCGTTTTTAAAATTATCACGGATTGATGAATCAGGCATGATAAAGAGGCTCTCCTTATGTATAACAATATGATATTCGCCCGATTATAAAGCAAAAAACGGAAACGCGTTCGGTATTTGCGCGGTTCCTTGTTATCATGAGTTATTTCACCAAGGATATGTGGATCGCTCAAAAGCCCTGGAAAACCACTTCTTACCCTGCGGTGTGAAAACATTTCACACTTCTTAGGTGTAATAAAGCAATAATAAGGCACGCCATTTGCTACTCCTATACAAAAATTGTGGCTGTGGTTTAAATCTGCTGACACCGAACGGTGCGAACGGGGCGGTGAATTCGGCGGCACGAGCCACTGAGCAGCTTCGACCCACCATTTTCCAGGAGGTTTTATGATAGCAATTACCGGCGCAACGGGACATACCGGTTCATTAGTGGCTACCCAACTTCTACGCCAGGGAGAAAAGGTCCGGGCAATCGGGAGATCGGAAGAACGCCTTCGAGCGCTGAAGGGAAAGGGAGCGGAAATCGCTCCCGGCGATCAGGCGGACCAGGCATTTTTGACAAAGGCATTTTCAGGCGCCGACGCGGTGTATCTGCTTCTTCCTCCTAAAGTTGACGCCGAGGATTTTCGAGGCTTTCAGAAAAAATTGACCGCTACGGCAGTGCGTGCGCTCACGGATTCGCGGGTGAGGAAAGTCGTGCTTCTGTCAAGCTTCGGCGCCGAACTTGAATCGGGCACGGGACCGGTGCTGGGCATACATGAAGCCGAGCGGCAGATCGGGAATATCGCCCATCTCGACGCACTATTTATCCGCGCAGCCTATTTCATGGAAAACACCTTGATGATGCTCTCGATGATCAAAAATCAAGGTATCATGGGCAATCCGGCCGCCCCGGACAAAAAGTTCTCCCTTGTCGCAACGCGGGACATTGCCTCATACGCGGCAAAGGTTCTATCCGCGCGTAATTTTACGGGTCACGCGGCGCATGATTTATACGGAGACCAGCTGTCGTTCAATGAAATTGCGGCAGTTCTCAGCACAAAACTCGCTGTGCCCGGATTGAAGTATGTACAGTTTCCGGCAGAGCAGGCGGTCGCGGCGATGGTCGGCATGGGCATGAGCAAGAGCATGGCTGCCGGGATGGCGGAGCTTTCCGTGTCGGTCGGACAAGGAAAATTGCATCCCACGAATGTTCCCGACGGGGCGCCGAACGCGCCTACCCGGTTTGCGCAATTTGTCGATGAGGTTTTCGTGCCGGCGTATCGAGCCCTGAAGTAAACTTTTGCGTGCTACAACAGGAAGTTCGAGCGGCGAGGGCTTTGACATAATAGCAGGTCACACAGGGAATAACTGACCCCGCCGCCGCACTCTTTAGTAAATCCCCCCCCTTCACCTGAGAAGGTGAGGTGGCAGTTACTTCTTTTTTGACGGATCCAGATGCGGGCAGATGTCTTTATCACAGCACTCAAAATGCCTCGCATCATAATCGATTCTGCTGATGCGCATATAAAGCCCCACACACACTCCTATGCCGAGTGAAACCACGGCGCCAATAACTCCTACCCACCACGCTATCATACATTCTCTTTTTATAAAGAATACGTGCATCTGTCCATTTTATGAGCGGTCGCCCTGCGTTAACCATGAAGTGGTTCGGGCAATGCAAAACCCGCCGCAATAATCGGTAATTTGAAAATGGAGGGAAGCTCGTTTCGGACGAACGGGGGGCGGGTTGTTGTAACAACGGGTAAAGGATCACGGGCAGGGGGAAATAGAGCCGGCTGCTTCTTTATGAGTGTCGAATCGATGGGAAATCGGACTATTCTTTACACAGGTATTCGCTCCGGCCGGCATTCTTACCCTGCGACACACCGGTCACCGAAAGGTTAAAAATCTACAAAAATTAACGGATATAGCAGCCGTCAGAATGTCACCCAGTGGCGTCGCGCTACGCCGCTCCCTCCCGGGCGTCTTTCCATATATCAATCATCCCTTCCTGTGCATGGCGATCGATTTCATGCAGCTCGGATTCCGTGAACTGAAGGTTCTTCACCGCATCGAGCGAGTTATCGAGCTGCTCCACACTATGCGCTCCGATCAGCGCCGAGGTGACCCTCTTGTCACGCAGCACCCACGCGATCGCCATCTGCGCCAGCGACTGCCCGCGTCCCCTCGCGATTTCGTTCAGCGCCCGCACTCGCTTGAGATTTTCCTCGTTCAGGAATTCCTTCTGAAATGAACCTTCCCCGCGCGCGCGTGAATTCTCGGGCATCCCCTTCAGATACTTGTTCGTCAGAAGTCCCTGTGCCAGCGGGGAGAATGCAATGCAGCCCACGCCCAGTTCCTCCAGCGTGCCGAGCAGTTCCTTTTCCACCCAGCGGTTCAGCATCGAATAGGACGGCTGATGAATCAGAAGCGGTACGCCTTCGTTCCTTAGAATCTGCGCTGCTTCACGCGTCCGCTCCGGACTGTACGACGAGATGCCCGCATACAATGCTTTGCCTTGCCGTACCGCCTGGGCCAGCGCGCCCATGGTTTCTTCCAGCGGAACATCCATTGCCGGCCGGTGGGAGTAAAAGATATCGACGTACTCGATGCCCATACGCTCCAGGCTCTCGTCCAGGGACGCAAGCATATATTTGCGCGAGCCGCCTATGCCGTAGGGCCCCGGCCACATATCATATCCCGCTTTCGTCGAGATCACGAGTTCATTCCGGTGGCCGCGGAAATCCTTCCGCAGAATTACCCCGAAATTTTCCTCGGCCGACCCATACGGCGGACCATAATTGTTCGCTAGGTCGAAATGCGTCACGCCTCGATCGAAAGCTCGCCGGATCACCGCCCGTCCCGTCTCGAAAACATCGACGCCGCCGAAGTTCTGCCAGAGCCCGAGCGATACCGGGGGCAATACGATCCCCGAGCGTCCGCAGCGCCTGAACGGCGTTCCGTCATACCGCTTCGCATCGGGCTTATAACTCATCTGCATAGACTCTCCCGTTGAATGGTTGCTTTACCAGCCTCACTTGGCATCAAAAATATTCAAGCGCAGCTTTTTTTACCATACCTTCGTCCTTGACTGATAAGTAGTTTTTTCTGAATTCTTTCACTGTTTGCCCGCTTCCGGCGGACGGATACGCCCCTCGCGAATCGAACGCCAGGGACGCTTTCCCGTCATTTTCCGGCTTGCATGCAATATTTTCACTGTTCCCGCGTCTTATAAAATGAGCGTGTCCGGACAGGCAACCATTGCAATAATAAGCACGATAACTTTGGAAATTAATATAGCTTTTTTCGGTTCGCCAAATTTAAAAAAATGACTCCGGCATCAGAGGCCCTGTTTCAAGGTTCCCAGCGCCTGATTCGAACCGATCGCGCCGCTGTAATTTCGAATCGCCCATGGCCCCCCGGTCAGAGAAAGCACCCGCTCTCTTCAGCACGATGCGCCGGAATCCACATTCAAAGTTGCCATGTTTCCTGAAAGGAGTTTTCCATAATGGTTGTCAATAGTATCGAAGTGGAGAATTTTACGAAAAAATTCGGCGATTTCAGCGCCGTGGATACTATCTCGTTCAGCGTGGAACAGGGTTCGATATTCGCGTTTCTCGGCCCCAATGGCGCCGGTAAAAGTACCACCATCAATACGCTGTGCACGATACTCTCAAAAACGCATGGGGAGTTACGAATCAACGGCAATGACGTTACCACCCAAAAAGAGAAGGTGCGGAAGGATATAGGAATCGTATTTCAGGAATCGACGCTGGATGGCAAATTAACCGTGGAAGAAAATCTGAAGCTGCACTGCGATTTTTACAAGGTTCCGAAAGCGGAGGTCAGCGGGCGAATCGATTTCGTGCTTGAGCTTGTCGACATCATGGATTGGAAAAAGGCGCCGGTGGAGAGCCTTTCGGGCGGTATGAAGAGAAGGACGGAAATCGCGCGGGGACTTGCCCACTTTCCAAAAGTCCTTTTTCTGGATGAACCGACCGCCGGGCTGGACCCGCAAACCAGAACCAATGTCTGGGATTACATCCAGAAACTCCAAAAACAGAAAAACATTACCATCTTTCTGACCACCCACTATATGGACGAAGCGGAAATCTGCGACAAGGTGGCGATCATCGACCATGGGAGAATCGTCGCTCACGATACGCCCTACAATCTTAAAAAGAAATACACTTCGACGACGATGAAGATTAAAACGTCCGACCACGATACGCTCGTGCGTTACCTCGAAGACCACTCCCTTAGGTTTAAGGAAAATAATGGGCGCTTGGCCGTTCATGTGACGGAAATGGGCGACATCGTGCGGATCATTTCTTCGTTCGGGAGCGCAATCGACGACATCGAAATTAACAAGGGAACTCTTAACGACGTGTTCATCGCGATTACCGGCAAGGAGATCAGGGCATGATTCGACCGATCAAGGCAATTCTGATGAGAAATCTGATCAAATTTTCACGGGACAAAATGAGGCTTGTATTTACCCTGTTCATGTCCGGAATATTCCTCTTCATTTTTTCTTTCGTCACCAGGTCCGCGGCGGCCGGTCTGGAACATCCGATGAACTATCTCATTGCCGGCATCATCATCATGACCGTTTTCCAGACCGCCCTCAACAATTCAATGAACATTCTGGAGGATATTTCGAGCGGATTCATGAAGGAAATTCTGGTCGCGCCGATCGCCCGATGGCAGATCGCGACGGGACAGGTGCTGTCATCGACGGTCATCGCCGTGCTCCAGGGGTGCATAATTATCATAATAGGCCTGTTCATGGGGCTCACAATCGACCTTTTCCACGGCGGTATGATGGTCGCGCTCATGTGTTTGGTTGGATTGACTTTCAGCTCCCTTGGACTGTACCTGGCGGCTCTCACAAAAGAATCGACGAATTTTCAATTGATCATCATGCTCGTTTCGTTTCCTTTGATTTTTTTATCCGGCGCCTATATTCCAACAACCGTTCTGCCGGCGATCCTCAAGCCGATCGTCTATCTGAACCCGCTGACCTATGCGACATCGGCGTTCAGATATATCGCGCTGCATATGGATGGCCTGCCATCGGGAACCCTGGTCAAGGCGGGAGTCGCCTTTACCATTCATGGATTCACCATTATGCCTCCGATGGGCGCGCTGCTCATGCTTGCACTGGGCGCTGCTTTCTTTTCGCTGTGTGTCAACAAGTTCACCAGGGCGGATTTTTCAAGGGTAAAGGTATTCAGGCGCGGTCATCGATAGGCGACGCAACCGTCGGCAACCGGTTCGATCGGGATTGTTCTTCGGCGAGGTTAAACGAATGCATCATGCACTGCGGAGTACTTTCCGTAAATCATCGAATTCCACGATGACAAAGTTCTTTTCAGGCGTTGCGAATCAGTTTAACACCGCAGCCATCAATATATGACACCGGAGTCGTTTTCGCGCATACTGTTCAAACTGAAGAACAATAGAACGCTGACCCGGATGAGAAGTTTTGAGAGAATTATCATTTCGACGCCGTAATTCCATTACCCCATGAAAAGAGCCCATGGCCTAGATGGCGCTGGCGCAGATTAAAATAATCTTCATTGTTTAGTGAGAGCCTCAATCCGCCCGATACAGGAAGTAGCTTTACGATTGCACTGTATTTTCTGTTTTACCGGTATGGAGAGGGCGCGCCGAGGCCCCCCACAGATTCAGCGTAAATGGGCGAACCCAGCACCATCAACCTGCTGCGGGTCCTTAAGTTACGACATTTGCGCCGTTAAATTAAGGGCCGTGCATCGGATTGAATTATTTTTTGGGCATCATGAAACGGAATCTTGATTATCTCTTGAAAAAAAAGAAAAATCTCGACCCAATTACGATGGTAACTGCTTACGATTTCCCCACAGCGCAGATTGCCGATGAAGCCGGAGTGGATGCCGTCCTGGTGGGGGATAGCGTAGGAACCAATATGCTGGGATATGCCAGCGAGCAGGAAGTTACGCTTTCCGATATGGTGCATCATACGAGCGCGGTCGCTCGCGGCATAAAAAATGCCTGGTTGCTGGCCGACCTTCCTTTTCAATCCGCCGAAACACCCACTGCAGCGGAAAAAAATGCACGATTTCTGCTTGAAGCCGGGGCGGAAGTGGTAAAAATTGAAGGCTGGGCGGGAAAAAGAGCGATTGTGGCTCACTTGGCAAAAAAAAAGATCCCCGTGTGCGCTCATATAGGCTATAATCCTCAGCTTCAAGGGATGAAACCTAAAGTTTTCGGCGCATCCGTCGACGAAGCGCGTCAGTTGATTGAGAGCGCGCTGAGGCTGGAAGACGCCGGCGCGGTTCTTATTGTTCTGGAAAAAATCACCGAGGAGGTTGCAGGCCTCATTACGGAATCGCTCAGGATTCCCACCATAGGCATTGGAAGCGGGCGTTCATGCGATGGCCAGGTCCTGGTGATTAATGATATTCTTGGGTTATCCCCTAAAACATTCAGGCACGCGAGAAGTTTTATCAATCTTCGCGAGCTGACGCTTAAGGCAATTCAGGCCTATCGTGCTGCGGTTGAAACGCGAGGATTTCCGGAAGAAAAAAATGTTCATCATATAAGTCCGGAATTATTCGCCCGACTGAAGATGTCCTGATGGTCGTTCTATATTCAAGATTTAAGCCAAGCAGTTCCTCTCACAATTTTAATATCTTCTGAAGCGTAATTTAAAACAAATAATTTATTATGGTATTTTTGAAGATTGGAAAAAAGTCAAAAGGAAAGCATGATAGCATCATATAGCATATAGAGATGTGTAAATAGTAATTTAAAAAGTCTCGTATCCTATACTCTGTAGCTACTGAGATGAATACGAAGCATCGATCGAGTTTCACGATACCGAAAAGGAGAACTATTTGGATAAGTTCCTATTATTCTTGTGGAGGAGGCGGATCTTTATCAGCATCAACTTTATCGTTGTGCTCGCTCTCGCTATTGTAGACGCATTTATTATTGCCAAACCGGAATATCGTTCACAGATTTCCTTCCTGCCATCGCCCGAAGGATCATCAAACGCTCTTTCTTTCATGGGGATTTCGATCCCATCGTTATCCGAAGGGTCGATTCTTAACGAACAAGTTCCTATAGTGTTTGAAAGCCATGACATCAAGAGACGTATCGTTGATCGATTTAACCTCTATCGTTTCTTCGGGATTACAAAGATGAAGGGCAAGTTTGAGATGGTAAACAAACTATTGAAAAAATACTTGATGTTCGAGTCCAAGGAGATCGGGGGCATGACGCTCAATAAGACAATCGGCTATTCGATTACGTGCTATCATCCATCCGCCGATACCGCGAAAATGATATGCGAGTTCGCCTTTGCATTGCTTGATTCTACCATGAGAAGCATATCAGTTTCTCGCGCCCGTGAAAATCGGTTTTTCGTTGAGAATCAGCTTCTATTGCATAAACATGAACTTGACAGTATTCAAAATAACTTTCAAACTTTTCAATTGACGAATAAGGCATTCGTCGTTCCAGACCAGATAAAACTTGCTCTGAAAAACTATGCCGATATAAAATCAGCCGAGGTATTGAACGAACTTAAGATGAAATCGCTACAAGGAGAATTTCAGAGCGACCTCCCGGCAATCGATGAACTGAAAAAGAATGAAACCGTATACAACCAGAAACTTTTGCAGATTGAATCCGATGAAGCGCCTAATGTGTTGCCCAGCCTGGGGCTGTCGGCAAAACTTCTACCTCAATACACGAATCTGATGCGCGATATGGGAGTCCAGGAGCAGGTAATACTTCTTCTCTCGCGGGAGCTTGAGACCGCGCAGATAGAAGAATCCAAAACAGTATCACCGCTCGTTGTCGTCGACTACCCATACGTGGCCGACTATAAAGCCAGGCCCAAGCGACTGTTAGTTTTGGTAGAATTCCTGGTAATGGAGCATTTTTTCCTTTTGCTCCTGTTTGGGTACCAATTTTATTATACCAATGTTTTTTTAAAAAAGGAAAGTGTTCAGTCATTCTTTCAAAAATTAAAGAGCGCTTCGTAATGACCCGCATATGTCGATTATCTCAAGAGAGGGGGATTTATTTTATATTGCTTTTTTTTATTGGCTTTGAGGTATGGTGTTTTGCCAACAGCAATATAAAGTACGTTGTGTTTCTCCTGTGCGGCATGTCGGGAATACTTTGCTGGATTCTATTTCAACAGAAAAAAATCATAAGCGGGTTTGGTTTTCCGGTTTTGGTGATGCTTAGTTTTGGTCCCATCCTTAGTTTTGGTCCTAAGTCCTTCTACATTTTGGGCCAACCTTTGGTCTATTGTTTCTTCAGTATCCTTTTCCTATTTTTTCCTATGATTATAGCGCATTATGTACAAAAGGCGCGACCGAAATACATTCCGGGAACCGGCAGTATTGTCATAATGGTATCGAGCTTTATTATTTCTCTTATTTATCAAACTATTGCTCATCGCGGGAACTATGAATACTCCTTGGAGGAGGATATTATTTTATTGCTGGGCCTTGCCGTCTTTTTTATTACCTATGCGTTACTCGTTCTTGAAATTATATCAATTCGCCAGATTATCATGGCTCTCACCATATCCATTCTTCCTTTTTTAGTTTATTCATTATATTCCTACTATCTTCATGGAGAGTTATCTAAATTTTTCATCTTACGTTTCGGTGGCACTTCTCCAGATACTAATCCGAATTACGTGGCTACTGTACTTGATTTTTGCTTCCCTTTCGCCCTGTTCCTGGCTCTCGGAGAAAAAAAAGCGCACATTAAAATCTTTTTTTCACTTCTGTCGATGATATATTGTATTTGCCTGCTCCTAACTGCTGCGCGCGGCAGCATTCCGGGTCTCCTTGCCATTCTCCTGTTTTTTATTTTTAAATCGCGTTCCATCGCGATCTGGATTCTGATAGGAGCATTAACAATCGGCATTTTCGGCACCGTGGGAAGCCGTGTTGCAAACCGTATTCTCAAACCAACCACTATGGATAACCTTTCCAATATTGGCCGTGTTGAATTAGCTACAACCGCAAACTCCATTTTAAAAAATAATTATTATATGTTTGGTATAGGTTTCACCAATTTCAAAAGTGAAAAATTTCGCTATGGTTTTTCTCACAGTTTTGATAATAATAAGGGTCTGTCAACTCATAATAGCTTTTTAGAACTCTGGGTTGGGTGGGGGCTTTTAGGGTTGATTGGATGGCTCAGTCTTTTGATTGGTTCTTTGATCCGCGTTGCACGAACGAAGTTGTCGGTAGAAATGCATCATTTAAGATATGCTCTGATGTTTGCTCTTTTGGGTTTTATGGCGCATGGTATTGTTGATGTCAACATCGCTCATTTCAACTGTATTATGTTGATTATTTCAACATTGTCATGTATTTCTTTCCTATCACGGCTGGATGTCCGGAATTCCGTCGGCGTCGGGACTTTACCAACTAAGCCTGATTTTTAACGGTGTTTTCATGACAGGAGAACATGGCGCATGATTTTTCCAAGAGGATCTTTCAGATTACTATTCATGACGCGACTGATGGCAGTAGCAATGCTTGCGACGGTTTTCAGTATCCACAGTCAGGAATTTTCGCAATCCGCCCCCGCCCAGGAGCTCCAGGGCGACCAGGGGGCGGGAGGAGGCGGTGCGCCTATCTCCACAGCGGCAAACTATTCCTTTCCTCCGGACTATCGTTTGTCGGGCTTAGGGTCTCCAATTGCCTCCGACAATTCAATTGATGAAAATGCCTATTATATCGGCGGCGGCGACCTATTTCGGATTTATGTCGCCGACATGCCCTCGATAAATTACACCGGATCCATCAACGAGAATGGCGATCTTTATCTGCTATCGATCGGAACAATAACACTGGGAAAAATCACCCTGGCTCGGGCGAAAGTTCTCATCGCCGACTTTGTAAAAGCAAAGCTGAAAAAACGTAGTGATATTCATGTATCGCTATTAAAGGTTAAAAATGTCACTATTTCAATTTCCGGATCGGTTGCCAGCCCGGGGACCTATACCCTTTCCGGCCATCTGCGCCTGTGGGATGCATTGAAGATAGCAAACAAGGGAAGGGAACAGCCGGCAACCTCCCAGTATCTTAACGACTATAATCTTCGATCGGTTGGATTGCGACATCTTGGAAGCGATTCCCTGATCATTTGCGACCTGCTTATATATCTGCTCAAGGGCGATTTCTCCCAGAATCCCTACATCTATCCCGGCGATAACCTTACGGTTCTTCCCGCCACCAACCGGGTATATATCGGCGGAGGAATCAAAGGAGTTCTGGCCGGACTCGTGCCCATTCATCAGGAGGAGCGGGTCGGCGACTTTTTCACGTTTTTCTCCTTTGACCCGAATGCCGATTCGGAGCATATTCTTATTCAACGGATGGATGAAATGCGCAATTACCAGATTACTACCATTAATATTAACGCGAAAGAGAGTCGGGATTTTTGCTTAAAAAACAATGATGTCATCACCGTTCCCTATTTGAAGGACTTTTCCGAAATATTTGTCGTTTCCGTGATCGGGGAGGTTAATCACCCCGGCGTCTATCCGATTTCAAAACGGAAAACAACGGTTCAACAGGTACTTACCCTCGCGGGTGATTATACGCCTTTTGCAAACATGGATAAAGCGGCAATCGTCAGGCGCGGCAAGATTCCCTCCGACCTCTTCTCGCAAGGGAGCTCGCAGGATGTGCATGAACCCCTTGCCGCCATGCGCCCGGAGCTCAGTTCCGGCCTGACAATGATGACGGCTACGAGAGATTATTCGGTAATTCTGATGAAAAATCATCCCGAAACCATTCTCGAACCGGGCGACCAGTTGATTATCCCCCGCGCCGAAAAAATGGTATATGTCAGCGGAAGCGTCGATCGTCCCGGAGCCTATGCCTTCAGCCCAAACAAGAATATCAATTACTATGTAAATCTTGCCGGCGGAATTACCTCTCGGGCGAATAGAGACAATATCACCATCGCTGAGGTATACGGGGACGTTTTTCAAACTTCCACTCGAACTACCGTGGAAGATGGGGACATAATCATTGTGCCATTGGCTCAACAATACCGGTTCCTCTCGACCATCCTTCTCCCTGCTGCAAGTCTCTTTATTGCAACGGCGGGTCTATTGGTGGGTATATTTATTAATCGCTTTTAAGCGGAGCCGGTTCAGGCGGCTCTCACAAAGGAATCGACGAATTTTCAATTGATCATCTTTTGCGGGGTAAGATCACTTATTTTTCAACCCTGATCAGCATCAATTGCTGTTCAAAATTTTTAGCTTTCATTCGAACGAAACAGGCGTTCGAACCTATAGCAGAGGCGTCCCAGGGTATAAGGTAACGCCCCGCCCGGTAGGCTCCTTTGGCAAGCTGCGCAATGAGGGCTCCCTTCAGGTCGTAAATGGCGACTTCAACATTATTCAACGAACCGCCATGGGTTATTGGAACGTTGAAGACCACGGTCACGGGTCCCCTGAACGGGTTCGGGTACGCACTCAATGCAAATTCCGAAGCTGCAATCGGCGGCATTTCTATGACCCCGCTATTTTGATATTCGTAAGCGCCGATATCCCAGCCGGATCCTTGCGATGTGCGGTTCGCAGGAGGTCTGGGTGTTCCAATTATGTCGGTGGTGAAATAAGAAGCCAGGGAAACGCCGGCATTGATAGCCGGAGATGAAGATTGAAGATTAAAATTATTCAGACTACTATTGTTTCCCAATCCATATGTACTATTAACAAAGAGTGGGTCCCCATAAAGGCCATGTTGTTCAAATCCGTATTTCGAATATATTTCCGCCACAGAATAAGAAACGCTGTAATTAGCGTTGTTTGCCAATGCCTGAATAACTTGCGTTGATGAACTCGAATGATAGGGGCCGCTCGCAGTTACAAAATACAAGTTGTAATCCATTGTTGTTGGTAAACTTGGCGTGATGTCGTTGGGAGCATTGTCGGCTTCCAATACTACTAAAGAAAAACCATAGTCGATTGTATCCGTAGTATATAATAAATTCATTAAATTATTCCTGATATCAATTGTATAACCCGGTCTGTTGAAATCATACCCCGGAGTCATAGACCTGATAAAAATAGCGGGCTGGTTATCAAAAAAAGTGTTATTCCAAAAATGATAATCAACCGCTGGATTATTGTCTGAAGCCAATAATCCATCCTGTGCATAAATATTACCCTCTCCCCCTAAATCTTGAGGATGGCTATTTATGAAAATATTGTTATATATATAAACAGTTCCCCCCCACTGGGTCAGAAATATAAAAGCCGTTCCCCCGCCAGCGGTTGTATTGTCGTTATAGAATAAATTATCATAAACGTTTATCGGATGGCCGGGGGTCCCTAAGGTATTATTTTGATAGCACTGAGTTGCGGTTGAAGTTGCAACAAGGAAAATAATACCATCGTCGTGGGGATCGTCTGTACCCTTAAGACAGAAACTTGCCGTCTGGGATCCATCGTACTCTGGATAATCGTGGAGACTATTACCGTATATATTTATGTCCTGAATCGTTGAATTGTTTGCACCGGAACCTACACAAATCAACCAGCGTATGTAATCATGAATGTTATTATTGCTTACGGTAACGTGAGTTAAAGTATTCATGGTCCCATCGGTGGATAAGTTGATGGGTTGTGACATTTTAGTGAATTCATTCCCTGTTATAGTAATGTTACTGCCGCTGTAGGCCATGATGCCGGTCCCGGATACATCATTATCTCCATTGACCGGAGAAGTGTTTTGCCAGATGCCGTTTTCATGAAAATAGCAATTTTGTATGGTGATAGTACCTACCTGCCGAAGCACAATACCAGTGCCATTCCTCGCGGGCAAAGGATTAGAAGTACAGTTATATGTTGCTAACTGTGCAGCGGTGTAATCACCATAATGGCAGATTTCAAAGTTTTGAATCGTGACGTAATTTTGAGACGCTATGGAAAACCCTATTCCGTTATTTACGCCATTACCACTCAGAATAGCCTTGCCGGTTCCCCAGGTTCCGGCGGAATTGCCGTCATAGGTAATCGGATTCCCGCTGGCGCCGGAGGCGCCGACGACTATTTGTCCTATGTAAGTTATTCCGCCTTTGAATATAACGGTGCTGCCCGGAGCTAAGGTTATTGCGGCATTGCCCGTGGCATTAGCATCTCCGGGACAATGTTGCCATGCGGTAGAAGTGGAAATGCCATTATTAGCATCGGAACCGGCGCTATAATCGACATAATAGGTACTACCCGGATAGGCTGAAAAAACGTAGCCAGCCAAAATGAAGCACAATAAAATTCGCGCATTATTCATGAGGCAACGCGCCTCCTGTTATTGTGCCACTGATAATGAGAGTTTTTTCTGGTTTTCTTCAGTCAAATTCTTCAAATATTTTGTAGGAGGCAGGCGTTCCACAGGGCTGTACACGACACCCTGAGAACCGGATTGTCCTGGAATTCCCCCCTCGCGCCCGGCCCGATCATTCGGTCAATAGGGGCACGCCTGAAATTTGTTCTTAGGGTTTGCCGGAATCCCCCAAATTTGTCACCGTACCACGAACCTTGCTACGGACTTCTCCCTCGCGCTGGCGACAGATACGATATAACAGCCCGTGGATTGCGTTTTCGGCCGCCAGCGAATCGCGTTCGCGGTGACGCCGGTCATTTTATCGACTATGCGGCCGGACATATCGTAAAAGGACAACTCGGTGGGGCCGGAGAACCCGCGCAGGACGATGGTAACGCCGGCCGAAGCCGAACCGGGTATGACAATGACTCCGGCGGAATGTTGCGGCCTGGCAGATTGCCTTTCCGCTACCCCCACCGTTGTCTTGTAGCTGAACGTTGAGAGGTTTGTCTTATACAGGATGAAAAGCAGTTGCCGGGTGGTGTCGATAAACAGATTCTGCCGGGCGCCATAGCCGGTATCGCCGTATAAAGCGTTATTGGCCAAAGCGGTTGCATATCCGTTGACGTCCCGGATATCGGTCGCGTAAATATAGGGAGTATCGTCGCTGAAATACATGGTGGAGTTGAAATAGTAACCGGAATTCTGCGAGATGCCGCGGGAATGAGAACCGGCATTACTGACAAGGGTTTCAGTCGCCAGGTCATATAACCTCACTCCGTATGGCGTCGTATCAGAAGAACCTGAATATGGAATCAATATTTTATTTTCGTAAAGACCGCAAATTGCATCATATAGCCCATCGGTTGCATCGAGTTCAGCATTACCATATGATATCAGGTGTGTAGAGGAAATTGTAAATGGCATGAGGTATATCCACAAAGCACCAATTGCCGACTCACTATACTTTAAGCCAAAAGTCGAATCATTAAAGCGGGAAACCCCCCCCAGGTCCACGTATAAACGTTCGCTGCCATCAATACCAAAACTGTCCACAGATGTCAGAGAATCTCCGTTAATTTGTAAGAGTTTTATAGAGATATTGAAATTATCTTGGAATAGGAATATCTCTTGTTGAGTGATATACAGAATTTTATCCTGATAATTGAAAACTCTTGTATTCCCAGAGCCGTACCCGTTCTCCGTGCCGTACTGAATGAAAACAGGGATCAGGGTATTCAAGGGGTAATTCAATAGCGTGGTTGAGTCAATGGAGCCACGTATAGGAGTGGCGGGATTTGAGACATTGATTACCGTAAACTTCCCCGCAGGCGTGGTGGCCTCTTTCAGATACAGCGAATCGCCGACTAAAGCCGACCATCCTCCAATGGTATCGGTAACGGCAAAATTACCGACCTTGGTGAATTTAATGGTCTGACGCGCGCCGAGGTCTTTGTAGATGTAGGTGGTGCAAGGGGCGGAAATGAGCGTATCGCCGTTTCTGTACGCCGCCACCTTATAGACGTTCCAGGAATTTACCGCCATGGTGCTGTCGTAGATAAAAACGGAGTCCTGCTTCAGCGGATTCGCGCTTACTGCCTGTGCAACCATAGTGAACGGAGCGGACAAGCTGTCGGCGTGATAAACCAGAAAGCCGGTGGAACCGTTCGAGGAGTCTTGAACCGTGATCTTTACCGACTTCGCTGAATCGTAGACCCATGTCAGCGAAATGACCGGCGCTTTGAAGGTTTCGGCAATCGCGGCTGCGCTTGTCTGGGACGACGCCGCCGGCAGGGTCTGGGATACCGAGAAGGCGAATAAAACCGATAAAAGACGTTTCATGAGACGCTCCATTTATAATATTGATTTGGTTGATTTGGTGAAAATCAGATAGCAGGCGCTCCTCAACCGGTTCTTGCTATAATATATAAGTATGGCGCGGCAGGAAAATCAAGGAAATATTGCCGAAAAATTGTAATCGTCATGAACGGCGATGTATCGGACTGATTTATCTTTTTCACAATAATTATATTTTTGACTGATAAAAACGGAAACTAAATGCGGCGATTACCCTTACCCATGGTAAGCGCCTGAGGCGGAAGCGTCTTCTTGATGAAATCTTTACGGAGTACCTGGAGTGCTGGAACAAAACAATCCGGAAAATTAAGTCCATACCGGCGGACGCGGACGTATGGCAAGAGAAGGAGGTTTCCATGCTGGCTTCGCAAGATCATATTGGCATACTAAAATCAGGAGCGGGGAATTGGAATAAATGGAGAGAAGAGAACAAAACCACCAAGCCGGAACTTGAATTTGCGTACCTTCGGTCAGCCGACCTCGGAGGAGCCAACCTTGCGGGAGCTTACCTTGATAGCGCTTACCTTCGGGGTGCCTATCTTCGTGGAGCTGACCTTGCGGGAGCCAACCTTGCGGGCGCCAACCTTGAGGGTGCCGATCTTGCGGGAGCCCGCCTTGGGGGAGCCAACCTTGAGAGGGCCAACTTTGGGAAAGCCTCCCTTCGAGAAGCCTCCCTTGAGAACGCTCACCTTTATTCCGCCAATTTTGCGGGAGCTGACCTTGCGGGCGCCGACCTTACGGGAGCCAATCTTGAGGGCGCCGACCTTGGGAAAACCGACCTTCGGAAAGCCTCCCTTGAGAGAGCTCCCCTCTATTCTGCCAATCTTGGGGGCGCCAATCTCGGGGGAGCCCGCTTTGCGGGAGCCAACCTTGCGGGAGCCAACCTTGAAGCAGCCAATCTTGAGGGCGCCGATCTCAGCAAAGTTACCTCATTTTACAAGGCAAAACTTGATCCGGGCATTCTCTCCAAAATCAAGGCCGAATGGCCTGAAAAACTCGCAACTTTTTGGGATGATACAAAAAAAGAATGGATTATCGATACTACTCTTCTTGAGAAGGTCAAGTCAACTGATTGGCATGGGTGGCCAGAGGGAAAAGATCACGGTAAATAACTTCTTTGCCAATAACGATTTCAGCTATAGTTCTTCGAAGACGGAACCTCCCGCGACTCAACCCACGGGGACCGGGTCGCGAACATAGATGCTTTCAGGTCCTTTTTATCGGTATGCACCCTTGAGGCTGGCCTCCAGAAAAAACGCGAGGGATCAACGAAAATCCCGGAAGCTCCCCGTCAGAAACCCCTTTTTATTTTTTTACACAGTAATTATTTTTAGTAAGTATAGGTAAATATGAAGAAACGGGAAAATTAAGCCGATACTGGCCGATGCGGACGTATAGCAAGAAAGGGGAGGGATCGATGCTGGCTTCGCAGGATCATATTGACATACTAAAATCAGGAGTGGGGAATTGGAATAAATGGAGGGAAGAAAACAAAAGCACCAAGCCCGCACTTGAATTTGTTTACCTTGAGAAAGCCCACCTTGAGAAAGCCAACCTCGTAGACGCCTATCTTCAGGGAGCCGAGCTCTGGGGCGCCAACCTCGGGGGGGCCGACCTGCGGGGCGCCAACCTGCGGGGCGCCAACCTTGCGGGCGCCCACCTTGGGGGAGCTAACCTTGAGGGAGCCCATCTTGAAGGAGCCAACCTCGGGGGAGCCAGCCTTGAGGGGGCCGACCTCAGCAAAGTTAAATCATTTTACAAGGCAAAACTTGATCCGCATATTCTATCCGAAATCAAGGCCAAATGGCCTGAAAAGCTTGCAACGCTATTGGATGTTCGATTGATGGATTGGGTTATCGATGTCGCTCTTCTTGAGCAGGTCAAGAAACCCGATTGGAATGGGTGGCCCGATGACGAAGATCAAGGAAAATGACTTCTATGGCGGCATGCGGGTCTCAGTCGGAGACCGGTAGCTCGTGGTCCGCCGAATCGAAATATTCCGTTTCGTTGTTATATTTCGTTATCTGCTGAAAAATTATCCCGGTGACGGCTTTCCACAGGTAGGTACTGAAACGGAACTTTTTGTATTCCCCGGTTTTCGTCCTATAACGTAGTTTGTAACTGTGGATTTTTACAGAGGCCAGCAGAACGCATTCCTGAAGAATATCCTCCCCAAATTCTCTGATTTTTGACGAATGCAACGTGGTTTCAATTCTGAAAATGAAGAAACCCAGCAGGTGCAATTGAAGTTTCTGGCGGGCCGGAATATCTCCATTTTTAGCAAGGGAGATCAGCTTTCGCTCTTCCGGTAAAGGAAGCATCGTATGGACCGATGCGGTTTTTTTAAACTGGGGAAAAAGTGGCGGCATTAAAATGAAAATAAAATTGGAGCGCCCTGCCGTTTATCCAAGCGGGCCCCTTGTGTTTTAATCCCGCGCGAAGGAGAGCACCCGGACCGATGCGGCGCCGGCATGAAGCAGCGCTTGGGCAGCAGCGCCGGTGGTCGAGCCGGTCGTCATTACGTCGTCGATGAGGAGGAGTGTTGCTCCCTGAATCCTTGCCGACGAGCCCGAAGGTACGGCAAATGCGCCTATCATATTTTTCCGGCGCGATCTCCGGTTCAGGCTGGTCTGCGTAGCGGTCTTGCGAATTCTCTCAATAGTTCCGTCAAAAAGGGGCAATGTTTTCGCTTCCGCAACGCCTCGAGCCAGATAATCGGCCTGGTTATATCCCCGTTTCCGGCGACGGGAGGAGTGAAGGGGGATCGCGACGACGCCGTTGATGCCGTCGAAAAAATCCGGTGTGGCAAGACGGGCAAACCGCAAAGCAAGATCAAATGCCAAGCGCTTCTTCCCGCGGTACTTTACGTGGTGGAGCACGGAGCGGACCGGGGCGTCGAAATCGAAAAACGAATACGCGCGATCGAAAGGGAAATCGAAACCGTCCCTGCATTGACAGGGACCGAACGTTCGGTTCACGGCGCAGCGGGGACAGGGATCACGATTGCGGTAGTTTTCAATCAGGGCGGTTTCGCACTCGCCGCAGAGCCACCGTTCATCTCGAGGACGGGGCTCGTCGCACACGATGCAGAGAGCAGGAAAAAGGTAGTCGGTGGCTCGCTGCAGAAAATCAAAGGAGGCGCGCTTCATGGCATGAACGGTTCTCCCTTTTCTATGTTGAGCGATGCGTGTCCTTGAACTCTTCGCCTTTACCATCTGTAATACTCGAAACCTCCGGCGGCTGGGGCTTGAAAAGCAGGCCGCGCAGAATCAGTCCCGAAAATATAATAAAGAACAGGATGCAGAAGATCTGGTTGTGGCTGAAGCCGCCAAGGCGCTCGTCGGGAGCGTAGAACCGGGAAAAATCCACCAGGAAGCGAATCACCGTGTACATGAGCCCGGCGAGATAAAAGAGGAAACCGGTAAACGGCTTTTTTTTGCCGATAAAAAGCACGGTAAAAAAGATGAGAAATCCGCCGACCGACTCAAAGAGTTGCGATGGGTAGAGCGCGACCGCATGCATGTCGTGCTGATAAATCCCTGCGGCGCTCGAAATCGGAAAACTGACTCCACAGTGGTCGGTCGGCGCTCCGTAACAGCAGCCGTTCATAAAGCAGCCGACCCTCGTCAACATGACTCCGAGGCCGAACGCCGGCGCGACGGCATCGGCGTAGGGAAGAAACGGCAGCCGCTTGACCCGGAAGTAGATGATCGATGCGATCAGCGCACCGATAAAGCCTCCGTACATGACCAGCCCGCCGATGCCCACCATGCCGTCATGAAACGGGTTGATAATCGATACCAAGTCACCCCGGAACTCATCGTAGTGGAGAATCACATAGTAGGCGCGCGCACCGATGATGGCCGAGAGGATCAGCCAGATCCCGATGTCCGCAATGACATCCGGGTTGAGACCATTTTTTTTTGCTATGGCGGAAGCCAGCAGGATGCCGAACAAAAACGACAGCATCAGCATGAACCCATAGGAGTGTATGGGAAAATTAAGTATATGAAACAATACCGGATGCATAGAAGCTCTCTCCCTGAATACCTGGCTCTACTGCCCTGAATTGACGAAAAAATAATTTCTGCGGTTCTCTCCCGGTGGAGTTGCAGTCATTCCGACACCGCCGCAACGATATCTGCGGGGGTGTCGGCAAGAAGCCGTGCGCCGCTTAAACACAGCTCCCGACGCGAACGGAAACCCCAGGTGGCGCCGATGGCAAACATCCCGGCACTGCATGCGGTTTTCATGTCCACATCGCTGTCGCCTGCGAGAACAAACTCGGATGGAGGTATGCCTGCGGATGCCGCGATGTGCATTGCGCCCGCGGGATCGGGCTTGAGCTGGAATCTGCCGCCTCCGAGAACAAAATCGAACGTGTTGTCGCCGAAAAAATGGGAGACCATGGTCAAAACGAGTTCATGCGCCTTATTCGAGAGCACGGCGCAGCGAATACCGCGCTGCCGCAGGGCGGCGAGCATCGCAGGGATGCCCTCGTAGGGCAAGGTCCGGCGCGCCCACGCTTCCGTATATAGTTCACGCATGACGGCAAGGCACGTATTAACGGTCGCTTCGTCGCATCGGTCGGCCGGAAGCACTCGAGCCGCGAGCATATCAAGCCCCATGCCGACAACGTCGCGATACCGGTCGGTCGGCCATGCGGGGAACCCCAGCCTTTGCAGGGCGCCATTCATTGAGTCGGCGATGTCGTCGAGCGTATTGAGAAGCGTTCCGTCGAGATCGAAAATCGCGGCCTTGAATTTCATGGGAATCGCTTCTCCGGATACCCGGCGCTTTTCAGCGCGGCAATTTCGCGCGACGTAAGAGGGCGAACCGCACCGGGCCTGAGGTCGGCGAGCCGCACCGAAGCGAAGCGGATGCGGATGAGGCGCATTATTTTATAGTCAAGTTTCTCGAACATGCGGCGAAGCTGTCGATTTTTCCCTTCGTAGAGATCGACTTCGTATTCGAACTTCCCCGACGGCAGGGTGCGCACTTCGCCGGCGTGGAGAACCTGACCTTCGGATTCGATGCCCGTCCCGAGCCGGTCTTGGTCCTCTCTTGTCAAAGCACGATCGAGCATCACATGGTATACCTTCTTTATGTTGTAACGGGGGTGGGTGAGGGCATGGATCAGGCTGCCATCATTGGTAAAAAGCAATAGCCCCTCCGAGTTGCAATCAAGCCGCCCCACGTAATTCAGGTGGTCGGCCGTAACCCCGACGTCGCGCATCGCATCGTACACGGTTGGGCGCCCTTCGGGATCCTGGCGCGTGACCATGACCGATGCCGGCTTGTGAAAAGCGATGTATTCGAGATGCCGGACCGGTTTGAGCGAGCGTCCGCAATAGGCGACCGCGTCGGAGGGTGAAACGCGGGTTGCGAGGTTGGTTACTTTGCTGCCATTGACATACACGTGGCCGCTGCAAATGAGCTCGTCGCATTTCCGGCGGGCGCCGAGCCCGCACTGGGCAAGGTACCGGTTCAGCCGGATGGCGTCGGACCGGGGCGTTTCACTGTTGTTCATGGTCGCTATCGGATCGTTACTGGTCATAAGGTAAGAAGCTCTTCAACCGCGTCGATGACCGTCACCGCTACCCCGCTCTGCATCCCGATTCTCGCGGCGCTGTAGCCGTCAAGAGTGGATCCCGCATAATTGAACATGACCGCCGGCAGGAGTACGCCCTCGATGCAGCCGGCTCGTTTTGCCGTTGCAATGACGCGCAGGACGTCGGCTGCACCGATAAGGCCGGCGACCGTTACCGATTCGCCCATGAATCGATTGAGAATCGGGGCGGCTTCCACAGTTATGCCGGGACAAAGACGCCCAATTTCCTGCGCTATTCCATTGAGAAAAGGAAACGCCGAGACCGATGTTGCAAGAAAATACCTTCTCTTTGCTCCTGTTCGCCGCGAAGGAGAGGGCTGCCGTCGAAATTGCCGCTTGGCCCTGTTCCACGAATCGAGCAGTCGGCGCACGAGTCCGACGCCGTTTTCGATCTGCGGATAGTCTTCGTAATAGCTCGCAGGCGGTATGGGGAGACCAGCCTTGAGCAGGAGCTCGTCGGCCAGGAACACCCTGCGTAAGCCACGTTTTTTTTGGTCGAGATCGCTGATGTGGCCGACCATGGAACAGATTTCGCCGGCGACCTGGCGGTCAACCGGCGGCAACGGAAAAGTGCGGAAACGGGTCAACCCGACCGGCACCACCGCCACCGAAAGCAGGCAGTCGCGGAGCGAAAGAAGATCGCGCAGCGTCTGTTTAAGCACTGCACCATCATTATACCCCGGGCAGACCACGATCTGCGTATGCAGCCGGATGTCGTTTCCGCACAGGAGCCGCAACTGCTCCATGATATCCGGAGCACGCCGGTTGCCGAGCATGGTCCGGCGTATCCTTGAATCGGTAGCATGGACCGAGATGAAAAGCGGAGACAAGCCGAGCCGCAGGATTTTCCGCAAATCGGCCTCCCGCGCTCCCGCGAGCGTGACATAGTTGCCGTTGAGAAAGGAGTGGGTCAGGTCATCATCCTTTATGTAAAGCGTCGACCGCAGACCCGGCGGCATCTGGTCGATGAAACAGAAGATGCAACGGTTCGCGCAGCGCCGGATCGTTTCAGGCCCGAACTCGACGCCAAGCGCAGCGCCCGCTTTCCGCGTTATGTCGAGGTTCCGGACCCTGCCGCGGCGTAAAACCTCGAGACGGAACTCGGGTGCGGCAGCGTAGAAACGCAGGTCAAGTTCATCATCGATTGGATAACCGTCAACGGCCATGATGCGGTCGCCCGCACGAAGGCCCTCCTTATGGAGCGGTGACGACGTTTCCAACCGCGTGACCAGGATTCCTGTCATTTTTGTCATGGGATATTAAACATCGGGGTTGGAAGCGTCGTGCGAAACGAAACGGTGCGGTAGCCAACATGGAACGCTGAGTCAGAAACATCGAACCCTGACCTGCACGTGTGAACCACCGTCCGGGGGAAGTTACAGGAAGAGATCTTTGACTTTTGACCAATTGGTTTTGGTCGTCGGGGCGGTGTGCGCAATGAATTTCTGCGTATTTGTTGGCGATATGGTAACGCCGGTAACTGCGCCCGCTGAATTAACCGTTCCTGGTGAAGCGCCCTGCTTTACCGTCGAGTTGGCCGATTGAGCGTAGACAAGTGCCGCCGCTGCGCTTACCATGATCAGCAATTTAATGCACTTTTTCATATTATCATGCACTTCCCGATAGTTCCCTGAGGAAGGTACTGCTGATAATATAATAATTATTTAAAGGAGGCGCAAACTTTTTTTTGCATGCATTCGATGTCGTGCTTTCGAATACGGCTGTAAGCTTCCAATTATTGCAATCCCGATGTATTTTTAGCAACCAAACGTCGGGGTGTAGCGCAGCCTGGTAGCGCACGTGGTTTGGGACCACGTTGTCGCTGGTTCGAATCCAGTCACCCCGACCATTTACGTTAATCAATAGCGCAAAGTGCGAGCTCCTCGTCCTTCAAGCTTTATGCGCCCTTAGCTCAGTTGGATAGAGCTACGGATTTCTAATCCGTCGGTCGTGGGTTCGAATCCCGCAGGGCGTACCATCCAAAACCCTCGAAAAACTGCAAATTTGAGCACTTTCGGGGGTTTTTTATGGGAACTATATATTTAAGTCCCTTTTACAGCAATAACCGAGCAAAAACACATCTCTTATGGAGGTCTTCCCTAAAAAAACTCAATATTTTCCGCTTTTCAGAGGAGTTTGATGTTTGAGTATGCTTCCGAATTTAACCAAGGGAGTTAAGTATATAAGTCCCAAACAAAGGCTTGGTACACTTATTAGGGAGCCTCCTACAACAAGGGGCGGACAGGATGCGCGGCGCTCTGGTCCGTCGCATGGAGAAAGGCGCTGACCCCTGTCCGGGGGAGTTGCTTGAAGGCTTGCCTGAGGCTGCTACCCCGTGCCAGGAAGCGGCGCCTTATAAGCGGTTGCCTTGGGCGCGAAGTGCGCGAGCCGCCCCGCGCCGCGTTGCAGTCGAGCGGCGCCGCAAGGCGAAGACGTGCACCACGCAGCGCCCCTCCTAAGCGTTTTTTTCCCAATGCCACCCCGAACGAAGTCTTTATAACTCGGGACCATATCAGGGAGGGGCGGTCATCGTGCACCCAGTTTTGGTTTCTGTTTCTTGACAAACGCCTTGGACAGTGTCCAAGATGAGGGGGTTTTGGAGGGTAAATCGGGGTTTTCAGGTATTGAAGCGTAGTATGGAGGGAAATAAAAAAACCCTCAGAAATGCCTTTTCCCTTCGAAATTCAGCACTTTTAAGGGTTTGTATTGGTAGCGGGGTCAGGATTTGAACCTGAGACCTTTGGGTTATGAGCCCAACGAGCTACCGGACTGCTCCACCCCGCGATTGTTTCCCCTGCATCACCTTAGTGGCATAAAATACTTTAAGCCCCGGGTATCGTCAAGGCACTGGTCTTACCTATTTTTTCTTCTCCTTCAATTTAATCGGCTTCATCATAGAGCGAAGGGAAAAACTCCTGCGGCGACCGCGGCCGCACCCGAACTTCGCGGCAACGCTCCGCCACTACCTCGCCCGGAGGCGCATGCCGTCGCTTGTGGACAAATCTCGCCTCGGTAACATGGACACCGGCATAGGAGGTATGTTTTGCGTTGGAAAACCAAACCGCGAGGGATGCGGCTTTTTCAATTATTTCATGCGGAACCGCAATGGAGCCTTTAGGCCGGCGGACAATGACATGTGATCCGGGGTGACCGATAACATGGAGCCACATATCCTGCGACTTGGCAAACCGTGTGGACAATTCGTCATTCTGGGTGTTGTTCTTGCCGACAAATACCTCCCACCGATCGAAGGAGAAATGGCGATAGGGAACCTTGGTTATCCGTGCCGGCCCTGCTTCTGAACTGCGATGCACCATGCCAGCGGCAGGCATGCCGAGCAAGTTTTCAATGCGAACGATACATGCGCGCGTTACCTCATCATCGGCAGCCACGAACGCTGATTCCAGCTCCCGAAGCAGGTTCTCATGTTCACCGATTGCCGCCTCGGTTTCAGTGACCTTTTTTCGATTGATCTCCTCTCCGCGAGATCCCTTCCTGGCCTTTTTGTAAAACAGTTCCGCGTTCCCGCGATAATCAAATTTTGGGTTAAGCGAAATTTCTTCAATTTGCTGCGAATGCACATTGCGTATGAGCGTCTTCGCCGACCCTCGCGGCGCCTGCCCGGGATCGGCCAGAAGAGAATCGGCGACTTGGCGATACCACTCCGCACGATCGGTCTCTATGAGTTCCTGGAGCTGTTTTTCATGTTTCCGATAAAGGGTCTTCAGAGCTTTTGCCAGCAAAGTTTTCAGGATAGCTCCATAGTCTTCCCTTTGCAGTCGTTCCGATTCAGACATTTCTCGACTTTCATACATCGGCAACATGAAGAGCCTCCTGTTGCATCGATACCATCGCTGATAGAGAAAAAAAATAACGACCGACATCGCAGGGTCATCAATGATGAAAAATACCCTCGGTGCGATCGAATGCGGCGGACCCGATGCCCGGCCGAATGAGTTGACAGGCAATCGACAGCGGAAAAAACATATTACCGAATACGATTGCACCAATCTGCGCTTAGAACTTGAGCTATGGACCGACTCCAAGCATTGTGTCGATCACCCGCAGGATTATCCCCTGCTTAAATCCCGGACATCCCCTCCCGGCACAAGGGCGCCTGTCACAATCTCCGCAATCCACGTCCCTTCCTTTTCACCATCGAGGTTGTTGTATTTTCTTATATTATAATCATCTTACGGAGCGTCTGATGTCGCTTCACTTCGAAAAATATCCCTTTACGCCCGTGCTTGGCTGGTCGATCTCGCGAAACGAAGTCTTTGAAAAGTGCAAGCGCCAGTACTTTTACACGTATTACTCGAAATACGTGCAGGAAGTCCCGCACTTCAAACTCTCGATGCTCCGCGAACTGACCTCAATGCCGCTCGAAATCGGTAATGTCGTGCATGATGTCATAGAGGTCTTTCTCAGGCGGCTGCAGAAAAGCGACAGTGACATCGACGAACAACGGTTTTTCTCCTATGCCCGCCAAAAGGCCGACGAATATTTTTCAAAAAAAACCTTCCTCGAAACTTATTACCTTTACACCGAAGCTATCGACCGGGAAAAAGCCTTCGCAAAAATTGAGTCATGCCTGCATAACTTTATAGGTTCCCCTTGCTACAGCTGGATTTATATGAAAGCCATACGGAACAAGGAGGACTGGATGATCGAACCCGATGGGTTCGGGGAGACTCGACTCGATGGCATGAAAGCGTACTGCAAAATGGATTTTCTTATGCCGGTCGGCGATGAAGTACATATCCTCGATTGGAAAACGGGTCTAAAAGATCCGGCCAAGCACGGGGCGCAACTCAAGGGGTATGCAGCTGCCGCCGCGCACAATTTCGGCATTCAATGGGAGCGGATCTTTCCGAAAATCGTGTATCTTTCTCCTTCCTATGTTGAATACGAATTGCGGCTCGATCGCGACGGGTATGAGGCGCTCATGGCTACGGTCCGCGACCAGACGCAGAAAATGCTCTCCTTCTGCAGCAATGCCGAAGAGAATATCCCCCGCCAGATGGAAGAGTTCCCGATGTCGCCTTCTCCTTCCGTTTGCAAGCAATGCAGGTATCAGGAGCTGTGTTTTCCTGACAATAAAGATCTTTCGCCGACAATCTGAGCAAAGGCCCTCCGGTCGGGGCACTAATGGAAATGCGTAAAAAAGAAAAATTTGTTTATTTCGACACGACATTTCTCCATTATGGCGAAGATTTGCGTGGAATCCCCCAAGTAATCCTACAACTCGTGCGATTAATTCTTGAATGTAATGATCTGGGCGGAATTATGTTCATTACTACAAGACGATCTTACGATCGGTTCCTTCATCCGCTCGGAGTTCCCATTAATCGGGTCGAGAGAATTCCGATGATTCCTTTTATCACGGATATTCGACTTCATGGTGTAGCATGTAACCTGCGATACTGGAAAGTTAAAAGAAAAGCTTCATTTATTATTCATCCTGAATATCGGACTGTTTTGAAAACCGCCGTCCGGCAACTTGTTTTATATTATGATTTTATCTTTCTCGACGATTTTTCAACCGTGAAATCTTCTTTTCCATTAAAAATAATCGGTAAGAAACTCTATCGTCGTTATATTCAATACAAACTCTCCATTTCATGTGGGGCGTACTATAAAATTTCAATAAGCAATTATTCTAAACAACAGTTACTTCGATTATTCCCTTCTCTAGTACCATCGTCTGTTGAGGTTCTTTATCTCGGATCCCGGATATCACATACAAAAAATATTGCATCAAAAAATCCCCCTTCAGACGATATTCTGAACTTCCTATGCGTAGGCGGCATCGATGATCCGCGAAAAAACATTTTCAACCTCATCAAAAATCTTATTGATATTGCAGGAGGGAGACATTTTTATCTTCATCTTGTAGGGAAATGCTCTTCTCCATATCGAAAAATCCTTTCGTCTTTGATTGATTCTTTGTCTCTTGATAAATCAGTATTATTTCATGGGGTAGTTCCGGATATTTTACTAAATGACTTATACGATCAAATTGATTTCCTCCTATTTCCAAGCCTCGCCGAAGGATTCGGGCTTCCCGTAATCGAAGCGATGGCGCATGGAGACATTGTTTGTGCATTTAATAATTCATCAATCCCTGAAATCGGAGGCGATGCGATAATAATTGCGGGAAATAATGATTTTGTTCAGTGGGGAAAACAAATCAGCTCTCTCATGCACGATCCGGCCGCTTATCGTCTCTTGTCGCGTAAAGCCATAGAAAGAGCCGCGTTATTTTCGGAGGATCGAATGTTCGAGCGGTATAAAACTTATTTCATGACCACTGTGACGAAAAACTGACTCGGAATGACATGGTTTCTTCCAGACACTCTTTCTTTTTTCCGAGGGATCTTCGATGCCTAATCCTCTTCTCTCCATTATCGTTCTCAATTGGAATGGAGAAACCATTTTCCCTGCTTGTCTTGAATCCCTTGAGAAAACAGAATACCCCGCTTATGAGGTAGTATTTTTTGATAATGGGTCTACTGACAATTCTGTCCGCCTGGCACGTGATTTTCAAGGCATCAAAATAATTGAAAATAAAGCGAATTTGGGTTATGCAGCAGGCAATAATCGCGCGTTTCAATCCATTTGCAACAGCAGTAAATATGTGTGCTTTCTCAATAATGATATTGTGGTAACCCCCGCTTGGTTGAATGATCCTATTTTTTATATGGAAGAGCACAACGCCATCGGGGCAATTGCCTGCAGGAATATGAACTATCCGAATCGAAAAATAATCGATGGGCTTTATCATTATATACGGCCTTTTTTTGCTTTGGCCCGGTTCGGACGTGGTTTGCCGTATATCCTTGACCCGCTTTACAGCGAACCGGGTTTCGTGATGAGCGCACTCGGCGCCTCTGCCATATACCGGACGGATTTATTTCTTTCTCTTGGCGGTTTTGATGAATCTTTTTATTCGTATTACGAGGATGCAGATTTATGTATGCGAATCAATAATAATGGTTTTCGATGTTTATACGTTCCCAACGCGATTGTTTATCATCACGATCAAGCCTCTTTTCGAAAAAAAGCCAATGCTGCTTTTTATTATAGTTTCCGTAATGAATTGATATTTTTTAAAAAGAACTTTCCTCCTTTATTCCTTTCCAGGTATTTGAAAAAAATGTTGCTTGAAAATCTTCGAATACTTAAGTCCTGCATTTTTGGATCTAACGATTTGAGAACCTTTTTACGTGCCAGGAAGGATTCACTGGCAATGCTGAAAAATTATCATTTCATTGATACTTGCCGGGCATTCGATGCCCCTTATATTAATCAGCTTATTCTCGAGAAAAAGGTCTTATTTCGGAATTCATTGCAGTAATTTCTCCATGGATAATCTCGGTGGTATTTTTCCAATCATAACGATTCAAGACATCCATTCGATGGCTCAAATATATTTTCCTGTCGAATTCAGCCTGGAAAATCTTTCGTATCGTTTTGGCGATGTCAACCGGATTCCGGGGATCAAAATAAAGGGCTGTTTGACCACAGATTTCCTCCATGACCGTGTTTTGGGAGGTTAAAACAAGACAGTCCAGAGATAGTGCTTCGAGAACCGGCATGCCGAAACCCTCGTAAAGAGAGGGAAAAATCAAAGCTTTGCATTTACAATAATTTTCAATTAATCGATGCTCGTCGATAAATCCCAGAAAAGTAACCTGTTTGTTAATCGGACTTCGAGATAGGTACTCTTTAATATCCCGATTACGCCAGCCCTCGGGCCCCGCTATCTGGAGTTCAATCCGTAATCCCGCTTCAGCAAGACATTCCAACGCTTTTATTACATTCAGCAGATTTTTCCGGGGTTCAAAATTACCGGCGAAGAAGAGGAATTCAGACCTCGTTTGTGCAGAATAATTTTCAGGCAACGTTTTCTGCCATCTCCCGCAAGCGGCAATGATAATCCTTTTTCTTGCAATTGCAGGGAAGTATTGTCTGATCTCCTTAGAAATGAAGTCTGAAATAACCATAATAAGGTCGGCTCGTTTTAAAGAATTTGGAATGAGAAGCCGGCACCTTCGCAAATGCGCTTTATCAAAGGTCTCGGGAACCCTGATAAAACCAAGATCATAAATGGTCAGCAGAACCCGGATCTTTTTCGAAATAAATCGAGGAACGAAAAAAGCCGGCGACCATACTATTTCAATTTTGTTTTTCCTCACAAAATAAGGAAAAATGAATTGAAACCAAAGTGTTTGCGAACCGAAGAATTTTGGCAACTTGATGATAACCTTTTGCCATTTAGGATTAATAATTTTATAGTCAGAGGGAAATCGTTCAAAAAGAAAATATTCCCCATGCTTATCGATGTCCTGAAGATTATCCAGAATGCTCCTAATATAGAGCTGTATTCCTGAATGCCCCTCAGCAAATGCGGTAATATCAATGCCGATTCTCACGCTTTATATCTCCATCAGGTTTCTACTCAATCTTCTTCAAATTCAGACCGTCAATAAAATAATTCTTTTCAGGCGTCGAAAAATTCCGTGTTGGAGTCCCGGAAAATTTGAACACAACAATGGCCATATCTTCTCCTACCGGGAATTTTATAAAATGTGTATATTTAGTAGGCGACATGCCGGGTTATACGCTCGTACCTTGTTGCCGGAGCGACATAATGCATAATGTCACAATCACAATTATCACTTTTGACGTCTCTTTAATTCAACGACACTAATGTTATTGCATCCGATTCTCAAAAAAACCTCCATCATCACCGAAAGCTGTTCGGAAATGTTTTTTACCTCTATATTTTTCAGGGTCTTAATTACCTTCTCCCGCTAATTACCATCCCCTATTTATGGGACTTATATACTTAACTGTACGTCTTCAAAAGGTTTTGGACAGAAGTTTGTTTAAGTTAAGAGATAGTTCTGGTGTTTGTAATATACTCCTGGTTGTTTAGATTTACAATCTTTTTTTCAAATAACGCCCGCCTCAGC
>Ga0187851_10000711_pt1 | contig 33397 bp, 25 predicted proteins | sample June2016WEW_6_10_FD_132997 | JGI IMG/M metagenome (GOLD analysis project Ga0187851, IMG submission 132997) | Peatland microbial communities from SPRUCE experiment site at the Marcell Experimental Forest, Minnesota, USA - June2016WEW_6_10 | ecosystem: Environmental > Terrestrial > Soil >...
CGGCCGCGGCCAGCGCCATGGCGAGTCCCGCGACCCTGCCCGCCGCATTCATCACGCGAGGATGGGCTGCACCACGCTTCCCGCCACGTCCGTCAGGCGGAAGTCCCGCCCGTTGAACCGGTAGGTTAGCTTCGTGTGGTCGAATCCCAGGGCGCGAAGGATCGTAGCGTGAAGGTCGTGCACATGGACCTTGTCCTTAACGGCCTCGGCCCCGAACTGGTCCGTCGCGCCGTAGACCGTGCCGCCCCTGATCCCGCCGCCCGCGAGCCAAACCGAGAAGGCCCGGGCGTCGTGGTCGCGGCCCGGGTTTTCATAGCCGTTGCGGTCCCGTGTCGGCTTCCTTCCGAACTCGCCGCCCCAGAGGACGAGCGTCGTTCCGAGGAGCCCGCGCTGCTTCAGGTCCGCCAGGAGCGCCGCGACCGGCTGGTCGATCTCCTTCGCCTTCTTCGTGATCCGCTCCTGGAGGTCCTGGTGGTGGTCCCACCCGTCGTGCCAGACCTGCACGAACCTGACGCCCCTCTCGACGAGCCGGCGGGCCAGCAGGAGCTGGTTGCCCTGGGGCGTCCTCCCGTAGGCCGCGCGCACCTCGGCCGGCTCCTTGTTCAGGTCGAACGCGTCGGTCGCCGCGGCCTGCATCTTGAACGCGATCTCGTAGGACTCGAGGCGCGTCTCGAGAACCTGGTCGCGCTGGAGCTCGCTCGACCGCATCTCGTTGAGCTTCTCGACGAACTCCATCTGCCGGCGCTGCTCCCGCGCCCCGACGTAGGGGTTGCGGATGTTCTGGATCATCTGCTGCACGTTCGCAGCCTGCGTGTTGACGCTCGACCCCTGGAATACGCCCGGCAGGAACGCGGAGCCGTAGTTCGCCGCGCCCCCCGACGGCAGCCCGCCGCTGCGCAGCGCGATGAATCCCGGAAGGTTCTGGTTCTCGGTCCCGAGCCCGTACACCACCCACGAGCCCATGCTGGGCTTCGAGATGCGCAGCGAGCCGGTGTTCATGAACACCGTCGCGACCTCGTGCGCGGGGATGTCCGTGTACATCGAGCGCACGACCGCCATGTCGTCCACGTGCTGTCCGATCCCCGGGAAGAGCTCGCTCACCTCGATTCCCGACCGCCCCATCGGGGTGAACTTGAACGGGGAGCCCATGGCGACCCCGCCGTCGGAGAGGCTCGTGCCGTCCATGCGCACGAGCTCCGGCTTGGGGTCCCAGGTGTCGATGTGCGAGGGCGCGCCCTGGGCGAAGATGTGGATGACGGCCTTCGCCGTCGCCGGCAGGGGCGGCGGCCGCGGCGCCAGGGGGTTTGCGCCCGGCGGCGGACCCTCGCCCGCCCCGGGTCCCGAGACCAGCTCTGCAGGATCGAGCATCGTCGCAAGGCCGAGGGCCCCCAGGCCCATCCCCACCCGGTTCAGGAATCTCCTGCGCGTGAGAAAATAGTCCTCGGGATTCGTGGACACGCCACGGCAGGGGCACTCGCGGGTCGTCGGCTCGTCGGGCATAACGGGATTGAATGGGCAATTTGGTGCAAACTAATGACGGAATCAAGTGACGTTCAACGGGGACGGCGGTTTCAGCCGGTTTCCGATGTTTCCAGTTGATACGCAGCAGGCCCTGGTTACGTTCTGGCCATCCTCGTTTAGGAGAGCCCGGGGCGCCGGGCTGAGATGGCGGCGCGATCAGCCGTCAAATCCTCGGAACCTGATGCGTCTCGCACCGCCGTAGGGAAAACAGGACCAGCCGCGGAAGGCGGAGGGATCTGTGGCCCGGCCGACGGAACGGGCCGCGGCCGCAACACACTCCCCCACATGTCCCAATCGACTGAAGCCGCCCCCGCCGGCCACCGCCTCTTCCCCGCGTCCCGCCGGGTCTACATCGCCGGAGCCCGCGCAGGCGTGCGCGTCCCGATGCGCGAGATCGCCCTGTCCGCCACCCACCTGCCGAGCGGCGCCGAGGTCCCGAACGAGGCCGTCCGCGTGTACGACACCTCCGGGCCCTGGGGCGACCCCGCCTTCCACGCCGACCCGGCGGTCGGGCTCCCCGCGCTGCGCTCCTCTTGGATCGGCGAGCGGGGCGACGTGGAGGAGATCCCCGGCCGGGGCGTCAAGCCGATCGACGACGGCTACCTCTCGCAGGGCCACCTGGAGAAGGCGCAGGACGAGGGCCGGCGCAACCCGATCAAGTTCTTCAACCGCAGCGACCGCCGGACGCTCCGGGCGAGGCCGGGCAGGCAGGTGACGCAGCTCGCGTACGCCCGCAGGGGGATCGTCACCCCCGAGATGGAGTTCGTGGCGATACGCGAGAACGCGAGACTCCAGCGCGCCGCGGGCCCCATGGAGCCCACGGTGGCGGGCCCCCGCGACTCGCTGTGGCGCCAGCACCCCGGCCGCAGCCTCGGCGCGTCGATCCCCGGGGAGATCACCCCGGAGTTCGTCCGCGACGAGGTCGCCCGCGGGCGCGCGATCATCCCCGCCAACATCAACCATCCCGAGCTGGAGCCCATGGTGATCGGCCGCAACTTCCTCGTTAAGATCAACACGAACATCGGCAACTCGGCTGTCGCCTCGTCGATCGACGAGGAGGTCGAGAAGATGCGCTGGTCGGTCAAGTGGGGGGGCGACACGCTGATGGACCTCTCGACGGGAAGGAATATCCACCAGACCCGGGAGTGGATCCTGCGCAACTGCCCCGTGCCCGTCGGGACGGTGCCCATCTACCAGGCGCTCGAGAAGGCAGGCGGGCGCCCCGAGGAGCTGACCTGGGAGATCTTCCGCGACACCCTCATCGAGCAGGCCGAGCAGGGCGTCGACTATTTCACGATACACGCCGGCGTCCGGCTGAGGGCCATCCCGTCCACGGCCCGCCGGATGACTGGGATCGTGAGCCGAGGCGGGTCGATCATGGCCAAGTGGTGCCTGGCCCACCACCGGGAGAACTTCCTCCACGAGCGCTGGGACGACATCTGCGCAATCATGGCGGCCTACGACGTCTCGTTCTCGATCGGAGACGGCCTGCGCCCGGGCTCGATCGCGGACGCCAACGACGAGGCCCAGTTCTCGGAGCTGAGGACCCAGGGCGAGCTCACGGCGCGCGCGTGGGAGCTCGGCGTCCAGGTCATGTGCGAGGGGCCCGGCCACGTCCCGATGCACATGATCGCGGAGAACATGGAAAAGCAGCTAGACTGGTGCATGGAGGCCCCCTTCTACACGCTCGGGCCGCTCACGACCGACATCGCCCCGGGCTACGACCACATCACGAGCGCGATCGGCGCTGCGATGATCGGGTGGCACGGCACGGCGATGCTCTGCTACGTGACGCCCAAGGAGCACCTGGGCCTGCCCGACAGGGATGACGTGCGGGCGGGGGTCATCGCCTACAAGATCGCGGCCCACGCGGCCGACCTGGCGAAGGGCCACCCGGCAGCTCAGTACCGGGACAACGCCCTCTCCAAGGCCCGCTTCGAGTTCCGGTGGGAGGACCAGTTCAACCTCTCGCTCGACCCGGAGCGGGCCCGCGAGTTCCACGACGCCACCCTGCCCCAGGAGAGCGCGAAGACCGCGCACTTCTGCTCGATGTGCGGGCCGCAGTTCTGCTCCATGCGGATCACGGACGACGTCCGGCGCTACGCCGAGGAGCAGGGCCTCACGACCGAGGCCGCGCTCGAGGCCGGCATGCGGGCGAAGTCCGGGGAGTTCCGCGAGCGGGGCGGCGAGATCTACGTCGAGGCGGCGAAATGAGCGCCATCCTGCTGAACGACCGGCCCCACCCGCTGGCCGGGGCCGCCACGCTCCAGGGGCTCCTCCTCGAGCTCGGCCTCGCCGACCGCAGGGGCGTCGCCGCGGCGGTGAACGGGCAGGTCGTGCCCCGCTCGGAGTGGGCGTCTCGCTCCCTGGCGGAGAGGGACCGCGTGGTGGTGATCCGCGCCACCCAGGGCGGCTAGGCAGCCCCGCGCCACCCATGCAGATCGTCGTCGTCTCCCCCGAATCCAGGGACCCGCGCGAGCTCCCCGCAATGGAGGGGTTCTTCGCGGCCGGCCTGGAGCGCTACCACGTCCGCAAGCCCTCGTGGCCGGCCGCGGAGCTCGAGGAGTGGCTGCGGGCCGTGCCCGAGGGATGGCGCCCGAGGATCGTCCTGCACGAGCACCACCACCTCGTCGAGAAGCTCGGCCTCGGCGGCCGCCACGAAAAGGACGCCGGGGGCGCCGCCGCCGCCTCGCCGGCCGCGGCCAGCCGCTCGTGCCACGACATCGCGTCGCTGCGGCGCCACATCGGCGCCTACCCCACGATCCTTTTCGGGCCGGTCTTCCCCTCGGTGTCGAAGCCGGGGTACGGCCCCGCGCCCGGGCCGCCCTGGTACGAGCTCTGGGCGCTGCTCAGGCAGAGGGACCGCTCGGGGCGCCCGGGACCCGGGGGGCCGGCCCGCGTGCTCGCGATTGGCGGGATAACGGCCCAGAGGCTCGCGCGCTGCGCCGAGCTCGGCTTTGACGGGGCCGCGGTCCTCGGCGCGGTCTGGAACGACCCCGATCCCGCAAGGGCCCTTGCCGGGATCCTGCGCGAGGCGGCGAGACTGGAGGTCGCGCGCCATGCCGCTTGATCCGCGCAGGCGCTTCCCCGTGATGTGCCTCACCCAGGACGGGACCGGGCTCGCCCACGCCGAGCAGGCCGCACGCCTCTGCGCGGCCGGGGCGCGCTGGATCCAGCTCAGGATGAAGGGCGCGACCCGCGCCGCGTGGCTGGCGGAAGCGGCGGCCGCGGCGCGCGTATGCCGCCTGCACGGGGCCGTCCTCGTCGTGAACGACAGCGTCGACATCGCGCTCGAGTCGGGCGCCGACGGCGCCCACCTGGGCGGACTCGACGGCGACTGGGCCGAGGCGCGCCGGCTGCTCGGGGCGGACCGGATCCTTGGCGGGACGGTGGGCAGCGCCGCCGACGCCCGCCGGGCCGTGCGGTGCGGATGCCTGGACTACGCGGGCGTGGGCCCGCTGCGCTTCACCGCTACCAAGCGGAACCTGGCCCCGGTGCTCGGGCTCGACGGGGTCCGCGGGGTTGTCGGGGAGTTGGGGGGGATCCCCGCGTGGGTCATCGGAGGGGTCCTGCCGGCGGACCTCCCCGGCCTCCGGATGGCGGGCGCCGCCGGAGCGGCGGTCTCGTCGGGCCTGTACCAGGGCGGCCTCATCGAGGAGAACCTGCGCGAGTTCCTGGAGGCCTGGGCTCGGCCCGCGGAGGCCGTCCCCGATCGCGTTTCAATCCCATGAGCACAAAGCCGCTCGTCATCGCCGGCGTCGAGTTCTCGTCCCGCCTCTTTGTCGGGACCGGGAAGTTCAGCTCGGGCGAAGCCATGAGAAGGAGCCTCGAGGCCTCGGGCGCGCAGCTCGTGACCGTGGCGCTGAGCCGCGTCCGCACGGGCGGCGAGCAGGACGACATCCTCTCCTTCCTTGACGCCGGCCGCTTCCGGCTCCTCCCGAACACGTCGGGGACGCGCAACGCGCGCGAGGCCGTGCTTGCGGCCGAGCTTGCCCGCGAGGCGCTCGAGACGAACTGGCTAAAGCTCGAGATACACCCCGACCCGAAATACCTTATGCCCGACGCGGTCGAGACGCTCCAGGCGACTGAGCTCCTGGTCAAGCGGGGCTTCGTCGTCCTGCCGTACGTCCACGCGGACCCCGTGCTGTGCAGGCGCCTCGAGGAGGCCGGCGCCGCGGCGGTGATGCCCCTCGGCTCGCCGATCGGGAGCAACCTGGGCCTGGAGTCCAGGGCGTTCCTCGAGATCATCATCGCCCAGAGCCGCGTGCCCGTCGTCGTCGATGCGGGGCTTGGGGCCCCGTCCCACGCGGCGGCGGCGCTCGAGATGGGGGCCGACGCGGTGCTCGTTAACACGGCGATCGCGGCGGCGGCCGACCCGGTTGCGATGGCGGACGCCTTCCGGCTCGGCGTCGAGGCCGGCCGGGCCGCCTGGGAGGCGGGCCTCGCGAGGCGCGGGCCCGCCGGCGAGCCCGCGCTCGCGAGCGCGACCTCGCCCCTGACGGCTTTCCTCGGGGAGGAAAAACCGTGAGCTTCATCGACGCCTGGCGCAGGCACGACTTCGGGGACGTCGCCCGGGCCATCGCCTCGAAGGCGCCCTCGGACGTCCGGCGCGCGCTGGGCCGGGCCCGCGGGTCGGTCGACCTCGAGGACTTCGCCGCCCTGCTCTCCCCGGCCGCCGCGCCCTTCCTCGAGGACATGGCGCGGGCCGCGCATCAGTACACGGTCGAGCGCTTCGGGCGGACCATGAGGCTCTACGCGCCGCTCTACCTGTCGAACGCCTGCGCGAACGTGTGCACGTACTGCGGATTCAGCGCGCACAACAGGATCCGCCGCAAGGTGCTCTCCGACGGCGAGATCCTCGCGGAGGCGGGCGCGCTGCGCGCCCGCGGGTTCAACAGCGTCCTGCTGGTGACCGGCGAGACCTCCCGGGTGGGACGCGACTACCTCTCCAACGCGCTTCGGATCCTGCGGCCGCACTTCTCGGGGCTCTGGATCGAGGTCCAGCCGCTGCCTGAGGAGGACTACGCGGCGCTCGCCGGGGACGGCCTGAGCGCTGTCCTCGTCTACCAGGAGACCTACGACGAGCGCGCGTACGGGAGGCACCACCTGAGCGGGCCCAAGTCCGACATCGCCTGGCGGCTCGGGACCCCCGACCGGCTCGGCCGCGCCGGGATGAAGAAGATAGGCCTCGGCGCCCTCTTCGGCCTGAGCGACTGGCGTGCCGACGCCTGGTTCACGGGGCTGCACCTGCGCCACGTCGAGACCGTCCACTGGCGCTCGAGGGTCTCGGTGTCGTTCCCGCGGCTGCGCCCCCACGAGGGGGACCAGGTTCCCCTGATGCCCTTCGGCGAGCGCGACCTTGTCCAGGCGGTGTGCGCGTTCCGGCTGCTCAGCCCCGAGGCCGAGCTCTCGCTGTCCACCCGCGAGAGCGAGGCCTTCCGCAACCGGGCCTTCAGGCTGGGCTTCACCGTGATGAGCGCGGGCTCGCGGACCAACCCGGGCGGCTACGCAAGCGCGCCGGACTCACTCGAGCAGTTCGAGATAGACGACAACCGGAGCCCGGCGCAGGTCGCCGCGTTCCTCAGGTCGCAGGGCTACGAGCCCGTCTGGAAGGACTGGGACCGGACCTACGACGGATTCGAGGGCCGCCCGCCGGCAAGCGGCGCTGCCGTCGCGAGCCCCGAGGCCGTGGCCTCGTAGGAGCAACCGCACCGATGGCATTGGACCCAGAGGAGATTGCCCGGTACCAGCGCCACCTCTCGCTCGCAGGGTTCGGCGTTGCCGCCCAGGAGAGGCTCAAGGCCGGCTCGGTGCTCGTCATCGGGGCCGGCGGCCTCGGGTGCCCGGCCCTCCTCTACCTCGCCGCGGCGGGAGTCGGCCGGATCGTCATCGTCGACCCCGACCGCGTCGACGTGTCGAACCTGCAGCGCCAGGTCCTCTACGGGAGCTCCGACCAGGGAGCCGGCAAGGCGGAGGCGGCAGCGCGCCGGCTCCGCGCCCTCAACCCGCTGATCCGGGTGGACCCGCGGGCGGTGCGCTTCGACCGCTCCAACGCCATCGACCTCGTGCGCTCGTGCGACATCGTCGTGGACGGCTCCGACAACTTCGCCACCCGGTACCTGGTCAACGACGCGTGCGTCCTTGCGAACCGGCCCTTCGTCTACGGGGCGATCCAGGGATTCGAGGGCCACTTGAGCGTGTTCAACTGGCGCGGGGGGCCCACCTACCGCTGCCTCTTCCCTGAGCCCCCCGAGCCCGGGACGGTGCCCAACTGCGCGGAGGCCGGCGTCCTCGGCGCCGTCACCGGGCTCATCGGGACGGCGCAGGCCTGCGAGGCGATCAAGGTCCTCGCCGGGATCGGCGAACCCCTCTCCGGGAGGCTCCTCATCTGGGACACGCTTGCGATGTCCGCGCACGTCGTCGGGCTGCGCCGGGACCCTGACGGGCGCCCGATCACGGAGCTTCCGCCCGAGGGCTACGGCGAGACGTGCGCCGCGGCGCCGTCGCGCGACGAGATCGGCGCCGAGGAGCTTCGCCGGCTGCTCGCCTCGCCCACGCCGCCCCAGCTGCTCGATGTGCGCGAGGACTGGGAGCGGGCCCTGGGCTCGATCGAGCCGTCGGTCCACATCCCCTTGGGGCGCCTCGAGGCGGGCCCCGCCACGGACCTGGCCCCGCTCGATCCGGCCGTCCCCACGGTTGTGTATTGCGCCGCCGGCTGGCGCAGCCTCAGGGGGATCCAGGTGCTGCGGGAACGGCACGGGTTCCGATCGGCCGTGAACCTCCGCGGCGGAATGAAGGGGTGGCAGGCGCTTGGCCCGCGCTAAGGGACTAGGCGCCGCCAGCGGATTCCCGGCGGCAGGCGCGGCAGCGGGCCCCAGCCATATTCGGGATTCTCCCGACGAACCGGCTCCTCCAACTTGAAAAGGCGCGTTAATCTCCTTCGGCAGCCGGCACTCCCGGCGGCGACGACTTAAGCGAGGTTGTAGTCGATCAAAGAGAGTGTATGCATCATTCCGAAGTTGCGATGAATACGCCTCCCTTCTGCGTCCTGACGATCGCCGGCTCCGACAGCGGCGGCGGCGCGGGCATACAGGCGGACCTTCGGACGATCCGCGCGATCGGCGGCCACGCGCTGACAGCGGTCACGGCGGTCACCGCGCAGGACACGGCGCGCATCTCGGCCTGGAGGCCCGTCGCGGACTCGCTGATCGCCGCCCAGATCGCCTCAGCCCTCGCGGGCTTCCAGGTGGCAGCCGCCAAGACGGGGCTCCTGCCCGGGCCCGGCGCGATCCGGGTGGTGGTCGCCGCGCTCTCCAAGGTCCCGACGATCCCATTGGTCGTGGATCCGGTCATCGCCTCGTCGAGCGGCACGCGCTTCCTCGGGGCGGACGGCATACGCGCCCTCCGCGAACAGCTCTTTCCGCTGGCCTCGCTCGTCACCCCCAACTGGCCCGAGGCGGCGGCCCTCTCGGGGCTTCCCGTCCGGACACACGCACAGGCAAAGAAGGCGGCGCAAAAGATCGCAGCCGGATGCGGCCGCCCGGTCCTGGTGAAGGGCGGCCACGCCCCCGGCAGGACGTGGCGCGACGGCCTCGTCATGCCCGACGGCGCCACGGCCTGGTTCGAGGGCCCGCGCATCGTGACGCTCAACACGCACGGCACCGGCTGCGTGCTGTCCGCAGCGATAGCCTCCTGGCTCGGCCGCGGGGCGGACCTGCCCTGGGCCGTCAAGCTCGGGCAGTCGTTCCTGCAGCGTGCGCTCCTTCGGGGCCGCGGGCTCCACTGGGGCGAAGGGCGCGGCCCGGCGTTCTACGGCAAGAGGTGATCCGCAGCCGGGCGGACCACGAATCCCCGAGGCCCAGCCATTGGCCGATCCCCGCCAGTCCGGCGCCCGCCCGCGAATGAGGCCGCTCTGCGCGGCCCTCGCGCTCGCGGCGTTCGCGTGCGCGCTCCGGGGCATTGATAAGGTTCCCGAGTTCAAGATCACCGACACGTACGCGACGAGCCCGACAATGCTCGTCCGCGCGGGCGCGGACGGGGAGGTCAAGGAGATCTGGTCGGGAATGGACCCGGTGAGGATGCGCCATGTGCCGCTCTTCCTCGAGACCTCCATTAGCGGACAGGTCCGGTCGGGGGAGGGCTGGCTCGACCTGCGGTCGCTCAAATACCACCACGCCGGCACCAGGCCGGGCTACATCCGCCTGCAATCGGACGACGGCCTGGTGTCGATCGAGATCTCCTCCAGGAGGAACGCCCCCCTCTCGCCGATATTCGTCAGGTACCTCTTCTCCAAACCCGTCGAGCTCAGGCTGGCGGCCCGGTTCAAGTACCCGGAGTTCACCGGGGCCTTCCGCTCGGACGACGCGGCGGGTTTCGCCGAGTTTGAGACCAAGTGGCGCGGCGAAAACGCCGTGCTGACTACGACCGCGGGACCTCGGCTTGTCCTCGCCACGCACCCCGCCGGCAGGACACTCTCGATCGACAAGGGCGGCCTCACGGCGCAGGTAGGCCCCGCGACGGACGTCCTCCTCTGCATCGACGCGACGGACCGGCGCATGGAACCCAGGGCGCCAGAAACCTACGCCTCGGCGTGGACGAATCTCCTAGGGGGCACCCGGGACAGCGAGGCGGAATACGCGCCGGGCCGCGTCACCCTCGCGACCGGCGACGCGAAGCTGGACCGCATGTTCGCTTACTCGGTGGACGCGGTCGTCTCGGGCCAGTTCGCCTCCGGCGACGTGATCGCGGACGAGTTCTTTTACCGCGACTCGTGGCTGAGGGACGGCAGCTACTCCATGATCGGCCTCTCGCTAGCGGGCGACTACGACGCCGTCGAGCGGTACTACGGGTTCTGGAGCGCGCAGCGCGACTTCTCGGTCGGCGGCGAGAGGGAGGCCCAGCAGCCGGCCATAGCGATCACCGGGATGTGGTTCCACTCCCTCCTTAGCCCGCACGGCGCCGAATTCCTCGGGAAGGTCTGGCCGTACGTGAAATTCTACGCAGACTACTACACGCGGCGCATAGGCAGGGAGGGGATGCTCAGCGTGGCCGAGGAGTGGATCTGCTTCATCCCGGCGCCGTCCAGCTGGCCCAACGCGGAGATCCACAGCGGCCTGCGCGCGGCGGCGAAGATCGCGGCCAGGCTCGGCCACGCCCGGGAGGCCAGCACCTGGAGCGAGGCGGCCGACCGGCTTCAGCGCCAGTTCCTCGTCCAGGCATACGACGGCGCCAAGGGACGGATCATCCCGATGGCCGGCGCCCCGGGTCGGACGTTCACCGATCCGGACTACCCCAACGCGGAGAGCCGCAACGGCCCCCTGCGCGACGACCGCACCGACGCCGGCATGCTGATCATAGGCAGGCTCGAGGCGTTCGGCAGGGGCCAGGGCATTATCCGCGTCGACGACCCGCGCTTCGCCTCCACCCAAGCGGAGATAACCCGCGACCTTGAGAACCCCGACCATTCCATATTCCGCTTCGGCCCGAATTCCGCCAGCCCCCATGCGCCCCGGGGGGAGCCCGACAGCTGGCCCATCATCATGTCGTGGGCTGCGCAGGATGAATGGCTGCTCGGGCACACCGACCTGGCGTGGAGGTACCTCCTCTCCGGCATTGTCAACAAGCAAGGCTATGATGCCGAGGCCTCGTGCTATTATCTGCCCGAGAACTGGGACAGGAAGGGGATCCCGGACAAGCCCATCATCACCTGGTCCCACGGGGACTTCGTCACGTCGGTGCTGCTCCTGATGCTCGGCGTCGACCTGGAGCCCGACGGCGCCGACCTCGGGCTGGCCCCGAGCCTGCCGCCCGGCGTCGCGAGCGCGCAGGTCGGCGGGTTCAGCTTCCGCGACTGGCGGTTGGACATCGGCCTCAGCCTGCGGGGCAGCCTTGTCGCGGCGACGATCAACCCCCGTCGCTCCGCAGGCGGAGGCGGTTCGCTCTCGATCCGCCTTCCGACCGGGAAGGTCGTCGGCCTGAGCTCTGGGCATGAGACCGAGTTCACCGTCGACCCTGCGCAGTACTACCGGGCCTTCGGCCGGTCCCGAAACGCCGCGGAGCGCGCGTCGATCATATCGAGGATCCTCACGGGGGCGCCGCCGGCCAGCGACCCGGCCACGATGACGCCCCCCGAGCTCGAAGCCCTAATCCGCGGCATCGAGACGGGTTACGCACCCTCGCCCAAGTGAGCTCGCTCGCCCCGGAAACCTGGTGAGCCGCGCCCCTACGGGAGGAGGTAGATCTCGGCCAGCGCTACCCCCGTCGCCGCGTTCACCCCGCTCAGCTCAAGCGTGTAGCTGCCCGCGGGCAGCGTGGCGACCATCGCGCTATCGGCCGACCCGCTCGCCAGGGCAAAGGCCCCGACGCCGCTCATGTCGGACGCGGTGGCCCCGCGGACTGTCGCCCGAACGGCCGATGGGCCCGCGACCGGCGCGTTGCCCCAACCGGAGTTGCTCGAGATCAGGGTGCTCGTTGAGTCGTAGAGGCCGATAAACGGCTGCGCGAGAACGCCGGGGACGCTGAACGGGGCCGCGCCGAGCGTCGGGCCGACCCCCCGCAGGAGCACCTGCGCGGCCTGCGTGCCCTGGACCACGAATCCCGCGATGAGGATGTCGGCCCCGGTGCCCACGTTCGCACGCGCCGAGAGGTTCACAAGGCGCGTGGCCGCCGATCCCGGGTCCGCGTCGTAGATCTCCGCCAGCGCGACGCCCGTCGTCGAGCCGATCCCCGCTATCTCCGAGGTGTACGAGCCCGCGGGAAGCGCCTCCTCGACCGCCGCGTCCGCCGAGCCCGCCGGGAGCGGGAATGCGCCGACTTGGGTGAAGTCGGCCGAAAGCGCCGGGCTTCCGCCCCAGGCCATCCCTGTCGTGACCGTCGAGGTGGTGGCCGTGTCGACGAGGGTCAGCTGCGGAAGGGCCAGGGCGCCAGAGACGTTGAAGGGCGCGGCGCCGAGCGTCGGGCCCACGCCGCGAAGCACAACGCTCTTGCTGGCGGAGCCGCCGATGACGAAGCCAGCGATGAGGATATCGCCGCCCGTCCCCACGTTCGCGCGCGCCGAGAGGTTGACGATCCTCGCCGGTATGGCCGAAGCGACGGTAACGACGGCGGCGGCGCTCGTCACGGATGAGGAGCCGCTCGTCACGGCGACCGTGTAGCTGCCGCCGTCCGCGGCGGAGGCCGAGGGCACGGCGTACGTCGCTCCGACTGCCCCCTCGATCGGCGAACCGTTCAGGTACCACTGGTACGTGATCGTCCCGGGTCCCGCCGCGCCGACGGTGAGCGAGAACGCGGACCCGGTCGCCACCAGCTGGGCGGCCGGCTGGTCTGTGATCTCGAGCGCGCCGAACACGGCCCGGCCGATCCTCTGGGCGTTGAACTGGTACATCGGCCAGTCAGCCGCCGCCGGGCCGGCTCCGATGTCGAAGGCGTAGACCTTGTGGTCCTCGCTCCCGAAGACGAGCGTCGTCCCGGCGATCGCCGGCGACGAGCGCACGATGTCGTCGCTCGCATAGACCCGCACCAGGGCCCCGGCCGGGCTGACCGCGTACACGTTGTGGTCATAGCAGCCGACGTAGGCCACGCCGCTCGCGTCCACCGCCGGCGCGCTCGCCCGCACCTGGGCGCCGAGCGGGTACTTCCAAGCGAGCGCGCCCGCTGTCGTGAGCGCGTAAAGGTTCGCGTCGTAGCAGCCGAAGTACACCTGGCCGTTCGCCAGCGCCGGGGCCGAGGTGATGCTCTCGCCGACCGCGTAGGACCAGCGCAGCGTCCCGTCCGGGCTCACCGAATAGAAGTTCCCTCCGAGCGTCCCGAAGTAGAGGTTCCCCTGCGCGTCTATCGCCGCGGCCGTGTAGATCGGGTCGCCGGCCACTGGCGTGGGGAAGGCCCACTTCTGGGCCCCCGCCGGGCTGACCGCATAAAGCTGCCCGCCGTCGCTTCCGATGTAGACCGTCCCGTCGGGCGCCACCGTCGGCGCGGCGTACGAGACGCCCGGGACCGCGAAGGTCCACTTTACGGAGCCGTCGGAGGGGCTGAGCGCGTACAGGTTCCCGTCGTCCGCGTGGATGTACACCGTCCCGTCAGGGGCCAGCGCCGGCGACGAGTCCAGCGAGTTGTCCAGGCTCGGGTCGCTGGGCGTCGGGATCGTGTAGCTCCACTTGAGGGCGCCGCTCGGGCTTAACGCATACACCTTCCCGTCGGTGCAGCCCGCGTAGACCGTCCCGTCGGCCCCGACGGCGGCCGAGCTCGTGTCGAAGATCGCGCCCGCGGTGTAGCTCCACTTGACGGCCCCGTTCGTCCCGATGGCGTAGAGGCTGTTGTCGTTGCTGCCGACGTAGACCGTCCCGTCGGGCCCGACCGCGGGCGAGCACGTCACCGCGTCCGCCGTGGTCGCCTGCCACAGCGAGTCCGCGATCGAAAGGGTGAATTCGCCGACGTCGCTCGGGGTGACGCCGTCGACCTTTATCAGGTAGGCCGTCCCGGCCGCCGCCGTGAACGTGCAGAGGCACTGTCCTGCGGCGGTCGTGCTGCCCGACATGCCGGTCGACTCGGCCGCGGCCACCTGCGTGAGGTTGGAGAAGGACGTGCCGGTGTAGACCGCGACCTCGGGATCGAAGTCGTAGCTGTAGCCCGAGACCTGCGCGTTCCCGTTGAAGGGCGCCGTCCAGGAGTACCAGAGCGAGTGCCCGCCCGTGTTCCCGAGGATTCTGGGCTCCCCGGTCTGGAGGGTGGCGTTGGGGTTTGCGTCCAGGACCGAGAGGCTGGCCCCGGCAAGGACCCGGGGCGACGAGATGGAGTCGTAGTCGGGATCCGTGTATATCGCCAGGACGGTCTGGCCGTTCGCGCCGCTCTGGCCCTCGACGTTGATCACGTACGTCGTGCCGGCCGTCGCCTCGAAGGTCACCTCGCTGTAGGGGACCTGGGTGCCGGGGCTTCCCTCCAGGGGCTCCGTCCCGTACGTGGCGCTCTGCGCGACCGTGGCGAGCGACCCGAGGGCCGATCCCGTGTACACCCCCAGGGCCGTCGGGTAGCTGCTTCCGCCCGTGAAGTTCCTGCCGCCGGCCGTGCCGCTCGTGTCGATCTCGACGCTCGCGTTCTCTGGCGCCGTCCATTGCCACCACAGCGAGTGGCCCAGGGGCCCTCCGCCGCCAGCGATCGCCGGCGTGCCCGCCTCTAGCGCCGCCGGCGAGTCCGCGTTGTTCGAGCGCGTGTAGGGATCCAGGCCGACGAGTACCGTGCGGTTCGCAAAGAGGCAGTTTGGGGGCGTGTTGGCGGCGGTCGTCAGGGCGGTCGCGAGGTCGAGCTGGCCGCCGGTCTGCGCCTTGCCAGAAAGTCCGGCGAGCCTGTCCGCGCAGTTGAGCACGCGGTTGATGGTCTCGCGGTAGGTGTCGGTGGGGTACTGCGCCCTCAGCAGGGCCACCGCCCCCGTCACGAAGGGCGTCGCCATCGAGGTCCCGCTCAGGTACGCGTAGGAGGACGCGCTCGCGTTGTAGGTCGACAGGATGTTCTCGCCGGGGGCGAAGAGCTCGACGGAGCCCGACCCGTAGTCAGTGAAGTAGACCGGCAGGTCGCGGTTGTCCGAGGCGCCGACGCTGATGATGTTGTCGAGCGGGTAGTCGGCCGGGAAGAACGGGGATATGTCGACGTTCTCCGCGCTGTTGCCCGCTCCCATGACGAAGATGATCCCCTGCTTGCCGGCAGCCTGGATGGCGTCCATCTCGGCCTGCGAGAAGCTCTGGCTCCCGAAGCTCCCGTTGACCGCGCTCACGCCGTGGGAGATCGCGTATTCTATGCAGGGGAGCTCCGCGGAGATCGTGCCCTCTCCAGAGGAGTCGAGGAACTTGAGTTCCATTAGCTGCACGGTCCAGTCGACGCCGCAGACGCCGATGGCGTTGTTGCCAACGGCGCCGACAATCCCCGAGACGTGGGTGCCGTGGCCCACGTCGTCCGCGGGCGGGCCGGTCATTGCTACCGCGTTGAGGCCGTTCACATCGTCGGTCTCGCTGAGCAAGTCCGAGTTCCCGCTTGCGTCCTGCGAGGCGTACATCGCCGTCGTGTACGGCTTCGGGTTGACCCAGAGGTTGCCCACGAGGTCCTGGTGGGTGAGCATGGCGCCGGAATCGAGGATCCCCACGATCACGCCCGCGGCGCTGGTCCTGGTGCTCCACCCGGCCTCGGCGTGGATGTCGGCTCCCACGAGGCCCCCTCCGCCGGCGTTCGCGCCGGTGTTGTTGAGGCCCCACTGGCTCGCAAACTGGGGGTCGTTGGGGACGGTCGTGGCGTGCCGGATGTAGTCGGGCTCGACGTATTCGTACCGGCCCGTCGCCTTCAGCCTCCTGACCGCCGCCATCACGTCGTCGCCTGCGGCGAGCTCGAGGACCCGCACGTGCCCGAACCGCGCGAATTCCGCCCTCGGCCTGAGCCCCTCGTTCCGCTCCACCCCGTCAATCGCCGCGAGCGCCTCCGGCCTCGGCTTGGCCAGGACAACGCCGTCCCGGTAGCCCTGCGCCTGCTCCCTTGCCGTCAACGGAGCCCTCTGGCCAAGGGGCGCCGCGGCGGCCGAGCAGGCGAGCGCCGCTGCAGCCATCGCCAGGGCGTGGCCCGCCCGCTCCAGGCGGCGGAGGCAACCAGTCCATCGTTGAAAGGGGGCGGGCGGCAAAGGGATCGGTGTCAAGACAAGTGACGGGATTCGAGGTGCCATCGTTTCGCAGGCGCCCTCTTCACACTAGCTTCGTGCCAGCGGGCTCAGTGGATGCCCTGCCGGCGCCAGATTGGTCTCGCACGCGCCGAAAGGCTCAAGTCTCCTGCCTAAGGGTTTCCAGCGGAGGATGATCCATCATTCCCCGCCCCGCGATGAAACCCGTCGCGACCGCGAGCGATGCCACCGCAGCCACCGCCGCCCCGACCTGCCACACGGAGACCGAGGCCGAGATGTGGAACACATAGCGCGCCAGCAGCGCGTTCCCCGCGACCGCGAGCAGCCCGCCGACCGCGGCCGCCTGGACCCCAAGGACGGCGTATTCCACGAGCTGGATCAGGGCCACCTGGCGCCGCGTGGCGCCCAGGGTCCTCAGGAGCACGGTCTCCTGGATCCGCTGGTGGCGCCCGGTCAGGATCGTTCCGGCAAGCACGACAAGCCCCGTCGCCACGGTGAAGAGCGCCATGAACTGCACCGCGAACGCAACCTTCGTGAAGATGCCGTCCAGCGTCTCGACCACCAGCGCAAGGTCGATCGCCGTCACGTTGGGAAACTGGTCCACTACCGCCCGCTGCACCCTAGCCGATTCGGCCGGCGAGGCGGCGTGCATCGCCGCGACATAGGTCTTGGGCGCGGCCTCGATCACGCCCTCGGGAAACACGAAGAAGAAGTTCGGCTCCATCCGGCGCCATTCCACGGCGCGGATGCTCCCCACTCGGGTGCGCACCGTCAGGCCCTGGACGTCCCAGTCGATCTCATCTCCGAGGCGGAGCTGCATGTCCCGGGCAAGCCCCTCCTCGACTGAGACCGGCGCCGGGCCTGCCCCCGGATCGGCTCGGCCGGTGAACACTCCCTGGACGACGCGCTCCGTGCGGGAGAGCCTTCCACGGAAAGTCGACCGGTACTCGCGACGCAGCGCCCAGGCCGGCATCCTCGCCGCCTTGTCCGCGAGGAGCATCTCCACGGTCTTTCCCCGCAACGAGCTGATCCTCATCGTGACGATGGGCGCGCGCTCGACGACCGGCGAGCCGGCTGCCGCCGCGACGCGCTCCAGAGGGTCGATCTGGTCGTCCTGGATGTCGAAGAAGACCAGGTTGGGCCGGCCAGCGGCGCCGGATACCCGGATCTCGCGGAGCAGGTTCGTCCTTACGAGGAAGAGCGTGAGGACGAGGAAGGTCCCGAGCCCGAGGGAAAGCAGAAGGAGGACCGTCCTGTTGTTCGGCCTGTGGAGGTTCGCGATCCCCTGCCGCACGACGTACGGAAGGCCCCTCGGGACGAGGCGGCGGGCCGCCCATGCCACGACGCGGGCGAGCCCGAGCAACACCCCGAAGCCGAGCCCGAGCATGGCCGCGAAACCGAACCCGACCGCGGCTTTACCCGTCTGCCAGACGGCGAACCCGGCGACGGCCGCCGCGATCGCGGCGGCCACGCCAAGGCGCAGGCGGTCCGGCGCGAACGCGGCGCGCTCCGCGACCGCCGACCGCAGCGCGGCGAGCGGCGGGATGCGCCTCACGGAAAGGAGCGGGAGGAGGGAGAAGAGGAGGCAGATGACGACCCCCGCGCCGGTCCCGCGCAGCAGCGCCGGCCAGGAAACGAAGAACTCGACATAGACGGGGAGCAACGGCCGGAACAGGGCCGGAAGGCCCACCTGCACGGCGACGCCAAGCATCCCGCCGACGCACGCCCCGGCCAACCCCAGCGCGAGCCCCTGGACCACGTACACGGCGAAGCTCTGCCTGGCGCTGGCGCCCAAGCAGCGCAGCACTGCGACGGTGGGGATCTTGGCCCGCACATAGGCGTGGAGCGCGCTCGAGACGCCTATTCCGCCGAGGATGAGAGCCACGAATCCGACGAGGCTCAGGAACGCGTCCACGTTGGCCAGCGCCTGGCCGAGGTTCCGCTTGCGCTCCTCGACGGTTTCGAACGACAGGCGCAGCGACGGGAACTTCTCCCTCATCTCGCGGACGACCGCGTCGGGATCCCGGGCGGCCGGCAGCCTGACCATGGCCCGGTAGCGGGCGAGCGCCTCGCCGCCGGACAGGCCCGTCTCGGCCAGGGACTCCATCGGGATGTAGGCGCGGGGCGCCATCATGGCCACGCCCGGCGATTCGCCGGGGACCTTCCTCAGGGCGCCGACGACGGTGAAGAGCGTCCTGCCGAGCTTCACCCGGTCGCCAATCCGGACGCCGAACTGGGCGAGCAGCGTCGGCTCGAGAATGGCGACGGCGCCGCCCGAGCGAAGGCGCCCGGGCGCGCCGGCCGGGTCGGTCTCGAACGCGCCGTAGAACGGGAATCCTCCCTCGAGGGCGCGGACCTGCACGAGGCGCAGGCGGTTCGTCGCCGGGAACGTCATCATCGACGAGAACATCTGCTCGCCCGCCAGCTCGCCGCCGAGGGACTTGAGGTAATCCAGGACGGGTGCGCCCAGGGGGGCGGGCGCCGTCACGTAAAGATCCGCGCCCAGGAGGCCCTTGGCCTCAGCCTGGATCGCGCGCCGAACGTTGTCGCCGAAGCTCCCGATCGAGACGAGGGCGGCGATCCCGAGCACGACCGAGAGCGAGTACAGGGCGAGCCGGCGCCGCGAGGCGCGGGAGTCGCGCCAGGCCATGCTCAGGATGAACCTCATGGCTGCCGGTCAGCGGGCGGCGGGGTTGCGCTCGTCCGACGCCACGGTCCCGTTCCTCAGGCGCATGATCCGCTGGCACCGGCCCGCGAGCTCGAAGTTGTGGGTCACAAGGACGAGCGTCGTCCCGCGCTCCCGGTTGAGCCCGAAGATGAGCTCCGCCATGGAGGCGGCCGTGTCGCCGTCCAGGTTGCCGGTGGGCTCGTCGCAGAACAGGATCTTGGGGCGGTTGATGAACGCGCGCGCGAGCGCGACCCGCTGCTGCTCTCCCCCCGAGAGCTGGACGGGGTAGTGGTCGGCCCGGGCCTCCAGCCCGACACGCTCGAGGAGCGCCCGGCCCTGCGCCTCGCATCCCCGGTCGCCACGCAGCTCCAGCGGCACGAGCACGTTCTCCAGGGCGGTGAGGGTCGGGATCAGCTGGAAGTTCTGGAAGACGAAGCCGACGTTCTCGTTGCGGACGCGGGCGCGCTCGTCCTCGTCTAGCGAGTCGAGGCGCTCGCCCGCTAGGTCCACCGACCCGCCGGTGGCCCGGTCGAGCCCGGCGCAGAGCCCGAGGAGCGTCGTCTTGCCGCTGCCGCTCGGCCCCACCACCGCGATGCTGGCGCCGGCATCTAGCTCGAAGCTCGCCTCGTGCAGGACGGTCAGCGGCCCGGCGGCCGTCGAGTACGTCTTGGTCAGGCGCTGGACACGGAGCATCGCTTCGGAGGGCATTGCGGATACGAAATACTCGCGGCCGGGCGATGCCAGAGCAAACAGGCGGCTCGAAAATCCCGGAGAAGGGCTGTAGGTTCTCCCATCCGGCCCGGAAACCACATGGAAACAAGAGTCATAGAGCGGGCGACCGCGACTTGGGCCGCGCGCGCGCTCCTCTCCCTCCTTCTCGGATGGGCCCCGGTCCGCCTCCGGTCGGAGGGTTCCCCCGCCGAGCACACTATCGTGTTCTTCGGCGACAGCCTGACCGCGGGCTATGGTCTCGCCGATCCCGGCTCCCAGTCCTACCCGGCCCAGGTCCAGGGCAAGATCGACGCCGAGCACCTTCCGTGGCGCGTGGTCAACGCCGGCGTCAGCGGCGAGACCAGCGCGGGCGGCCTGCGGCGCGTTGACTGGGTCCTTCGCCAGCGGCTGGACGTGTTCGTCCTGGAGCTGGGCGCGAACGACGGCCTGCGCGGGACGCCGACCGAGGTGACCCGGGCCAACCTCCAGGAGATCATCGACCGCGTCCGGACCAGGTACCCGGCCGCCAAGATCGTCCTCGCCGGCATGAGGATGCCTCAGAACATGGGCCCCGACTACGCCACGGCCTTCCGCGCAATCTACCCGGCCCTGGCCCAGAAGAATGCGATAACGCTCATTCCGTTCCTCCTGGACGGCGTCGCCGCCCGGCCCGAACTCAACCAGCCTGACGGCATCCATCCGACGGCTTCCGGAGCCGCAATAATAGCTGACGAAGTGTGGAAGCTGATAGCCCCGATCGTCCGCGACGGGCGCTAAATTCAGTAATGCAATTAGTTAGGTGCGCTCTTTCTAGCGTTTCTTGATAAGTAGTTCTACTCCCGATTCTGCATTGCTGATGCAAATGACTGGTAGCAGCATTCGGGAATGCGCCAGCTGATGAGAGGTGCGGTGTTCGCGGCCGCTTACGTACTGATCTGCGGAAACGCCCTCGCGCATAACGACCAGTGGAGCGGTGCCAGCTCCAGCAACTTCAGCGACGCGGGGAACTGGTCCCTCGGCGTGCCAAACGCAGGCGAATGGATGGAGTTCTCGCCATCGTGGTCGACGGGGCCATCGGGGAACAACCTCGACATGGACATCAACGGCAGCGCCCAGGCTATCTACATAGATGCCTTCCACGGAGCCGGCGGCAACATCTCGATCAACGGGCCCGGAACACTGACGCTCGGCAACCTGGGCCTGAACATGAACCAGAACAACAACTCGGCCATCAGCGTGGCTACGATCGGCGCACCCCTGGTCCTCGGGGCGGTCCAGACGTGGGCCATCACAAATTCCCAGCTCACGCTGACCGGCCAGGTTTCAGGGGGTTCGGCGCTCACGATCAACGGCTCGGGGGGCGTCAGCAGCGTGACCTTCGGGGCGAACGACACCTATTCGGGGGGAACGACCGTAAACAACATCTCGGTCACGGTTTCCCGTGACCAGGGCCTCGGGACCGGGCCGGTGACCGCGAACAGCAGCACGCTCACCTTCAGCAGCAACGACCCGAGCCTCGTGAATCCCACCTTCAACGCCTCGACGGTGACCTTCACGCGGGCGGGCGGCATACCGACGCTGACCGGCCTCACCATGACCGGTTCGACGATAGACTTTGTCGCGAGCGGAGGCCCGACGCTCGTCGACATGGTGAGCGACGCGATCGGCTCGGGCAACGCCATCAACCTCGGAGCCGCCACCAATCTCAATATCCAGGTCGACTCGCCGGCCACGCAGTACTTCGGGACGATTAGCAGCCCGGGGGGCAGCCTCAATGTAACCTCCGGCAGCACCGGGGAGCTCGATCTGAACGGCGTCAACACCTATTCGAACGGAACGACGGTCAACGCGAACGTCCTGCTCGTCGCCGGCAACAATTCCGCGCTCGGCACGGGATTCGTCTCCCTGAACTCGGGCGCCGCACTCGGCGTCGCGCCCTCCGTGACGGTCAGCAACCAACTTGTTATCAACGACGGCTCAACGGTCTCGGGCTACGGCTCCGTTGCGCCGGCGAGCCCGGAGGCCCTCGTCTTCCAGAACGGATCGACCGTCGTCGGAGGCAGGGGGACGCTGGGAAGCGCCACTGGCCTGGCGGTGCCCGGGACGCTCACGTTCGGTGCCAACGCCAGCATCACCTTCGGGCCGGGCGGCATCCTGCAGTTCTCGATCATGAATGCCGGGGGAGTGGCAGGGACGGACTACAGCGCGATCAACGCCCCAAACAGCAACGTCAACATCACGGCGTCCGCGGGCTCCCCGTTCAAGGTCCAGCTCGTATCGGTCAACCCCGGGACGGGCCAGGTCGGGCTCGCGAACTTCAACAGCGCCCAGGGCTATTCGTGGACCCTGCTTTCAGCCGGCTCGATCTCGGGCTTCAACCCGACGCTCTTCTCCGTGGACTCGACCAGCGATTTTCAGAATACGGTCGGCGGCGGCACGTTCACGGTCAGCGAGATGGGCAACAACCTGATGCTTAATTTCTCGCCCGTGCCCGAGCCGTCGACCTGGATCCTGATGGCGAGCGGGCTCTGCGCGCTGGGCGCCGCCGTGCGCCGGCGCTGCCGCTGAGGGCCCTTCCGGCCTTAATCCGGGCCGGCGCCAAAGGGGGCGATTCCCCCGGCCTGCCCGTATCCGGCCGTGGCCGGGCGCATCCTCGCCGCTGCTGCGACGGGGCCCGCCTTGGATACGGCGCTCCGTGCAGCCCTATTAGACCGCCGTAACGCCACAATTAGGAAATCGCCTTGCCGTCGAAAAACTGGGGTATCAACGTCCCGCAATGCTCCGGCTTAAGTGGGTCGCGATGGGCGTCACGGTCTCCGCGCCTTTCTGGGGGAACTCGTTTGCGCAGGTCGTGCCGGACGACTGGTTCGGTTCCACCAACAGCAATTTTGACACGGCCGCGAACTGGTCCGGCGGCATACCCGGCGCATCATCCATCCTGACGTTCTCCCCCCAGTTCGCTCTGCCGCCATCCGGGAACTCGATGACCATGGACGTGGCGGGGAGCGCTGCGGGGATCGACGTAGAGGCCCACGGTTTTCTGAGCGGCAATATCTCCATCGGGGGCGGGTTCGCGCTGACACTCGGCGCATCGGGCATCTCCATGAACCAGACGGACCACTCGGCCTTCAGCGTCGCGGACATCACCGCACCGCTGGTCCTCTCGGCGAGCCAGACCTGGAGCATACGCAATTCGGACCTCACCGTCTCGGGCGCGGTCTCCGAAAGCGCCGGGGGGACATCGGTCACCATCGCAAACACGGGCGGCACCCTCATCAACGCCACGCTCAATTCCGGCGCCAGCACGTTCTCGGGCGGGGTAACCCTGACCGGGGGCCCGGGGACGCTCCTCATACTCGGGGCGAGCAGCACGGGACCCGCCGGGGCGCCGACAAGCGGACCCGTCGGCACGGGAACGCTCACCGTCGGGAACCTGACGAACGTCCAGGGCCCGAACCTGGCGACGATCACCCTCGCCAACAACATCGTCGCCGGCAACGTCCCGGGGGCCAACACGGTGACGATAGAGGGGGGCCCCGGCGGGACGATAATCCTGACCGGGACGATCAGCGATCCCGCCGGCGGGACCGGTCTCGTTCAGGTGTTCGGGCGTTCGGCCGACTTCGAGGGGAACAACACGTTCACGGGCGGGACGGATTTTGACTTCGCGACGGTCAAGATCGGGAAGGACACGGGGCTCGGGTCCGGGCCCGTGACGGCGAACAACAGCACGCTCAACTTCACCAGCATCTCGCCTAACCTCATTTCCCCGACCTTCGCCAACTCGACGACCGCGAATTTCAGCGGATTCTCGCCCGGCCTCACGGACCCGTCCATCACGGCGAACTCGAATGTCAACTTCACGCAGGTCGGCGCCGAGGTCCTCATCGACGGCCCCAACATGGTGAACAGCTCGATGAACTTCTCCGCGGACTCGCTCGCGAGCATCTTCAACATGACGAGCGACTCGGCGGGCTCGTCGAACTCGATCAACCTGAACAGCTCCTCCGTCCTGTCGTTCAGCGAGGTCGGGTCCGTCAAGTACCACGGGACTATTTCCGGTGCGGGCAGCAGCGTGTCGTATGCGTCGGACGGCGCCGGGATAATCGACCTTTACGGCTCCAACACGTACTCGGGCGGATCGACGATCTTCAGCGGCGCCCTGGTCGTCGCGGACAACAGCTCGGCGCTCGGAACCGGGCCCGTCATGGTGAACGGGGGCGCCCTCGGGATCGGGGCCGGCGTCGCGCTCACAAACCAGGTCGATTTGAGCGACGGCGCTATCGGCGGCTACGGCACCCTGGCGCCGGTGTCCGCGGACGCCCTCGCCTTCCGGGCCGGCGGTTTCCTCGCCGGGGGCCGGGGGACGATGGGGAGCGCATCCGGGGTCCCGGTGCCCGGCACGCTCACCATCGGGCCGAACGCGAGCCTCACGCTCGCGGGGGGCGGCACGATGCAGTTCTCGATCATGAACGCGACGGGCGTCGCGGGCACGGACTACAGCGCGATCAACTCCGCGGGGCCGGTTAACATCACGGCGACCGCGGGCAGCCAGTTCACGATCCAGCTCGTGGCGGTCAATCCGGCGACGGGCCAGTTCCAGCTCAATTCCGCGAACTTCAACAACGGCACGGCCTACTCGTGGACCTTGCTAACGGCGGGAACTCCGATCACAGGTTTTACCGGCTCGAACCAGTTCGATGTGGACGATACGACCGACTTCCAGAACCCCTTCCAGGGCGGCACATTCTCGGTGGGCGTCATCGGCAATGAGCTCACGCTCACCTTCTCGCCTGTCCCCGAGCCCTCGACATGGGTGCTGATGGCGACCGGGCTCTGCGCCTTGGGGGCCGCGGCGCGCCGCCGCCGCTGACCGTCCGGGCTCTCTGCGCCCTCGCCCTGGGGCTTCTCGCCCTGTCGGGCTGCGTCCGGCGCGAGGCGCCGGCGGCCGCGGCTGTCCGGTCGCAGACGCTTCTTCTCGGGAACGGCGCCGAACCGGGGGACCTCGACCCCCAGGTCGTCACGGCGTACACGGACCAGAACATCCTTCTCGCCCTGTTCGAGGGCCTGACGGCGATCGACGAGGGGTCGTCCCAGCCGGTTCCCGCCGCGGCACTTTCGTGGGAGGTCTCCGGCGACGGCCTCGTGTGGACGTTCCACCTGCGCGACGGCCTGCGCTGGTCGAACGGCGAGCGGCTGGCCGCGGGCGACTTCATCCAATCGTGGCGGCGCATGCTCCTCCCGGAGCTCGCCGCCGAGAACGCGTACCTGCTCTATCCCATAAGGAACGCCGAGGCCTACAGCAGGGGCCGCGTCCGCGACCCTTCCTCGCTCGGCATAGCGGCGCCCGACCCGCGGACGGTGCGGATCGAGCTCGAGCGGCCCACGCCGTACCTGCCGGTCCTCGCCGCGCTCCCGCCCTGGTACCCCGTCAATCCGAGGGTCCTAGACCGGTTCGGGGCGCTGGCGGCGAGGGGTACGCGGTGGACCCGCCCCGGCAACCTCGTCGGCAACGGCCCCTTCACGCTCGCCGAGTGGCTGCCCAACGCCCGGATCGCGGTTGAGAGGAACCCCTACTACTGGAACGCCGGCGCCGTCACGCTGCGCAGGATCGTCTTCTTCCCGACGGAGAGCCCGGACACCGAGGAAAGGGACTTCCGGGCGGGCCAGCTGCACGTGACCTACTCCATCCCGGTGGCGAAGCTTGCGCCCTACCGGCGAGATTCACCGGACCTGCTGCGGGTCGACCCGTTCCTCCAGACGTTCTTCCTGCGCTTCAACGTCGCCCGCCCGCCGTTCGGCGACCCGAGGGTCCGGCTGGCGCTTTCGCTGGCGATCGACCGGGATACCATAGCCCGGAGCGTCCTCGCGTCGGGCTATCCCCCGGCCCACTCGTTCACGCCGCCCGACTGCGGGGGCTACTCGGCGAGGGCCCGCGTCGGCCTCGACGTCGAACGGGCGCGCAGGCTGCTGGCGGAGGCCGGTCACCCGGGGGGCCGGGGGATACCCCCGATCGAGGTCCAAGTGAGAAACGACGAGGTCCAGCCGCCGGTCATGGAGGCGATCCAGGCCATGTGGGACCGCGAGCTGGGGATCCACGTCACCCTGGCGACACTGGAGCAAAAGACTTGGCTCCAGAACCAGCAGACCCTCGACTACAGCGCCTCGACCGCCGGCTGGGCGGGCGATTTCCTCGACCCGGTGACCTTCCTAGACCTGTTCGTGACGGGCGGCGGAAACAACTGGACCGGATGGGGAGATCCCGCCTACGACCGGCTGATCGCGGACGCGGCCCGCGAGTCCCTTCCGCGGGCGCGCCTCGAGCTGTTCCAGCGGGCGGAGTCGATCCTGCTCGAGCAGGCGCCCGTCGCGCCCCTCTATTTCGGCGCGCACGCCTACCTGATCCAGCCCTGCGTGAAGGGGTGGACCCCCGCCCTCCTCGGCTACCACCGGTACGCGAACGTGAGGCTGGCGCAGTGAGGTATCGTATTGTCGGCGGCGCCCCGGCGGGTCATCGTCGCGGAAGGATGCGGCCCCTCCTCGCCTCGCTAGCCATTCTCGCAGCCCTGTGCGCGCGCGCCCGGGCGGCCGACATCAGCTTCGAGCGGGTGTGGCTCCAGTGGCACAAGGCCGACTCGTTCCAGAGCTTCTACGAGTACCACACGGGGCGCGAGCTGACCGGGAAGTGGATCGTGCTGCGCAGCCAGCCGGACGAGCGCACCGGCCTCTACTTCCTCGTCCGGGTAGTTAACCGCCGGGCCCTGGTGGGCGGAGCGACCTTTGTCGTCCGCGTGGTCACGCCGGAGGCCACGGACACCAAGGTCTTCAGGTTCACGGCCAATATCCTCGCGGGCAGCTGGCTTTACGACATCGGCCTCACGGGCAAGGACTGGATGGCCGCCAAAGTCAGGCCGGTGGCGTGGGAGGTCGAGCTCCAGTCTCCGTCCGGCGAGGTCGTCGCCAGGAAGGCGAGCTTTCTCTGGGAGAAGCCCAGCGGCTGACCGGGCGCCGACGCCCAAATGATCGACCCGAGCAACGTCACGAACCCGGCGCGGACGGCGGCGGAGCTGGAGGAGTTCCTGCTTTTCTGCATCGTGGTCGCCGGCAAGAACGCGGACCAGCAGTCGCTCAAGCTCGAGCGCTTCCTCGGGGGCCGCAGGCCGTTCGCGTTCATCCGCGCCGCCGACCGGGACGGCACCCTGGAGGCGCGGCTCAGGGACTCGCGCCTGGGAAAGTACTCGCTGCTTGCCCGGAGCTTCCGCGAGCTCTCGAGCTCGGGAGCCGACCTGCGCACCTGCGCGCTGGAGGAGCTGACCCGGTTCCCCGGAATAGGGCTGAAGACCGCGAAGTTCTTCGTCCTGCACTCGCGCCCCGGCGAGATGCACGGGGTGCTCGACACGCACGTCCTCGGCTGGATGCGCGAGCACTGGGCCCACGGCGGCCGCCGCCCTCCCGCCGTCCCGCGGCACTCGCCGCAGGATCCGCAGGCCTACCGGTTCTGGGAGACGGTCTACTTCGGGATGGTGGCGGCCCGGCACCACCACTCCGCCGGCGGGCCGGCCGTCGACTGGGCCCGCTTCGACCTCGACCTTTGGAAGGAGCGGCGGGCCGGGCCCACCGCCCCGCCGGCCTAGCCGCGCTGGATCAGCTCGACCTCGTAGCCCTCGGGGGCGTCGACAAAAGCGATGACCGAGCCCGAGCCGGTGCGCGTCGGCCCGTCGCTCAGCTTGTGTCCCTTCTTCTCGAGGTGCGCCGCGATCGCCCCCATGTCCTCCACCTCGAAGGCCAGGTGCATGAGGTCGGGCTGGACCTTCACCGGCGGGCTGCCCGGGAGGTGGCAGAGCTCGATCTCCTCGTCGCTGTTGGGCGTCCGGATGAAGACGAGCTGGGCCCCCCTCGGCGACGTGTGCCTGCGGCCGACCTTGAGGCCCAGGGCTTGCTCGTAGAATTTGACTGATCGTTCCAGATCGTTCACGCGCATCCGCGTGTGGAGCAGTTTCTTGACCATCCCGCGAGGATAGAGCCCCCGGAGGCCGTCCGCAAGCGCAGCGAGGGCCGCGGCGCCCCGGGGTTCCAATTGGACATTCCGGGCAAACCGATTCACCGTCGACCGGAGCCCCCCCATGAAAACCCCCATCGTATCCGCGCTTGGATTCATCGCCGCCTCGTCGGCCCTAGTCGCCGCCCCCGACCCCAACTGGCTCGGCCACGACCGCGACCGCCCCCAGCCGGCTGTCGTCGACCCCGGCACGTTCAGCTCGCAGGACCAGCCCGGCCGGCCGCCCTCGGACGCGACCGTGCTCTTCGACGGGCGCGACATCTCCCAGTGGGTGGCGATGGACGGGAGCCCGACGAAGTGGATAATCCGGGACGGGGTGATGGAGTGCGTCCCGCACAGCGGCTACGCGCGCACGCTCCAGTCGTTCGGCGACTGCCAGCTCCACGTCGAGTGGGCGTCGCCCAATCCGCCGCATGGCAACAGCCAGGGCCGCGGCAACAGCGGCGTCTTCTTCGGCTACGACCGCTACGAGCTCCAGGTGCTCGACTCCTACGACAACAAGACCTATGCGGACGGCGGGGCCGCGGCGATCTACGGGCAGTACCCCCCGCTCGTGAACGTCATGCTCCCGCCCGGGAAGTGGGAGGTGTACGACATCGTCTGGACGGCGCCCCGCTTCGACAGGGACGGCGCCCTCCTCAAGAAGGCGCGCGAGACCGTCTTCCACAATGGGGTCCTCGTCCAGAACAACGTCGAGCTCACCGGGCCCACCTCTTGGCTCGAGCGCGCCCCCTACAAGGCGCACCCCGAGCGCATGCCGATATCGCTCCAGGACCACGGCAACCCCGTCCGGTTCCGGAACATCTGGGTCCGCGAGCTGGGCAACTACCGCCACAAGGAATTCATGCTGGCCGAGTCGGTCCTCGAGGGCTACGTGGGCGACTATCCCCTCTGGGGGAACGACAGGGTGCAGGTGCGACGCGCCCCGGACGGCCTGCTCACGTTCACCTTCGGCGGAGTCGATTTCCTCATGCACGCGGAGTCCCCCACGAGGTTCTTCGCCCTGACGACGGACGTGCAGGGCGAGTTCTCGGACAAGGACGGCAAGAGGCAGCTGCACATAACGGTGGGCGAGCCCTGAGGGCCTAGAATCTCACGCTCATCTCCAGCTTGAAGAGCGCGGGCGCGGCCAGCTGGTTGCCCGTGAAGCGCTGGTACACGGGGCGCTCGGCGTCCGCGTAGAGCTTGAACGGGTGCATGTCGACCTCGATCCCGGGGGCAAACAGAACGCGGCCGAAGCCGGAGGCCACTGGACTTGCGGCATTGGCGCCGCCGTCCCTTCCGCGGACCGAAAGCTTCAGTTGCGCCATGGGCGCGATCATCACCCTTCCGACGGACCAGCCGCTGTAATAGGCGCCGACCGCCGCGTCGAACTCGGCGCCCGGGCGGTACTGGGCCTGGGTCAGCACCGGCAGGTCCAGCGCCCCCTGGGCGAATCCCGACCATCCGTAGTCGCTGTCCAGGTTGAACCGGCGGAAGCCACCGAGCAGGACGTCGGTGCTCCCGGTGCCGATCTCGGAGTCCCGGTCGATGTCCCCGTACGCGTCGTTCGTCGTATAGCTGCCGGTCGGCAGCTTGAGGCCGAACGTGAGCCCGCAGGACAGGTCGGGCGAGAATCCCGTGTAGATGCCCTGGAGCCTGATGTCGCCGAGCCCGCTGAAGTTAAGCGAGACGATGTCGCTTCCCGTGGCGCCCCCGGTCGTCCTGAAGAACCGGCTCTCGTAGGGGAGGTTAAGCAGGATTCCCCAGGAGCGATTGAACATGTCCTGGTATGCGAGCGTGAGGAAGCTCGTCCGGATCTCCTTGTCGGGGTTGTCGGCGGCCGGCGCCTCCGAGGCCCCGCTCCAGTTGTGGTTCTGGTCCTGGTAGTCGTACTCGAAGGCGGCCATGGCGCCCGATCCGTCGGGAAACATCGAGCTCGTGCCGACCTCGAACACGCCGCAGCCGCAGGCGCAGGCCCGGGCCCTGCCCGGAGCAAGGCAAAGGGCCACGAGCGGGGCCAGGCGGAGGGCGGCGGCGGCGATGCTCCGGCGCGCCCCGGAGAGGTGGCCGGCGGCGCCGGCCCGCGGCGTCGCCGCGACTGGGGCCGGACTGCTCCGGCGGAACGGGAAAGGCTTCATGGGAGTATCCAGGCAAGGGTTGAGTGTTGGGATGCGGGCGCGCGGCCCCCCGGGGTCGCGTTGACGCGGCGGCGCCCGGCCGGGACGGACCCGCGGGCCGGCAGCCGGCGCGGCGTCCGGGAAGGTTCGCCTAGGCGATTCCGGCTCTCGGCGGGGGCACCGGCACGTCCGACCCGCGCGCCTCGGCGCGGGCTGCGGGCTCCACGGGCCATCCGCCCGCAGCTGCCGGGGCGAAAAACGCCGCCGGTCGCTCAAGGATCATGAGCATCCTCTGCCCCCCCGCGGATGGAACCGCCGGCCCGTGCTGCCCGGACGCCTCCCGGGCCCTGCCCACGGCGCGGCAGATGGCGCAGGGCTTGCCCGGGTCGAATGTCTCCCGGGCGGCGGCCGCGAACGAGCGGGTCCTGGCGTACCCGGCGAACATCCGCGCCCAGGCGAACCCCTGCGCGACGTCGAGCATGGCGCCGCTGGCGCAGAGCCAGGCGCACAGAAGCGAGACGGCGGACAGGCGGCGGAACATCGCGCCGAGACTGGAATCTGCGGCCGCCGGCGCAAGCCTTCCCGCTCTGGACTTTCGCGCGATCGCGCGCTACCCATGTTCAGGGCCAGCCGCGCAGATTCCCGCGCCGCAGGGCCCGCGACCCTATGGACGAGAATCTCGTAACCCGCCGCGAGGCCATCGCGAAGACGGCCCTCGCAGGGCTCCTCCTCCCGGTGATCGGGGCCGCGCGGGGCCTCGGTGCCGGCGACGCGGGGGGCCCGGCCGCCTCGGCCCCCGCCGCCACCCCCCGCCTCAGCCTGGGCGTCGCCGGCTATTCGCTGCGCAAGCTGTCGACGGAGGCGGCCGTCGCCGCGCTCCGGCAGATGCAGATCGGGTCCGTCTCGGTCTTCAGGGTGCACGTGCCCATCCTCATTAGCACCCCGGACGTGTGCCGCGAGGCGGCCCAGAAGTTCAGGGACGCCGGCCTCGCGATCCCGAGCACCGGCGTCGTGACGCTCGCGAACAGCGAGGGCGTCATGCGGCGGGCGTTCGAGTGCGGGCGCGCGGCCGGCCTGTCGACGATGGCCGCGAGCTACGACAAACCCCCCGACAGGGACATGTTCCTGCTGACGGAGCGTTTCGTCCGCGAATACGACATCAAGCTCGCCTTCCACAACCACGGCCCGGAGGACAAGATCTTCCCGTCCCCGTTGGACGTGTGGGACGCCGTGCAGCCCTACGACCAGCGCCTGGGCCTGTGCATCGACGTGGGACACTCGGCCCGCGCGGGCACGGACCCCGTCGAGGCGATCCTCAGGTGCCGCAGCCGCCTGTACGACGTGCACATGAAGGACACGCTCGCGGGCGTGGGCGACAAGAAGGACAAGCCCGTCGTCCTGGGATACGGCCGGCTCGACATCAGGTCCATCATGGCGGCGCTCATCCAGGTCGGCTTCCGGTACCAGGTCGGGCTCGAGTACGAGGTCGAGGAGGCCGACCCCATTCCCGGGATAGCCCAGTCCTTCGGGTACATGCGCGGGATGCTGGCGGGACTACCCGCGTGAGGGCGACCCCGAAGGCGCCTCCAGCCGCCGAATTTCAAACCCCATGAACAACGCAACCAACCGCCGCGAATTCATTAAGACGGGCACGGCCGCCGGCCTGGGCCTCGGCCTCGCAGCGACCCTGCCCTCGTGGGGCAGGGCCGACCCGCCCCCAAGCCCTGCGAGCCGCGTGCGCCTGGCCGTCGTCGGCACGAACAGCCGCGGCCTCGACCACATCGAGGCGATCAGCGGCATCGACAACACGGAGATCGCCTACATCTGCGACGTGGAGGACGGGGCGCTCGCCAAGGGGATGAAGCAGGCCGCGAAGACCGGGCGCGACCGCCCTCAGGCCATAAAGGACTTCCGCAGGGCGCTCGACGACAAGTCGGTGGATGCGATCACGATCGCCACGCCCGACCACTGGCACACGCCGATGGCCATCCTGGCGCTCGCGGCGGGCAAGCACATATACGTGGAGAAGCCCTGCAGCCAGAACCCGCACGAGGGCGAGCTCCTGCTCAAGGCCATCTCGAGGTACGGGCGCCTCGTGGAGATGGGCAACCAGCGGCGGTCGTTCCCCAACATGCAGGTCGCGGTGAGGGAGATCCGCGCCGGCGTGATCGGCACGGCGTACTACGCGAAGGCCTGGTACGACAACAGCCGCCCGAGCATAGGCCACGGCAGCATCGTGGCCGTGCCGCCCGGCCTCGACTACGAGCTGTGGCAGGGGCCGGCCCCCCGCCGGCCGTACAAGAGCAACCTCATCCACTACAACTGGCACTGGTTCTGGCACTGGGGAACGGGCGAGGCCTGCAACAACGGCACCCATGAGATCGACGTGTGCCGCTGGGCGCTCGGAGTCGGCTTCCCCACGAGGGTCTCGTCCACGGGCGGGCGCTACGGCTTCAAGGACGACTGGCAGACCCCCGACACCCAGGTGATCGGCTGGGACTTCGACGGGGACAAGTCCATCTCCTGGGAGGGGCGCAGCTGCAACGGGTACAGGACCGAGGGGCTCTCGCGCGGGGCCTACGTCTACGGCACCGAGGGGACGGCCCTCCTCGAGGGAAACAACTACACGGTGTTCGACAGCTCCAACAAGGTGGTCAAGACGCTGGCTGACAACCCGGAGGCGGACGCGACGAACATCCGCAGCGCCTCGGGCATCCGCCTCGACCGGCTGCACGTCAGGAACTTCATCGACGCGATCCGGACGGGATCCCCGCTGAACTCGCCCATCGAGGAGGCCCACAGGACCGTCGTCCTGCCCCACCTGGGCAACATCGCCCAGCGGGTCGGCCGCTCCCTGGACTGCGACAGGTCCGACGGCCACATCCTCCACGACGAGGAGGCGATGAAGCTGTGGCGGCGCGACTACGAGCCGGGCTGGGAGCCGGCCGCATGACGGCGCCCCGTGGCGGGGCGCTGCGCGAGGTGTTGCGGCTCCTCGCGCTTGTCGGCCTGTGCGCCGCGGCCGCAGCCCCGGCGGCGCAGGATTTCCACGGCTGGGCAAGGACGCCGCCGATGGGATGGAACAGCTGGGACTGCTTCTCCACCACGGTGACCGAGGCGCAGACGCGCGCCGAGGCGGACTTCATGGCGGACAAGCTGGCCGCGCACGGCTGGCGGTATGTCGTCGTCGACATCCAGTGGTACGAGCCCGGGGCCACGGGATTCGACTACCGCGCAGGCGCGGCGCTCACCATGGACGCCCACGGCCGCCTCCTGCCGGCGCCCGGCAAGTTCCCGAGCGCGGGCGACGGCCGGGGCTTCCGGCCGCTCGCCGACCACGTGCACGCAAAGGGCCTTCGGTTCGGGATCCACCTCATGCGCGGGATCCCCCGCCAGGCGGTCGAGCGGGACCTGGCGATCGCCGGCTCCACCCACCGGGCCTCCGAGATCGCCGACAGGCTCCACGTGTGCCCGTGGAACTCCGACATGTACGGCGTCGACATGTCTAAGCCCGGGGCCCAGGAGTACTACGACTCGGTCTTCAGCCTGATCGCCTCCTGGGGAGTCGACTTCGTAAAGGTGGACGACATGTCGCGCCCCTACGCCCAAAACGAGCCGGAGGTCGAGGCGGTCCGGCGGGCGATCGACCGCTCGGGCCGGGCCATGGTGCTGAGCCTCTCGCCCGGGGA
>Ga0187851_10000712_pt1 | contig 33352 bp, 21 predicted proteins | sample June2016WEW_6_10_FD_132997 | JGI IMG/M metagenome (GOLD analysis project Ga0187851, IMG submission 132997) | Peatland microbial communities from SPRUCE experiment site at the Marcell Experimental Forest, Minnesota, USA - June2016WEW_6_10 | ecosystem: Environmental > Terrestrial > Soil >...
CGCCGCTCTCGCCGAGATAGCGATCGATGGCGTAGCCGACGCCGAACCACGCGGGCACGAGGAGGCGGGACTGCGTCCAGCCAAAGACCCAGGGAATGGCGCGCAGATCGGAGAGGCTCGGCGAATCGCTGCGGCGCGCGGGGCGCGAACCGATCTTGGCATTTTCGAGCTCGCCCACCGGCGTGGACTGCTCGAAGTACGCGATCACGCCGGGATCGTTGAGAATATGCTCGCGATAGAAGCCGTAGGAGAGATTGGAGAGCGTGTCGAGCGCGGCTTCCCACGCGGGCTCGAGTATTCCGGTGAAGTGGCCCTCGGGATCGCGGGCATTGGGCCGGGCCAGAGCGTCTAATGAGGCGGCGATCATCAGCTCGAGGTTGCGCTCGGCCAGCACCTCGTCGGCGTATTTGAAATTGAGCACCTCGCCCTGCTCGGTGAGCCGCAACTGGCCATCGAATGAGTCGAAGGGCTGGGCAAAGATGGCACGATGCGTCGGTCCGCCTCCCCGGCCCACCGTGCCGCCGCGGCCGTGGAAGATGCGCAACTTTAATCCGCATTCGCGGGCCACAACGTGCAGGTCGCGATGGGCGCGAAAGATCTCCCAGGTTGAGGTCAGCATGCCGCCGTCTTTGTTGGAGTCGGAGTAGCCGAGCATCACCTCTTGCCAGTTGCCCCACGACTCAAGCAGCCTGCGATAGTCGGGCCGGCTCCACAGCTCGCGGCAGATGGCCGGCGCGTTGCGCAGATCTTCGATGGATTCGAAGAGCGGGACGGGCATCAACCCGGGGTCCGCGGCGACGGGTCCTTGTCGCTGGGATGGAAGGCCGGGATCGACATCGCCGGCTCCCTCCACCGTGACGCCGCCGAGCCGCGCCAGCCGAACGACGGCAAGAACATCGTCGACGCTTGCTGCGCCGCTGATGACATACTGGCGTACGGCTTCGGGCGAGCAGCCGCTCTTGACCTCGGCGACCACGCGGAAGGTTTCAAGCACGCTGGCGGTTTGCGCGGAAAGCCCGCTGGCCAGCGAGGGCGCGATGGTGTCGCTGATGGCTTCCTGCAAAGCCGCGGCGTGGACGCGCGCGTGCTGACGGATATCGAGTGTGTGCAGGTACAGGCCGAACGTGCGCACCTGCAAGATGAGCGGGTCGATGAGCGTGCGCGCGATGCGAATGCCGCTGTTTTCGGCGAGCGAGCTGCGCAGAATTTCGAGATCGTCGAGGAAATCCTGCACCGAGCAGTAGGCCGGCAGCGCCTGTGTGAGCTTGTCCTGGCCACGCCCCAGAGTGTAGGGCGTGACCGGCAGCGCCGCGCCCGCCGAGGCCAGCGTCTCGCTGGTGCGCTCGAGCGCTTGCTGGATGCGCGCCTTGATGCAGATGACGAGGCGGCGGTAATACTCAAATTCGTATTGCGCGCCGAAGACCTGCGCTTCTGGCGTGTGCACGTGGGCTATATAGGCGCGGAGACGTTCGAGGAGTTGCTGGCTGACCGTCCGCTGTTGCGCGCTGGTGGTGAGCAGGTCGATGATCTCGTCGAGCCGGCGCTGATAGTAGAGGAGCAGATGCCCGCGCGCCAGTTGCAGCGCGCCGCGCGTCACCTCAGGCGTGACAAATGGATTGCCATCGCGGTCGCCGCCGATCCAGGAGCCAAATCGAAGCACGAGGGGCAGATCGAGCGGATCGATTTCCAGCCCGTAAGCGGCGTGAAACGCCGACGAGATCTCGCGGTAGAGTTCGGGCAAAGTCGCGAAGATGGAGACGTCGTAGTAATCGAGGCCCATCTTCACTTCGTCGAAGACCGTGGGACGGCGCGAGCGCACCTCGTCGGTCTGCCAGAGGCCGGTAATTTCCGCCAGCACGAGTTCTTCGAGTCGCGCCAAGTCCTGCTCGGGAATGGGGATACGGTCGAGAGCTTCGAGAAACTCGCCGATGCGGCGGCGCTTGAACATCACGGTGCGACGCGCCGCTTCAGTGGGGTGCGCCGTAAAGACCGGCACGACGAGCACGCGGCGCAGCCAGCCGAGCGCCTCCTGCGCATCGATGCCGACGCGTCGCATTTCGCAAAATGTGCCTTCGAGCGATCCGCGCTGTCGGCCGGCCTGGTCGCTCAAGCGCAGAGCGACGCGCCGCCGCTTGCGGTGATTGGTTTCGGCCAGGTTGATGAGCTCGAAGTAGAAGGCGAAGGCGCGCGTGAGCAGAACGGCGCGTTCGACGGGCAGCGAGTGGACAAGCGCAAGCGCGGCGGTCGCCTGACGGGCCGCTTCCTCGGTGTTGCCGCGCAGTTCGGCGTCGCGGCGGCGGATAGTGCCCTGACGCAGTGCCTCTACCTGCTCGAATAGCTCTTTGCCGGCCTGCTCGCGCAGAACCTGCCCCAGCAGCGCGCCCAGCGAGCGCACGTCGCGGCGCAGGGGCGCCTCTTTCAACTCGCCCGACTGTGCTTCGAGCTCGGCCAACCGCTGCGACCAGCTTTCAGGGTTCCACAACAGAGCCATCGTGATTTGATTATGCCTGATGGATTCGTGACCGCCCCGCACTGCGGAATGCACTTCCGCCATCGCTGGCCGATCAAGCACAATGGCTGCATGCCAGGATCCGGTCGAGTCTTCGCCTTTGCTCTAGTCTGCGTTTTTGCCGGCGCTCACTTCGCGTACAGCCAGGGTGGCGCCCCGCCTGCCGCCCAGCCAGCGGCTCCGCACCCGCCCCGCCCCGTTCCGCCGACGCGTGATCCGCACACGCCGGGATATGTGAAGGCGAAGGAGTTGCCGGACGGCGCTGTTCCTGCCGCGAACCAGAACGGCAACTTCATCATCGGACCGACGCACACGCCTGCGCCTGAGCTTGCCGATCCGGCACGGCCGCTCGACGGAACGGTCGTAGAGTTCACGATGAACTCGGAGGACAGCAAGTATTATCCGGGGATCGCGCGCAATCCCGACTCGCTTCCTGCGCCCGACCCAGCGAATCCGGCGCGGCTATTAGGAATCGAGACGCATCCCCAGGCCTACACGCGGAAGGTCGCGGTCTATGTGCCCAAGGGCTACGTGCGGGGCACCGAGGTGCCGTTCATCGTGGGCGCCGACGGTCCCGATCGGTTGCTCTTCGCGGCGCTGGACGGGTTGATTGCCGAACACAAGCTACCGCCGATCGTGGCCATCTCGATCCAAAACGGCGGCAGCGACGCGCAGGGCAGCGAGCGCGGCCTGGAATACGACACCATGTCGGGCAAGTACGCGGAGTTTGTAGAGAACGAGGTGCTGCCGGCGGTAGAGAGTCATGCGAACGTGAAGCTGACGCACGATCCCGATGGGCGCGCGACGACAGGCAATAGCTCCGGCGGGTCCTGCGCCCTGGAGATGGCGTGGTATCACCCGGAGTGGTACCACCGGGTGCTCACCTATTCCGGAACGTATATCAATCAGCAATGGCCGTGGAACCCGGAGACGCCGCACGGCGCGTGGGGATTCCACGACCAGCTCATTCCGCACAGCCCGCGCAAGCCGATTCGCATCTGGATGGAGGTGGGCGACCGCGATCTGCTCAATCCAAACACCATGCGCGACGACATGCACGACTGGGTGCTGGCCAACGAGCGCATGGCGGCGGTACTGGCCGAGAAGCATTACCCCTATCAGTTTGTGTTTGCCCGCAACGCCGGCCATGTGGAACGGAGCGTGCGCGAGCAGACACTGCCGGAAGCGTTGGAGTGGGTGTGGCAGGGGTATAAGGCGAAGTAGCGCACCAGGTCTGAGGGTGGTGAATCCGATGTTCGTAAGAGAGACAGGCGCCCCAAATGCAGGTCCTTCGACTCCGGTCGCAGCGGCGACCTCCGCTCAGGATGACAGCTTCATTTTGAAGCGAACTTCTGACTCAGCAAACTAGCGGCGGCGGTCGCGTTGCGGCGGAAGCAAGTGGGGCTGTGATCGTTGACCATCCCAGCTGCCTGCATGAAGGCGTAGACGATGACGGGGCCGACAAATTTGAAGCCGCGTTTCTTGAGCTGCTTCGACATTTCAACGGCGAGAGGCGTTTGTGCCGGAACAGGCCCCTGAGGGCGGATGGGTTTGCCGCCCACGATGCCCCAGAGAAATGGGCCGAAATCTTCGCCTGCTTTCTGCATCTGGAGGTAGATGCGGGCGGCCTGGACAGTGGCTTCAATTTTGGCACGCGAGCGAATAATTTCCTGATTTTGGAGGAGACGCTTGATATCACGTTCACCGAAGCGGGCGACCTTAGCCGGATCAAACCCTTTGAAGGCTTTGCGGAAGGCGTCGCGCTTGCGCAGCACGATGATCCACGCGAGGCCGGCCTGAAAGCCTTCGAGCATGAGCAGTTCCCAGAGGGCGCGGCTGTCGCGCTCAGGCACACCCCACTCGGTGTCGTGGTATTCGCGCATGATTGGATCGCTCTCTGCCCAGGCACAACGGGATTTTGCGGTATCGGCCATCGTTCTCGATGGTATGCGCCGAAGCTCGGACAGCGCCAGGCCTCATGCTTCGAGTTGCGCCATCAACTCCTCCCACTCGGCAGTGAACGCGGCGAGTTGCGCTCGGAGTTCTTCGGCCAGCCTGGTCAGGCGTTGCGTCTCGGCAGCGCTGACGTAGACGCCAAGCTGCTCCTCGGTATGGGCGATGGAGGACTCAACGCGTGGGATCTCTTCTTCGAGGAAAGCGCAGCGGTCTTGAATCTGCTTCTGCTTGATGGGATTCAGGCGGCGGGTTTGCTTCTTTGTCGTAGACCTGGTCTCCCACCCTTCGCTGCGCGAAGGATGGGGCAACGCGCCGTCGGGTTCGTCGAAGCCACCTTCGATAACGATGGTGTTGGGCGCGGCTTTTTCGGCGGCAGAATGTTTGGGAGCGAGTTGAAATGCAGGTCCTTCGACTGGCGCGGAAACCCGGCTGCGCTGGGATTCCGCGCTTCGCTCAGGATGACCGGCCAAAGAGGATGAACTGGAAGAAGCGGCTTCTGCGGCCAGCGCTTCTTTGCGGCGAAGGTAGTCTTCGTAATTGCCTTCGTAGGCAGTGATGGCGCCATCCGCGATCTCGAGCACGCGCGTGGCCAGGCGGTCGATGAAATAGCGGTCGTGGGAGACGAAGACCACGGTGCCGCTGTAGCCGGAGAGCGCTTCGAGCAAGACGTCTTTGGCGCGCATATCGAGGTGGTTGGTTGGCTCGTCGAGAAGCAGGAAGTTGGAGGGCGAAACAAGAATGCGGGCAAGGGCGTAGCGATTCCGTTCGCCGCCCGAGAGCACGCCTAACGGCTTGAAGACGTCGTCGCCGGAGAACAGAAAGCAGCCGAGAAGCGAACGCAGCGTGACCTCGGGAGTGCGCACGGCGGTTCGGTTGATGTCGTCGAGCATGCGCGCCTCGGGATCAAGCACCTTGTACTGGTCCTGCGCGAAGTATTCGGCAACGACGTTGTGACCAAGGCGCACCGAGCCGGCGGTGGGCGCTTCGTCGCCTGTCAGGAGTTTAATGAGTGTCGATTTGCCGGCGCCGTTCACGCCCACGAGCGCCACGCGGTCGCCGCGCTCGATAGTGAAGCGCGCCCCACTGAAGACGCACTTCGTGCCGTAATCCTTACTCAGGCTCTCTGCCTCCGCAACGATGCGCCCCGAGGGCGGCGGCTGGGGAAATTTGAAGTGGATAATGGGCTCTTCCTCAGGGATCTCGATGCGCTCGATCTTCTCGAGTTCCTTGATGCGCGACTGGACCTGCTTCGCCTTGGTGGCCTGATATCTGAACCGATTGATGAAGGCTTCGAGATGTTCGATTTGCTCGCGCTGGTTGCGGTAGCCCGCGATGAGCTGCTGGCGCCGCTCGTCCTTCTGGCTTAGGTACTTCGAATAGTTGCCCTGGTAGATCGTCAGGCGCTTGTTCCAGATCTCGACGGTGCGGTCGACGGTGACGTCAAGAAAGTAGCGGTCGTGCGAGATAAGGATGTAGCCGAAGGGATAGTGGTTGAGATAGTCCTCGAGCCAGTTGCGGGTTTCGAGATCGAGATGGTTCGTCGGCTCGTCAAGCAAAAGGAGGTTCGGCTTGGCAAGGAGCAGCTTGGCGAGCGCGATGCGCATCTGCCATCCGCCGCTGAACTCCGCGGTTTGACGCGACCAATCTTCTTTGCCAAATCCGAGGCCGGAGAGCACCGCTCCCACCTGAGCGTCGAGCGCGTAGCCATCGAGCGCATGAAAACGATCCTGCTGCAAAGAATAGCGCTCGGCGGCGGATTGGTACTCGGAACTCTCGTGGTCGAGTTCGGCAAGCCGGCTGGTAAGCCGCTCGATTTCGCGCTCGATCTCGCGCAGCTCGTCGAAGACGGTGAGGCATTCCTCGAAAACGGTCCGGCCCGAAAGCTGCAACCCCTCCTGCGGCAGATAGCCGATGCTCAGGCCGCGAGTCTGCTCCAGCGTGCCGTAATCGAGAGTTTCCAGGCCGGCGAGCACTTTCATCAGGGTGGATTTTCCGGCGCCGTTTCCGCCGACGAGTGCGGTCTTCTCTTTGTTTCGGATCAGCCAGTTGGCTTCGAGAAAAAGCACACGCGAGCCGAAGCGCTTGCCGGCATTTTGCAGGGAGAGCATCCGATCTTATTTTCGCAGAGTGCGGGCTTGGCCGCCTTGTTCAGCGGGCTGCTTGCGATCGGCTTAATCCACGTGGAAGACTTCTTCGATCCGCGTCCACCACTCGCCTTGATTGCGATCGGGCAGCGGTTGTTGCATGGGTTCCATGATGGCCCACCACTCCTGCGTGGTTTTGTCGGCGGCCATCTTCGCCATGTCGGCGGCATAATCGGCGCCATGGTATTCGAAATAGGCGAACAGCATGTGATTGTGCAGGTAAATGGAGTAGTTGCGGATGTTGCATGCGTGAATCGTGGCCAGCACTCCGGGCCAGACGGCTGCGTGATATTCCTTGTACTTGGCTTCAGCCTCGGGCTTGAGGCCGATCACCATTCCGTATCGTTTCATTTCAATTCCTCATTAAGAATGAATGCGGAGGCGGACTAATTATCGCAGGCCCCGCGAGCCAAAGTCAGAGATCCCGCGTTCGCGGTGATCGATGACTCGCAATCGATGAATTATTCTGCTGGTGGAGCTGACTAGAGAAACGATGAGCGTTTCGCACCGGCGTGAATTCTTGAAACAGGCAGGTTTGGTGGGATCCGTAGGGTCGGCAGCGATGATGGCCCTGCTTCCCGAAGGAGCGACAGCTTTGAGCGGCGGAGCGTCCGACGTGGCAGAGGCTCTTCCCGTGCAGGCTGAAGAGGCTCCCAGGTATCACGTCAGGTTTGGCGTCTGCGGCATGAGCCACGACCATATCCGCGGGATGATCGCGGCGGTCGAGCGCGGCGGCGGCGAACTGGTGGCGGCGTGGGGCGGCGAAGACGATAAGCTGGCCGACTTTCGCAGGCGCTTTCCCGGCGTAAAGATCGTCAAGACACAGGACGAGATTCTCGAAGACCCCTCTGTGCAGTTGGTGCTGACTTCGCAGATTCCCAGCGAGCGCGCCGGAATCGCCGTACGCGCAATGAAGAACGGCAAGGACTTTCTGTCGGACAAGCCGGGCATGACGACGCTGGATCAACTTGCCGATGTGCGCAAGGCGATCGCGGAAACCAAGCGGATCTATGCGATCCTGTATAGCGAACTGCTTGAGGTAAGGGCTGCCGTGTACGCGGGCGAGCTGGCGCGGCAGGGCGCGATTGGCAAGGTGATTCAGACGATCAACATCGCGCCGCATCAGATCTTTCAGCACGCCGGCGACGCCGGTGGCGGAGCGGGACGGCCCCAGTGGTTCTGGAATCCGGAGCAATATGGGGGAATCCTGTGCGATATCGGCTCGCACCAGGTGGACCAGTTTCTTTATTTCACAGGGTCGACGCAGGCCGAAGTGGTGGAGTCCCAGGTGGCCAACGTGCGCCATCCCGACTACCCAAAGTTTCAGGACTTCGGCGACATGGTGCTGCGCGGCGACCGCGGATTCGGCTATGTGCGGCTCGACTGGTTCACTCCCGATGGATTGGGGACCTGGGGTGACGGGCGGCTCTTCATTCTGGGCACCGATGGCTATATAGAGCTGCGCAAGTATGCAAATGTCGGCGTCAGCCGCCAGGGCGACAATTTGTTTCTCGTCGATGGCAAGCAGGCGCGCTATATCGACTGCAGCAATATGCCGTTGCCGTTCGGGCCGCGGTTTGTGGCCGACATCGTGAATCGCACCCACACGGCGCAGAGCCAGGACGAGGCCCTGTTGGCGGCAGAACTGGTGATCAAGGCGCAGATGAACGCCAAGTTCGTGACCGTCAAGGACTGATCGGCCAAGCCGTAATCGACGAAGGCCAGAAGGCCCGCGCGGAAATCTTTCGGCATTGAGCAGCGATCGGGAAACGCGAACTACCGCTCGAAGACGACATACTGCCGTCCCGAATACAGCCTGAAGCCGTGGGCCGGATCGGGAAGCACCTGGAGCGGCATCGGTCTCTTCATCGCGGCGTCAGCGCTCGAGCTCACGGTGAAGAGATCGTGCGCGCCGATGTCGGTCACAATAAATTTGCTGCCGGCAATAAATCCGATGCCATACGCGCCGGGAGCCAGTTTCTGACCTCCGATCTTGATCGGCACTTCATTGATGAAGTAAGCCTGGTACTTGGCGGCAACTCCCGTTGAATACCCAGAGGTGTCAACCAGGCTCGCCATCACGAAGTACCCATCGGCAAATTTGACGCCGCCGGAGTTTCGCACCTGTGTGGTCGCGCTCTGTCCGCGATAGAACACTGTCGCCGGAAGGACTTTCGCCAAATCTGCCGGCTTGAGAATTGCGTCGCCGCCCTGGGCGGTGACGATTGCCGGCGCTGCCAAAATGACCACGCCCATCATTGCGGACGCAACGGTACTCCAAATCATCGTCTTGCGCATTGCCCCAGCTCCTTTTAGGGATTCGCAAGTGAGTATACCGCATGAAGTACAACCTTGGATGGCGAACGGAATTGACGCTATTCAGTAGCTCGAAGCAGACGTTAGATCGGCCGGGAACGCGGAAGCACCAACCACGGGGAGTGAGCCAATTGAATTATCGTAGGAGCGTGCTCACGCGCAGTGAATTCGCTTACGACGTGGACGGCTGTTAAGCGATGCCTCGGACTCGCGCCCATCGAATGAATAGCTCAACCAGCGCGTACGACCGCGCACTGAGACCGCATGTGGCTAATTGCTCGAATCGAAGAGTCGAGCCGCTGACGGATTTCGGTCTGATCGGATGGCAAGCTCGAGTTGCGCTTGGCGTTGCCTGCCTTGCGCTCGTGGTTGCTTCTCCCAAGACCGGACGGGCGCTCGATCCTTCCACCGCTTTGGCGAATTATGCGCGGCAAACCTGGGTCATGGAGAACGGGCTGCCTCAGAACACGATTACAGCGATGATCCAGTCTCGGCATGGATTTCTGTGGTTGGGAACCGAAGCCGGATTGGTGCGATTCGATGGAAACAGCTTTCAGATCTTTGACCGCAGTTCGAATCCGGGGTTGCCGGACAACGATATCTGTTGCCTTATGGAGATGCCGGACGGAAGCATGTGGATCGGCACCAGCGCTGGCCTGGCGCGATGGCAGAACGGCACGATCCGCGCATATACCAGTCGCGACGGCCTTCCCGCCAATGTGATCCGCGGGCTGGCGACGGCCGACAACGGACAGCTCTGGGTGAATACCGATGAAGGGATTGCGCGCCTGAGCGGCGACAGGTTCCTGGCGCCTGCTAACCCAGGCTCGAGCGAAGTCTTGGCGGTAACGGCAAGTAGTAGCAGCGGGTTCTGGGTTCCAACTTCGCAGAGCGATGAGACGGCGAATCCTTTATGGAAAAACGCCGTTGCACGCGCTGGAGTGCAGGAAGATTCCATCGAGTTCCGATCCGCATTGAACGGCGGACAGATGGCATTCGCCAGCAAGAACCTGCTCCTGGTGATGCAAGGGGACCACGTTCTCGAGCAATTGAGCGCGGGAAAGGAACTGCCGGGAAACCGCATCCAGGCGCTCCATGCAGACCGCGAGGGATGCCTGTGGATCGGCACGAATAGGGGACTCACGCGTTTGGCCGGAGGGAAACTGCAATCGCTCGCGGTCACCGACCCGCTGGCGGGTGCATCGGTGCTCGCCCTCATGGAGGATCGGGAAGGCGATATGTGGGTGGGAACGGAAACGGGAGGGCTGCACATCCTTCGCGACCAGCGTTTCCGGATTCTCGACACGCGCGACGGTTTGGCTTCCGATTCCACCACATCGGTCGTCGAGGACCGCGCGGGTACTCTGTGGGTGGGAACGCTCGGAGCGGGCCTGAACGCACTGCAGCGCGGCAAGAACGGATCAACTAAGGTCAGGACCTGGAGTTTACGCGACGGTCTGATGAGCGACCTGATTCTGTCGCTGGCCGCGGCGCCCAACGGCGACATTTGGGTGGGGACGCCCGACGGGCTCAACCGAATCCGCGGTGGCCGTGTTGACGGATTTACCTCGGCAGATGGCTTACCCGACGATTTCATCCGCTCCTTACTGGCCGATTCGGACGGTTCCTTGTGGATTGGCACCAGGCATGGCCTCGTCCATTGGATGGAGGCAACAATCAGTACGGCTGAATTACACTCCCATCCGAAGATGGAGATCCTGACACAGGCGAATGGGTTGGGCAGCGATACGGTGGGCGCCATGGCGCGCGATGCGGGCGGCGATCTCTGGGTGGCGACTCTGGGCGGGCTTTCACGGCTGCACGATGGCAGAATCTCGGATTTCACGACAGATAACGGCCTATCCAGCAACATTCCCACAGCACTGCTCCCGCTGTCGGGGCGCGATCTGCTGGTCGGAACCCAGGATCACGGTTGGGATTTGTGGGATGGCCGGACATTCTCTCCGGGCCCAGGAGAAAGTCTGAGACAGGCCACGATTCACGCAATTCTGGATGACGCACACGGCCATCTCTGGTTCGCAACCGGCAACGGGATTGCAAGGTGCGATTGGATGAACGGCAGCCAGACGGGCGCCGAAGCGCCTGTTCAAAACTGCATTGCCTTCGGCACAGCGGACGGGTTGCGCAGTCGCGAAACTACGGCTAACAGCCATCCTTCAGCGACGCAATCCGGGGACGGTCATCTATGGTTCACCACCCCAAAAGGGCTGGTGGAAGTGGACCCGGCACATTTTCCGGTGAATTCGGTCGAGCCTCCAGTTGCATTGGAGCGGTTTGCCGTCGACGACATCGACCAACCATTGCACGAGACAGATGCGCCGATCAAGATCGGCGCCGGACACGTACATTTTCAATTCGATTACGCCGGGCTGAGCTTTACCGCGCCGCTCAAAGTGCGCTACCGGTATCGGCTCGAGGGCTTTGATCACAATTGGACCGATGCCGGAACGCGGCGTACGGCATATTACACCAACATTCCGCCGGGAACATATACGTTTCGCGTGCAAGCAGCCAATAACGACGGAGTGTGGAATACCACCGGAGCGGCTTTTCCCTTTGCTTTGAAGCCGCATTTCTATCAGACGTTGTGGTTCTTCGCTCTTCTTCTTTTGGCAGCGAGCGCGGGCGTTGTTCTCGTGATCAAGGGACGGTTGCGGGCCGCGCAGCGGGAGTTTCGAGCCGTTCTGGGCGAGCGCAGCCGGATCGCACGCGAGATCCACGACACGCTGGCGCAGGGATATGTGGGCATCTCGGTTCAGCTGGAAATGCTCACGGAACTCTTGCGCCAGCATAAAGTGGAAGCTGCCGCCGGTGAGTTGGACAAGACTCGCCAGTATTTGCGCGAGGGTCTCGCCGATGCACGGCAATCGATCTGGGCGCTGCGCACGCAGGACGCCGACGAAACTACGTTGCCGGTGAGGATGAGGCGGCTTGTGGAAGCGGCCGGAGACACCCGCCTTGTGGCGCAGTTCAGCGCCTTCGGCGCGTATCGAGCGCTCGCGCCGGGGACTGAGCGCGAGGTGCTGCGCATCGCCCAGGAGGCTATCCATAATGTAAAGAAGCACGCCGGCGCCCAGAGGCTTTGGGTTCAGCTGAAGTACGAAGCCGCGGCGATCGAATTGGAGGTCAGGGACGATGGAAAGGGCGGCGCGCCGGATCAAGCGCAAGCGAGTGAGCACGGCGGATTTGGGTTGACAGGGATGCGAGAACGCGCGGAATCGATTCGCGGGGTGCTTGAGTTGATCAGCTCCGCCGGGGAAGGCACTACGGTGAGGTTGCGTGCTCCGGCTCCGGGACCGACGCGCGAGCAGACAGGAGATCAAGGGTGACCAACGAAACAATTCGCGTGCTGGTGGTAGAAGACCACAACGTAGTGCGCCAGGGCTTGGTGGCGCTTCTCAGTTTGGTGGAAGGCATACAGGTGGTCGGCGAGGCGGCGGACGGCGTAGAAGCGATTGCGCAGTTCCGCAAGCACCAGCCGGATGTTACTCTGATCGACTTGCGGCTGCCCAAGATGAGCGGCGTTGAAGTGATTCAGAGAGTGCGCATGGAGACTCCCCAGGCGCGGTTTGTGGTGCTGACAACCTATGATGGCGACGAGGATATTTATCGTGCTCTTAAAGGCGGAGCGAAAGCGTACCTGCTCAAGGGCATGACCACCGATGAACTGATCTCCACCATCCGCGAGGTTCATGCGGGCAAGTCGCACATCCCTCCGGCAATCGCGGAGCGGCTCGCCGAGCGCGTGGGCACCGAAGATCTGACGCCGCGCGAGTCGGAAGTGCTGGAGCAGATTGTATCCGGGAAGAGCAACAAAGAAATTGCGACTGAACTTGGCATTTCAGAGGCCACCGTCAAGACTCACATCAACACGCTGTTGAGCAAGCTGGGTGTGACCGACCGGACCCAGGCGGCAACGGCAGCCATCCGGCGAGGCATTGTTCCTTTTGAGTCGCTGAGAAAGCCAGAGTGATGAAGACGAAGACGTGGAAGGGCGTGGTGTTATCCGGAATCGCTTTGCTCGGGATGACCCAAGCGGCGGCTACGCAAAAAGAGGCGTGGCGCCAGGCGACTGAAGCCGAGCTGGCTTCGGTGCTGCCCTCGCGCGCGCCGGTTGTCGGCGAGCACATCGAGACCGAGATGCGCACTGCGTCAGGCATCGTCGACGGCCACGGCCGTTTCATTGCCGGAGTCGTGCTGATCACTGCCGGCTACTCGGCAGAGGGCAAGTACTCCCACTATTTGCTCGTACAAGCTCCGATTCAAATAGGCGGAGTCCTGCTCAAGCCGGGCAGATATGTCTTTGGATGGACCCGCTCAAGCGAAGGCGATCTGCTGACTGTTCATTTCAATGCCGCGGAGACCGGCGACCTGGTGGGAACCACCGATGCACATTGGATTGCGGGCTCGTCGCGTGTGGAAAGCCTGCACATCTGGCCGCCGGCGGAGAAAGCGATCATCCAAATCGGACGGTTCGCCGTTCCATATAAGCTGGGCCCGGAGTAGCCGTTCTGCAGATCCAGGCAGTGTCTGGCGATCTTCCGCGGTTGCAAGAAATCCGCGGGCTGATCGCCCGCCTGGACTTCTGCCGCGTGAATCCGAATGGCGCCATTTCCGCAGGTTGCTGAAGACATTCCCCTCAATTAGGGCCCTGAAATCGAGCGCGGGATCCGCGCGCTGATTCGCGTACACTGGAGTGTCCGCAATCATGAGAAGAGCTGCGAGAACTCGCGCTATGACGATGGGAAAGACCGCATTTTGTGCATTGGTGATTTTGGGGTCGGCATCGGTTGCCGCAAAGGCCGCAGTTGGCAACGATGCCGAGGCGGTTCGCCTGAACAATCGCGGCGTAGCGCTGATGGGCCAACAATTCACCGAGCGTGCCGCAGACGCCTTTGCTGAAGCCTTCAAGAAAGACCCGCATATGGCCCAGGCCGCGATCAACGAAGGCATCGCACTGCTGACCCTGCAAAAGATCGAAGACGCGAAGAGCTGGCTGCAAAAGTCGATAACCATCGATCCGAGCAACGCGCAAGCCTGGTACAACCTGGGGCTGGCGCAACACGCTGACAATGAGCTGGAAGCTGCGCTGGCCAGCTTTCAACATGCGGCGGAGCTCGACCCAAGGGATGCAGACTCGCTTTATTTCGTGGGCGTCAGCTACCAGGAGATGAAGCAGTACGACAAGGCGATCGCAACCTTGGAAAAGACGCTGCAGGTCGAACCGTTGCATGCTTCGGCAGAGTTTGTGCTGGCGCGGTCGCTGCAGCGGACGGGCCAAATCGATCAGGCTCGCGAGCACTTCAAGCGATTTCAGCATCTGACCAGCACCAAGATCTCGGCGGCCATCGGCCTGAGTTATGGGGAGCAGGGACACTACTCGACGGCGAGCACAGTGAAAGAGCCAGAAGGATCCCTTTCGGCGATGATTCCGGTAAAACTCGAAGCGCGGCCGCTGGTGGCGGGTGAGACGGAGAGTTCCGGTTTTTCCTCGGCCACCGGCGGCGCCTGCATGATCGACGCCGCAGGCTCGGGACAGATGGACCTGGTCCTGATGCAATCGGGCGAGCAGGCCATCCGCGTTCTGCACAATCTCAGCGATGGGAAATTCGCCGAATGGAATGCGGCAGGTGCGGGACTGAAAGCCAGCGGCCATGCAATAGCCTGCGCTGTTGGCGACTTCGACGGCGACGGCTTGAACGATCTTGCCGTGGCGCTGGAAGACCGCGTGCTTTTGTTCCGCAATCTCGGCCACGGGCAATTCAGCGACGTGACGGCGAAGACTAGCATCGTGCCACGCAATCGTCCTTCAGGCATCACGTTTGTGGACTACGATCACGATGGCGATCTGGACCTGTTGTTGACTGGTGCGCCGCTCGATCACACCAACGGCCCGGATCCAGCGCCAGCGGGGCCAATGGCGAACGGCGGTTTTTCCAACGTGCTCTGGCGCAACAACGGCGATGGCACATTTACGGAACAAACAGAGCCAACGGGACTGGGCGGCAGCGGAACAACGGCGGCGGCGATTCTCACCGACTTCAATAACGACCGCGCTGTCGACCTCGCTGTCACCGGCGATGGGCCAGCGCCGGTGATTTATATCAACCCACGCGAAGGAAAGTATCCCACTCAGCCGCTGTACGAGCACGCCGATATGCCACCTACAACCGGCATCGCGGTTCTCGATTACAACAAGGACGGCTGGATGGATATTGCGGTGACCCACGCCGGCTCGCCAGGCCTGACGCTCTGGCGCAACGTGGAGGGTCCGAATCGCGTAGGGCGCCGCTTCGAGCGGGTCGAGCTTCCGTTGCATGGCGCGCTGCGCGGCTGGGGTGTTACGCCCATCGACATCGATAACGATGGATGGATCGATCTGGCCGCGATCGTGGAAACTCACACCGGCCCTCAGATCGTCGTTTTGCGAAATCGCGGCGATGGCAGCTTTGAAGATGTGAGCCACGCTCTCGGGCTCGACGGCGTTCACCTGCAATCGCCGCACGGGCTGATTGCCGTCGATGGCGATGGCGCCGCCGATCTGATCGTCACCCAGGAGCATGCCGCGCCGGTCTTTTTGCGCAACATCGGAGCGAACAAGAACCACTTCGCGCGCCTCGATCTGACTGGCCTGGCAGATAACAAGACAGCGCTTGGCGTGAAGGTGGAGGTATTTGCCGACGGGCTTTGGCAAAAGTGGGAGCTGCCCGGCGCCTCTGGCTATCAGACGGAAGCCGCGCCGCAAATCCTCGTGGGGCTGGGCCAGTCACCTGGCATTGACCTGCTGCGAATTCTTTGGCCCACGGGCGTGCTGCAGGACGAGATCGACATACCTCAGAAGACAGTACTTGCCTACAAGGAAGCCGACCGCCGCGGCAGCTCCTGCCCCGTTTTGTTCGTCTGGGACGGGCAGAAATACAAGTTCGTAACCGACGTGATCGGGGCAGGCGTTGTTGGCCATTGGTTCACGCCCAGGCGGCGCAACATACCCAACCCGAGTGAGTGGGTGAAAGTAGACGGCGACGACGTTACGCCGGTAAACGGCAAGGTGAGCGTGCGTTTTATGGAGCCGATGGAAGAGGTGAACTACATCGACCAGTTGCGCCTGATTGCCGTCGATCATCCCGCAAACGTCGAAGTGAACCCTGACGAGCGATTCCTTGATGATCCGCCATTTGCCTCCGGCCGCGTGGTGGCCAGCGCCGGCGCGCATCTGCCAGCGGGCGCGTGGGATGGCCAAGGCCGCGATGTGCTCGATCTGCTCAGCCGCCGCGATCATCAATTTGCCAGCGGATTCACTAGGCTGCCCTACGATGGGTTCGCCAACCTCCACGCTCTCACGCTCGACCTGGGTCCGCTGGACGCGCAGTCCCCGCTGCGCCTGCTGATGACCGGATACGTGAACTACTTCAGTGCGACTTCGCTTTACGCCGCCTGGCAGGCGGGGTTGAAGGAGATTCCTCCCTATGTCGAGGCCGAGTTGCCCGACGGCACATGGCGGCGCATCCCGGGCGATGCTGGCTTTCCAGCCGGCCTAGAGCGAACTATCGTTGTGGATCTGACGGGCAAACTGCCGGCCGGCACGCGACGCATCCGCCTGATGACCAACCTGCAGGTCTTCTGGGACCAGGTGTTAATCGATCAAAGCACGGACGCGAAGTCACGTATAGCCGAGGCGCCGCTGGCTTCCGCCACGCTGCGCTTCCGCGGCTACCCGAAAGAAATTGACTTGCCCAGCCCGGGCGATCTGACTTACGACTACAACCTCGTGAGTCTGACCGGCTCATACCAGCATGAGCGCGGTAACTATACGCATATGGGCGAAGTGACGCCGCTTCTCACGCGCACCGACAATCGCTTTGTTGTCTTCGGCAGCGGCGAAGAAGTCGCCGCCGAGTTCGACGTCACCAGCTTGCCCGCGCTGCGGGCCGGATGGAAGCGCGATTACTTTTTCTACGCCAACGGTTATGAGAAAGATATGGATTGGTGGGATGCCTCGCCCTTCACCGTAGCGCAGATGCCGTTTCACGGCATGGTCACCTACCCTTATCCCAACTCCGAGGATCACCCGCTGGATGCGCAGTCCCTCGACTATCAGTTGAACTGGAACGACCGCTTCGACTCCGGCGAACCGGTGCGCTCGTACCGATTCAACTTCGTTGCGCTGCCATCCGCCCCGATCGATGATTTGACTGCCGGGAGGCCGCCGCTCGCACAGCCATGAGCGAACTGACTCTCGCCTCGGCGACGCGACAATTGGAGCTTCTGCGCAGCGGAAAAGTATCGGTCGCGGAGTTGGCCGAGGCGCATATTCGCCAGATCGAGAGGCTCAACCCCGCGTTGAATGCGCTGGTTGATTTCGATCCGGACCGTGTGCGCGCGCGGGCTCGGCAGCTCGACGCTGCGCCAGAGCCCCGCGGCGCCCTGCATGGACTTCCCGTCACTGTGAAATCGTCGATCGCCACGGCGGGGCACCGATGCGAAATCGGCAGCCTGCTGCACAAGGGCGAGATACCGGCGGAAGATGCCGAGGCGGTAGCCCGTTTGCGTGCGGCGGGAGCGTTGATTCTGGGCACAACGAACTGCCCCGAGTTTCTAATGGCCTATGAAACGGCGAATCTTCTGTATGCGCAAACGCGCAACCCGTGGGATCTCGATCGCTCGTCGGGCGGATCGAGCGGTGGCGAATCGGCCGCCATCGCAGCGGGACTTTCAGCTGCGGGGCTGGGCAGCGATAGCGGAGGGTCGGTGCGTGTGCCTGCGCATTTCACCGGCATCTGCTCGCTCAAGCCGACGCCGGGGCGGATTCCGGGCCGTGGCCATCTCCCGCCGTGCGTCGGGCCCTTCTCAATTCTGGGCGCGATCGGGCCCATGGCACGAACCATCGCCGATGTCGCGTTGCTCTTCCGAACACTCAGCGGTCAGGACCCGCTCGATCCCGTCAGCCCGCCGCTGGCCTTGCGCGATCCGACCCCCGGCGATTTGCGGCAGAATGCCATCGGCTGTTTCGAAGACGATGGCCTCGTTCCCGTGACGCGGGAGACGCGAGCCGCGGTGAACGCAGCTGCTCAGGCGCTGCGCGACGCCGGATTTCGCGTGACCCCGTTCCGCCCGCGCACTCTGGAGCAGCTCAGGAAGCTCTGGTGGAAGTTCTTCGTGCAATGCGGAGAGATGTTCTACGCTCCAGAGATTGCCGGCAGGGAGCAGCTGCTCAGTCCCATCTTCAAAGAGTTTCTCGGGATTGCGCGGGAGCAGCCGCCGCTTTCGGCTCGAGACCTGCTGAATGCGTGGGCGGAGTGGGACATTCTGCGTGTCAAGACTCTAAAAGAAATGAGCGAGTTTCCCGTCTTGCTTTGCCCTGTGGCCAGCATTCCTGCATTTCGGCATAGGGAGCGCGAGTGGACCATCGACGGAAAGCAAGTCGCATACCTCGACGCGGTAAGGCACACGCAGTGGTTCAACGCGCTGGCCGCCCCGGCAGCCGTGGTTCCCGTAGGCCGGTCGCCGGAAGGCCTTTCCATCGGAGTTCAAATTGTTGCGCGGCCTTTCGAGGATGAGGTTGCTCTTGGTGTCGCCACGATTTTGGACGGCGCCTTCGGCTTCCAGCCACCCCCAATAGCCAGGACATAGCCATCTCATCTCGAACAGCGCAGCCCGTATCCTCTTCAATCCCAGATACTTTTGAGCGGCCGATCTTCCGCAACCGAAGGCCGGAACGTATAGCGAGTGTGCGCTGGGTCACTCTTGTTGCCCAGGATTCCTCCATCTCAACCTTTGGTTTGAGGCGCGCTATGTTTGAAAACGCTAACCTAATGTTTCCCCAATGTATGGAGGCGGATTGGAGCGCACACGGTGCGCGAAAGTTGGCTGGAACAGTTTGCCGAGACGCCTGATGTCCTGATTACCCCGAAGCGTGAACGCACGCTCGTCCCAGTGCGCGATTTCGTTGTCGGTGGGGACGAGTTCATCACCATTGCCGGGCCATGCTCGGTCGAAACCGAGCGGCAGCTCCTGGTCACAGCAGAGCATGTTTGCCGCGCCGGCGCCCGCGTTCTGCGCGGAGGCGCCTTCAAGCCCCGCACTTCTCCCTATTCGTTTCACGGACTCGGCCTCGAAGGCCTGAAGCTCCTGGCCAAAGCTCGCGAAGAGACCGGGCTGGCTGTCGTCACTGAAGTCATGTCGGAGTGCGACGTTGAGATGGTCGCCGAGTACGCCGACATTCTGCAGATCGGCTCGCGCAGCATGGAGAACTACTCGTTGATCGAGGCGGCGGCACGGACAGGCCGGCCCATTCTGCTCAAGCGCGGCATGGTGGCCACCATAGGCGACCTTCTGCGGTCGGCACAATTCGTTCTCAGCAACGGCAATCCCCATGTCATCCTTTGCGAGCGCGGCATCCGGACATTTGAGACGGCAATGAGGAACACCTTCGATGCCGCGGGCATCGCACTGCTCAAAGAAATCACCCATCTGCCGGTGATTGCCGATCCCAGCCACGCTTCCGGTTATCGCGATCTGGTCCCCCCGCTGGCGCGCATCGGCATAGCCGCGGGTGCAGACGGGCTCATCGTGGAAGTCCACCCCGACCCTGACAAGGCCTGGAGCGATGGCGAGCAATCGCTGAACTTCGCCGAGTTCGACGCCATGATGGATGACCTCGCGCCCTGGATTGCGCTGCGCGAACCCAGTTGGGGCCGCAGGCACGCCGCTGAAGCACGGGCTCTGGAGGCAGTGGAATGTCTTTGATGCCCCGGGTCATAGTGGCGGGTGCCGCAATTCTCGCGATGACGGTTTTGTGTGGGTTCACGCCCACTCCGTCACAAAGCCTGGACGCCGACTTCATCGTCACTGCTGCTCCCACGTACAAACCGCTCGCCGAATTGCGCGGCGGCGAGCGATTTCCCAACGGTGCGAGGCTCCTGCTGGTGCACAATGGCAAGCCGGAACCGCTGGTATCCGGATTTGCCGCCACCGCCGATGCCGACGTTTCCTACGACGGAAAGTCGGTGCTCTTCGCGGGCAAAAAGGCCTCGAGCGACCCGTGGCAGATTTGGGAGCTGACCCTTTCCGATCAATCCGTTCGCAAGGTCACCTCGACCAGCGACGATGCTGAACGGCCGTTCCATCTCCCGGGCGGGCGCCTGGTCTGGGCACAGCGGACGCCGCACGGATTTCAACTCGACTCCTCGGATGATGGCAAGCCGCTTGGCACCGCTCCATTGAATCCAACAGCAGGGCCCGGCATCACGCCGCTCACGTACATCCACACCAGCGCATTTCCTACCGGCGTTTTGCACGACGGCCGCATTCTGTTCGAATCCGGTTTCCCTCTCGGGTCCGGGTCAACTCCGGAGATTTTTCTGGTGTATGCCGATGGTTCGGGCGTCGAGTCGTACCGCTGCGACCACGGCCGCGCACGATGGGGTGCATACCAGCTCGCATCGGGCGACGTGGTTTTTACTCACGGGGCGTCTCTTGCGCGTTTCACATCGTCGTCGGCTCATGAGGAACCTATCGCCGCACCACAGGCGCAATACGAAGGCCCGATCGCCGAAACGGATTCCGGCGCGTGGCTGGTAAGTGCGCGTTCGGTGAACAATTCACGCTTCGCGATCGGGGTTTTAGATCCCGGCTCATCGTCGCATTCGCGTGGCCAAAATCTCGAAACCGCACTGGCAATGGGGGGCATGGACTTGATCGATCCGGCGGTCCTGACGCCCCGCACCCGCCCCAATCGCCATCCATCGGGATTACATCCATGGAATTACGCAAATCTGATGGCGCTTGACTCGCGCGTGTCGCGGGACGGCGCATTGCGAGGAACGCCCGTAACCGCGCGGCTCGAGATCCAGGATGCGAACGGCCTTGTCGCCGCTATGGGCACTGCGCCGGTCGAAGCTGATGGCTCATTTTTCGTGAGCGTTCCCGCTGATCGCCCCATCCGCTTCGCATTGCTCGATCGCAGCGGCGCCGTGTTGCGCCAGGAACATGGCTGGTTCTGGATTCGCGGCGGCGAGCAGCGCTATTGCGTGGGCTGTCATGCCGGGCCGGAGCGCGCTTCGGAAAATCGGGTACCCGGGGTGCTCATGCATACCACTACGCCCGTCGACCTCACCGGCAATGCGCTTGCTCATCCATCCAAGGGAGGCCAGTGAGATGAATCTTCGGCCGCTTCTTTTCTTCGCGATCGCTCTTATATCCGTCGCTTGCTCTCGAGTCGTCGCTCAAGCGCCGGCGACGCAGGACGTTGCACCAGACCATTTCGGCGCCAATGCGCAAGGAACCGTGGTCGCAACTCAACTCTCAATGATCCGCTTCGACGACGCCAGCGAGGAGGCCGGAATTCACTTTACGCACAGCTTCGGATCGCGGCAGTTGGGATCCCTGCTTGAGGGAACCGGCGCCGGCTGCGTCTGGTTCGACTACAACAACTCGGGCTTGCCTTCTCTCTACGTCGTCAACGGGCGGCCGCTCGACGACTCAATGCATCCCTATCCACTCAAGGAAAAGCCAAGCCCGCTGCCGCACAACCACCTCTATCGCAATGACGGCAATGGCCACTTCACCGATGTGACGGAGCAATCCGGACTGAATCCGGATCTGTATTCCGTGGCCGTCACGGCGGCAGATTACGACAACGACGGGAGCCAGGATCTGCTGGTCACCGGCTACGGCAAGGTCATTCTCTACCACAACGATGGCAACGGCCACTTTACCGATGTGACCGAAAAGGCCGGCATCAAGGTGAACGGGTGGGCGATCAGCTCCACATGGCTCGACTACGACAGGGATGGCTGCACCGATCTGTTCGTTGGCCGCTATGTCAAATTTGACCCAACGTACCGCGCCTTTTACGCACCGACCAATTATCCGGGCCCGCTCGACTACGAGGGCGAAACCAACATGCTGTTCCACAACAACTGTGACGGCACGTTCACCGACGTAACCGACAAGTCGGGCATCGGCGCATATGTTGGCCGGACCATGGGCGTAACTGCAGCAGATTTTGACAACGACGGCTGGGACGATATCTACGTTGCTAACGACCGCACAGAGAACTTCCTCTTCCACAACAAGCACGACGGAACCTTCGAAGAAATCGCGAACGACACCGGAACAGCCTTTGGCCAGAATGGCGAGGCGACTTCGTCGATGGGGCCCGTCTTTGCGGACTTCGAAGGACGCGGTGTGCTCGATCTGTGGGTCACAGACGGCCATTACAACCGCTTCTTGCGGAATGAAGGGAATGGAAACTTTGAAGACGTGGGCGCGTCCAATGGCATCTCGCAGGCCAACGCCCAATACGTGAGCTGGGGAACGGGTGTCTACGACTTCGATAACGACGGCAACTCCGACATCCTCATTTTTCACGGCGGGTTGATTCATCTCATTCCGCAGGAGCACACGGTGTTTCGGGGGTTGGGCAACGGGCGGTTTGAAGACGTCTCGCTCCAGGCCGGTCCAGTGCTGAGCCAGCGCACGGTGGCGCGCGGCGCGTGCTTTGCCGACTACACGAATGACGGCAAGGTCGACGCTTACCTCGTGAATCTTGGCGCGCCCGGCACGCTGCTGCACAACGTCTCCACCAATACGGGCCACTGGATCGAGATCAAACTCGCCGGCGGAATGCGCCCGGGTGACCACGCCCTCGCTGCCGGCTCACCCGGCGCAAAGAGCAACCGCGACGGAATCGGCGCACGCGTTGAGGTCTTCGCCGGCGGTAAGCGCTGGACAGCGGAGCGTGTCGCCGCGACGGGATATCTCTCGCAAGACGACGGCAGGTTGCACTTCGGCCTGGGCGCGGCGACAAAAATCGACAGGATCTCGATCCATTGGCCGAGCAAGCGCGAGCAAACTCTGGAGAACGTTAGCGCGGACCAGGTTCTGACCATCGGGGAGCCGAAATGAGCGGGCCGCGCACGTCTTGTCTCGCGCCGCGCTCGATTGCGGCTGCGTTGACCTGCATCGCAGCGACTTTGGGAGTGGCTCTGGGGCCCGCCATGAACCGGGCGGCTCTCGCCGGAGAGCGTTCCACGACAGGCGACTCGTTGAACTATGCCTCACCGCTAGAGCTTTTGCTCTCGCCCGACGGCGCTCGACTTTACGTGCTTTGCCAGCAGAGCGACGAGGTACGCGTGCTCGATGCAACAACCTACGCGCCCATCAAGGCTATTGCTGTGGGTCGCGTACCGCGCGGCATGGCGCTCTCGGCCGTAGGCGATCACGTGTTCGTCACTAACTCCTGGGACGACACGCTTACAGTGATCGATACGCAAAGCCTGGCCGTGGCCGCCACCTGGCCGGTCGGCGCAGAGCCCTCCGGCGTGGTTGAAGACCGGGCGGGAAAACAGCTCTTCGTTGCCAACCGCATTTCTAACGATGTGGCAGTGCTCGATGCGCAGACTGGCGCGGAGCAAAAGCGCCTTCTGGCCGGGCGTGGCGCCAGCTATCTCACGCTTTCACCCGACGGCAGCCGGATCTACGCCACGCATATCTATCCCAACCCCTCGCCGCTCCGGACCGGTCTTGAAAATCGCACGGCTCCCGAGTCGGAGATTACGGTGATCGACGCGGCCAACGCCAGGGTGGTCGATCGTATTCCGCTTCACGCGATCGCCGGCGTTTTTCATCTGGCACTCTCCACTGACGGCCGGTTTGGCGCCGTCGTCGAATACCATCCCAAGAACCTCATCCCGCTGGCACACATCGAGCACGGCGGTGCTTTCGCCTATGCGCTTACCATCTTTGGCGGGGACGTTGGCAAGCCCGTCGAGATTCCTCTTGATGAGCTCGACCGCTACGCCTCGCAGCCTTTCGGCGTGGCCGTTGCCCCTGACAAGTCGCGGCTTTATGTCACCATCGGCGGCTCGGAGTGCGTGCTGGCGATCGACATTCCGCGCCTGTTGCACTTCGTTAACGCGCACCCGCGTCCGGCGTCGGGATCATACGCAGGCGATCTCTCGGCCAGCGCGAACTATGTCATAGCGCGAATTCCCGTGGGGCACAATCCGCGTGGGCTGGCGCTCAGCCGCGACGGACGCAGGCTATTTATCGCCAACCGCCTCGACGACACCATCAGCGTGATCGATACGCGCGCACTGCGTGTTGCCTCAACCATTTCGCTCGACGGGCCGAAGGAAGTGAACCCGCTGCGCCACGGCGAGCAAACTTTTTATTCCGCGCGCTACTCCTTTCAGGGCCAGATTAGCTGCTCCAGCTGCCATATCGATTCCACCTTCGATGGTCTGCAGTGGAATCTGGAACCAAACGGCTTTGGCGTCGACATCGTGGACAACAAGATGCTCGAGGACATCAAAGACATCGCGCCCTACAAGTGGAACGGAGGCAATCCTAACATTCCCACAGAGTGCGGGCCGCGCACGGAGAAGTACTTCTGGCGCTCGGAGAACTACGACGATCCGACACTGACCGACCTTGTGACGTATGTTCGCAGCCTTCCTCCGCGGCCCAATCGATGGCTGAAGCCGGGCGGTGAGCTCACCCCCGCCCAGGAGCGCGGCAAGGCACTCTTCGAGCGCAGCGTCGACAAGTTCGGTAAGCCGATTCCCGAGGCGAATCGGTGCTCATACTGCCATAGCGGCCCCAAGGGAACCAGCCAGAGGATTTTCGATGTGGGTACACGCAAGACCACCGACAGCTCCGGGCTTCTGAAAGCGCCGCAGCTCACCAACATTACCCTTTCCGCGCCCTATCTGCACGACGGCTCGGCGCGCACCCTCGAAGAGATCTGGACCGTCTACAACCCCAATGACAAGCACGGCCGTACCAACGACCTGACCAAGGATGAACTCAACGACCTGATCGAATACCTCAAGTCTCGATAGGAGATGACGCGATGAAACGGCTGTGTACGATCGCACTGCTGCTGGCCGCTGCGACGCTGGCTCTTGCCGGAACGCCGAAGATGCCCCTTTTCCGCTTTGAGAATTTCACCACCGCCAACGGCCTGCCCAACGATCACGTGTATTGTGTGCTCGTAGATGGAGACCGCATCTGGGCGGGCACCGACAACGGACTGGCGCTCTATGAAAACCACACTTGGAAGGTTTACACCACTGCCGATGGCCTGGCGCATCGCGCCGTACTTTCGCTGGCTCTGGACAAGCGTACCGGCGACGTATGGGCCGGCACCATGGGCGGGCTGAGCCGAATCTCGGGCGGGCGCATCGACAGCTTTACACAGTTGAACTCCGGGTTGAGCAACGACGTGGTCTACAGCATTTCAATCGAAGGCGAGAACGTGTGGATCGCCACGGCTGCAGGCGCTTGCCGTCTGGATCTGCACACCAACCAGTGGTCGCTCTACAACGAGCGCAACACGCCCATGTTCGAGATTTGGTCGTATTCGGTCTCTGCCACGCCGACCAAGGTCTACTACGGCATTTGGGGCAGCGGCGTTCTTGAGTATGACCAGAAGACCGGACGCTGGGACAAATACGACGACCCGGACGGTGAGACCGAGACAGTGCTCTTCAAGGATCAGGGGCTGATCCACGAGATCGTGACTTCGGTGAGCTATATGGAGAAAGACAAGGTTTTGTGGGCAGCGACCTACTTTGGCGACAGCCACTACGACGGCCGCTACTGGCATAACTTCCTGAAGAAAGACAGCGGGCTCCCCTCGAATTTCACGAATGTTGTGAAGGGCGTGGACGGCAAGCGCGCCTGGTTCGGCACCGACAGGGGTCTGGCCTACTACGACGGCGAGAACTGGGCCGTCTATACCCCCTCGCTGAAAGACGGCAAGCCGGAGATGACGGTGCGCGACGGCGACGGCAACGTGACGCCGGTGGCTGTAAACAGCGCCCCGGCGCATAACTACATCCTTAGCATCGACTTTCAGGGTGACGACCTCTGGGTCGCTACCGCCAAAGGCTTGAGCCACGGAATTCGCCAAAAACAGTAGAGATATCAGGAGAAAACCAATCATGAATGCATTCGCAGAAATTCTGGAAGCCATCGCACATGCGCCGGTCCAAAAGCGCGCCATCACCAACCACAGTGTGCTCAACGAAGCGTTCGCGTATTCCAAGCCAAGCTCGTTTTCGCGCGGCATGAGGATCGACCTGGGCGGGGTTACGATTCTGCTCATCTCGGGCACCGCATCGATCGACGAAAAAGGCGAAAGCGTGCACATCGGCGATTTCCGGTCCCAGATGCGGCGCACGTTGGCCAATATCACCGGACTGCTGGAAAGTGAAGGCTGCACGTGGCACGACATAGTGCGCACCACCTGCTACCTGCGTGACATCGAGCGCGACTACGAAGCATTCAATGAAGAACGAACCGCATTCTTCGCGGAGCAGGGAGTTGATCCGCTGCCTGCGTCCACCGGGATTCAGGCGATTTTATGCAGGCCCGAGTTGCTGATCGAGATCGAAGCCATCGCCATGTTCCGCGCGGAAAAGACGGGCTCCTAGCTTTCAGCTCTCAACCTTCAGCTTCTAGCACGGGAGCCGGCAATTGCCCAGCCGCAAAAAGGCCAGGAACGACAGCGGGCACGCAGGAGTGTCCGTAAAGGGGAATCACAATGCGTAGAATCTCAATCTTGATGATGATGCTGGTCTGGACTGCGGGCGGCCTGCCACGTGCAGCCAGCCAAAGCTCGACCGCGAGCAAGCATGTTTGTGAATGCGGCGCACATCCTCCGGGACCTCCCCGGGATCGCGAGGTTGTGCCCTATGCGGGCGAGCCAGACGACATGAGACCCTATGCCAAATTTGCCGTGCCTTACGATACCAACTACACCCATCCCAACATCTACGTCGGCGCGGCGCGCGATATTCCCGAGCCCAAGGGATTGACCGAGATACGCATCGGCTTCTTCGGGCCCATTGAGAACAACTCGGAATCGGTTCTCGGATTGCGCATGCTGCATGGCGCCCAGATGGCGATCGACGAATGGAACGCGCGCGGCGGCTACGGCGGCAAACCCTTCAAGCTGATGCTGCACAACGACTACAACAATTGGCAGGAAAAGGCGGTGTATGGCGATGTGCGGCCTACCGACCCGGCGATCTGGGGCTCGGCCTCCAATGAGACGGTGAAGATGGCCTACGACGAACAGGTTTGGGCGATTTTCGGATCGATCAGCTCCGAGTCTACACACATCGCGCTGCGCGTAGCCCTGCGCGCGGAGCTTCCGGTCATCAGCTCGGCGAACACCGATCCCACGGTTCCAGAAACTACGATTCCGTGGTACTTCGGCACCATGCAGGATGACAGGCAACAGTACCAGACGCTGTCTCGCCGCATCTATACCGAGCTTGGATTGAAGCGCGTGGCGGTTCTCAGATCGAGCAGCCGATACGGCCGCTTTGGCCTTACCAAGTTTCTCGACGCCTCGCGCCGCCTGGGCCATCCGGTCGTTATGGAACAGGTTTTTCAACCCGGAACGAAGGATTACGCCAAGCAACTGAAGGTGATTCGCAGTTCGCGCCCTGACGCCGTGCTTGTGGTGGGAGACGAGCCAGAGGCGGCGGCGATTCTGAAGCAGATGCGCGCCGGGGGGATGACGCAGCACGTCTTTGGCGCATATCGTACCTTGGGCGATACATTGCTGAAGGAAGCTGGCGATGCGGCCGAGGGATTCGAGGCCGTGTATCCCTACGATCCAACGCGCAAGGATCCTCGCTGGCTCGATTTCAACAGCCGCTTTGAGAACCGCTTCAATGAAAAGCCGGAGCAGTTTGCTGCGATGGCCTATGACACGATGAATATGCTGCTCGATTCGATCTGCAAGGCCGGGTTGAACCGTGCGCGCATTCACGATGCGCTCGCCGATATCGAGCAGTACGATGGCGTGACCGGGCACTTTGTGTTCGATCCCAATCAGAAGAATACGGCTGCGTTGTACCTGGGCACGGTGCATAACGGCGCGATCAACTACCGTGTCGCCAGCGTAGAGAAAGCCTCTGCGCCAGTGCCTTATGCGCGGGTGGGTGAGGACGGAGTGGAATTCAACGGACCGCGCACAGCCGACGTGCCGGCGGGACCGGTGCGTGTCGTAGTCTTCGGGCCGGACGCGAAAAACGTTGTCCTGTCGCCGAAGTTAGCGGCCGTATTTGGGCCTCAGGCGGGCACCGCGCAACAGTGGCAACCGCTGACGGTCGACAGCAACCAGAACTGGGGCGCCGCATCCACACAGCTTGTTCACGCGCTCAAAGACGATCATGCGCTGGCAATTATTGCACTCGATCGCGACGCGGGCCATCTCTCTGAGCAACTGGCCTTGAAGAGCTTCATTCCTGTGATCGCTTTGGCCGACGACAAAACGCTCACCTCGATCAATGTCCCGTGGATCTTCCGCCTTCCTGCGGGAACGGACCCAGCACTGGCCCTGTGTCTGTTGCAAGATGCCGTGACGCGGGTGGGGGCAAACCCCGGGAAGGTTCGCAACCTTCTGGCATCGGGCAAGCCTATTAAGGGAGTGGCTTTTCTTGCCACGGGCGAACCGGGCCAATAACTACCTTCTCACGTCAGGCTGCGCCCGAAGTTGCGCCCAGCAGGCGGAATTCTGTTCGACTCGCCGTCCGTCTGGTCTGAAAGTCCGCGCCGGCCCGATCTCCGTTACCACTACAAATCCTTCAAAATCTTTGCTTGCCTTAGTTCGGGGACAGGCGGCAAGATAATCCATGCGTCCTTGCTTCCCTTCCCGTTGACGCACGGTGAGGTCGATCGAGTGGAACATTGGAAACAGGATTCTCCCGCGATGCAGGAGGTCGATGTTCTATGGATTACCGCGGGGCTTGGCTGCGACGGTGACACCATCGCCATGACCGGCGCGACCCAGCCCAGCATCGAGGACATCGTGCGCGGCGGCATTCCCTGGATTCCCAAGGTGCACCTGCACAATCCATTTCTTTCGATTGAAAATGGAGACGAATTCTTGCGCCGATTTCATCAGGCTGCTGCCGGCAAGGTCGAAAACTTCATTCTCGTCATCGAAGGCTCAATCCCCAATGAAAAGAACAAGGCGGAGGGTTATTGGGCTTCGTTTGGTACCGACGCGGCAACCGGCCAGCCTATCACGACGTGCGAGTGGATCGACCGCCTTGCACCCCATGCATGGGCAGTCGTCGCCGCAGGTACTTGCGCAACGTACGGCGGGATTCATGCGATGGAAGGAAACCCGACGGGGTGCATGGGTCTTCCGGATTATCTCGGCTGGCAATGGAAAACCAAGGCAGGAATTCCGATCGTCTGCATTCCTGGCTGTCCGGTGCAGCCCGACAATTTTACCGAGGCGCTGCTTTATCTGTTACATATGGCAACGGGACGCGCGCCGATGATTCCTCTGGACGAAGCGCTGCGTCCGACCTGGTTGTTTGGCAGCACGGTCCATGAAGGCTGTGACCGTGGAGGATATTACGAACAAGCGCAATTCGCTGAAGAATACGGTTCGCCGCTCTGCATCGTGAAGCTCGGGTGCTGGGGCCCCGTGGTGCAGTGCAATGTGGGAAAACGCGGCTGGATGGGTGGGATTGGCGGCTGCCCAAATGTAGGCGGCATTTGCATTGGGTGCACCATGCCCGGATTTCCCGATAAATTCATGCCTTTCATGAACCAGCCGCCGGGGTCCCTGCTCTCATCCGCGGCCGTACAGACCTACGGCCGGGCCATACACTCCCTCCGCAGATTCACCCAGGCATCGTTGAACAAAGTTCCCAGTTGGCGCCGGCTTGGCTCGGCTCCCAACGAGATCGCACCGAGTTGAAGACAACCTGATCGCACGAAAAATCAATCGTACCTATTGAGCCTTGCATGGCGTTAACCACACAAACTGAGGCCCCCATCAATCAAGAAGAGGATATGAAGGCCGTGGAGGCGGAACTGCGGCAAGCCGAGGTGCTGCTGCTGGAACTGGCGGGCGTCTTCGGAGGCGGCCCGGACGCTGTTGCGTCTGCAGTGAACCGGCCTGGGCTGACGCCCGGGGTGTCGGCCTCGAATATTGAAGCAAAGTACCGTGCGCTCCTCGAACAGATTCCGGCTGTTGTGTTCATGGCGTACGTGGATCGAGGCACGAGCGAAGCTTACGTGAGTCCGGAGATTGAAGCGGCCTTGGGCTATTCCCGCGAGGAGTGGCTTGAAGATCCAGTTCGTTGGTACGAGCGGATTCATCCCGACGACAAGCAGCGCTGGAGCCTCGAAGCGGCGGAGATGTTTGTCTCCGGAAAGCCCCTCCGGTCTTCGTATCGAGTGATTGCACGCGACGGTCGCGTGGTTTGGTTTCACTGCGACGCGCGGATGGTGCGCCGGCCGGATGGCCAGCCGTGGTTCATTCATGGAGTTGCATTTGACATCTCCGATCTCAAGCACACCGAGCGGGCTTTGCAGCAGGAGCGGAACTTTGTCGCCGGCATCCTGGACACGGTGGGGGCTCTGGTCACGGTTCTCGACCAGGATGGTCGCATTGTCCGATTCAATCGCGCATGCGAGTTGACGACCGGCTACTCGTTCGAAGAGGTTCGCGGCAAACATATCTGGGAATACTTCAGGGCGCCCGAAGAGATCGTCCGGTCGCGGTCCGTGATCGAACAGCTAAGCGCCGATCTGCCGCCCCAGGACTATCAAAGTCACTGGATGACCCGGCATGGCGCCAACCGATTAATCGCCTGGTCCCATTCGCGGTTGTCGGATGGCGATGGTCTACCCCATTACATCATTGCCACGGGAATCGATATTACGGAGCGCGAGCAACTCGAAAGAGAGTTGCTGAACATAAGCGCCCGGGAGCAGCGCCGCATCGGCCAGGATTTGCACGACGGCTTGGGGCAGCACCTCACCGGGATTGCATTTATGGCCAAGGTGCATGAAGAGAGGCTGGCGAATGCCAACGTCGCCGCCGCCGCCGATGCGGCAAAGATCGTACGCCTGGTGAACGAAGCCGTCCACAAAACGCGGGAGCTGGCGCGTGGACTGCTTCCCGTTATGTCTGACGCACAAGGTTTGATGTCGGCCCTGCAACTTTGGGCGGCCGAGGTGGAAGACGTCTTCAACGTTTCCTGCGAATTTGAGAGCGCGGGCCCGGTTCTGATTCACGATAACGCGGCTGCCACCCACCTCTATCACATCGCACAGGAAGCCGTGACCAACGCAATGAAGCACGGAAAAGCGAAGAATATTGTGCTTCGCCTTTCAGCCGCTGACGGCCGCGGGCAACTTTCCGTCATCGACGACGGTATTGGGATTGAGGAAGATCGCCAAAACACGCAGGGTATGGGGCTGAGCATCATGAGCTATCGCTCGTCGATGATTGGCGGGCACTTGGAAGTGAAGAGAAATGGAACGCGGGGAACCACTGTTTCATGTGTGTTTCCGCTTAAACCCAGCTAGTTAGAAGGATTTGCCGATGCAGACTGTGACTGCTCCAGACGAAATGACACAAGCGACCAGAAAAAAAATCCTCGTGGTCGACGATCATCCGCTTATGCGCCAGGGACTGGCCATGCTGATCAATCAGCAGCAGGATATGCAGGTTTGCGCCGAGGCCGAAGATGCGCATGCGGCATTGATGTCCATCGCGCAGAAAAGTCCTGACATTGTCATCCTCGATATCTCACTGAAAGGCCCGGATGGGCTCGATCTGCTCAAAAGTATTCGCACCACGCATTCCAACCTGCCGGTGCTCATCCTGTCGATGCACGACGAGGCGATCTATGCCGAGCGCGCGCTTCGCGCCCGCGCCAATGGCTACATCATGAAGCAGGAAGCGACAGAGAAGGTGCTCGTCGCCGTGCGCCGCATTTTGAACGGAGACGTTTATCTCAGCGATGCCATGTCGTCGCGGATGCTCCATCAATATATCGACGGGGCACCCTCGTTGCTGCAATCGAGGATCGCGGCTCTTTCCGATCGGGAGCTCGAGGTTTTCCGGCGGATCGGCGAGGGGCAAGCAACGCGGCAGATTGCTGAAGAGCTGCACCTCAGCGTAAAGACGGTGGAAACCTACCAGGCACACCTCAAAGAAAAGCTCGCTCTGCGCACCGGCCGCGAATTGATCCAGCATGCCATTCAGTGGAAGATCAATGAAATGGCGAGTTGACGGTCGCCGCGGGCATCGGGGAAACTCCTATCCCTCCCTATCCAAAATCATGACACGAGAATAAGGCCCGTCCCGCTTGCGGCTCACTTGCGACCTCTGTTTCGATAACGGAGTTTGAAGACAGCTACTTCCCACTGCCTTTTCGCATTCCGCAGGCGGCTCGAAAATTTAAACTGCCCGGGCAACGCAAAAAGACAGAAGCTGATTCAAAGCTCGACAGAGGTCGGTCCCACAAAATGTGATCTACGGCACCGGACGGGTTGAGTCAGCCTCTCCGCGACGAAGCCTTGCGTTGACGTTCGGCCGTGAGTTCGTCCCGTGGATCGCCGAAGAATTCGTGTCAGGAGATTCCTGCCCCTGTCGTAGCCCGGTGCCTTGCCGCCGGTCGACTCTTCGGGACGCGAAAGGAGAATCCAGTTTATGACCCCAACTGCTGCCCCCTACGGCCGAGTCACTCAAAAGAAGCCTGCCGTGTCCGAGCTGCACATTCTTTGGATCACCGCGGGGCTCGGATGCGACGGCGATTCGGTTTCGGTAACCGCCGCCACGCAACCAGGAATCGAGGACGTTTTGATGGGTGCGATTCCGGGCCTTCCCAAGGTTTACCTCCACAATCCCGTCCTCGCCTATGAAAACGGCGGCGATTTTCTCGACTTCTACTACCAGGCAGAGGCGGGAAAGCTGGAACCATTCGTGCTGGTCGTTGAGGGCTCCATTCCTAACGAGAAGATCAAGAAGGAAGGTTATTGGGCCGCGGTGGGAACTGATCCGCATACAAACCAGCCGATTACGACATGCGAGTGGATCGACCGGCTCGCTCCCAAAGCAATCGCGGCGGTTGCCATCGGGACATGCGCCACGTATGGCGGAATCCACGCGATGGAAGGCAATCCGACGGGGTGCATGGGCCTGGCGGACTATCTCGGCTGGGACTGGAAGTCGAAGGCCGGCCTGCCGATCGTTAACGTGCCTGGTTGCCCCGTGCAGCCGGATAACTTCATGGAGACTGTGCTCTATCTTCTCTACCAGGTGGCTGGACTTGCGCCGATGATTCCTCTGGATTCGCAGTTGCGGCCAACCTGGTTGTTCGGCAAGACGGTGCATGAAGGTTGCGATCGGGCTGGTTACTACGAGCAAGGCGATTTCGCCACCTCGTATGGCTCTCCGAAATGCATCGTCAAGCTTGGTTGCTGGGGTCCGGTGGTCAACTGCAACGTGCCCAAGCGCGGCTGGATGGCCGGGCTCGGCGGGTGTCCGAATGTCGGCGGCATCTGCATCGGCTGCACCATGCCGGGCTTCCCTGACAAGTTCATGCCCTTCATGGATGAACCTCCGGGCGCG
>Ga0187851_10000714_pt1 | contig 33293 bp, 31 predicted proteins | sample June2016WEW_6_10_FD_132997 | JGI IMG/M metagenome (GOLD analysis project Ga0187851, IMG submission 132997) | Peatland microbial communities from SPRUCE experiment site at the Marcell Experimental Forest, Minnesota, USA - June2016WEW_6_10 | ecosystem: Environmental > Terrestrial > Soil >...
ACTCACCGCATTCCAGACGCCGTCTCCGGTTCGGGAATCGCCTCGATGCGTCCCAGCAGAAAAATGTAGCCCGCAATCCCGAGCAACAAAACGGCGGCCGCAGTCACGAAAGCAGCGGCGAACGAATGCGTCGCAGCGACGATGTAGCCGGTGACGATGGGCGCGGAAATCGCTCCGATTTGGCCGGAGAAGTTGACCGCTCCGGCGAGAGTGCCCACGCTTTCCCGCGGCGAAATCAGAGACGGAACCGTCCACGCCACCGGCGAGGCCGCCGCCAATCCTCCCAGAGCGAGGCTGATCCAGACCAGCGCGGCGGCCGAGCTGTGAGCGCGAGCCGCGCCGAAGATCGCCATCCCACAGGCCATCCCGCCCACCATAGCGCTTTGCCGAACGCGATTGGCGTCGTAGCCACGCAGGATGAGAGCGTCCACCAGCCATCCGCCCACCAGCACATCGGTGAACGTGGCAAACAGCCAGGGCACGCTCGTGTAGAAAACCGAGTGCAACAAATCCATGCGGAGCGCAACCGAAAGATAGCTGGGCAGCCAGGTCAGCAAAAGAAAAAAAGTGTAGTTGTAAGCACCCCAACCCAGCGCCAGGCCGTAGACTTTCGGCTGCGTCAAAAGATAGCCGAGCGAACTACCGCTTCGCGCCTTGGCCTGATCTTCCGGTTGCGCGTTTCCTTGCCGGATAAAATCAAATTCTTCCGGAGACAGTCCGTTGTCTTCTGTGGGATTTTTATAGATCCGATAGAACAAAACAAAATAAAACAAGCTGATGAAACCGGTAGCGGCGAAGCTCCAGCGCCAGCCGAAATAAAAAAGCAGCAATCCGATCAGCGGCACTCCGATGGCGCTGGAAAATTTTGCCGCCGCATCGGACAGTGACGTGGCCAGGCTCCTCTCTTCGCGAGTAAACCAATAGCCCAGAGCCTTGGCATTCGCCGGGAAGATGGGTGACTCGCTCACACCCAAGAGAAAGCGAGCTCCGAAAAACCAGGTAAGGCCGGGAGCAAGGGAAGCGGCGAACGAAGATAAGCTCCACAACAGCGCGCTGATTCGGCCCACGCGGCGCACTCCCCAGCGATCAAGCAAGATTCCGCAGGGCATCTGCATCGCCGCGTAAGTCCAACTAAAGGCGCTGGAGAGATAGCCGAAGGCCACCAGCGACAGTCCGAAGGAATCGTGCAGCGCGTCGCGCGATACCGATAGATTAATCCGGTCGAAGAAATTGACCAGAACGCCGAAGGCCAGCAGGAAGGCGATGCGCCATCGCCGGCGCGGCACGCTGGATCCGGACGCAATGTTAGGCAAGAGCGCTCCGCCGAAAGTTTAACGATGAGAAGCTAGTTCTACAACCGGATTGACTACTGCACTCCGATGCCCGCGAGCAAACCACCATCGACGACGTAATCGCAGCCGGTGCAGAACCCCGCCCGATCCGACGCCAGAAAAGCCGCCAGCTCAGCGACCTCTTCCGGCGTGCCGATGCGCCCGAGGGGATGAGCCGCGCCAAAGCGCGCGAACGCCTCCTCCACCGGCACATTGGGAGAAAAGTTCGCCGCGGAGCGCGCCAGCATGGGAGTGCGAATCGATCCCGGACTGATCGAATTCACGCGAATGTTATCGCTAGCGTGATCGAGTGCGAGCGCGCGCGTCAAGCTGTGCACCGCGCCCTTCGTCGTCGCATACGCAGCCACCCCGCGCTGGCAGGAGTATCCCTGAACTGAAGCCAGATTAATCATGGCGCCGCCCCCGCGCTTTTTCATCTCTGGGATGCCGAAGTGCGCGAGGAGGTAAACGCTGCCCACGTTCACCAACATGCAGCGATTCCAGGTCGCGAGGTCGGTTTCGAGGACCGTGCCGAAAGGATGAATGGCCGCCGCGTTGGCGATGATATCCAGCCCGCCAAACTGCGCGACAGTCTTGGCGACCACGGAGCGGACCTGCTCAGCGTCGGTGACGTCCGAGCGCTCCACCCGCAAGATTAAATTCAGTTTGGCCGCATCGCGGGCCAACTCGTCATTCCCCGACGCCTCGATCCCGCATGAAACTACTTGAGCGCCGCCTGCGGCGAAGCGCACTGCAATCGCGCGCCCGATTCCCGTGGTGCCTGTGACCAGCGCTATTTTTCCCGCGAAGTCTTTCATATTCGTTGAACCTCATCGCTTGCACAGCCGAGGAAGAAGATGATAACCGTAACGCGGCTATTTCGATAATTCCGGCAGCGCATACCGTAATCCCCGCACCACCCCGCGCAATTCCGCCAAACCTTTCAACCGCCCCACCAGCGAATAGCCGGGATTCACTTTCTTGCCGATGTCATCGGCGAGCAGATGCCCGTGATCGGGACGCAAGGGAATCTCATGATCCTCGCGCCCCGCGCGCCGCCGCCTCGCTTCTTGCTCCAGCAACGCGTGAATCACGCCCACCATATCGGAACTGCCGTCCAGGTGCTCCGCTTCGTAGAAGGACCCATCCGGCTCTCGCATCACCTGCCGAAGATGCACGAAATGAATCCGCCCGCCGAACTCCCCCGACATCGCCAGCAAATCGTTATCGGCCCGCGCTCCGAAAGATCCCACACAAAACGTCAAACCATTCGCCGTCGAATCGCAGGCCGCGAAAATCGCTCGCACGTCGTCGGCAGTCGACACCACGCGCGGAAGTCCGAACAGCGGCCACGGCGGGTCGTCGGGATGAATCGCGATGCGCACCCCATTCTCCTCTGCCACCGGCACAACCTCGCGCAGGAACGCAACCAGGTTCGCACGCAGTTGATCAGCCGTGGCACCCTCGTATTCCCCAATCAAAGAGCGGATGGTCTCGCGATCATAAGTCGCCTCGGCCCCGGGAAGCCCGGCGATGATCGTGCGTTCCAGGCGATCTCGGTCAGCTTCCGACATTCCTTGAAAGCGAGCGCGGGCAGCCCGAATCCGTGCGCGGGAATAATCCGCCTCTGCTTTTGTGCGCTTGAGAATGAAGAGATCGTAAGCCGCGAAATCAATCGCATCAAAACGCAGCGCGTAACCTGTGCTCGGCAAGCTCCATTGCAAATCGGTTCGCGTCCAGTCCACCACCGGCATGAAGTTATAGCAGACGACTCGCACGCCCGCCTTCGCAACTGCGGCCAGCGTATCCTTCCACGCGCCGATGAATTGCCGATAAGGTCCGGATCGCCGCTTGATGGAATTGTGAACCGGAATGCTCTCCACCACCGACCACACCAGACCGGCCGCGGCAATCTCATCTCGGCGCTTGAGAATTTCCTCGAGCGGCCAGGCCTCGCCTCGGTAACGATGGTGCAGCGCCGAGACGATGCCGGTGGCTCCCGCCTGCTTGATGTGATCGAGAGGCACGGGATCGTTCGGCCCAAACCATCGCCACGTCTCCTGCATGCCCTGATCTTAACGCAGAGCGTGGACTCAGGAATTCAGCCACCAGATTTTGAAGTTCAACAGGGCTGCGAACCCAGACCACAGCGCATACGGAACCATCATCCAGAAAGCGAGGGTCGAAATCGCGTGGAACGCGAGGGCGGTGGCGACGATGGCGATAAACAAGAAAACGATCTCGACCAGCGCCCACCCGGGGCGGCGCAGCCGGAAAAATATTCCTGACCATGCCACATTGAGGGCCAATTGGGCAAAGAAAAGAATCAGCGCCAGCCTCCCCCCACCCCGCTTGGCCCCTTGCCAGACCAGCCAAGCGCTGATTGCCATCAGCAAATAAAGAGTCGACCAAATCGGACCGAACAGCCAGTTCGGCGGATTAAAGGCAGGTTTTCTCAACCCCACGTACCACGTACGAACGGAAGATGCGGTCCAGATGGAGGCGAGCCAGGCGGCGCTGCAACACAAGAAAAGAAAAAGGAGAAGCATGAGCCAGCGGGGTTCAGCCACGTCGCGCCTCCAGTCGTTTGATCTGCTCGATGTAAAGCCTGGAGTCAAACTTCTTGGATGTGCTGGCGTTCGACATGTAGCGAATCTGCCCGAAAATCGGCCGCTCAAACCATGCGCGATCATGCTTGCCAACTATCGCCCAGGCAATTCCGGCGTAGCCGTTGGGATCGCGCCCGTCGAGTTCGTAACGATCATTGAGCCGCACGGCTCGTTGATAAGCCACGGCGACCGAAGGGCTCCACTCCAGAATTTTCTTGGCCCAGTACATGCGCATGTAGTTGTGCATCCACCCGGTCAAGACCATTTGTCTTTGCGCCGCATTCCATAGTGCGTCGTGAGTTTCGCCACGCTCCAGTTGCTCGTCGCTATAAACGATCGGACGTTTGTCGCTGGCATGCCGCGCGAACGACCGTCCCGCCCAGGGTTCGAGCGATTCGAAACGGTCATAATTCGGGTTGTAGCGCACGAAATTTACCGAGAGTTCGCGGCGCACGATCAATTGCTCCAGAAACGCCTGCTTCGCGGCTTGGGGGGCCGAGGCTTTTTGTATCGCCTGTGCAACCGTAAGCGGACCGATGTGTCCGAAGTGCAAGTAAGGCGAGAGATTGCTCGTGCCCACGAGTTCGGGGTGATTCCTGTCCTTCGGATAATTCTTCAATCTGCTTCTCATAAATTCTCTCAGGATGTTCAGGGCCTGCTTCGTACCTCCCCGCCAGTCCCCCGCCGGAGGAACAGATCGATCCAGCGGCCAGCCTGTGATGAAATCTTCCTTCAGCGAAAGTGACTGCAGCTTTCGCGGCGCCTTCCATGGAAGACGCGCTTTCACGACTTTCGCCGGCACGAGATACCGCGGCAAGAGCTCGTGAATTCGCGGCCGAATGGTACGCGCGCCGTAATGTTCTCTACCGAGCAGGCGCGAGGGCACGATAACATCGGCATCCACGGTCCAGAGTGGCACTTTCAAAAGCTGCGAGGCGCGTACCCGCCAATGTTCCGTTTCGCGCAACGGATTCTCGTCGCCGATCACCATCGCCGCCCGCACCTCCTCGCAAAACTTGATCAGGCTATGGTCGGGATAGGCACGCAGCACGAAGCCGACATTGCGCTTGGCAAGTTCCTCCGCGATATCGGGAATGCCCGAGGCCAGAAAGCGGTAGTGGCGCAGGTTCGCGTTCGGATAAAACGGCACCGTCGCAAAGAAAACGACCACCGGTTTTCGCAGCTCATTCCCCACCCTGATCGCAACGTCCAGAGCGGAATTATCCAGCCCCCGCTGCGCTCGCTGCATCCAGTAGACGACGCACTTTCCCCGCGGGTCGGGTGCTTCGGCGCTGCGAATCATGACGCGGGGATCGGCGCTGATTTTGCTGAGTTCCATAGAATCGGTTCACACGCTACTCTGGGATCGGTGGAAGCCTCATTGACAGTTTGGGCGGTCTCCGGTCCAATAGCTTAGATGCATCGTGAGAAGGAAACTCAGGTCACGGTTGCAGTCGCAGCAATTTCTTATTTCGCCTAGGAGAAAACTCAATGTCCGCACCCAGCCGCCGGCCGGAAATCCGCCGTCGCCGCGCCCGTCAACACAAGATCACCACGCTACGCAAACGCTTGGCCTCGGCCCAGAACGACGGCGACCGCAGCCGCGTCACCGCCAAGCTGCAAAAGCTTTCCATCGCCTCGCCCGGCCAGCCTTTGCTGAAGTAGATGGCCCCCCGGGCGCGCTTTTCGACGGAGCTGGCGGAGCTGGCGAAACTGACGCATCACGCCACACCGGCGGTAGTCTTGGAGTTGGGGTGCTGATGCGATTTCGCCTCGCGCTCCCCGCTTAGAACTTCCCGATACACTTCCACAATCCGCTGCACCGATTTTTCCCAGGAAAACTTGGCCGCCTGGCGGTAGCTGCGCTCCTTCATTTTCTCGCGCAGGGGCTGGTCCAGCAGCACACGATGCAGCGCGCGCATAATCTCGAAAACATTTTCCGGATGCACCAGCACGGCCGCATTCCCCACCACCTCGGGCAGCGAAGAAACGTTCGAAGTTACCACTGGAGTGCCGTGCGCCATCGCCTCCAGCGGGGGCAAGCCGAAGCCTTCATATAAAGAAGGGAAGACAAAAATCTTGGCGGAATCGTAAAACGTGCGCAAGACTTCAATGGGCACAAAACCCAGAAAGCGCACGTCGTTCTGCACCCCGCTGCGGATCACCGTTCTCCTCAACTCGGGGTTGCCCGAAACATCGTCCCCAATAATGATCAGCTTGAGATCGGGAAAAGCCCCATCTTTCCCCAACTCCGTCTTCAACGCCGAGAACGCCTCGATGATCCGCCCCACATTCTTGTGCGAGCTGATTCGCCCCGCATACAGAAGAAAAGGGTAAGTCACCTGGTAGCGCTCGGCGATCAGTTGGCGGTCGGCAGCGCTGGCGTGCCCACGCAGCAAACGTTCATCGATCGCGTTGTACACGACTTCGATGCGCCCTGCGGGAATGGCAAACAGCTTTTGGATTTCAATCTTGGTGAAATTCGAAACCGCAAATATGCGCGCCGCTCCCTGCAAAACCCGCTTCGTCATCTGGAAGTACAGCGAACGCCACACTCCGGTCTGCTCGCGCGCCCGCGCCAGATGGTCCAGAATGTCATGCACCGTCATCACGTAAGGGCACGGTAGCGCGCGGGGAATCGAAAATAGATTCGGAATGTGCACCAGGTCGCAATCGAGCCGCTTCACAATGGTGCGAAACTCCTGGAATCCCATCACCGAGCGGTCTGGCTCGGCCAGAGGCACCGCATGAAAATTAGGCGGAAGAGAACCGATTTCCTTAAGCCGGGCGTGCGACCCGATCAGGAAGTATGTGGTTTCGCGATCCAGTCGCCCCAACGTCCGCACGACGTTCCGGATGTATGTGCCCACCCCGAACTCGGTCATCCGCCGGATATCGATCGCGATCTTCACTGAGGGCATTTAAACACAGAGGTGATGTGCGCAAACAGCAGAACAGGCCGAGGTTGACACGGGTATCATCATCGAATGCCCAGACCCGTGATCCATATCTCGGAGGCGGAAGCGACCAGCGATTTTGCCGGTGTGCTGGCACCTGGGCACGCGGGGGAAGAAGTTATCATCAAGCGGGACGTCCTGCCTCTTGCAGTGGTCCTTTCCGCTGAGCCATGGTGGCCGTCCACTCTCGGAATCCATCGCGAGGGTGGAAGCGCATGCCAAAGAACTCGGGCATGAACCCAGGCTGGACGCCGACTTCGCCGCCGACTTGGCCGAGATCCTCAATCGCCGCAAGCCGCGCCATTCAGCGATATGGGAATGGTTCTCGACTCCGGCGTCCCGATCGCGGGTGACGGTTCGGGCAACAGTGTGCGGCAAATCCTTCCGCGGGTGCATGCCGCATACGGAGAAATTGATTCCCCGCTCTCCGGCGTCATCATCGTCGAATTGACCCAGGGCCTCTACCGTGCCACGAGCGAAGCCAGCGGCGCGCGCGGGAAAGCCTTCAGCGAAGAACTTCGCCGTAACATGGGCAGTGCGCCCAGTGACGGTGGAGATCGCCGAACTCGCCGGACGCATCGACGGCGCACAGGCTGCCCGCGGGATCAGGATGGCCTTCGAAGATCTGCTGCCCGGCGGGACGGCGCTCTGTCTTGATTTCGCAGTCGCCACGATGAACATCCGTCACTTCGAGCAAATCCGCGGCTTGAAGGCTGTGCCGTTCTAATAGGTCCGCACTTCCGCCTGCGCTCTCGCCCTGCGTTCGGCATACAACGGAAACGCCTCGCACAAGTCGAGCACCTCTTTTCGAATTTTCGTCAACGCCGCCGTATCGTTGCGCTTGAGCAGCGCATCCGCAATCCACCGTCCCACCTGCCGCATCTCGCTCTCTTTCATTCCGCGCGTCGTCAGAGCCGGAGTGCCAATGCGAATGCCGCTCGGCCTCATCGGCGGATTAATATCGAAGGGAATCGCATTCTTGTTTACCGTGATTCCGGCGTCGCCGAGAGCTTTTTCGGCTTCGCTGCCCAGCATACCTTTGGAGAACACATCGACCAACATCACGTGCGTGTCGGTGCCGCCGGAGATCATGCGGAAACCCTCGGCGGCCAAAGTCTCGGCCAGCACTTTGGCATTGACCACGACTTGCCGCGAATAATCGCGGAACCCCGGTTGCATCGCCTCCTGGAAGCAGATCGCCTTGGCCGCAATGATGTGCATGAGTGGGCCGCCTTGCATTCCCGGAAAAACCACTTTGTCGATTGCGACCGCGAATTCCGCCTTCGAAAGAATCATGCCCGAGCGCGGTCCGCGTAAAGTCTTATGCGTAGTCGAAGTGACGATATGTGCGTAGGGCACCGGCGAAGGGTGGGCCCCGCCTGCCACCAGCCCGGCAAAATGCGCCATGTCGACGAGAAATAGCGCTCCGACTTTGTCCGCGATCTGCCGCATGCGCGCGAAATCGATCGTCCGGGGATAAGCGCTGCCCCCGCCGATGATCAGCTTCGGCCGGTGTTCCTCGGCCAGCTTTTCGAGCGCGTCGTAGTCGATGGTCTCGGTCTCTTTGGTCACGCCGTAAGGCACAATCTTGTACGTCTTGCCGGAGAAATTCAGAGGATGCCCATGCGTGAGATGGCCGCCGTGCGCCAGGTTCAATCCAAGAATTGTGTCTCCCGGCTGCAGCACCGCCGCAAAAGCCTCCATGTTCGCCTGCGAGCCCGCGTGTGGCTGCACGTTCGCGTGCTCGGCGCCAAATAATTGTTTCGCGCGATCGCGCGCCAGGTTCTCGACCACGTCCGCGTATTCGCACCCGCCGTAGTAACGCTTGCCGGGATATCCTTCGGCATACTTGTTCGTAAAGACCGAGCCTGCCGCTTCGAGCACGGCCTCGCTGACAAAATTCTCCGAAGCGATCAGCTCCAGGCCTTCATGCTGGCGGCGGGTTTCGTGATCGATGGCAGCGGCAATCTGCGGATCGGCTTCGTACAGCGGGCGATACATCGCGGAATTTTTCATGGGGATCGTTTCTCGCTTCATCATTCTAAGTCGTTGTCATCCTGAGGCCCGCGTTTTTGGCGGGCCGACGGACCTTTGTGCTCGCTGCCCCCACCGGACTCTCTGCCAGCCGCGGAAGCTTGCACCAGCAGCCATTCTACTCGCTGACTGCCGGCCGCCTTCGCTACTCAAACGCGCTTCGCAGAAAGGAAGCCAGTTGCCACCCATCCATATATTTGTAAGGCGTTTCGCCCATGGTGTAATGCCCACAGGGCAGCACCACAACTTTGTGATCGAGCCTGTGCCGTTCAAATTCGGTCACGACATCGCGCGAAAGCTCCGGCAAGAAAGTCAAATCATACTTCGCATAAATGATGAGCGACTTCCGCGGCCAGCGCGAAAATTGATCAAAGTACGCCATCGGACTAACGGCGAGCCAAGATTTCCGCAAAGTTTCCAGGGTAATTTGCGACTCCATGCCCTGCCGGATGTGCCGCGTCGACTGCCCGTGCCACACCACATCCGCCACGTACGTTGAAGCATGATTGAACGCCGCCACCCGAATGCGCGGATCATGCGCCGCCGCAATAAAGGCATAACACGACCCCAGGCTCGTGCCCACGATGCCGAGTTTGCGATAGCCTTGCTGCTCCAACCAATCGAGGCAGCAACGCACATCCACCACTCCCTGCCGCACCGCATCGAGGGTGCGGCCAATGTTCGCCGAAACCGCATAATCGGCGCGGCTGGTCTCGACTGGCATTCGGATGTCATGATAGGGCATGCTCAACCTCAGCACCGCGATGCCCAACAGGTTCAGAACTTTGCAAAGGCTGACGTAAGCGATCGCGTCCGCATTCCAATGCGGCAGAAGAACGACGGCGCGCCGTCCGCGCGCGGGAAACCAGCGCGCATTCACCAGATTGTTTTCCGCGTAAGGAGTCTTCACCGGCGCGGTGAAGCGCAGAAACTCTGCGAACGTTCCTCTCACTTTGGCTTCGAGCTTCGGGTCAGGAAGTTCGCGCGTAGAAAACACCTCGACCTCGCGCTTCTCCAATCGGAAGTCGTTCGGCTGCGTGTAGCCATAAAACTCATCGCTGGCCGCGACGATGCGCCGGTTGTAGTCGACAAAGAACTTCGCCGGATCCTCCACTGCCTGCCCCGGACGCGTGCCATTGCGGCAAGGCCAGTCTCGCGCCCACTCCACCCCCCAATCCAGCGGACGCACCACCCGGTTGTTGTCCACCGAGGTGAGCTTGTGCTCCCAGTCATACATCCATTGTGCGTATCCCGTCGGCATGGTTGATCTTCCAGTGTAACAACCGAAAGCTGGAGCCCTCGGCTCGATGAATTCAACGGTAGGAATCACGGGTTGGCGACGCGGATTCGTTCCTTGAACGGGAGACGGCGGAGAAATGTTGCCGGCCCAGTGACATCGTATCACCGCAAATTTCGCCTGGACGCGTTAAGAAGGTCGGCGTGTGGGCCTTTGCTTGTAGCCACACTGGGAGTTACAACGGTTTTCGGATGGAACGAAGCGAAGAACTGCTCCAACATCCGGAAGCACGGGTTCCATTTCGCGGAAGCGGAGAGTTCGGCGCGACACACAGGAGGACTACGGCGAAGAGCAATGGATTGGGGTCGGCATGATTCAGGACCGTTGCGCCTCTGTAGCTTTTGCGCCACGCCTTCACGATACCATCCGTATTCTGTCCCTGAGAAAGGCAGATCATGAAGAACGGAAAGAGTAGGAAAACCCCATCCAGGACGGACTGGAAGCGTGTTGATGCGATCGCGACGAAGACATCGACTGTTCCGATATCCCAAGGCAGGGAGCGGACTTTTTCACGCATGCGATCTTCCGGCCCGCTCCCAAGAAACAAATGACCCTGCGCCTCGACCCTGCCGTGCTCTCGTTCTTTCGCACCCCCGCGGCTACCAGACCACGATGAACGCAGTCCTGCGCAAATACATCGAGTCTGGACAGGCACTGGCTTCGGCCCAGGTGAAGGAAAGCGTTTGAAGACTTTGCGGGCAAACACCAAGGTCCCTCGCTGCGCTCGGGATGACAAGCTTCTTGGAATGAGGCTCGAGACGCTAACTCCCATACTTCCGCGGCACGCGCTTGGAGATGTTGCAGAGTATTTCGTAAGGCGAGCTGTTGGCCAGCCGGGCATGCTCCAGCGCATCCACGCTCAAGCCGTCGCTGGTTCCGAGCAGAATTACTTCGTCGCCAACACTGATACCGGGAATGCCAGTCACGTCCACCAAAGTGAGATCCATCGAGATGCTGCCGATGATGGGAGCGTAGTGGTCGCGCACGATTACGCGGCCGCGATTGGAAAGCTGGCGATTGTAGCCGTCGGCATATCCCACGGGCAGAACGGCAACGCGCGCGGGAGCTTTCGTGACGTAAGTTCCGCCGTAGCCTAGCGCCTGATTCGCGGCGAAGTTTCGCATGGAGAGAATGCGCGTCTTCCAGGTGAGCACGGGTTTCACCGGCAGCCGCAGCGTGCCTCCGCTGACCTCGCGGCCTGCGCGCTGGAAGGGCAGGAAGTAGCCATAAAGCGCCACCCCGGGACGCACCATGTTGTTCCAAGTCTCGCGCCGCGAGATCAGCGCGCTGGTGTTCGCCATGTGTAGAAGACTGGGATCGAAGCCGGCAGCGCGGACCATGCGCTGCGCCTCGGCAAAGCGCCGCTCCTGTTCAGCCACCGACGGCGCATCCATGATTTCGGACGAAGCCAGATGCGTGGAAAGCCCTTCGAGAATCAAGTGCGGAGCCGCGCCCAGAGCTTCGAGCACAGCCGGAAGTTCCTCCAGCGAAACTCCCAGCCGGCCCATCCCGGTATCCACTTTCAAGTGCACCGCATGCCGAAAGGCTCCGGCTGCTGCTGCATTTTCCAACGACTCGATGTGCCAAGGCTCCCATACCGTCGGCGTAAGCTTCTGCCGGACGATTTCGCTTTCTTCGCCGCGCCAGAATCCTGTCATCAGCAGGATGCGCGACTCGATGCCCGCGGCGCGCAGCGGGATCGCTTCGTCGAGCGAAGTTACGCCCAACCAGCGCGCACCTTCCGCCTGCAGCGCGCGCGAGCACTCCGCCGAGCCGTGGCCGTAGGCGTCCGCTTTCACCACGGCGCACACCGTCACGCCAGCGCCGGCGTGCTTCAGCACGGTGCGAAAATTTTGCCGCAGCGTGGAGAGCGAAACTTCCGCCCAGGTGGGGCGCGTCGCCACGCGGCTCAAGGTTTCTACTGTGGTCGCCACTGCGCTCGATTATAGCGGCAGGGCCGCGCCCGCTTAGGTTACGCCGGGGCTACTCCCGCCCGCCTCCATTGCCGGAAAGCGAGAAGTTCACCGTAATCTGCGTCTCCACTTCCACCGGCTCGTTGTTCAAAATGTAAGGCCGGTAGCGCCACTGCCTCACGGCCTCGACCGCGGCCGACACCAGCATCGGATGACCGGTCAGCACCCGAAGATTTTCGATACTTCCCGCCTTGCTGATCACCGCCTGCAACTCAACCACACCTTGGATGCGGGCACTGCGAGCCAGCGGAGGATACACAGGCTGCACCTTGCGAATGAGATTTCCCTCATTCATGTGGGACACGCGCAGCGGCGCCACGACCGCAGCCGGCGCTGGTACGGGCATGATCGGGCGAGGCCCGATCCCGAGTGCATTCGCAATTCCGCTCTGATCGCCGCTTCCGGGCCCGCCAATCGACGGACCGACCGCCAGGCCCGGCGGACCTTCGTCGCCGACAACCGGCTCGTGGGGCATTTGCGACGGTCCTCGAAAAATAATCTGGGTAGGATGGCTCGGCTCAGCGGCGCTTGCGCCGGTGCGCGCTCGGACCGGCGCCAAGTCTCCCACCGGTTGTCCCAGACTGATGGGCGTCGTGAGTTGATGGAACGAAGGCAAGCCCTGCGGCCGCAGCAACGGCAACACCAGCAGTACGCCGACAGCCAGAGCCTGCAAGCCGAACGAGGTCAAAGCCGTGAGTGCGCGGCGCGAGCGCTCGTCCCAGGAAGCGGTGAGTGTGCGGTCAAACATGTGTCCTCCTCGGTTGAAACTGGTTATTGCTAAGGACACCGGAAACTTTTTCGCGGACCGCGATCACCAAAAAAAAAGCCGCGCGGAACGCGGCCTTGAGGAACTTTTCCGGCACCAGCGGTGTCGTCGAAACCGCAGATTACTGCGGCGTGGTTGGCTTCGGAGACGACGGCTTCGGCGTCGTTCCGCTCGAAGGCCTTGGTCCCGCGGGTTTGGCAGCCGCGCCAGCAGGCGCAGGTGCGGGCACTCCCGATTGCGTGTTGTAAATATCGACTACGGGCTTGGTGATGTCGACTCCCTCGTTGGCCCACAGCACCGGACTCTGCGGCCACGGGTTCGAGATATCGACGATCATGCCGAGGCCGTTGTCCTGCGCATACTTCACGATCGAGGGCGCCATCTTCTGCAGAATGCGCTGGAAGATTTCCTTCTGCTGGTTTTGCGCGTCTTCCTGCGCATCCTGCACCGAGCGATCGAAAGACTTCTTCTTGGTTTCGATCTGTTTGACCAGGCTGGCGCGGGCATCCTCGTTCAATTTGTCGCCCTGCGTCTGCAATTGCTTCTGCAAACTTTCCAGTTCGTCGTTTTGCCCTTTCAGTTCGTTCTGCTTCGGCTCAAGCTTTTTGCTGAGCTGTTCGAAGTCGCGCTGGCCTTCGTTGCTGCCGAGCACGGCGCGCTCGATGTTGATGGTCCCAATTTTCGTGCCGCTTCCCGTCATCATGGGAGTCGAGGTCGTCGGGGCCGCCGGCGAAGTGGCCGGACCTGTGGGGGCCGCAGTGGCGGCGCTACCGGTTTGAGCCCAAGCGGAGATCACCGAGAACACCGCAATGGCCAGAAGAGAACGCAGGAACTTGCTCGTCATTTGGATTCCTAAACTCCTTGGAACATGATTCCGGCCAGCATGCTTCCGGCGCACTCGCTCCGGTCCTTATGCTTCCGGGAATGATTACCCTGTTTCTGAAAACGCTGGGCCGTACTCACGGGCTCTTTCGTTCACTTCTGAAGACGGCCGTCGTCGGACAAGACGCATGGGATCGCCAGCGTCACACGCCGGGGCTGCGGACGTGTCGTCCACCCCTCATCAGCTTCTCTCGTGGCGTGGATCACCACGATTATAGAGAGCCGCCTGAACCCCGTCAAACCTTGCCATTTGTGGCGATTGTAGCGCCGCCGTCTCGGCGGCTGTCCGGCGGGCGTCAGGCCCGCCGCGCCGAGGGCGACGATGGCCTCGGGACAGCCAGCAAGGAGGCCGGCGTTGGTTGCAGCCTTAGGCTTGCTTTTCAGAACGTGGTCGCCACCGTGAACCTAAAAGTCTTTCGCGGCTCGCGCAACAGAAAACTCGGCGAATATGTATTCCGCGCCAGGTTGTACGTGTACAAGCCCGCGGCCGTAAGCTGGCACCCAGTCCTGGGGTTGCAAACCTCGGGAAACATCGACGGCGTAATCGGAATGGGCGGGTTCGCCGCGTTATCCAGACGCAACGGGTTGTAGGCCCAATAAATTCGGAAGGGTGCGTTGATCACCGGCAGAAACATTTGCAGTTCGAGTCCGGTCGACATTCGCGGCCTCCAGTTCGTCGACCCCAAAACTTCAAGTTCATTCGACGGCGGCGGATTCAATACGCTCCCCGGCGTACAAGTATTCGCCGTGGGCACCTGAATCAGCTCCGGACATCCGATGGGCGTGCCGATCACGCTCAGATATTGCTGCGAGGCAATCTGCAACTGCGAGCGCCGCAGGATGGGATCGATGCCGGCATCCAAAAACGGAGCCAGAGCCACCGGCCCATAGATCGTGATGCGATATTCGAAATTGGTGACGATACTTAAATCGCCGCCCGGAAACGTGATCTGATCGAGCGGAATCGGAACGCTCACATTGCCCGCGTGCGGATTCTGCGGATCTTTGGGAACCGGAACTCCCGTGGGGTTCGTTAACGTGATTGCGCCCACACTCGGCAGGAAGGCCACTGGCGAAACCGACCGGATATCGAAGCCGCGCAGATCATTTTCGCCGCCGAGGTAAGCGCGCTGGAACGGTGGCGCCACCAATCCGCCGTAGCCGCTAATAAAAGATCCCTGCACATTGAAGCCGAAGGCGTTGCGCCGGTTCTGCACCGGAATGAATTGCTTGTATTGCAAGATCGGCCGGATCGAGCGAATCGTTCCCCCGATGCCGGCAAGCTCCGCGCCCGCCGTGAACTGGTGCCCGGTGTGCGGCGAGATCGGGCTGTTGATCGTGTTGAACGAGAAGTTGGGAAATATTTTGCTGGTGATGATGCCTTGCAGCGCGTTGGGGCCGGAGATTCCGCGGAAGGCCAGATATTCGAACAAATTTTTCGAGGCCGAACTCAGGGCGATCAGCGAAGAGCGGTCAAACGAATAGGTGATGCCCACGCGTTTGAAAGAGCGCCGGCCCAGAGGATAACCCAGCGAAGTGGTGAAGCCCGCGCTCGATTGCGTGTAGTTCTGCAGATTCTGCAGCACGGCGTTCGGTAGGTTCAACGTTTGCCCGCTGAAAATCGAAAGCTGGCGCGCCTGGTTGTAGCTCACCTTGGAGTAATAAACGTTGAAACCAAACTGCAGCGGCCGGTCGTACAAGTAGGGCTCGGTAAAGCCGAAACGCACGCTGCGCGCCAGGTTCCCCAGGCTTGCCTGCACCTGCAAAGTTTCACCCAGGCCGAGAAAATTGTTGGTCGCGTAATTGATTCCGATAAAGGCCCCTTCAAGCCCGCTGACTCCGCCGTTGAGGCCGACGCTGTTCTTGCCCTTTTCTTTGATCTTTAAAGTCAGGTCGACCAGGCCGTCTTTCTCGTCGAGTTGTCGCACCGTAGTGTTCGGGTCGTCCGGCTTCAGTTGATCGAAGTATCCCAGCTGATTCAGGCGCAGCAAACTTAGCTCCCATAGCCGCGAGTTGTAGATGTTGCCTTCTTCCAGCGCAATTTCACGCCGAATCACCTTGTCGCGAGTCGTCGTATTGCCCTGGAACTCGATGCGGCGCACATAGAACTGCTTGCCCTCGTCCACGTCAATGTCGAGATACACTTGCCTTTTTTCGTCATCGAAGCGCGTTTCAGGCACCGAAGTGAAATTGATAAATCCATACTCGCCGTAAGCTTTACGCAGATTTTCCAGGCCCTTGGCGACTTTCTCTTTGCTGAAGATATCGCCGTCTTTGATGGGAAAAAGCCCGCGCAACGCCTTCGTGTTCGGAAGCGCCTTATTGTTCTTGAAGGTGATCGATCCCAGCGTGTAGCGGTCGCCCTCCTCAATCGGCATCGTGATGTCAACCGCCTTGCCCGGTCCGCTCTGCAACAACGGAATATGAGCACCCTTGTGGCCGGTGTCGTGAATCTGAGTTTTCGGCTGGTCCACGATCACCTTGAAGTATCCGCGGTTCTGGTACTCGTTGCGCACCCGCTCGGTGTCTTCGTCGAGCTTGGTGGCGTCGTAGGTGCGGGCGAAAATATTTTCCAGAAAGATCGAGTGCGGAACGCCTATGGGCCGCAGGTTCTTCATGGCATAACGCAGAACCCGCGTTCTCACGTTCTTGTTGCCCTCGAACTTGATCTTGCCCACCTTCACCTTCGGCCCTTCTTTGATCACAAACGTGATCCCGATGGCGGCCGGTGGAATCTGCCGGATCTCGGTTTTGATCGTGGAAAACTGCCGCCCGTGTTCCGCCAGCAGCCCCTTGATCGCGACCTCGGCCTTTTTCACTCTGGAGGGGTCGTACTGATTCTCCACCGTCAGCCCGACCTTGGCTTCCTTGAAGCGGTCGAGCACGTCGCTGGTGGTCACCGAGTTCAGGCCAACATAGTTGATCTCGCGGATGGTCGGCTTCTCCTTGACCTCGACGATGATTCGCCAGCCTTTCGGAGTCTGCTCCCGGGTGAAGCGGATGTCCTCGAAATAACCCGTGTTCCACAGCGAGTTGAAATCGCGCTCCAGCGCGGCCGCATCGTAGATGTCGCCCTCGTGGGTGAAGATGCGCGCCCGAATGGTTTCCTTGGGAATTCTTCGGTTACCGGTGATGTCGATGCCGGAAATCACATCGCTCTGCGCCCAGCCGAGCCCGGGCAGAAATAGAGTGAGCACGAATCCCAGCGTCCAGGCGACGCCATGGGTTCTGTGCCAAAGCCGTGCAAATGAAGAAGATGGAGTGAATGCAGGAGTAGCGTCCCCGCCGGAACCACCGGCGCCACGCTCAGGCACAACAATGTCTTTCGAATGAAAGCGCGAGTGAATCGCTACGACCTCAGCCTCTGGGATGTGGGAAAACGATCATTATACGGTAGTGAAACGAAAAGCGTCCAAGCCGCCACTCTCGGCGGTGGCTTCCCTGCGTGCTATCGAAGGCGCTTGGCCGACTCCACCTCAACCAAGACGGAATAAAACGTGGCGGAGTTGCCTAGATCGGAAAGTTTTTCTGCGGTGAGCACATTGACGTTTCTTAATCCGGGACCCAGCTTCGCCCAATTCAGCCTCGCCGCCACCACTCCCGGCTGCACCGCACCGTCCACTCGAGCCGTGAGAAGAATTTCTCCCCGATGGTTGTACACTCTTACGGTTTCGCCATTGGCAACGCCGCGCGCTTCAGCGTCGGCCGGGTGCATTTCAAGGATGTCGACTTCTTCCATCTCCCGCACCGACGGCTGGTCACAGAAAGTGGAGTTCATAAAGTTGTCGGCCTTGCGCGCCAAAAACTCGAGCGGAAAACTGGTCCGCTGAATTCCATGCCGCGACTCCGCCGGAGGAATGAACTCAGCCACCGGATCAAGCCCCAGCGCTTTCATCGCCTCGCTATAAAGTTCAGCCCTCCCCGATGGCGTGCGGAAGTTACCATGGGCGAACGGTAAAAACGGCTCAGACTCCGCACCGGAAGCCGCCAGCCGGGGATCGGAAGCCGGAAGCCGAGAACTGGAAGAGCGAAGCCCATCGCCCGAAGCCCCAAAATTCAGCCTCACTTGTCCCTCCCGCTCCAATCTCCCTCGCGTGATCCCTACCAGCCAGGGATCGTCAGAAGCCAGAGCGCCATCGATCATCTCATCCACGCTCTCGCGGAAGCATTCGTCCCGAAACCCCATTCGTTCGGCCAGCGCGCGAAACACTTCCACATTGGCTCGGCAATCCCCCAGCGGTTCAATCGCTTGATCGGAAACCTGCAGGTAGTAATGCCCGTAAGCCGCCTGCAAATCTTTGTGCTCGAAAAAAGTCGTAGCCGGCAAAACAATATCCGCATAGTCGGTGGTATCGGTGAAGAACTGCTCGTGGACCACGGTGAATAAATCCGGCCGCAACAGCCCGCGCACTACTAGATTGTGATTCGGACAAACCGCCGCCGGATTGGAGTTGTACACAAACAAAACCTTCACCGGCGGATCGTTCAGCGTCGTCAGCGCCTCGCCCAGCCGCACCATGTTCACCACCCGAGCGGGGCGATCGAATCCGTCGGGCTTAAGGTCGGGACGCTTCAGGGCGTCTTGGTTCAACCGAAAAGCTCCGCTGGTCGAGAGATGAATCCCTCCGCCGACTTCCCTCAACGAACCAATGATGCAGGGCAGCATCGCAATCGCGCGCGCCGCCGTGCCTCCGCCGTCGGAGCGCTGCACGCCGTAATTCAGCCGGATCACCGCAGGCCGGGTCGTGGCATATTCGTGCGCCAGTTTTCGAATGTTATCGGTTGCAATGCCGGTCCACTCCGCCGCGCGCTCCGGCGGATATGACTTCACTTTCTCCCGTAGCGCGTCGAAGCCCAGGGTGTATTTCTCCACATAATCGGCGTCGTAGAGCCCTTCGCCGATAATCACGTGCATCATCGCCAGCGCGAGCGCGCCGTCGGTGCCGGGATTGATCGGAATATGCCAGTCGGCGCAAGCCGCAGTGCGCGTGCGGTAAGGGTCGATCACCACCAGCTTCGCGCCCCGCCGCCGCGCCTCCACGATGTAAGGCCACAGGTGAACGTTATTTCCGTGAATGTTCGAGGCCCAGGCAATGATGTAACGCGAGTGAATCAACTGATCCGGCTCGGTGCCAAGCTTGATGCCCATCACCGATTCGATCGCGGCTTCGCCGGCGGAAGAGCAAATCGTGCGCTCCAACTGCGAAGCCCCCAGCCGCCGGAAAAATCTCCGGTCCATGGAAGCCCCGTTGATCGCGCCGAGGGTACCGCCGTAGGAGTAGGGAAGAATCGCCTCACTGCCAAACTCGCCGGCAATCGCGCGAAAGCGCGAAGCGATCTCTCCCAGCGCTTCGTCCCAAGAAATCCGCCGCCAAGTCCCGAGTAGGGCCGCGTCTTTGACCCGGCCAGGAGCGAAGCTCCGTGCCTGTGTCACTGGACCCTTCGCCGTAATCCTCCGCATCGGATACAGCACCCGATCCGGCGCATAAACCCGATCCAGATACTTCGCCACCTTAGCGCACAAAAATCCCTGCGTGAACGGATGCCCCGGATCACCGACAATCTTTGTAGCCCGCCTATCCTCGACAGTGATCAAAACCCCGCAAGCATCGGGGCAATCATGTGGACAAGCGGCATGGACGACCTTCTTCGCCATCCTTCGATTATAGAGTGGGACAGGAAAAAACTCTGGTGCTGACAGCAGCGCCGCCGTCCCGGCGGCTGTCCGGCGGGCGCTACGATTGGGTTCAAGGGCGCAAAGTTAGGACATGCCATACATAAAACGGGCAGCCGCGCGGCTGCCCGTATGAAGCTGGTTAAGTTACAGTTACTGCGTCACCGGCGGATCGGCCACCACCGCCGCGGCCATCAGCGGAGTCTTCGTGAGCGGATCCACAAACAGCAGACCTCCCGCCACCAGCGGCACCGACCCGCCCGATTGCAGTTGGCTCAAGCCGGTGGTGTTGATGAAGAACGTGGGGTTGCCGGTAGCCACGGTCAGGGACGCGCCGCCCAGCGAATATCCGATCAAACCGTTGTTCTGCAGTTGGAAATCGCCGGCATTGCCGCTGACGATGTTCACGCTGCCCGCCGTCAGCATGCCATACACGCCCTGGAAGCGCAGCGAAATCATCTGCGGCGTAAATACGCTGCTCACGTCGCTGCCCCCGATAAAGATCCGCTGGCCCACGATCACCGAAGACTCGTTGAACAGCGCGTTGGTAAAGAGATTGTCGAAGAAGCACATGTCATACTGGGTGACCTTGCTCACGTCGATGGTTTGAATGGTATCGCTGTCGCTCACGAGATCGGCGCTGGTCTCACCCACCCACATCGTGATCGACTGCCCCGGATTCACCGCCAGCACTCGTCCCGAGATAAAAGCTTGCGCCGTGGTGATGACCTCCACATTGCTCGCCATCAGGCTGCCGTCGGCCTGGAACGCTCCCTCTAGGCCCACGATCGCCGGTGTGGCCAGATTGTTGATGCTGAATCCGCTGTTGAACTTCGTGCTGCTGCTCACGTCAACCGTGAGCTGATGCCCATACGGCCCCTGAATCACAAACGAATTGTTGGCTGCGCTCACCGAAACCAGCCCGCCGGTAAGATCGGTGACCTGCCCGGTGGCATCGCCGGCTTGCACCGCATGGGCATAAATCACCGGATTCACGCTGCCCGTGACCTGGCCGTTGCTATCAAGCGCAAGCGATTGCCGGATGTCGAGTTCCATGCGCAACCCAGCCAGCCCGTTGCCGCCCACGACCATCGCCGTCGGAAAAGTTACGGTCACCGTCGTCTGCGTGGACGTGCCCGTCGTCGGGCTGAACGTTCCGTTGATCGTGCTCAGCGACGGCGGATTCGTGCTCATGTCGACGTAGGAAATCACCGGGTTCGCCAGCGAAAAGGTCGCGCTGGTGTAGGTATCGGCCGGCACGGTATTAAAAGCCAGGGGAGAGCGCAAGCCCAGCAAGCGCGCGAAGTCCACCGTAGTAGGCGTAGACAAAACCTGTGGCGAACTCTTGCCCCCCGTCAAAGTGATGGAATTAATGGTGACGTTAAAGCCGACCACCGAGGCCAGCGGAGCGTCTTCGCCGGTTACAAATACCGACGCGGTTTGTGCCGTCGGCGGAGTCGTGGATGACGTCGATGAATTCGAACCGCAACTCGCCGCCAGCATCGCAAGCGCGAGCGAAAGTGCAACCCAAAGAAATTTTTTCATGGCAAACTCCTAGGCAAGAGGTTTTGATGGTCACGCGAGGGGGAGGCCGCGATTTGCTTCATCCTGATGGAAACACGGAGCGGGCTAGGATGTCGCGTAACGGGTGTTCCGGCTAGAGGACGACTTCCAGAAGGGGAAATCGCGTAAGTGGAGAGCTATCAGGGAGTTGGCAGCCAACCGCAAGGCCAGCACGTTTGGGAGTGGTACTTTAGTGTTCTCGACGCGGTGAAAAGAAAGCGCATTCCGCGAAGGTGTTTCACTGGGAACTGGGAAACGAGCTACTTAATTTCCAGCACTTCTTTCTCTTTCGCTTTGCTCATCTCTTCCATCTTCTTGATTTCGTCGTCGGTGAGCTTCTGGATTTCCTCCAGCGACCTCTTCTCGTCATCTTCGGTGATCTTCTTGTCTTTCATCGCCTTCTTGATGGCGTCGTTGCCGTCGCGGCGGATATTGCGCACCGCGGTGCGATGCTCCTCGAGCATCTTGTGCAAGTGCTTCACCATCTCCTGGCGCCGCTCGGCGGTCAGGGCCGGCACCGGCACGCGAATCAGCTTGCCGTCGTTCATGGGATTCAATCCCAGTTCGGCCGCGCGGATCGCCTTCTCGATGGCGCCCACCTGCGACGCGTCGAAGGGCTGCACCGTGATCATCTGCGGCTCCGGCGCATGCACCTGCGCAATCTGATTCAGCGGCATCAGCGATCCATAATAATCCACGCTCACGCCGTCCAGCATGTGCACCGAGGCGCGCCCGGTGCGCGTGGCCGCCATGGCCTTGCGAAAATCTTCCACGGCTTTTTCCATCCGCGTTTTCAGTTGTACGTAAGTTTCTTTCAGGCCCGGCATCGCGGCCATGGTGGCTTGCGCCATATTGTCAACTCCGTCGGACTAAGAGATCAAAACGTTGCATTATAAACCGAGGAGAAAGCTATAATTTCATTCCTTCTAGAATGGTCTTCGGGCGCACATAAAATACGAGCACTCCCGATGCTGGGGACGCGCGCGCCCTGCCGCACAGATTGTCGCCTTTAGAAATGATCTCGTCGAGCGAACACTTCACCAATCGTCCTCCAATCTGGTCGCCCTGGGATCGACAGTCAGCATCGGCATTTGGGAGAACACGAATTTCGGACGGTTGAACATTGCTTATGTCTAACACGATGCTTATGTCTAATACGATTTCGGCTTTAGGTCCGGTCGGCTGCAAAAGGTTGTCCGCATGGCCGAGCCAAATATTCATGGTGTCGTGCCGCCCGATTGGTTTGCCGGTTTTGCCACCCAGGATACACAGGACTCTGACCGGGGCTGACGCCCCTTTGCTGGACGGGAGATAGGGAGAGCGGCGAAAGCAGCACCCCTACCATTCGCCTTGGCCTCATCTGGTCACTTCCGGACCAACCGAGCCTTCTGAGGGGGTCTAAGCGCCCACCCTCGATCCGATCTTTTCCCCGCTGAGCACGCGCCGTATATTTCCGTGTTGATTCAAATTGAAGACGATGATCGGAAGATTATTGTCTTTGCATAGGCTGATGGCGGTCGAATCCATCACCTTCAGCCCCAGCTTCAGCACTTCCATGTAAGTGATGTCGCTGAACTTCTTAGCGTCCTTTACTTTCATGGGATCGGCGTCGTAGATGCCATCGACTTTCGTCGCCTTGAGAATTGCGTCGGCTTTAATTTCCATCGCTCGTAGAGATGCGGCCGTGTCGGTCGAGAAATAAGGATTACCCGTTCCCCCCGCAAAGATCACCACGCGGCCCTTTTCCAGATGCCTTATGGCCCGCCGCCGGATGAACGGCTCCGCCACCTGATTCATCTCAATCGCGGTTTGCACGCGAGTGTAAACTTTTTGCTTTTCGAGCGCGTCCTGCAAAGCGAGCGCATTGATCACGGTCGCCAGCATCCCCATGTGATCGGCGGAGACGCGGTCCATATCTCGCGCCTGATCGGCCACGCCGCGAAAGAAATTGCCTCCGCCCACCACGATCGCGAGCTGAACGCCGAGTTTGTGAACGTCGGCCAACTCCGCCGCGACCTCGTGAATGCGCGCCGTGTCGACGCCAAAACCCTGATTAGCAGCCAGGGCCTCTCCGGAAAGCTTCAGCAGAACGCGTTTGAAGGCAGGACCGGTCATAGTAGCGCGTGGTGGTAGCGCCGGCGTGCCGCCGGCTGTCACGAGGGCGTCCCGCCCTCGTGCTCGAAGCAAAAAAAAGGCGCCCGAAGGCGCCTGCACTTACTCCGCTTTCTGTTCCGTAGGCTTGGTGACGGCGACGGTCTCGCCCGCATCGCCCACTTTGAAGCGCGCGAAGCGCCGCACGCTGATATTCTCGCCCAGCTTGCCGATCTTCGTCGCGATCAGTTGCGCAATCGAAATCGTCTGGTCTTTGATGAAGGGCTGCTCCAAAAGACAGACCTCTTCGTAAAATTTCTCCATCTTGCCCGTAACCATCTTCTCGGCGATACTCTGCGGCTTGCCCGAGGCCACGGCCTGCGCGATGTAGATTTCTTTCTCGCGGTCGAAGTCGGCCTTGGTCACGTCTTCCTTGCGCACAAACTTGGGATCGCTGGCCGCAATGTGCATGGCGATATCGTGCGCCAGTTCCTTGAAGTCGTCGGTGCGGGCCACGAAGTCGCTCTCGCAATTCACCTCTAGCAGCACGCCGATCTTGCCGCCGGCGTGAATATAGCTCGTCACCGCGCCTTCGCTGGTTACGCGCGTGGCTTTCTTCGCGGCCACCGAAACGCCCTTCTTGCGCAGAATCACGACAGCCTGCTCCATATCACCCTTGGCTTCGGTCAGTGCCTGTTTGCAATCCATCATCGGAGCCCCGGTCTTTTCCCGGAGATCTTTTACCTGCGCTGCAGAAATATTCGCCATAGTAGTGCTCATAAAAATGAAATCCCTCTAACTCGATGCTGCCTAACAAACTTTGACCCGCGCCGGACGACCCGCGCGGGTCTGATCTTTGTGTGCCCGGTTTTGACCAGGCACCAGGTACTCGCAACTCGCGACTCGAAACTGCTAGACCGTCTGGCTCTCGATCTTCTGCGTCTCAACATCTTCGTTCGCCACCGGCTTCTTGTGCGTGCCCGGACCCAGAACCTCTTCCATGCTAATGTCTTCGCCGATATCGGCCAGATCGGAGGCGGCTGCAGCTTCCTGGGCACGAACTTCCAGCGCTGCCGCGGCATCTTCCGCCTGCTGCATCTCCCGAGCCTGCGCCTGTTCGGTTGCTGCGGTCATGTCGGCAATCTGCTTGTCGCTCATCAACTGCGCACCCTCGGCGATGGACTCCGAAATCTTCGAGGTAAACAGCCGGATCGCGCGCAAGGCATCGTCGTTCCCGGGAATCACGTAATCCACTTCGCTGGGATCGCAATTCGTATCGACCACCGCCACCACCGGAATGCCCAGCTTGCGCGCTTCGCGCACCGCAATCTGTTCTTTATTCGAATCGATCACGAACACCGCATCCGGCAACCGGCTCATATTCTTGATGCCCGCCAGGTTCGCCTGCAGGTGCTTGCGTTCGCGTTCCAGCTTGATGACTTCTTTTTTCGGCAGCAGCTCGTAGCGGCCGTCCGTGGCCATTTCGTCGAGCTCCTTCAGCCGCTTCACCGACTTCTGCACCGTAACCCAGTTGGTAAGCAGGCCGCCCAGCCAGCGCTGGTTAATGTAGAAGCCACCGCACTTCGTAGCCTCTTCGGCAATGGCGTCCTGTGCCTGGCGCTTGGTGCCGACGAACAGCACAATCTTGCCGTCGGCCGCCAGTTCCTGCACAAATTTCGACGCCTCTTTGAACATCTTCAGCGTCTTCTGCAAATCGATGATGTAAATCCCGTTGCGCTCCCCGAAGATGTATTCCTTCATCTTGGGGTTCCAGCGCTTGGTCTGATGCCCGAAGTGAACTCCCGCTTCGAGCAACTCCTTCATGGTGATAGTAGCCAATGAACCTCCTTATTTAGTCTGCATCGGAAATCAGTTGCCAGTCCCCAGTTGCCAGTACTCAGTTAAACCGCCGGGTACCAGTAAATGCGAATCGCAAACTCTTCCGATTGCCATTCCCGCCCCGCGCCGCGAGGCACAGGAAGAATTGAACACCTAAAACAGCGATGAGCTTCCAGCCAACCCAAAATCCAAACCTCGTCACTCCCAAACATCCATGTCATTCCGAGCGCAGCCAGGAACCGTGGTTTTGCTCGGCACTCCGTACTCGCAACTCGGTACTATCTCTTCGAGAACTGGAAGCGCTTTCTCGCGCCCTTCTGCCCGTACTTCTTGCGCTCTTTGCCGCGCGAATCGCGCGATACCAAACCTTCGGCCTTCAGCTTGCCGCGCAGCTCCGCATTGAACTGCATCAGGGCGCGCGCAATGCCGAGCTTCACCGCATCGGCCTGGCCGCGCACTCCGCCGCCCAAAACGTTAGCGATAATGTTGAAAGACGCCGCCGACTCGGTCGTCGCCAGCGGAGCCTTCGCCGCCGAGCGCTGCGCCGGAGTCACAAAGTACTCTTCAAACTCGCGCCCATTCACCTTGAAATCGCCGCTGCCCGGACGCAAATACACCCGCGCAATCGCCCGCTTCCGCCGTCCCGTTCCGTAGTACTGCACCAATTCTGCCATGCTAGCTTTTAGCTCCTCGCTCTTATCTTCTAGCTCGAATCCCGCGGAAGCGAGCTTAATTTCTGCCAGACCTAATCCCGAAACGAAGTCATCCTGAGCGCAGGCGCCTTGCAGGCGGAGCGAAGGATCTCAATCTCATCCGCCCTAGCGCACCGTTGCAAGAGTCCGCACTACGCCCGCACTTCCAACTTCAAACCCTGCGGCTTCTGCGCCTCGTGGGGATGCTTGTCGCCCTTGTATACATTCAGCTTCGACAGCATGTGCGCCGCCAGCTTGTTCTTGGGCAGCATGCGCCGCACCGCGTCTTCAATAATCTTTTCCGGCTTGCGCGCCAAACGCTTGCGATAATCTTCGGTGCGCAGGCCGCCGGGGTAACCGGTGTAGTGGTGATACTGCTTCTGCTCCGACTTCACGCCGGTGGTGCGAATCTTCTCCGCATTCACCACGATCACATGATCGCCGGTATCGAGAAACGGCGTGTACTGCGGATTTTCCTTGCCCATGAGGACGCGCGCCACCTGCGATGCCAAACGCCCTAGCGTCTGCCCATCCGCGTCCACGACGTACCACTTGCGCACAATTTCCCCCGCTTTGGGGAAATAGGTTGACATCGGAACTCTCCCAGACTGAAAAAATTGCGAAACGCGATTGAAATTACAAACGCGATCCAAAAGACAAACGCGCTTGAGATAGTAAAGAAGACCGCTCGTTGATTCCCGGCGAGGACGCCAAGCCATCAGGCGGGCAACCGCGAGACTTCCCAAAGCTTTAAAGATACCGTAGCCCGCCGTGAAATGTCAACGACAGCTTAAACCCGCGAGGAGCGCGCCTTTTCGGTTGACACGATTCGGGTTGGCGGCCACGATCCGGGCGTTGTCGGGCCCCGCCGGGCAGCAAGCTGGCTGCCGATCTCCGCAGTTCCTGTTCCTTAGAAAAGGGAACCAATCGCTCGCAGCCTTTCTTGACCGGAATTCCATCTCGTCGGCATAGTCCCCGGTGGGCAGCTTCGATGATCAGGCTAGATTCTCAGGTTCGACGCCGAAGAGGCAGAGATGGAAGCGAAGCCAGAATCAGAAGAATGAGAACAAGTACCAACGGTCATCCCGAGCGATGCGAAGGACCTTGGCGTTTTGCTTGAGGTTGCCATGCGGATGGCTCAGGCACAAACCAAGGTCCCTCGATTCGCCCAGGATGGCAACGTTTTTGCCGAGGGAAGGAGACCTCACTCATACGCCAGCGCCTCGATCGGATCCTTTTGCGCCGCTTTGTAAGCCGGATACAGCGCCCCGGCCAAAGCCCCGGTGATCGCGATCAAGGTAGCGCGCACCACCCACTCCGTGCTCCAGAAAAGATGCAGCACCGGACGCTCGATCAGAATCACCCGCTTGGCCACGAGGCTGATGACAATGCCAGCGACAATACCCGCAATCGCGAGCAGCGCCGTCTCCCGCAGCACCACGTTGACGATGAACCCCTTCGAGGCGCCCATCGACTTCAGGATGCCGATCTCGCGCGTGCGCTCCATGACCGCCGTATACATCGATTGGAAGATCACCAGAAAACCGATGATAACCGAAATCGCAATCACGATCCGGATCGCCGTCTGAAAGCCGGGAAGATTATCCGGCGACATCATCGACAAATATTCCTGCATGGAGCGCACCGCGTAGTTCTCCATGCCAGGAACCTTCCGAATCTCATCGACGACCAGATCGGCATTGGCGGGACTATCCGCTTTCACATAAAAAACTGAAGCGCGATTTTCAGCCCCCATGAGGTCCTGCAAGGTACTCAGCGGCAGAAACTTTCTCGCTCCCTTGCCGTGGGCCACAATTCCGCAGACGCGGAACTGGTGATTCAGGATCTCGATGGAATCGCCGACCTTCACCTTTTTCATCCCGGCGAAATAATCATCCACGATCACATCGCGAGGACCCTGAAACGGCCCACCCGAGTGAAAATTGAACGCGGGTGGGATGCTGTTGTAGCTGGCGATATCGATGCCATAAATAATCTCGAGAGTGGGTTGGGTGACAAACTCCCAAATCACAGGCGCGGCCACGGCGACGTGAGGCAGTTTGCGCAAAATGTCTCCCAACTTCACCGGGATGGGCGCACCCGTAACGCCCACCACGTTCGACGAGCCCGGCGGCTGCACCATCAGATCGGCGCCGACGCCCAACTGGCTCTCCTTCGATCCATTCAACTGGCCGTAAAAAAAAGATACGATCAGCAGGATCAGGGTCACTTCGAGAGCAACGGCGCTCATGCTGATAAACGACCGCATCGGCCGCTGCACCAGGTTGGCGAAGATCATTTTGTTAATCATGGGTGGGGACGTTGAAACTCAACCGTTTGTCATCCCGTTCTCAATCGCTTGTCATCCCGAGCGCAGCCAGGGTCCTTAGTGTTTGCCTTCACCATGACCTGCGTTCGCGAAGGCAGAAACCAAGATCCCTCGCTTCGCTTCGGGATGACAGAAAGGGTGTCGCAAGCGTGAGCGTGAAGTCCAGGGCTAATCGCTGTTTGCCGGAGGCGCGGCCACGCTCGACTGCGACTGCGGCTGCGGCTTATCCAGGTGCACTACCTCCGCGCCCGGCGGTTGCTGCAACTTAAACTGTTCGTCTGTGAGCGGCTTATTGATTTCCAGCTTCAACATATTCAGCGTGATGTCGTACTCTTCCTGCGGCCTGTAAATTTCGATGCGCGAGGGGAACGTGACCCCATCGTAATCTTTATACTCCGCGTACTTGGCATCGGTCGCCAACTTCCCGTTGTCGTCGTAAATGTACTGGCGATGCGGCTGCAGGTCGGTTCGGCTGAAAACGATTTTGCGCGCCAGCCCCCAGCCGCTCTGTCGCTTGCGAATCACGACCAGTTCGTAATCGTCTTGCAGCACGCGTCGCCCCTTGGCGTCATGCAAAATCTCATAACCATTTTCCAGCACGGCAATTTCTCGGTCGGGGTCGATGTGCCGGATCAACAGCGCGTCGTAGATATCTTTGGGCCGGATGCTCTCCATGGGCTGGCCGGTGTCGTGCGACTGCACGTCGTTGCGCCCCATCACGAAGCGGTTGCGCGGCGGAATCCACAGCTTGAACTCCTGCCCGTCGCTCACCATATCGAAAGCCGTCGTGCGCACGATCGGCAGCAGCCCGATCATGTGCAGCATGGCCGGTTTGCGCGCCAGCACGTACCCGCGAATCTCCTTGTAATCGGTGACGTGCCCTTTTTTCACGCCGCCGACCGAGGTATCGATGTCCACCGTCGCCTGCACAGACCGAATCTTCAGCGCCTGCTGGTTGATGCCGTCAATTAAGGCGGATTGCGACGATTCTTTCAGCGGAGCCTTGGAGTAAGTTTCCTCAACCGGCCGCGTGTGCAGCAGGCAGCCCATCGTCGGCAGCACTGCCAGCAGCAGAATGGGGGCCCTTAGCAGCGAGACACGTCTCATGAAGGATTCGATGTTCTCCAGCACATTTGAGTATATCGCGGGGGAAAGGGTGCACGAACTTACGTGCCGGGGCTTACTTTCTCCGTAACCTCTAAATTCGCATGCATCGCATAAACTATTCCCATCGTGCGCACATTATTCTGGCTCTTCGTAGTCGCGGTACTCGCCGCCGGAGGCTGGCTAGCCTGGGCGCTTCTCACGCCCACAGCGCCTTCAGGACAAGTGTTTGTTATGTTGCGCCCCGGATATTCCACACGCCACATCGCCTCCGCGCTCAAAGCCAACGGAGTCATTCGCAGCGAACAGGCGTTTCTTCTCTGGCACTACTTTCATCGCGCCCGCCCGCTCCAGGCCGGAGAATATGTATTCGAGAAGCCCGCGAATGTGATGGACGTGCAAAAGCGCTTGGCGCGGGGCGATGTTTACTTCCACACGGTCGTCGTTCCCGAAGGCTTTACGATGTTCGACATAGCGCAGGCCATCGAAGGCGCCGGACTCGGACCTGCTCAGGACTTCCTGAAAGTTGCGCAATCGGATAGCGAACTTATCGCAGAACTTCCTCCCGGTGCGCCCTCTATCGAAGGCTATCTCTTTCCTGACACCTACCAATTCAGCCGCATGCAAACCATGCATGACATGGCCGCAGCCATGGTCAAGCAATTCCGCGAAGTCGCACATCAGATGGGATTGATCACCTCGACGGATGGCGGGGTTGTCGGCCTTACCCGCACACCGCTCCCGCTGCAGACCACCGTGATCCTGGCCTCGATCATCGAGAAAGAAACCTCGGTCGCAGAAGAACGCCCGCTGGTAGCCAGCGTCTACTACAACCGCCTGCAGAAGAAGATTGCGCTCGATGCCGACCCCAGCATCATCTATGCCGAACTCTTGGCGGGAACGTACACGGGCGCGCTGCACCACGACGACATGCGCTTCAACTCTCCCTACAACACCTACACCCACGCCGGACTCCCCCCCGGCCCCATCGGCAACCCCGGGAAAAGCGCTCTCGAAGCCGCCATGCATCCCGCCCAAACCGACTACTATTATTTCGTAGCCGACGCCCAAGGCCACCACCGCTTCGCCCGCACCTTCGAAGAGCACAACAACAACGTGGCGGCTTATCGGCGCGCGCTGCGAAGCCACTAAGACCAGACCTCAGACCTGGGCCCTTCAGACCCCGAATTGCGGATGCAATTCCTCAAGATGGTTTCGAGCTTGTGACATTTGAACTTGTCCGATCTTTTCGCAGGGCGCAGTCTTTCGAAAGAGGTCTGGGAGATTCGCGTCATGCCGGCTTCCCATCAAGAGCTCAGAGTCTGGCAAAATGCCACGGACCTAGCTAGTCGAACGCGTGTACGGCGAAATCCAAGCTTTCCCTATGAGGAAATTTATGGACTGACATGTCAGATGCCAGATGCGAAGAGCGGCAGTGTCGATCCCGAGCAACGTCGCAGAAGGCAAAGGGCTCCTCGACTAGAAACTCACATTCTGATTGCCCAGCGACTGAAGTATATGAGCCCCAGCGCTTGCTTCAGTCCATGCAAAGTCCCGAGAATAAAAGCCGCTGGCCAGTTCGATCGAAGGGCCTCTCTCATCGGAAAATCAAAAAATGGCGCACAAGGTCTAAGTTCCGAAGTCCGAGGTCCGACGTCTCCTGCCTTCCATCCATCCCTGCAAAATCAAAACCGCAGCCATCCGATCCACGGCCTTCGCCCGCTTTTCAATCGACAGGTCCGTCTCTCTCAGCAACCGATTCGCTTCGGCTGAAGTCAGACGCTCATCCCACAAATGCACGGGCAGCCGAAATCGCTTTCTCAATTCTTCGGCGAAAACCTGCATTTTCCCCGATTGCGTTCCCTCCGCTCCGCTCATGCGCAAAGGCAATCCCACCACAATCTCCCGCACATCGTATTCGCGGATCACCCGCTCTAGCGCCGCGAAATCTGTTCGCTTGTTCGCACGCTGCAAAGTTTCGATCCCCTGCGCCGTAATCCCCAGCGGATCGGTCACCGCCATCCCGATGCGCCGCGACCCGACGTCCAAACCGAGAACTCGCCCAGCGGGTCTGTCAGTACTCACCCCAGGATTATATCGGCGCGGCGGGAATGGCGATGGGCCGTGAACGACAGCGGATTGTAGCGCGGGCGTCCCGCCTGCTGTCGCGCGGGCGTCCTCGCCTGCGCAGCCAAGGCGAACGGCAAAGCCGAGAATTACCAGCGCTCCCGATAACGCGCCTGCCCACAACCATTTACCGCCAAGACACGACACTCCGCCGAAGAACCTCCCAATTCCGAAAACTTCCACCCTCCTTCCCAAAACGGCACCAAAATCTTGCTTTCCGCCCCCTTTTGGGAGTACTCTGTTTACAGTAGATACAATGCTGTTCCCCACTGAACCCAGCTCCTGCCCGGGTGATTTTTTATGAATGGTGCCGACCTGAATTTCCACATAGGCGACAAGGTCGTCTATCCCAACCACGGCGTCGGCGTCATCGAACAGATCAGCAGCCGCTCCATCGGCGCTACCGTGGAAAAGTTCTATCTCCTCAATATCAAAGCCAGCAGCCTCAAGGTGATGGTGCCCTGCAATAACGTGGGAAGCGTGGGCATTCGCCGCGTCGTGCGCAACGGCGAGGTGCAGAAGATTCTGGATTTTCTTGCCGTCACCGACGACCTCAGCACCTCCGACTGGAAAGACCGCTTCAAGGAAAATTCCGACCGCATGCGCACCGGCTCGCTCTTCGAAGTTGCCGGAGTGCTCAAGAGCCTGATCGCTCTGCACCAGGCCAAGCCGCTTTCCTTCCGCGAAAAAAAGATGCTGGAGCGTGCCCGCTACTTGTTAGTCAGCGAACTCGCCATGTCCCGCAACTGCGAAGAAGTCAAGATCGAAGCCCTGCTCGGCGAAGCCCTCAGCAAGTGCAAACTGCGCTTCCCGGAAGCCAGCGAATTCGAAGCCTGATCTCCCTCATCTCTCCTACCGCGCCGTAATCGACTCTCGCTCACCGATCCGGCGGTCGCGCGATCACGCTGGCGTTCGTGCGCCAAACCGGTTCACTCTGCGATACTCGGTTCGCGTCATACGATCCCCCCGCCACGACTTCCCGACATTCAGATCGAAGACCGGGACCTTTGATCGGGTTCCGTGGTGATCCGATCTATGTGCGTACGCGCTTGATCTGCAAATCCCGGTTTCTTGGAACTCGCGTTCTCCGGGTTCGGCCGAAGTCAGAGCGTGTGTTGAAGTAAATCTTTCCGTCGGCGTCGCCCGCGATTCCGTGGAGGCGATATTTGGATTTGGAAGGTAAGCGTCTGACCAACACACCTGTTCGACAGGCGGTGTCTGTGTTGAAGTGTGGCGGATGACCGCAAAAACAGAGTTGTCAGCGCCCAGGCGACGTACCCGCGCCGAAGTTCAGCAGTTGGTGGCCGAGTTTGTGAGCAGCGGTATGCGACGGAGCGAGTTTTGCCAGAGTCGAGGTTTGAGCTTCAGCACTCTGGATCGCCATGTAAAGAAACTGCGCTGGAAGAGAAGGTGTAAACCAATTTCCTCGGCCGGTCGTTTGGTGCCGGTGGAGTTGGCGGCCAGGAAATCGCCGAAGCAGCACGAACCGAGTTGTGGGCTGGCCCTGGTGCTGCCGGGCGGGCGCCGGATCGAGGTGCATCCTGGTTTTTGATACGAGTACGTTCGAACGCCTGGTGGGCATCTTGGAGCAGGCGTAAGCCGTGTTTGGACTGGGCCCAGCTACACGGATCTATCTGGCCGCCGGGGTCACCGACATGCGCAAGGGGTTCGAAGGGCTGTACGGTCTGGTCCGCGATCGATTGTCGTGTGAGCCTCTTAGTGGGCACCTGTTCCTGTTCTGCAACGGCCAGCGCAATCGACTGAAAGTCCTCGTCTGGGATGGTAGCGGTCTCTGGGTCTGTGCCAAGAGGTTGGAGAAAGGGCGATTCACATGGCCGCAATCCGGCGATGCGCACGGCAAGGTCATCCTGAGTCAAGAAGAGCTCTCGCTGTTGTTAGGTGGAATTGATCTGACCAAAACCAAGCACAAGCGGTGGTACCGGAAGGCTCCGCCAGAAGGACATACTACCGCATGAGTTGGTTGCTTGAACGATTCGACCGGCTCTGGTAAATCAATACCCATCG
>Ga0187851_10000715_pt1 | contig 33277 bp, 28 predicted proteins | sample June2016WEW_6_10_FD_132997 | JGI IMG/M metagenome (GOLD analysis project Ga0187851, IMG submission 132997) | Peatland microbial communities from SPRUCE experiment site at the Marcell Experimental Forest, Minnesota, USA - June2016WEW_6_10 | ecosystem: Environmental > Terrestrial > Soil >...
GTTCTACCTGCTCGAGCGCGACGAGCTGGGCCGGCCGGTGCAGCCCCGCCACGACCGAGGCAGCTACTTCGACTTCGCCACCGACCCGACCGTGGCGGTTCGCCAGACCATGGCCGAGCAGCTCCGGGCCATGGGGCTCGAGGTCAACACCTTGCACCACGAGGTGGGGTGCGGGCAGCACGAGATCGACGTGGGCGCTCAGGAGGCGCTCAAAGCGGCGGACGACGTGGTCACCTTCCGCTACACGCTCCGAGCCATCGCCCAGCAGCACGGTCTCACCGCCACCTTCATGCCCAAACCCTTCCAGGGACAGCCGGGGAGCGGCATGCACGTCCATCAGTCGCTGGCCCGGACCGGCGACGGCGGCAACGCGTTCGCGGGCGACGACGACTACGGGCTGAGCGACGTCGCCAAGCACTTCATCGCCGGCCAGCTCCACCACGCCGCCGGGATGTGCCTGGTGCTGGCGCCTCTCATCAACTCCTACAAGCGCCTGGTGCGCGGGTTCGAGGCCCCGGTCTTCGTCTCCTGGGCCCGCACCAACCGTGGCGCCCTGGTCCGGGTCCCCCATGTCGGCCGTCCCGAGGTCACCCGGGTGGAGCTGCGCTCTCCCGATCCGTCCTGCAATCCCTACCTGGCATTCGCCGTGATGCTCCGCTGCGGGCTCGACGGTATCGAGCGCCGCCTGCCCCTGCCGCCTCCGGTCGAGGAGTCCCTCTACGGCTTCGACGATGTCGAGTTGGAGCGTCGCAACGTCGGGCTCCTCCCCGACAACCTCAAGGACGCCATCACCGCCCTCGAGGCGGATGAGGTGGTGCTCGACGCTCTGGGAGACACGCTGTCGGAGCGCTTCCTCGAGGTCAAGGCCCTGGAGTGGAAGGAGTACCGCACTCAGGTCACTCCGTGGGAGCAGGAGCAGTACCTGGAGCGCGCCTGATGAACGATCGGGATGGCGGCCCCCCGGTTTGGAGATCCAGGTGATCACGGTGATGGACCTCTGGCGCGGTGCCCTGCCCGCTGGCACCGACCTGCTCGGAGGCCGGGCGGGCTTGGAGCGGCAGGTCGACTGGGCCACCTCGTTGCGCACCCGGCCGCCCGCCTTCGAGGCGATCAAGGGAGGGGAGATCGCCTTCATCGCGGTGCGCTCGATCAAGCTGCTCGATGAGCGCCTTGACCTCACCCGGGTCCTGGAGAGCTTCGCCGACAAGGGTGGGGTGGCTGCGGCTGTCGTCGGCGACGTGGCCGCCGCCTCGATCGAGCTGGCCGACCGCCTGATGCTTCCCCTGCTGCTGCTGCCCGAACAGGCCCACCTCGCCGACGTGCAGCAGGCCACCACGCGTTTCATCCTGGACCAGCGGACCGCGCTCCACGACCGTGCCCAGGAGTTGCAGACCGAGCTGATGGAGCTGGCGCTCAACAGTGCCGGCCCGGCCGGCATCGTCGACCGTCTCTCCGAGCTTCTGGAGCTCGCCGCCGCGTGGCAGGACGAGTCGGGAGAGCTTCGCCACGAAGCTGGAGCCATTCCCGCCGCGGTGGCGGCCGGGCCGTGGGCTGAGGAGATGCCGGCGGTGCGCCGCTTCGCAGACTCCTCGGTCGTCCTCGCGGCCAATCCTCCCGTTCGCGAGTTCTCGGTGGGCGCTCCGGGTTTTGCCCGGGTGGTGGCTCCCATCCCTCTCCGCGACGGCATCGGGGGCTTCATCTCCGTCCTCGGAGCGGAGGGGGACCTGGGACAGCTGGCCCGGCTCGGCTGCGCCCGGGCAGCCTCGGCCTGCGCCATCGAGCTGGACCGGGAGCGGGCAGTTCTCGCCGCCCGGGACGACCTGGAGGGGGAGTTCGCCACCGCACTCCTCACCGGCGCCTACGGGTCGGAGGCGTCGATGCTGGAGCGGGCGCGCCGCGTCGGCGCCTCGCTGGGTGACGAGTCCGTCGTCATGGTGGTGCGCCCGTCAGCGCGCCCCGCGGGTCCCGCCCCTCAGGGTTGGCCGGAGAGCGGCGTCCGCTCGGTACAGCGCTGGGCCCAGCGGCGCCAGCTGACCGTGCTCGCCGCCGCTCACCAGGGCGCGGTGGCCGTCATCGCCGGCGCCGACCTCGGCGACCTCCGCCGCGCGGCCCTGGAGCTCGCCGCCGATTGCCGCTCGGCGGTCGGGGGTGTCCCCGTCGCGGTCGGCATCGGCCGGCCCAAGCATGGGCTCGGCGGCGTCCGCAACTCGCACCGCGAGGCCGAACAGGCCCTGGGCATGGGGCTCAAGCTCGACGGCACGGCGAGCGTGGTGTCCTTTGCCGATCTCGGTCTCCACCGCCTCCTCTACTCGATGGCCCAGCACCCCGAGGTGCACGAGTTCTATCGGGAAAGCATCGGTGCGCTCATGGACTACGACGAGAAGGGGGGAGGGGACCTGCTGCGCACCCTCGACGCATTCTTCCGGTGCCATGGCTCTCCCACCGAGACCGCTCAGCGGCTCAAGCTGCATCGCAACACGGTCCTCTACCGGCTCCGGCGCATCGAGGACGTGGGACATCTCCGCCTCAGCGATCCCGATACCCGGCTCAATCTCCAGCTCTGCCTGCGCATTCGCGACGTCCTCCAGGCTTCGGCTTGACCGGCGCGAGCAAGCCGGTCGTCCTGCGCGTGTTGGGCGTTGCGCCCATCCCCGGGCCCCCACCGGTGGGACGCGAAGACCCTAGCCCGCCCGGGGCGCCGGTCCTTAGGGTTGGCGGGATGCGGCTCGCTCCCGGCACGGAAACGGCGAGACCGGCGGGACCCTTCGCCTCCGTGCCCACGGTGCGTGCCGCGGGGCGCACGGATACCGGGCCCTGCCGCCAGAACAACGAGGACGCGGTGCTCGTCCGCAGTGATCCGGAATGCGGTTTCCACGTCTTCGCGGTCGCTGACGGCCTCGGCGGTCACCGGGCGGGGGAGGTCGCCAGCCACCTGGTCGTCGAAACTCTGGCCGAGGGACAACCCAGTCCCGACCGGCCCGAGCGCTGGCTTCGCCAGGCGTTCAACGCCGCCAACCTCGCGATCTGGAATCATTCGCAGAGCCACCCGGAGGCGTTCAATCTCCAGTCCACCGCCACCGCCCTGGTGCTCACCGCCCACGAGGCGCTGATCGGCCATGTCGGGGACTGCCGCGTCTACCTCATCCGCGACGGCGTCATCGTTCAGTGCACCTCTGACCACACCCAGGCCATGGAGATGCTCCGGCTGCGCATCATCACCGCGGAGCAGGCCGTTCATCATCCGGCTCGCAACCAGCTGACCCGCAGCCTGGGCGCCGAACTCTTTGTGAACGTCGACATCAGCCGCCGCCCGATTCAGCAGGGCGACGTGTTCGTGCTCTGCAGTGACGGCCTGTGGAGCGAGCTGACCCGTGAGGAGATCGTCAACGAGGTGGCCGCCGACCTCGACCCCGGGGCCGTCGCCGCCTCTCTGATCCAGGTTGCGATCGCCAGGGGGGCTCCGGATAATGTCAGCGTGATTGTCGCCCGGATCGCGGGGCCCGTCGAGGCGCGGGCCCCGGACCGTGGGCGGCGCTGGCTTCCGTGGAGATGACGGTGGCATCCGAGGGCCAGCTGAGCGCAGGCTCCGTCGTCGATCACTACCGCATCGTGCGGAGGCTGGGTGAGGGCGGCTTCAGCGAGGCCTACGAGGCCATCGACGAGCGCACCCAGGTGCGGGTGGTGCTCAAGGTGCCGTCACTCGCAATCATCGGGGACCCGCAGACCTTCGAGCGCTTTCGCAGAGAGACGGCCATCGCACGCCGCCTGGACCATCCGAACGTGCAGCGCTCTCTCGACGTGGGCGACGACCGCAGCCGTCCGTACCTGGTGCTGGAGTACGTCGAGGGCGAGACCCTCCGCCAGAACCTGCGGGGCCGGCTGCCACTCGGTGTCGATGAGGCGGTCGGATACGGTAGGCAGCTCGCCGGCGCGCTGGCTCACGCCCATGCTCACGGCATCGCCCATCGCGACCTCAAGCCGGAGAACGTCCTGGTCACCGCGCAGGGGCAGCTAAAGCTCTTCGATTTCGGCATCGCCCTGATGGCGGGCGCGCGGCGCGTGACGTGGCGATATCTCAACGACCGCCTGGGCACCCCCGACTACATGGCGCCCGAGCAGATAGAGGGCAAGCGGGGGGACCAGCGGACCGATGTCTACGCGCTTGGCATCATGCTCTACGAGTTCCTGGCCGGCCAGGTGCCCTTCGTGGGGGATAACGCGCTGGCCGTCATGAGCCAGACCGTCCACGATCCGCCGACGCCTCTCCACGAACGCAATCGAGCCGTGTCGCCGCCCCTGGGCGCGGTGATCCACAAGGCGATCCGCAAGGATCCGGAGGAGCGCTACCAGTCGGCCGCAGAGATGCTCCACGACCTCGAGCATCTCGACGACATCGACCTGGCCCAGTTCGTGCTCGGTCCGGAGCGCGCCGGCTCGACGATGACCGATCGGCGGATACTTCTCCTCGGCGGTCTGATCGGTGCCGGCTTCACGCTGTTCATCGTCCTTGCCGTGGTCATCACCATCCTTCTGGAGCATCGATGAACGAGCCTGACGACGTCGCCGCCGCCGTGCACCGCCTCGAGCAGGCGGGAGCTCGGCGCCTGCAGCTGCAGTTCGTCGACCTCTTCGGCACCGTCAACTGTGTCAACGTCCCCGCCTCGCGGTTCGCCGAGGTCTGCGAGCGGGGAGCGTGGTTCGACGGTTCGGCCATCGAGGGTTTCGCCCGGGTGCTCGAGAGTGACATGTACCTGGTTCCCGATCCCGCGACGCTGACCGCGGTGCCCTGGGAGGTGGCGGACGGCGGCCCGGTGATGCGCGTCTTCTGCCACCTCCGGACTCCGGACGGCGAGATCTTCTCCGGTGACGCACGGGCCGTGCTGGCCGGGCAGCTCCAGCGCGCCGCCGACCTCGGCTTTGCCTACCACGTCGGCTGTGAGGTCGAATTCTTCCTTTTTGATCTGGCCGAGGGTGGCCGGCCACGCTCCAGTGACACCGCCAGCTACTTCGATGACACGCTCGACGCGGGCACCCGCGCCCGGGACCAGCTGGTGACGACCCTGCTGGAGCTGGGCATCGACGTCGGCAGCAGCCACCATGAGGTGGCCGGCGGTCAGCACGAGATCGACCTGGCCTCCCAGGGGGCTCTCGCCGCCGCCGATGCGGTCCTCCTGCTGCGGGTCGCAGCGCGGGCCATGGCCGGGACCCACGGGCTGCGTGCAAGCTTCATGCCCAAGCCCCTCGCCGGCGTGAGCGGGAGCGGTCTGCACACTCACCAGACGCTGCTCCGCACGAGCGATGGCGCCAACCTGTTCTTCGACGCGGAGGATCGGTACCACCTTTCGCCGCTGGCCCGCCACTTCATCGCCGGCCAGCTCGAGCACGCGCCCGCGCTGGCCGCGGTCACCGCCCCGGTCGTCAACAGTTACAAGCGGCTGATCGCCGGCTACGAGGCGCCCGCCCAGATCACGTGGGCCCACAACAACCGGAGCGCTCTGATCCGCGTCCCCCGGGTGAGCCCGGCCGAGGGCACCGACACTCGGGTGGAGCTGCGCTGCCCCGATGCCGCCTGCATCCCCCACCTCGCCTTCACTGCCATGCTCGCCGCCGGCCTGGACGGCATCGAGCGGGAGCTTCCGCTGTCCCCTCCGCTCGAGGAGCAGGCGTACGAGTTCGACCCCGAGGCGGTGGAGAGCCGCTACGTCCGCTCCCTTCCCAGCTCGCTCAACGAGGCGGTCGCGGCCCTGGTGAGCGACGACGTCATCGTCGACGCCCTGGGCTCGGAGCTGGTCGAGCGGCTGGCCGAGGCCAAGCGACTGGAGTGGCAGCAGTTCTCGGCTCATGTCACCGACTGGGAGCTCGACCGCTACCTCTGAGCCCCCTCAGGGGACCCCGGCGGCAGGCTCAGCGTGGCGGTCTCGCAGCAGCATCGTTGAGGCTGAAACCATCACGATGCCAGGCCCATTTGATCCGACGTTGGGCAGAGCGCCCAAAATAACGGCCGGATCTTGGGGCTAAAGTGGCGTTCTGATCGGTGGGGTCCTCCAGCTAGTCTCATTGCCACGTGGTCAGTTGTGTCCACCGCACAAATGGAGGGCTCCCGTGGCTATCGAGACCAGACAAGTGGAGGCCGGTCCCAGCGCGGTTGGCGGCACGGGGGGGATGAAGCAGACGCTCAGCCTGACCGGCGTCACCGTCAACGCCATGGCCCTGATCGCGCCCGGAGCCTTTCTCTGGACCACCTTCCAGAGTCAGGCGGGCCAGTCGGTCGGCGGCGTGGCGACGGCGAGCGACATGTGGATCGGCCTCGCCTTCGCATTGATCCTGGCCTTCCTCACCGCGTACTCGTACTCCGAGCTGGCCAACCGCTATCCGCGGGCCGGGACCGGGTCCTCCTACTACTTCGCCGAGGCCGCGCTCCTCGACAAGGAGAAGGCCCACCACCGCAGCCTCGCCCGGGTGGCCAAGTTCTCGGTGGGCTGGCTGGCCCACCTCTACTACTGGATCTACCCCGGGATCATGGCCGCCTTCGGCGGCATCCTCTTCGGATACCTCTACAGCATCGCCTCCGGGCACTCGCCCTCCACGGGGCTGCTGATCGGGGTGGTCCTGATCTTCACCCTGCTCAACACCTACGTCGCCTTCCGGGGCATCAGCGGGTCGACCATGACCGCGATCGTGATCAACGTCATCCAGCTGGTCGCGCTGGTCTCCTTTGCCCTCTTCGCCATCGTCTTCCGGGTCACCCACCCGGGGCTGCACTACGACAACACCATCGGTTCCGTGCTGACCGGCAACCACAGCTTCACAGGCATCCTCGGTCAGGGCACGATCGCCATCCTGCTCCTGGTCGGATTCGAGTCCATAACCTCGCTCGGGGCCGAGGCAAAGAATCCCAAGAAGGACATCCGCCGCGGCATCCTGCTGTCGCTCGCCATCCAGGGACTGGTGATGTACATGTTCGAGTACTTCGCCGCCAACATGGTGGTGGGCAGGTCGGTGAGCGGCGGCAGCCTCACCGGCTACTCCGCCGCGGCCGCCGACTCGGCCCCGATCGGCACCATGATCAAAAACATGGGCGACATCGTCTTCGGAGGCAGCGTGGGCACGGTGCTCGCCCTGATCGTGGCCGCCACCGTCCTCATCGCCCTCTTCGGGACCATGCTCGCCTGCCTCAATACCGGCGTCCGGATCACCTACGCGATGGGTCGGGACAAGGAGATGCCCTCCATCCTCGGCATGCTCCACGGCCGGTTCGCCACCCCCCACATGGGGGTCTGGATCCTCGGCGGGGTCAGCGCCCTGCTCGGCATCTACGGTGTCGTCAACACCGACCACCTTGCGGTCATCATCTACGGCTCCAACATCGGCACCTTCCTCGTCTACGGCGCGACCAACGTCATCGCCCTGGTCGCCTTCTGGAGCGCCCACGAGCGAGGCTTCATCAAGCACCGGGCCGTGCCCTTCCTCGGGGCGGTCGCCAACCTGGCCATGCTGCTCGGCGTTCTCTACCTGGCCTTCACGGCGGGCAACCTCAAGGTCAACGGCGTGCCCGTGGTGGGCTCGCAGACGCAGAGCGACGCGCTGACCGCCGTCCTCATCGTCGTCGTCTGGTTCTTCGCCGGAGCGGCCTGGTTTGCCTGGAACAGCAGCCGCCTCGGACGGCCGGCCCGGGTGCGTCACCCCCACCCTTCTGCCGTGGCCTCGTAGCTGGGAGGGGCGCGCGCAGCGCCCCGTCGCCTCGCCTCCACATGGCCGCACTCCCGACCCTCCCCGTTCAGCGGTGGAGGGCCGGGGGCGGCCTTTGTGCGTTGCGTCCAGAAAACCTGGCCATCATTTGGTGCGCGGCGCCCACCGTCCTCCGTGGGCCAACTCGGCTAGGTTGGGCGCCGCAGGATCAGGTCTGGCACGGAGATCTTCACTTGCGACCAATCGCGCGCGTTCGCGCCGGCGGCAGCCTGGCCATCGTCGGGGCCACCTTCCCGCTCGTCACCCATGCCGCCACTCAGGTGACGGCCCAGAGCGCGGGCGTCGCCGTCGACACCGTCTGGGTGATCCTCGCCGGGATGCTGGTCCTCTTCATGCAGGCCGGCTTCGCCATGCTCGAGGTCGGCTTCTCCCGCATGAAGAACGTCGGCACCGTGGTGGCCAAGATCATCGTCAACCTCTCGATCAGCTCGATCATGTGGTGGGGTGTGGGCTTCGCCCTCGCCTTCGGCGCCGGGAGCGGATTCCTCGGCCACCTCATCGGCGGCGGGGCAGGCTTCTTCCCCTCGTTCACCCCGGGCTCGACACTGGATCTGCCCGCCCTTCGCGGGTCGGACGTCCCCGCGGCGGCCAAATTCTTCTTTGAGTTCGTCTTCTGCGCCATCTCCCTCGCGATCGTCTGGGGGACGATGCTGGAGCGGACGAAGTTCATCGTCTACATCCTCTTCGCCATCCCCTTTGCCGGCTTCATCTACCCTCTGATCAGCCACTGGGTGTGGGGTGGTGGCTGGCTGGGTGCCGGCCTCGGGGTGCAGGACTTCGCCGGTTCGGGCGTGGTCCACCTCACCGGTGCCAGTGCCGCCTTCGCCGGGCTCCTCCTGCTCGGGCCGCGCATCGGGAAGTACGGCCGCGACGGCAAGCCCAACGCGATCCCGGGGCACAACATGCCGCTCGCCCAGCTCGGCGTGCTCATCCTCTGGTTCGGGTGGATGGGCTTCAACCCGGGTTCCACCTTCGAGGCCCTCAACCTGCACTTCGCCGACGTTCTCATCGTCACCAACCTGGCGGCGGCCGCCGGGGCGCTCTCCGCCATGACCGTCATCTACGTCCGGCAGAAGAGCCTCGATGTCGGCATGATCGGCAACGGGGCGATCGCGGGACTGGCCGCCATCACGGCTCCGTCCGGATTTGTTCAGCCGTTGGCCGCCCTGATCATCGGTGCCATCGCCGGGGTGATCGTCGTCTTCGGTGTCTACTTCATCGACAAGTTCATCGACGACCCCCTCGGAGCCCTCTCCGCCCACGGACTGGCCTGCGTCTGGGGCCTGCTCTCCTGCGGCCTCTTCGCCGACCCCCTGCTCGCCAAGGTCGACGGCGTCGGCCGGGGCGGGCTCTTCTACACGGGGAACTGGGCCCAGCTGGGCGCCCAGGCGGCGGCGGTGCTCTCCATCTTCGCGACCGTCTTCTGCCTCTCCTTCGGTCTCTTCTGGATCATCAAGAGGACGGTTGGGCTGAGGGCGAGCGAGCGCGACGAGATCGAGGGCCTCGACATCAGCGAGCACGGCATGTGGGGTTACCCGGAGAGCTTCATGCCGGTGCCCGGAGGGGCCTATATTCACCCTGACGCTATTGCCGGGGCGACTCGTCAGCGACTCGCCGCAGTCCCAGGAGAGACGACGAGATGAGGAAGGTGGAGGCCATCATCCGGCCGGATCGGCTCCAGGCCGTCCAGGACGCCCTCGACACTCTGGGGACGTCCGGGCTGACGATCACCGAGGTGCTGGGCTGCGGCCGTCAGCGTGGCTACACCGAGATGTACCGGGGCACCCGCGTCCACATCTCCCTGCAGCGGAAGGTCAAGGTCGAGGCGGTGGTGGTGGACTCCAGGGTCGAGGCGGTCGTCGAGGCGATCGCCGCGGCCGCCCGCACCGGCGAGATCGGCGACGGCAAGATCTTCATCCTCCCGGTCGACGAGGCCGTGCGCATCCGGACCGGGGAGCGGGGGGACCTGACCATCCGCCACCTCGAGGCCGAGCACTGGGGCCACTGACCGGGCGGCGTACCCGTGCCGGGCAGGGGGCCTTCCCCGGTCGCCGGCCGAATTCCGAGCCGGCCTTTGCTAGACTCCGGCTGCAATGACCTACATCGTCACCGAAACCTGCGTTGACCTCAAGGACAAGGCCTGCATCGAGGTTTGCCCCGTGGACTGCATCCACGAGACCGACGACGACCGCATGGTGTTCATCGACCCCGATGAATGCATCGATTGTGGCGCATGCGTCGATCCGTGCCCCGTCGACGCGATCTTCGCCGAGGAGGATGTCCCGACGGCTCAGATCGCCTACGTCGACATCAACAAGCTGTACTTCAAGGACAAGGCGGGAGCCCGGGCCAAGCTCGACGAGATCAAGCCGCGCGCCTAGCGCCCTGGCCGCCGCCAGACTGCATCGCGCGGCCTGAAGCGCCTCCCGTCCGGCGGTCGAGGCGATCCCGACATCTGTGCAATCAACGCAAGTCGCCGGGCACCCTTTTGTGCTCGGCGCACAAGCCCCCAATCCCGCCTCTCGTCCTCAGAGTCCATGGCGGATCCGTCCTGTAACTCGGTAGGCTCACTCAGTTGTGATAGCAGAGGCTCGGCCCCATGGGCCGTGCCGGCGGCCAGCGGTTTGCAAGGGGAAGTGGATGGCAGACGAGACCAAACAAGCAGGCGGGGCCACCCCGAAGGACGTGATCAAGCGGGCCAAGGAAGCGGGCGTCAAGTTCGTGGACGTGCGCTTCACCGACCTGCCCGGCACGTGGCAGCACTTCAGCATCCCGGTGAGCGAGTTGAACGACGACCTCTTCGAGAACGGGATCGGCTTCGACGGCTCCTCGATCCGCGGGTTCCAGAAGATCTTCGAGAGCGACATGCTCCTCTTCCCGGACCCGACTCGCTGTTTCATCGACCCGTGCTTGGAAGTCCCGACCCTGGCGATCGTTTGCGACGTCAAGGACCCGCTGACCAGGGCACCGTATTCGCGCGACCCGCGTTACATCGCCAAGAAGGCTGAGGCCTACCTGGCCAAGTCAGGTGTGGCGGACCTCTCGTACTGGGGCCCGGAGCTCGAGTTCTACATCTTCAACTCGGTGCGCTTCGACCAGAACTCCCACGAGGGCTACTACCACATCGATTCCGATGAGGGCATCTGGAACAGTGGTCGCGACGGTGCCAACCTCGGCTACCGTCCGAAGCTCAAGGGGGGGTACTTCCCCGTCCCGCCGGCCGACCAGCTCCAGGACCTGCGCAGCCGCATCGTCCTCAAGATGCTCGAGTCCGGTTTGGATATCGAGGTGCACCACCACGAGGTCGGCACCGCGGGGCAGACCGAGATCGACATGCGCTTCGGCCCGCTCACCATGATGGCCGACAACGTTCTGCAGTTCAAGTACATCGTCAAGAACGTCTGCGCTCAGAACGGCTACACCGCGACCTTCATGCCCAAGCCGCTCTTTGGTGACAATGGCAGCGGGATGCACGTCCACCAGTCGCTCTGGCAGGGTGGCGTCCCGCTCTTCTACGACAAGAACGGCTACGCGCTGTTCAGCGACCTCGGTCGCTGGTACATCGGCGGCCTGCTGAAGCACGCTCCGGCACTGCTCGCTCTGGCCGCGCCCACCACCAACTCGTACCGCCGGCTGGTCCCCGGCTACGAGGCACCCATCAAGCTCGCCTACAGCGCGCGCAACCGCAGCGCCTGCATCCGGATCCCGACCTACAGCGATTCGCCCAAGGCGCGGCGCCTCGAGTTCCGCTCTCCCGACCCCACCTGCAACCCGTACCTCGCGTTCAGCGCGATGCTGATGGCGGGTCTGGACGGCATCGCCAACAAGATCGAGCCGCCCAAGCCGATCGAGGCCGATCTCTACGAGCTGGAGGGTGAGGAGGCCGCCCAGGTCAAGGATCTCCCGGGCTCGCTGCCCGAGGTCCTCGACGCCTTGGAGGCCGACCACGACTTCCTGCTCAAGGGGGACGTCTTCACCCCCGACGTGATCGAGACCTACATCGCCTACAAGCGCGAGAACGAGGTGGACCCGGTGGCCCTCCGCCCGCACCCCTACGAGTTCCTCCTCTACTACGACGCCTAAACGGAGCGAGGCCGGGCACGCCTGCTGAGGCGTGCCCAGGCCGCCGCCCGCCCGGGCGCCGCGCCAACCGCGAGCGCTCGGGTAGGGCGGAGACCGCGAGGGGGCGCGAGAGCGCCCCGGCCGAGCGAAGTGCGTTCGTCGTATCGCGCAGCGATACGACGCCTGAAACCACGGCGTACCGTGCACCACGCCGGAGACCACGGCGAGCCGCGCTGCAGGACGGCTCATAGGACGCGCGGGCCGGCGGCGAACCCCCGAGGTCAGACGATCCGGCAGGGGATGTCCGCGTCCTCGTCCAGGTGGTAACTGGCACAGATCCGGTGGAACCCATCGGCGACCGTCAGCGGTACGTCGGCATCCACCCGACCACGTATCAGCAGGACCGGCGAGAGGAGGTTCCCAGCCTGGACCTTGCCGAGGTCCTTCTTGACATGGACGTTGTCGGCCGGCAGCAGCTCCAGGCGGCTGGCCCTCAACAGATCCTTGGCCTTGTAGTGGGTGATCGCGGCCTTGCGCAGTGCCGCCACCGCGTTGCTGACCTCTCCCTTGTCCATGATCAGGCTCAGGTAGTCGGAGGCGGCCGGGTAATCGTGATCGTCGGGCTCGGTCTTCCAGTGCTCCTTGGCGGCCATGGGGCATCTCTCCTGTTGAGGCGAACGGTCGGGGGACACGCCACTGGCGCGGCTGGCGAGGAGGCGAGAGTGCGGCCGCCAGGTTCCGAACGGTGGCTGCTCACACGTCACTGTACCGCCGGGCTCGAACCCCCGGGGAGGTGGCGCATGCCACGTCCGCTGCCGAGCAGCCCGTGGTCGCCGCCACCGCGGGCGGGACGGCCCATCCAGTGAACGCCACCGGCCCTCACCCGAGCAGCCCCGGGTAACGGCGATGCCGGCTCAGGCCACGCTCATCCCTTACGTCAGGTACGCCGGCTGGCGGAGCAGGGCTCGGGTCGCGGAGATCCGGCAGCCGAGCATCTCAAGGATCTCATCGAGCCGCTCGACCAGCTCCGCGGACAGCTCGATGGGGTGATTGTCGATGTCCCGCAGCAGCGCAGAAAGCCTCACAGCCTTCTGATCGATCTTCGCAACGATCTCCTGCGGGGCCTCGACCGCTGCGGCTGACTGGCTAGGCTCCATACGTCGACCTCCGTGCGGATGGCGATCGGTGAACCGGCCGCTGGCCGGAATGAGGTCAAGCCTAGGGGTCTGCGCGGGCCGTGTCCAGGGCTTTTGGTCGCCCGGGACTGAGGGTCGACCAGCGGGAGGCACCGCCCCCTGTCGACCTCTCGGGGCGGCGGCTGGCGCCGGGTTCCGTCGGCCTCCCGATCGTCGCAAATGGCGGTGCTACACTCGCCCTGGGCCTGCCAGGACCGGCGCGGGTGGCGGAACCGGTAGACGCGCGGGACTTAGGATCCCGTGGGGTGACCCGTCCGAGTTCGAGTCTCGGCCCGCGCACGTGGGCGGCCGGCGCCACCGCCCAAGCCGTCCCGTCGTTCAGAATGGCGGGCCTGTGACACCTGAGGAGACCACGTGACCACCGCAACCTCCGAGCTGTCCGTCTTCGTCGAGCGCAAGCCGGGCTGGATTGTCGAACTCACCGTCGAGGCCCCCCCCGAAGAGCTGGACCGGGCGCTCGAGATGGCGGGCCGGAAGCTGGGAGCTAGGCTCCGCATCCCGGGGTTCCGGCCGGGCAAGGCGCCCGCCGGGCTGGTCGAGCGTGCCGTCGGTTGGGAGGCTCTGCGCAACGCCGCGGCCGAGGAGCTCGTCCCGCAGCTCTACGCTCGTGCCGTCGACCAGGAGGACCTCGACCCGGTCGGCGACCCCTCGGTCACCCTCGGGACGGTCGAGCGCGGCCAGCCCGTGACGTTCACCGTCGAGGTCACCGTCCGCCCGGTGGTCGACCTCGCCGACTACCGCACCCTGCGCATCGACCGGCCACACACCGAGATCGGCGACTCGGACGTGGACTCCGCCCTCGAGGAGGTCCAGCGGCGCTTCTCCGACCTGACCGAGGTGAGCCGGCCGGCCCAGGCCGGCGATGTCCTGCGCTGCACCCTGGTGATGCGGCGCGGCGAGGAGGTGCTCTCCGGAGGAGACGAGCGCGACCTGGAGCTGGATCGTGAGCGCCTCGTCCCCGGGCTGGTCGACGCCCTCCTCGGGCTCACGCCTGGCGACGAGAGGAAGTTTCCCCTCGCCCTTCCCGCCGATTACCCGCAGGAGGAGCTGCGGGGAGTGACGGTTGAGGCCGAAACCCACATCCTCGCCATTCGCGAGCGGGTGCTTCCGCCTCTCGACGACGCCCTGGCTCAGCGCGACGGCAGCGGGGAGACGGTCGAAGAGATGCGCGACCGCTACCGGGTCCGGCTGGTCGAGGCCGCCGCCCAGAGCGACGAGGAGCATTTCCAGTCCGACGTCCTCAAGGCCCTCCGGGACCGGGTCAAGGTCGACCTGCCGGCGGCCATGGTCGAGCGCGAGCTTGACCGCGAGCTCGCCGACATGGAGGTCCGGCTCGCCGAGCTGGGCCTTCGCTTCGACCGCTACCTGGAGTACACCGGGGGCAGTCTCGAGAAGCTCCGCGCGGAGCGGCGCCCGGCGGCAGGGGACAGCGTCCGGCTGGAGCTGGCCCTGGGTGCCCTGGCCACCGCCGAGCAGCTCGATGTCGACGAGTCGCAGGTCGAGCATGAGGTCGATCGGATCGGTGCGGGACGCCGGCTCTCCGGGCAGGACCGCCGCCGCCTCCACGCCGCAGCGCACGTCGACCTCCTCCGCCGGGCGGCGGCCGAGCGTGCCTACGAGATCGCCGCCGGAGGCGCCTGAATCAGCCGAACCGCAGGGCTGCCGAGGGACGGTAGAAGCGGACCCGGCACTGCTCGCAGCGGAACACGAGGCGGAGACCGAGGCGGCCGATCACACCGGAGTTGTGGTTATCGCAGAGCGGGCACCGGGCGCGCTCCTCCGCGAGGTCCATCGGGACCGTGCGAAGGGATAGCTCGACGGGCTTGTACTTTCGGGCCATGGCCGACTCCCTCCACCTTGTCTCCCAGCCAGGAGTGTCAATATACTTGATACTGTCAGTATCAGCAATACCTTCGACTCGGGGACGGTTCGGGGGCTTGGCAGAGGCGCTCCGACGGGGGGGCGCCCGATCTCTCCAGGGGGTCGGTCCGCGCCTCGGACCCCCCCGGAGGGCGCGGCGACGGCCCGTGGGTATACTGGCCTGGCAATGACCCTGATCCCCTACGTCATCGAGACCACCAACCGGGGTGAGCGCGGGATGGACATCTACTCCCGGCTGCTCAAGGACCGGATCATCTTCATCGGCACTCCCATCGACGACCAGGTGGCCAACGTGGTCATGGCCCAGCTGCTCTTCCTGGCCGGCGAGGACCCCGAGAAGGACATCTGGCTCTACATCAACTCGCCGGGGGGGTCGGTCTACGCCGGCCTCGCCATCTACGACACCATGCAGTACGTGGAGCCGCGGGTCGGCACCATCTGCATGGGCCTGGCCGCTTCCATGGCGGCGGTCCTGCTGGCCGGGGGCGCGACCGGCCTCCGGTACTCCCTGCCCAACACCCGGATCCTCATCCACCAGGCGAGTGGCGGATTCAGCGGTCAGGCCGCTGACATTCAGATCCACGCCCAGGAGATACTCCGGGTCAGCCGCCGTATCGACGAGATCCTCTCGCACCACACCGGCAAGCCCATCGAGGTGGTGCACCGGGACTCCGATCGCGACTTCTTCATGAGCTCCGACGAGGCCAAGGAGTACGGCATCGTCGACGAGATCATTCAGGGCCGGACCAAGAGCACCGGTGACGGCTCCTCACCGCGGGGAGTGGGCGGCGGTCCGAGGCCCACTCGCAGTGAGTCGGCGGATGGTCCCGAGACCGGGGGCGGCGCTGCCGCCCGCTAGGGGCACGCGATGCGGGTGAGGACATGACCGACCGCGAAGATCGGCGCCGGCACACCCGCTGCTCCTTCTGCGGGAAGGGGCAGGAGCAGGTCCGCAAGCTGGTTGCGGGCCCGGGCGTTTACATCTGCGATCAGTGCATCGATCTCTGCCAGGAGGTCCTGGAGGAGGACAACCGTTCGACCTCGCAGAAGCGAGTCAAGTCGGGGATGATGCCGACGCCGCAGGTGATCATGGCTTCGCTGGATCAGCACGTGATCGGCCAGGAGCACGCCAAGAAGGTCCTCGCCGTCGCCGTGTACAACCACTTTCGGCGCATCGCAAACAGCAAGGCCAACAGCGACATCGAGCTCCAGAAGTCCAACGTCCTCCTGGTGGGTCCGACCGGCTGCGGCAAGACCCTGCTGGCGCAGACGCTCGCCAAGATCATCGACGTCCCATTCAGCATTGCCGATGCGACCAGCCTCACCGAGGCGGGCTACGTCGGCGAGGATGTCGAGAACATCCTTCTCCGGCTCATCCAGGCGGCCGACTTCGACATCGCCCGCGCGGAGCGGGGGATCATCTACATCGACGAGATCGACAAGATCGCGCGCAAGGCCGACAACCCCTCGATCACGCGCGATGTGAGCGGCGAGGGCGTTCAGCAGGCGCTGCTCAAGATCCTCGAGGGGACGGTGGCCAACGTGCCTCCCCAGGGCGGCCGCAAGCACCCGCACCAGGACTTCATCCAGATCAACACGACCAACATCCTCTTCATCTGCGGCGGCGCGTTCGACGGTCTGGAGAAGATCATCGAGCACCGTACCGGCCGTCGGGCCATCGGCTTCACCAGCGAGCCCCTGAAGAAGGGCCGCACCAAGGAGTCGACCAAGCTGCTCCGCGAGCTCCAACCCGAGGATCTCCTTAAGTACGGGCTCATCCCCGAGTTCGTCGGCAGGCTGCCGATCGTGGTCACCCTCGACTACCTCGACGAGGAAGACGTCGTGCGCATCCTCACCGAGCCCAAGAACGCCTTCGTCAAGCAGTACCAGAAGTTCTTCGCCCTCGACGACGTGGAGCTCGCCTTCCACGAGGGGGCCCTGCGCGCGATCGCCAAGCGGGCCCTCGCCCGTGGGACCGGGGCGCGCGGCCTGAAGTCGATCATCGAGGACGTGCTCCTCAACAGCATGTTCGAGGTCCCGAGCCGTCCCGACATCAAGCGCTGCGTCATCACCGAGCAGTCGATCCAGGACGGGGTCGAGCCGCTGCTGCTGACCGAGGAGCCGCGCCACGTGGAGGCGGAGGGGGGGGAGGCGGCCGTCGCCGACAAGACCGCCTAACGGCGGCCCCCAGGCCGCCGCCGGGTGCCCTGGCGCCCAGGGCGGGCCGTGGGGCCCCGAGCGTGGCCCGTATACTTCGGGCCACCCATGGAATCGAAGTTCGAGCCGGCGGAGGTCGAGCCCCGCTGGCGCCTCCGGTGGGAGGAGCTGGAGGTGGGCCGGGCGGACGCCGCGTCGGACCGTCCCAGCTTCACCATCGCCCTGCCACCTCCCAACATCACCGCCCCGCTGCACATGGGTCACGCCATGGGCTTCTCGGTCCAGGACATCCTGGCCCGCCACTGGCGGATGCGGGGCGCTGAGGTCGAGTGGTGCCCCGGCACCGATCACGCCGCCATCGCGACCAACGCGGTGATCGAGCGCCAGCTGGTCGCGGAGGGCACCAGCCGCGAGGCGATCGGACGCGCCGCCTTCCAGGTCCGGGTGGACGCCTGGTATGAGGAATGTGGCGGCCGCATCTACGAGCAGATGCGCCGGCTCGGCTTTACGTGCGACTGGTCGCGCTCGCGATTCACCCTCGATGAGCCCTACGTGCGGGCCATCCGCACCGTCTTCAAGGCCCTCTTCGACGAGGGACTGATCTATCGGGGCCCCCGCATCGTCAACTGGTGCCCCCATGACCGCAGCGCCATCAGCGATGAGGAGGTCGAGTGGATCGAGCACCACGACACCCTCACTCGCCTGCGCTACCCCGTGGAGGGCGGCGGCGAGGTGGTCGTGGCCACGGTCCGTCCCGAGACGATGCTGGGCGACTCCGCGGTGGCGGTGAATCCCGACGACCCCCGCTACCGGGACCTGGTGGGCCGTCACGTCATCCTTCCGCTCACCGGCCGGCGCGTCCCGATCGTCGCCGACGCGGCCGTCGACGTGACCTTCGGCACCGGTGCGCTCAAGGTCACCCCGGGCCACGATCCCACCGACTACGAGATCGGCGTCCGCCACGGGCTCGCGATCGTCAACGTGATCGGGCTGGATGGGACCATGGACGTCCCCGATCTCCCCCGTTTCCACGGTCTCACGGTGGAGGACGCTCGGCGCGAGGTCACCGAGGCCCTCCGCGAGCAGGGGGCGGTGGGCGGTGAGGAGCCCTACGTCCACGAGGTCAGCCACTGCGATCGCTGTCATCACGTGATCGAGCCGCTCGTGAGCGAGCAGTGGTGGGTCCGTATGACGACCCTGGCCGAGCCTGCCATCGCCGCGGTCGAGAGCGGGGAGGTCTCCTTCCATCCCGAGCGCTACGGGGATCAGTACATGACCTGGATGCGTGGCATTCGGGACTGGTGCATCAGCCGCCAGATCTGGCTCGGCCACGCGATCCCGGTGAGCCGCTGCGGCAACGGCCATCGCTTCGCCTGGGTGGACACGCCGGAGATCTGCCCCAACTGCGGTAGCGACCGGCTGGAGCACGATCCCGATGTCCTCGACACCTGGTTCTCGAGCGCCCTCTGGCCGTTCGCCATCTTCGGCTGGCCGGAGGAAACCCGCGATCTGAGCCGCTTCTATCCCACCCAGGTGCTCGTGACGGCGCGCGAGATCATCAACCTCTGGGTGGCCCGGATGATCATGACCGGCCTCAGGTTCACCGGCCGCAAGCCCTTCGCCGACGTGATCATCACGTCCACGATCATGGCCCGCGACGGCACCCGAATGCAGAAGTCGCGCGGCAACGCGGTCGACCCTCTGGACATCATCGGGCGCTACGGCTCCGACGCCGTCCGCGCCTGGGCCGGAGCGGTCGGCACGAGCGGGCAGGACGTCCGCTACGACGAGGAGCGGGTCGCCAGTTACCAGCGATTCGCCAACAAGCTCTGGAATGTCACCCGCCTCCTGGTCACGGCCATCGGTGACGGTGATCGGATCGTGGTGAGGCCGCCGGCGGTCCCGGTCGCGGCGCTCCTCGCCGAGGACCACTGGATCCTCGGGCGTCTTGCCGACGCGGTGGCCACCGTCGATCAGGCCATGACCCAGTACCGCTTCCACGACGCCATGGACCGCTTGTACAGCGTGATCTGGCAGGATTTCTGCTCCGATTACATGGAGATCGTGAAGATGCGCCTGCGCAACAGCGGGGACGGGCAGGGGCGCGAGGCGGCGGCGGCGACCGCGGTCACCGTGCTCGACTCCGCACTGTGCCTCCTCCACCCGTTCATGCCCTTCGTCACCGAGGAGTGCGCGCAGCGGCTACCCGACCCCGCTCCGACCCTCCAGCATCGCTCCTGGCCTACCGTCCTGCCCGAGTGGGGTGCAACGGAATGGGCCGGCGCCCGTGACGGTGTCGACGAGCTGCTCCTGCTGGTCGGACAGCTCCGCGCTCGACGCCAGGAGGCGGGCATCAGCGCGGCCGACAAGACCCTCCATCCCGTCGTCATCCGGGGCGGCAACCCCTCCCTATCGGCCGCCGACCGCCGTCGCATTCTCGAGGCCCTGGTCCGCGTTCGGGTCGCCGACGGCGATGACGCTGGCGAGGCCCAGCTGGTGATCGCCGGCAGCCTCGAGGCCGAGCTGCACCTCGGGGGAGGAGGGGAGGAGAAGCTGCGCCGCCAGCTCGACGACGTCGAGCGCCAGGCCGTCCGGTTCCGCGCGCAGCTCGCCAACACCGCGTTCCGGGAGCGTGCCCCCGAAAGCGTGGTCAAGAAGGCCACCGACCAGCTCCGCGAGGTGGAGCTGCAGGCGCAGACCCTGCGCCGTCGCTTAGGGATCTCCGAATGAAGCTTCTCGCCGACACCAGCGGCTCGCTCATCTTCCTCGGCATCCTCCTGCTCATCCTCTATGTGGCCCTGCTCCTGGTGGCGCTGGCCTACAACGTGGTGCGGGATGCCAGGCGGCGCTCCACGTCGATCCCCTTTGCGATATTCGCCTTCCTGCTCGCCTTCGTACCCCCCTTCCTGGGGGCCCTCATCTACCTGGTCGTCCGCCCGCCGCGGACGCTCGCGGAGGAGCGCTCCCTGGCTCTCGAGCAGCAGATCCTCGAGGAGCCCCCCACCGGCACGCCGGACACCCGCCCGTGCCCAACCTGCGGGCGCGACATCGAAGAGGACTTCGTCATCTGCCCGTACTGCCGCACCCAGTTTGCCCGCAGGTGCACCGTCTGCGAGCGGCGGCTGCGGCTGGGCTGGCCGGTCTGCCCGTACTGCGCCACCGAGGTCGGTGCCCACGCGTTGCCCACGGCTCCCCCCAGGGCGCCCGCACCGCACTAGTGCGTGCCCCACGGGACGCTGACGGGAGACTGCGCCGTTGCTGAGCGTGGGGAACCGGTCCGCCCTGGTCCTCGCCCTACTCCTCGCCGGGGCGCTCGTCGCCTCTTTGCTGCCCGCTCCGTGGCGGCGGACGCGCCGGCTGTTCAGCGCGGGGGTCCTGCTGCTCGCCGGGTGGGCAGCCCTCAGCATCGCCGCGATCACTACCAACGGCCCGATTGTCACCACCTTCGGACAGGCGGTATCGGGGGTCCAGCTCACCCTCCGCGCAGATCAGACCGGGCTGGCCCTGGTCCTGCTCGCCCTCGTGGCCACCTTCTTTGCCCTCGGTGCGGCTGACCGCCGGCCCGGCGAGGAGGCGGCGCTCCTGGTCACCGCCGCCGGTGCGGTGCTCGCCGCTCTGGCCGGCAATGCGGTGATGCTCTTCGCCGGTGCGGAGATCGCCAGCCTCGGTGGCCTGCTGCTGGCGACAGCGGGCCGAGAGCGGGTCAGCCGGGGGGCCGCCGCCGCCTTCACGATCCAGCACGTCTTCGCACTGGGCCTGCTGGTGGCCGCTGTCGAGCTCATCGTGACCACCGGGACGAGCGATCCCTATGCGGTTCCCCCGGGTGCGGCCGGTATCGCGGTGGCGCTGCCCTGGGGCCTGGCTGGGGCTGGGCGTCTGCTCGCCGCGGGGTGGTGGCCTGGAGCCGCCGGAGGGCGGTCGACCAGGAGCTGGCTCGCCATCGGGGCGGTTCCGTGCGGCGCGGCGACCCTGCTCCGGCTCGGAGCGGCCACCGGGGGCGCGGCGGACCCCGGCTTTACGGTGGTTCTCGCCACCCTCGGGGCCGCCGCTGCCCTGTGGGGTGCCGTCGCTGCCTGGCGGTGGAAGCACGAGTCGCGCCGTGCGGGCAGGGCGCTGCTCACCGCCTCGGCGGGGACTCTGGTCGCCGTCGCCGGGCTTCCCGGTGGTGCCGGTGGGTTTGCGGCCGGGGTGGTGGCCCTCGAGCTGGCCCTGCTGGCGGCGCCCGCCTGGAGCAGGCCGACCCTGCCCACCCGCCGCGGCCGCGCACTCGCCGCGACCGCGCTGGCCGCCGCAGGCGGGCTGCCCATCGGGTTCGGGACCACGGCCATCGTTCTCGAGCTCGGCGCGGTCTCCTCCCTGGGCCGTCCGTACGCGCCGCTCCTGCTCGCCCTGGGGATGGCCGCCGTCATCGCCGCTGGGGGGGGGGTGGTCGCGGCACGGCAGGCGATCGGGCTCGCCGCCCTCCTCTCCGGGGAGGCCACGGCATTCCCGCCATCCGGCGACGGGGAGGTCACACCCCTCCGTGAGAGCTCCCCGGTCGGAGCGGGGGCACGACCCCCGGGGCTGCTCCGGCGCGCCGTGCTGCCACGGCCCGATGCCGCCGTGGCTCTTGTGCTGGGGGCCGCTGCTGCGCTCCTCCCGGGGGTCGTGGGCGCGGTGCTGCTGGGTCCCCTGGTGGGCAGCGGGGCCCCCGTCGCCATCGACGCCGCCACCCTGCACGGGCCGGGAGGGCCCTGGCCGGGCGGCTACCTCAGTCTCGCGCTCCTGGTGGTCCTGCTCGCGGTCGTGAGCGGTGGGCTGGCCCTCGGGGTCCCCTTCCCCCACCCCGCGCACGGCGAGCGGGGTCCGCGCCCGCGGCCCGCCTGGGTCGCCGCCGTCGGGGCCCGCCGGGCTCTCGGACGTCCCGCCGGCGGCCTCGGACGCGGGCTGAGCCGCCTCGACGCGTGGTTGGTGACCCAGCCCGGCCTCGTCTTCACGGTGGTCGTGGCGCTCGCCGCACTCCTCGGTTTCCATTACCTGTGAACCAGCCGCTCCTGGACCTCATCGCCTTCGCTGCCGGGGCTGTCGCCGTCACGGTCGACCGGCGGCGCGCCGTCCTCGTCACCTGCATCGCGATTGCTCTCGGTCTCTCTCCCGCGGCGGCGATCTATGGCGGCGGCTGGGCGGCGCTCGTCGTCCTCGGAGCCGGTGCGGCCGGTGCCGCCGCCAGCCCGCTGGTCAGGACCATCGCCAGACGGCTGGGCCCGCGCTCCGGGATCGACCCGCTCCACTCGGTCGCGACACCGCACGAGGGGCTCTTCGGGCCGCGCAGCGCTCGCGTGGCCGCCGGCGTCATCGCCCTGATCGCGGCCTCGTGGGTCAGCTTCAACGTGCCGGTCGGGTCGGTCGCCCCCGTGCAGGGTGCGCTCTTCCCGGTCGCTTTCATCTTCACGTGCGGTGTGCTCCGCGTCCTCCTCGCCCGCAGTGTCACGGACCTCTCCGTGGGCGTGGTCGCACTCGCTTTCGCGGTGAGCGTGGGCTGGCTGCTCCGGGGTGGCAGCGGCCCCCTGCCGGACGTGGCCGGCGTCATCGCCCTCGTCCCCGTCGCGGCGGTGTTGGAGGGGTGGCTGGCCGGCCGGCACCGGCCCGCGGCCCCCGGGGCGGGTCGATGAACGCCGTGTGGCTGGCCGCTGCCTGGGCCGGCATCGGAATCATCGCCGGGCTCGGCCCGACCCGCTTTCGCCGTCCGATCGCCCTGATCGCGCCCCTCCTGCTCGTCGCTCTCACCCTCGCCACGGTGCAGGGCGGCGCGCGACCGGACGGGCTGGGCGGTGGTGGTCCGGTGCTGCCCCGCGAAGCCGGCGGCCTCCTCTCCGCGTCGGCCACCGCCCTCTGGCTGTGCCTGCTCCTCGCCGACCACCTGGACGGCCGCGAGATCGTCGGGATGGGGACCGTCGGGGGGGCCGTGGTGCTCCTCCTCTCGACCGGTTCCCCCCTCCTCTTCGGGGTCGCGGCCATGCTTGCCGTCGCCGCCCTCAGCCTTCGCTGGATCTCGGTGGCGCCGGGGCGAGCCAGCCTGGCCGCCGCCCGGGTCGCCGGCACGGGGGCGGCCGCGCTGCTCGCCGTCAGCCTGCTCCTTCCCGCTGCCGCCTCCGGTGGCCAGCCGGGCATGGTGGGCGGCCTCTTGGTGGTCGGGATCCTCGCTCTGGCCGCGGTCGTGCCGCTCGGTGGATGGGTGGCCGGTGCCCTGGCCGACCTGCCCGCTCCCGAGATCGCCACCTGGCTGGTGCTGCTTGCGCCCGCCGTCCTGCTCGCCGCCTTCGCGATCCCCGGCCCGCTCCCCCTTCTCGCCAGGCTCGCCTTCGATCACACCATCCTCACCTGCGGTCTGATCAGTGCGGTCTGGGCCGGGGTGATGAGCCTCCGCGCCGGGCCGGCCACCCGCTACGGCCGGGTGGCTGTCGGTGACCTCGGCCTCGTCGCCGCCGCCATCGGCACCGGGGAGACTGCCGCCGTCGCCGGGGGGCTGCTGCTCATCCTCACCCACCTGGTCGTTGCCCCCATCCTCCTGCAGACGCCGCGACCCGGTCTGGGTCCACCCCGCCGCATGGTCTGGCTCGCCATCTGCGGGCTGCCCCCCTCCCCGGCGTTCTGGGGACGGTTCCTCATCCTCCAGGCGTGCGTCGCCTTCAACCCAAGCGTCGCCGCCGCCTGCCTGCTCGCCGGGGGGCTGGTGACCGTGACCGCCGTCCTGAGCGTCGCTCAGGGCGAACCCGGTGACGGGGCGCCGGCGCCGCATTACCGGGTCGCCGCCGCCTGGCTGATCGCCGCAGTGGCGCTGGCCGTGGGCCTGCTCCCGATGGGAGCCGTTCACCTCGTCTTCGGAGCTGGGGCATGAACCCGCTGGCCGTGCTGAGCGCCATCGTGGCCGTGGCCATATTCCCCGGCGCGGCCTTTGCGGGCCTGGTGGCGGCCGTGGTCGCCATCGGCGGCCGCATCCCCGCCGGGCTCCGCCCCGCCCAGCTCGACGAACTGATGGTCGCCGTCGGCGTCAGCGCCGCCTGTGGGTTGCTGGCCTTCCCCGGCTCCCCCCTCCTCGGCCTGCCCACGGGCGTGAGCCTGGTGGTAGTCGTCACGGCCCTGGCTGCGGGCATCGCCTGGGGCAGCGCGGAGAGGTGGCCCTGGCAGCGGTTGGCGGCGGTTGCCGCGGCGGTCGCTCCCCTCCTCGGGCTTGCCTCGGTGGCGAAGACGCTGGACCTGGGCACCATTGCGGCCGCCGGCGGATCGGTGGCCGCAGGCCGACCCTGGGCCGTCCTCGCCGTGCTGATGGCGCTGCCTGCCCTCGTCCGCCCCTTCGACCCCCACACCGCGCGGCTGGGGCGGGCGGCACTGGTTGCCGCCATCGGCCTCGCTTGCTTCTCTCTGGCCGGGTTCGCGCCTCTCGCCGGGATCTCCGCCCCCGTGGTGGCCGGTCTCGGTGCCTGCTCGGTGCTCGTCTACACCGGTCTCATCGGGGTGAGCCGCCGTCTGGTGATGGTCGCCGGGCCGGCCCTGGGACTGCTCGCCCTGGTCCCCGCCTCGATCTCGCTCGTGGTCGCGTTCCGCTGAGCCGGCAGATCGGATGGGGACAGTGTCAGAATAAGCGATCAATCAGCGCAATCGGGAAGCTCAGGTTCGGCTCACCCCTCGGACGATGGTACGATCGTTCCCGGGTGGGGTCGTACGCGGGGGAGAGGACCGAGAAATCACGCACGTTGCTGAGGGGCGCATGACCGACTCAGACGAGCAACTTCCGGGCGTTCGGGCGCCGTCCTCGTTCAGGCACGTTGCACCCCGGGTTTCCAGCGCACCTTTGGTACGCATCGTCCTCGCCTCCTCCAGCCCCCGCCGGCGCGAACTGCTGGTCCGAGCCGGGATCCGCTTCGCCGTCGTGGAGCCTTCGCCGGATCCGCCCCTTCCCCCCGGGATGTGTGCGGACCTCGGCTGCCAGCTCATCGCCCGTCAGAAGGCGGTGGAGATCGCGGAGCGCGTCGAGCCCGGCAGCTTCGTCGTGGCGGCGGACACCGTCGTGGTGGGGCCGCGCGGCCCCCTCGGCAAGCCAGGCACGCCGGAGGCGGCACTCCGGATGCTGACCGAGTTGCGCGGCCGGCGTCACACGGTCCTCACCGGGGTCTGCGTCCTGAGAACCGGCACCGACGTCGAGGCGCTCGCCGTCTCGCGCTCGTTGGTCAAGATGCGCGACTTCTCCGAGCAGGACCTGATCACCTACGTCGCGAGCGGCGAGCCCCTCGACAAGGCCGGCGCGTACGCGGTGCAGGGGGCCGGTGGAGACTTCGTCGAGGCGGTGAGTGGTCGGGTCGACACCGTCGTCGGGCTGGACGTCGCCCTCACCCTGCGTCTACTCGCCGAGGCCGGTTACCCGGATCCGCTTCCCAGAGCCACCGATGTCCCGCTGACGCCGCCGCGACGCGAGCGCCGTCCGCTGGCGCCGATGCGCGCCGCCCAGAGGGTGTGACCCGCCTCGGTGTGGGCCTGCGGGTCTCGCAGGGCCGGATGACATCCGAGTGGGATCCGGCGCCGGCAGGCCGAGGGCATGGCCCGGCCGGCGGTGGGCGTGCCGCGTGGCTGCCGAAGCTCTCCCGCCTGCTCGTCCTTCCGGCCATCCTCGGCGCGATGGCGGCGGCCGGGTGCGGAGCCAATCACACGTCGCTGGGCGTCACCCTGGCAACGGTTGACCCGAGCACGACCGTCGCCGCCAATCAGACGATCGAGTTCGTCATCAGGGTCACGGATATCGGCGCGGCGGGCACGGCGGGGCTCACCGTCACCGCCAACCTGCCGGCGGACTTCCGCTACACGGATACCCCGGGCCTGGGCGGCAGCGCGGTGCGAACCTCGCCGGTCGACGCCCAGGGTCAGAGCCACCAGCCGACCTGGGGAGTTTGGGAGTTGAGCGGCTACAAGGACTACGTGACGATCGACTTCGACGCTCTTGCCCTGGGCAGTCCGAACACCTACACCATGACCGCGAGCGCCTCCGCGTCGACGGCTTCGACCACTCAGAGCAACGGACTGCCGGTCAAGCTGACCGCCGCCCCCCAGCTCTCGGCGCTGGTCACGGTCAGCCCCAGCCTGGCCGTTCCGGGGGAGGACGTCACCTACAGGGTGAGCGTCATCAATCAGGGCACCGGCCCCGCCAACGAAGTCAGTGTGCTGGTGACCCTACCGCCCGTCTTCATCTTCGACGGTTCGGTGACGATCACCGGGAACTCAGGTCGCATCGGCGGCACCAATCCGTTGGAGGGTTCCACGCTCCCCTTCTTCGACGGCTTCGTGGTCCCCGCCGAGAGTGGATCCAGCCCCGGCAGGCTGACCATCGACTTCGATGCCCAGGTACTCTCCTCTGCCGGGGCCCAGGGCACCTACCCGGTCGGTGTCCAGGTGCTCGGCGACCTTGGCCAGGAGCGGGTGGTCATCCCGGAGAGCGCGCCGGTCCAGGTGACCTGACGCCCGTCCCGGCCCACGGCGTTCTTCAACCCCGGGTCAGAGTGGCGGCGGGTCGGCGGCGACGCTGACGTCGAGAAGGTAACGGCAGTGAGCGTCGAGGTCATCCTGACGCTCACCCGCCGGACCGGCGTCGCGCTGGGGATGGGACCGTCTTGTTAGCGACCGGGGCCGCCGGCGTCCGCTGCGACCTCCGTGAAGCCGGCGAGCGCCTCCACGGGTGCCCGCGGGTCGCGATGCCAGCTCACTGCAAGGCTGAGATCGGAGGCGCCCCGCTCCGCCGCGCGGTCGAAGGGCCCCGGGGCCAGGGCTCGGAGACACCGCCGAGCCTCGGGGGCGGCATACTCGAGCAGCGGGTTCTTCCCCGCGCGGAGGCGGCCGATGTCGTCGATCAGCCGCTCGGTCAGGTCGGAGATCTTCCGCCGCCGCTGGTCGGCCTCCGCGGCCGCTCCCACCGGCCCGGTGTCCGGCGGCTCACCCCTGGCGCCGTCGCCGGCGACCATGTCGCGCAATTGCAGCTCCGTGCCGTCGACCACACCCAGCTCGGCGAGCGTCCGCTGGGGCGCGAATGGTGCGCCTCCCGCCGGCCCGAGCGCCCAGCGGCTCCAGGGCTTCGGCCCGGGCTCGCAGCGCTCCACCAGAGCCGGTACAAGCTCCCCCAGCGGCGCGTCGGTGGGGAGAGAGAGGTCCATCCGCGACGTCGGACCGGCGACGGTGACCAGCACGGCTCCCACGGGGCCCCGGTTCCGGTCAGGCCAGGGCGTGGACGGGTCGCACCGTGGCCAGCAGCTCACGTGCCGACCGGGCAACGCCGTCCGCGTCCAGTCCCAGCTCGCGGAGCAGGAGCGCTTGGTTTCCGTGCTCGACGAAGCGGTCGGGGATGCCCAGCCGGTGCAGGGGCACCGTCACCCCACAGTCCCCCAGCAATTCGGCGACGGCGCTCCCGAACGCTCCCACGCGCGTCCCGTCCTCGACGGTCAGGACGGCGCGGTGCGCCGCCGCGATATCGGCGAGATGGGGGTCGAGCGGCTTGATGAAGCGGGCATCGACCACCGTGGCGCTCACGCCCTCCGCCTTGAGCTGAGTGGCCGCCTCGAGGGCCACCCGAACCATCTTCCCCACGGCCATGATGGCGATGTCCGTCCCCTCGCGCCGGACCGCCGCCCGCCCGATCACGAGCGGTTTGAGCGGCGCCGTCCCGGCGGTCGGTGCCGTCCCCCGCGGGTAACGGAAGGCGAAGGGCCCGTCGTGGGCCAGCGCGGTGGCCAGCATCCTGCGCATCTCGTCGGGGCTGCTCGGCGCCGCCACCACCAGGTTGGGAATGCAGCGCAGGAAGGCGAGGTCGAGCATCCCGTGGTGGGACGGCCCATCGTCGCCGGTGATGCCGGCGCGGTCGAGCACGAACGTGACCGGGAGCCGATGGAGACAGGCGTCGCACGCGATCTGGTCAAAGGCGCGCTGCAGGAATGAGGAGTAGATGCACACCACGGGCCGGAGCCCCTTCATCGCCAGTCCGGCGGCGAAGGTGACGGCGTGCTGCTCGGCGATGCCAACATCGAAGAAGCGGTCCGGAAAGCGCTCGGCGAAGGCGAGCAGGCCGGTGGATGATGCCATCGCCGCCGTGATGGCGACGATCCGGGCATCCTTCTCGGCCGCCTCCAGCAGAGCGTCGCCGAAGAGATCGGTCCAGGACGGGGCCTTGACGGCGAAGCTCCCGTCCTTGGGATTGAACGTCGACACTCCGTGGTATTTGTCGATGTCGTCCTGAACTGCGGGGGCATAACCATTGCCCTTGTTGGTCACGACGTGGATGACCACGGGTCCTCGGTAGGCGGCGGCGTCGCGCAGGGCGCGCTCCAGGGCGGCCACGTCGTGCCCGTCGATGGGGCCGCCGTACTTGAGCCCGAGGGTCTCGAACAGCGAGGTGGTGGCGACCAGCTGCTTGAGCGAATCCTTGACCCGCTTGGCGGCCTGGTATGCGGAGTCGCCGACCAGGGGGAGATGCCGCAGGGTGCGGCCGGTGGCGCCCTTCGCCGCCTCGTAGGTGGGGGAGAGGCGGAGCTGGCCCAGGTTGGCGGCGAGGCCGCCGATGGTGGGCGCGTAGGAACGTCCGTTGTCGTTCAGGATGATGATCAGCTCGGGTTGAAGGTGGCCGATGTTGTTGAGCGCCTCGTAGGCCATCCCGCCGGTCAGCGCGCCGTCACCGACCACGCAGACCACCTTGCCGGGTTCCCCGGTCAGCTGGCGGGCGGTGGCCAGCGCCACCGCGTAGCTGAGGCCCGTGGAGGCGTGGGAGTTCTCGACGATGTCGTGCTCGGACTCGGCTCGGTTGGGATAGCCGGAGAGGCCCCCCCGCTGGCGAAGCCCGCCGAAGGCCGCCAGCCGCCCGGTCAGCATCTTGTGAACGTAGGCCTGATGCCCGGTGTCGAAAACCAGGGCGTCGCGCGGCGAGTGGAAGGTGCGGTGGAGGGCCACGGTCAACTCCACCACCCCGAGGTTCGGCCCCAGGTGGCCCCCGGTTCGGGCGACAGCGGCGACCAGGAACTCCCGGATCTCGGCGCAGAGCCGGTTCAGGTCCTGGGGGCTGAGCCCGCGCAGGTCGTCGGGACAGGTGATCTCGTCAAGCAGCATCCCTGGCCCAGTGTATTCGCTCTGATCCCGCCCTCCGGGCGGTGCGGGGTGCCCGGCCGGGCATCATACCCGGCGATGGAGCGCGCAGACGCCCGCAACCTCGTCCTCGCCGCCGCGGCCGACCCGGCCTCCGACATCGCCGAGGCGGCCCTCTGGATCGCCGTCGAGGACGCCCCCTCGATGGATCCCGGGCCCTGGCTGAATCTGCTCGACGACCTCGCCGGCCAGGTGGACCGCACTGCGGCGGAGCGGCCCTCCGAGGTGGTCGCCTCCCTGCTCCGCTCCCGCCTCAACCTGCGGGGGGCGGGGGGTGGCGACCCCCGAGCCCACTACCTGAACTCGGTCCTGGAGCGTGGGGTGGGCACCCCGATCGCCTGCGGCGCGATCTGGATGGGGGTGGGTCGGCGGGCCGGCATACGGGTCGAGGGCATCGCCCTCCCCGGGCACTTCGCGGTTCGTGTCGAGGGACTGGTGGTCGACGCCTGCTCCGGAGAGCCGCTCGAGGACGAGGACCTCCGCCAGGCCGCGGCCCGCCACCTCGGCCGTGAGCCGGAGCGCGTCGAGCCGCGGTGGCTGGAGCCGGCCTCGCCGCGGCGCATCCTGGCCCGGATGTCCCGCAACCTTCGGGGCTGCTACGCGAGCCTGGAGAACTGGCCGCTGGCGCTCCAGGCCGCCGATCGCTGCGTCGACCTCCTCCCCGACGAGCCCGGTGAGCGCCGGGACCGGGGGCTGCTGCTCTGGCAGATGGGGCGGCCCCAGGGGGCGCTCCACGACCTCGGAGACTACCTCGCCCGAGCGGCGCCGGAGGCCCCCGACCGCGGGCACGTCAACGAGGTGGTGGGGAGACTCCGCGCCTTCCTGAACTGACGCGAAGGCACCCCGGCCGAACGCCGCGCGGGACGATCCGGCTCGTAGAGTAGGTGGCACGTACCTGCAACCAGGAGGAGTGCCGGTGGGCGAGACGACGACAGAGCTGCCCGACTTCGACCTGGCCGTGAGCGGAGGCGGACGGCTCCGGCGCTCCGACCTACTGGGCGGCCGTGCCGTCCTCTACTTCTACCCCAAGGACGACACCCCCGGCTGCACCCTGGAGGGCCGGGAGTTCACCGGGTTGCTGCCCGAGTTCGAACGTGCCGGCGTGCTCGTCTACGGGGTCTCGCCCGACTCCGGTGAGAGCCACGATCGTTTCGCAGCCAAGTGCGATCTGGGCATCCCCCTGGTCAGCGATCCTCACCACCTCCTGATCGACTTCTTCGAGCTCTGGACCACCAAGGAGCGATACGGTCGCAGCTACATGGGCGTGGAACGCTCGACGTTCCTGATCGGGCCGGACGGCGGGGTCCAGCGTGAATGGCGAAAGGTCCAACCCCAGGGGCACGCCAGCCAGGTCCTCGCCGCCGTCCAGGGCGCCCCGGACCAGGACTGAGCGCGGCGGTGCTCGACGCTGCCTTGGCCTCGGCGGTATGGCCGGCGCATCTGCGCCACCTGTTCTGGCACGAGCCCTGACCCGGCCCCAGCGTCCGGGCGGGCGCCCGCGCCTCGATGACCTCCTCAGCAAGCGGGTCATCTTCGTCACCGGCAAGGGGGGCACGGGAAAGACCACCATCGCCGCGGCCCTGGCGCTGATCGCCGCCCGCCGCGGCATCCGGGTCCTCCTCGTCGAGGTCGACGCCAAAGGAGACCTTCCCGAGGCACTCGGCCATCCCCCGGTCGGCTTCCAGCCGGTGGTCGTCCAGCGCAACCTCTCGGTCCTCGCCCTCCATCCCGAGGACTCCTTCCAGGAATACCTGGCGATCTTCTTCAAGGTCCCCCGCTTCACCCGCCTCACCCCCCTAGCCGGAGTCTTCGATTTCGTCGCGACCGGGGTGCCCGGTCCGCGGGACATGCTGATGGTGGGCAAGATCGCCCACGAGGAGCGCCGCCGGGAGGCGGACGGGGAGCCGATCTGGGACCTGATCGTGGTCGATGCGACCTCCAGCGGCCAGATCCTGCCCCAGCTCACCGCGGCCCGGTCGATGCGGCGACTGGTGCGGGGCGGGATGCTCCGCTCCCAGGTGGACTTCGTCGACGCCATGGTCACCAACCACCGCAAGACGGCGCTCTGCATCTGCGCCCTCGCTGAGGAGATGGCCGTCGCCGAGGCGCTCGAGCTTCACGACGAGGTGCTGGAGGATACCGGCATCGGTCTCGGCCCTTGCTTCCTCAACCGCTGCATCACCCCGGTGTCCGCCCCACGGCAGCGCCGGCTGGTGGAGCTGCTTGCCGACCCCGCCACCGCGCGGGCGGCCACGCCGGTGCTCGGGGAGGGGATAGACGGGCTGCTCGCCGGGATCCGGCTGGCCGACGACCTGAGCCGGCTCGCCCAGCCTTTCGCGCGCCGGCTCTCCACCCGGATGTCCGTTCCGGTCGTGCCCGTCCCCCTCGTCGCCGCCCGGCCGGGGCTGGCGACCACCCGGGCGATCGCGGCGGCGCTGGAGGCCGCGGGCTGAGGTGAGGAAGGCGCCGGAGGAGCTGGTGCGCACCGCCCGCGGGCGGCGCCTCGCCGAGGTGCTCGGCGGCCTCGACGTGGTCGTCTGCTGCGGGAGCGGCGGGGTGGGCAAGACCACGGTCAGCGCCGCGCTGGCGGCGGCCATCGCCTCGACCGCCGACCGCCGGGTGATGGTGCTCACCATCGATCCGGCGCGGCGGCTCGCCAGCGCGCTGGGCATGACCGGGATCGGAGCCGATCCGGTGACGGTGTCCGCCGCGCGCATGCGCCAGGCCGGCCTCCCGCTGCGCGGCGAGCTGGTCGCGGCCATGCTCGACCAGAAGTCGGTATGGGACCGCATGGTGGAGCGCTATGCCCCCAACCGCCACGTCGCCGAGCGAATTCTCGACAACCGCTTCTACCAGGGCATCAGCGACTCCTTCGTCGGCAGCCACGAGTACGCCGCCATGGAGGCTCTGTACGAGCTTCACGAGGAGGGTGAGTACGACTGCCTGATCGTCGACACGCCGCCGTCGCGCAGCGCCATCGACTTCCTGGAGGCTCCGGAGCGAATCTCGGACTTCGTGGGGGCGCGACTCCTCTCGTGGCTCGCCCACCCCTCGCGGGTCGGCTTCCACGCCATGAACTTCGCCGCCGCACCGCTCCTGCACATCGCCGACCGGTTGCTCGGCGGCGAGGTGCTGGGAGAGCTCGGCGACTTCGTCGGTGACCTCCAGACCCTCTATGAGGGGGTCCAGCGGCGTGCCCGGGCCGTTGGCCGGTTGCTCCGCAGCCCCCGCGTCGGCTTCGTCGTCGTCACCACCCTGGAGCCGGCCGCGTTCGCCGAGGCGGAGCACTTCGCCACCAAGCTTCGGGAGCTGGCGATGCCGCTCCGTGGCGTCGTGGTCAACCGGGTGCTCCCCGGCTTCCTCGCCGACCCGGCGGCGCTCCGGGCCGCGGACGTGCTCGCCGACGACCACCGTGGCATCCAGGCGCTGAGCCGCGCCATCGGCGCCCCGGTGGACGGCGCCGCCGCCGCGGCTCTGGGGCGCAGCTACCGGCTCTTCTTTGAGCTCGCCCAGCGGGATGCGCGCCAGCTCGCCCGGCTGGAGCGGCTCACCGACGTCGTCGCCGTCCAGGTGCCGCTCATCACCGCTCCGGTGAGCGCCCTCGAAGGCCTCGTGCAGGTGGCCGCGGCGCTCTGACAGGGTGCCTAAGAGCCCCCGCAGGAGGCGACGCACGCGTCGCCGAGGATGGGGGCGTCAGGACCGTCGGGGGTTCTTCCGCACCCTTCTGACCGGGTGGTCGGGCACGGCGACGTCCGGGCCAAGCTCCTCGTCGCCCGTGCCGAGGTCGATGACGGCCGTCGTCGCCGGATCGCCCAGCCCCACCAGGGTGGCGGCGATGCCCGGATCGCTGGTCGTGACCACCACCTGGTTGGTCGCCGACAGCTGTGCCAGGAACTCGAGAAGCCCGCGACCGCGGCGCGGGTCCGCGGAGGCGAGGGGCTCGTCCAGGAGCAGGGGCATCGACTCACCGGCGTCGCCGAGCACGTCGCAGAGGGCCAGCCGGAGGAGCAGGGCGACCTGGTCGCGGGTGCCGTGGGAGACGAGGTCGAGGGACACCAGCTGGTCGCGATCGGCCGACGCTA